>Ga0070697_100000093_pt1 | contig 75101 bp, 50 predicted proteins | sample KBSK1501metaG_FD_65475 | JGI IMG/M metagenome (GOLD analysis project Ga0070697, IMG submission 65475) | Corn, switchgrass and miscanthus rhizosphere microbial communities from Kellogg Biological Station, Michigan, USA - KBS K1-50-1 metaG | ecosystem: Host-associated > Plants > Roots >... | reverse complement strand
GACGCTGAGTCTTCTGGGCAACGATCCGTTCCCCGCCTCCCCCCCCCGCTACATCCGGGCCCGCTACTACCTTTACCAGTTCGCCCCGCCCGGAAATCCCGAGAGCGCCTACTGGAAACGCACCCTTCTCGGCACCTGGATCCCGGCGCTGTCGGTGGACGACCCGCGACTGAGGCGCTTCCTGTCCGCCTACGGCTGGCTGCCGCGGGACGATCCCGCCGCGGCGCCGTGACGCCGCCCGATACCGGTCGAACGCCTCGACTATAATTCGCGGCCGGGACGCCGTCCGGGCAGAGGGGCAGGCACCCGGCGCCCCGAGAGAAGGTCATGCAGCAGGCTACCCCGCCATCACCCGCCGGCGACATCGACGACGCCGCGCCCGGACGCGCCGAGCGCGTCGCCGCGCTGGTGATCCTCACGCTCACGTTCCTGCTGCGGTCCTTCTATGTGTTCCGTCATGCCTTCGACTCCGACGAGTGGCAGCACCTGCACGTCGTCTGGGCGGCGACTCAGGGTCTGACCCAGTACCGTGATGTATTCGACAATCACGCGCCGCTCTTCCACATCCTCAACGTCCCCCTGGTGTCGTGGATCGGCGAGACGCCCCGGATCCTCTACCTGATGCGACTGGCGATGACACCGCTCGTCGCCGTGACGCTCTGGGGCACCTATCTGATCGGACGGTCGATCGGCGGCCGGCGCGCGGGTCTCTGGTCCGCCGCCGTCCTGGGTTTGATTCCGCTCTTCTTCGTTCGATCGATCGAGTATCGCCCCGACGTGTTGTGGACGATGTTCTGGATCCTGAGTCTCGCCGTTCTCCTGGGCGGCGCCCTGAGCTGGAAGCGCTGCCTCGCCGGCGGGTTGATCCTCGGGCTGGCGGTGAGCACGTCGCTGAAGTCGGTCCTGCTGCTCCTGGCGCTGGGTATCGCGGCAATCGCCCTGCCGATCGCGGCAGGCAGGCGGCCCAGGTCCCTGGCACCGACGCGGCCGCTGGCTTGCGTCCTGGCCCTCGTCGGGGGACTTCTGTTCGTTCCGGTCGCGCTGGTCCTGCATTTCGCCGCGCGCGGGTTGCTCGAGCCGTTTCTGTACGGGACGGTGTATCACAACTATCTGCCACAGCTCGGGTCCTGGAGCCGCCCGCTGCGGGCGTTCCTGTTCGTGCCGGGCGTTTCGGTCGTCGTCGTTCTGGCCGGCTGGGCCGGCCGTTCCCCGCGCCCGGATCACCAGCGGACCCGGCTGGTCTTCCTGGCCCTCGTCGCCGGAACGTTCCTGGCGGCGCTTCATACCATCTGGCCGCTGTTCACGACCTACGACCTCCTCCCCTTCTACCCTCTTCTCGCGGTCCTGGTGATTGTCGTGCCGCTGCGCCGGCTGGCGCTCCCCGCCGCGGCGCCCGCGCCGGCGGCCGGGCTGCCCCGCCGGACCGGCGTGGCCGTCCTGTCGGTGATCGCCCTCCTCGAGGCGGGGCTCGTGATGCGCTTCGAGCCGCCCGGCGAGGACGGGACGCGGCGCCAGGTCCGGCTGATGACGGAGGTGCTGCGGCTGACGGAACCAACGGACTACGTGCTCGACATGAAGGGAGAGTCGATCTTCCGCCACCGTCCGATCTTTTACGTCCTGGAAGCGATCACCAGGGCGCGGCTCGAGCGCGGCTACTTTCCCGACGACATCCGCGAGAGGATCATCGCCACACGAACCTGCGTGACGGCGGCCCGGATCGACAGGTTTCCCGATGGCGTCCGCGCGTTCATCGAATCCAATTACCTGCTCCTCGGGGAGGTCCGCGTCGCCGGACGCTACCTGACCCTCCCGGAACAGGACGACGGGCGCTCGATCGATTTCGATGTGGCGATCCCCGCCCGGTACTCCCTGGTCGCCGGGAGCGGCCCGGTCGCCGGGACGCTCGACGGCCAGGCGTACGCCGGCCCGCGTTTCCTCGAGAGCGGCCCGCACCGCTTCACCCTTTCGACCGCCGCCGATCGTCTCGCCCTGGTCTGGACCCAGGCCGTCGAGCGCGGCTTCACTCCGTTCCCGGACGGAAAGGCCACGGGACGTTGACGTCCTGACACGGAGTGTGTCGCGCGCGACACGCGCGACTCGAAACGTCCGGCACGGAACGCCCGACAACACGCCGCGGCCGGACTGGCACCGGGCTTGCGATCCCTCCTGCCGCCGAACAGAGGAGGAATCGCGCATGACATCCGCCGCCCCGTCGACAGGTGAGCGTTCCGCCCGCCCCGACCGACTGCACGTCTTCATGAAGATCCTCGTGCTCTTGTCGCTGATCTGGAACTTGATTGCCCCGGTCCTGGCTCAGGAAAGCGCACCCGTCACGGATGATCGGACCGGCCCCGTCGAGGCCGACGGGCCGGGCGCCGGGGAGCTGCTGCGCAGGACACCGGAGGGTCTGATCCCCCTGCCGGTGCTCGGTCTGAGTGTGCGTCTGGAAGTGACCGGCATCCTGGTCCACGGCACCTTGACGCAGACGTTCAAGAACCCGACCCCGGACGTCATCGAATGCGTCTATGTCTTCCCTCTTCCCGAACGGGCGGCGGTGCACCGGATGGAGATGCGGATCGGCCAGCGCCGGATCGTCTCGGTCATCAAGGAGCGCGAGGAGGCAAAGCAGGTCTACGAGAAGGCGAAGCAGGAGGGGAGGAAGGCGGCCCTCCTCGACCAGGAGCGCCCCAATCTGTTCACGACCTCCGCCGCCAACATCAACCCCAAGGAGACGATCGAGGTCCGTCTCGAATACCTGCAGGAGATCGCCTACGACCGGGGAACCTTCAGCCTGTCGTTTCCGCTCACCTTCACGCCGCGCTGCAGGACCGGCGGGGGGACCGACCGCGAACGGGTGTCACCACCGTTCGCGCCCGCGAACGCCCCGGACGTCCCGCGCGCCGATCTGGTCGCCCGGATCGACGCCGGCGTTCCCTTGCGGGACGTCGAAAGCGACTCCCACCCGATCACCACCCGGTACGACGGCGACGTCCTGGTGGTCGAGCCGCGCTCCCGGACCGTGCCGGCCGACCGCGACTTCCGCCTGCGCTGGAAGCCCGTCCTGGCGACCGAGCCGCGCTCGGCGCTGTTCACCGAGGACCGGGAGGACGGCCGCTACGTCCTGCTGATGCTCCTGCCGCCGCTCGAGAACATCGGGGCCGGTCGGGGTCTGCCGACCGAGACCTTGTTCGTGATCGACATCTCCAGCTCCATGGACGGCCCGTCGATCGACGAGGCGCGTGCCGCGCTCCTGGCGGCCCTCGATCGGCTGCGTCCCGGCGATACGTTCGACATCCTGGCGTTCCATCACGAGGTCGTGGCGTTCCGCCCGGAGTTCCTGCCCGCCGAAGGACCCGGGCTCGAGGACGCGAAGCGCTGGGTCCGCAGTCTGCGCACCGATGGAGGCACGAGGATCGATCTCGCCCTGCGGAGAGGTCTCGAGCTGATCGGCGCCGGCCATGCCGACCGGGCGCAGCGGATCATCTTCCTGACCGACGGCGGCGTCGACGACGAGGAGGACGTCCTGCGGCTGGTTCGCGCCGGCCTCGGCGCCTCGCGTCTCCACACGCTCGGGATCGGTCCGGCGCCGAACCGGTATCTGATGCGCAAGATGGCCGAGACCGGGCGCGGGCTGTGCGAGTTCATCTCCACCACCGCCGGCGTCGACAACCGGGTGGATGCCTTCTTCGCGCGTCTCAACCGGCCCGTGATGACCGACGTGACGCTCGATTGGGATGGGGTGGAGTCGGCGGAGATCCATCCATCGCCTGTCCCCGACCTGTACGCGGGGGAGCCGTTGTTCGTTTCGGCGCGGCTCGGGCCGGGGCACTCGGTGCGTCGCGTGCTCCTCAAGGGGCGCACTCTCGCCGGCCCGATCGGCTTCGACCTGATCGCCGAGGACGGTGCGAACGGCGGCTCGGGAGTGGCGGTGCGCTGGGCCCGCGCCCGGATCGAATCGCTGATGGACGGTCTTTTCGAGAACGCCGATCCCGCAGCCGTGCGCCGGGCGGTGATGGAGGTGTCGATGGCCTTCGGCATCGTCACGCGTTACACCAGCCTGGTGGCCGTCGAGGAGACACCCAGCGCCGTCGGCGACGCGCGTCTCGTGAACCTGCGGGCGGGGCTGCCGATCGGCTCGACCCTCCTCGGCGATTTGCCGCAGGGCGGGACCGACGAGCCGGTGTTGTTCCTGGCGGGTCTGGTCCTCGTGGTCGCTGGAGCCTTCTGGCTCTGCCTGGCTCGACGCGTGTGAGGCGGGATCGGTGAGCCGCCGGCGTCTCGTCTTACTCGCACCTCTCCTCCTGATCGGCTCGGGGAGCCTGTTGCTCGGTCGCAACGGCTATCTGGCCGCCAAGGCCGCTCTCGCGGAGCGTCTGATCGACCGCGCCTTCGCGGCGCACCTGACGGACGGGCGGGTCCACCGCCCCTGGGGATGGGCCGACACGCATCCCATCGCGGTTCTCGAAGTCGGGCGGCTGGGCGTGCGGCGGATCGTTCTGAACGGGGCGTCGGGCGAATCGCTGGCGTTCGGCGCGGGTCATCTCGACGGCACCGCGCCGCCGAACACCCCGGGGAACTGTGTCCTAGCCGGTCACCGCGACCGGGCGTTCGCCTTCCTCGCGGACCTGAAGCCCGGGGACACGTTGACGCTGCGCACCTACGGCGCGGCGCGCGTCTACATCGTGGACGGGGTCGAGGTCGTCCCGAAGGGCGAGACCGGGGTGCTCGATCCCACGCCGCAGGATCGTCTCACCCTTTTGACCTGCTATCCGTTCGGCGGCCTGCGACGGTCGCCATGGCGGTATGTCGTCACCGCCTCCGCCGCCGGCTCTCGATCGCCGCATCCGACTACGATCTCGTGATCGCGGCGACGTTCGGCGCTCGCGCCCGCGGTTGAAAAGTCACCTCTCCTACCTATATTGCCCGGTGGGCCTTTTTCGCCCCCAGGCAGGGGTATGGACAGGCGCAGACACGCGACCACGGGCCATGGTTCCCTCCTCCGGCGGCTTCGGACCGCGGCCGGCGCCGCCCTCCTTCTCGGGCTGCCGCTCCTCCGCGCCGCCGAGCCCGGCGAGAGCCGTCCGTCGCCCGGCCGCCTGACCGGCACCGTCGCCGTCGGTCCCGAGCTGTCCTCCAGGAAGCTTCGCTTCAATCTCTATCCGGACCTCGTGCAGCCGGCGGTGGCCACGCCCCGATTCTCTCCACCGGAGGAGTTGAAGAATGTCGTCATCTACCTCGACCGGATGCCGCAGGGAGCCGCCACGGACGCCGCGGCCACTGCCCATCCGGTGATGAAGCAGGCGGGTCTGACCTTCGTGCCGCACATCCTGCCGGTCCTCAAGGGCGCGGCGGTCGAGTTCCCGAACGAAGATCCGATCTTTCACAACGTCTTCTCCCTCTCCAAGGCGGCCTCGTTCGACCTGGGGCGCTACCCCCGTGGGACCTCGAAGTCGGTCCGCTTCGCCGAGCCGGGCATCGTCAAGGTGTTCTGCCACATCCATTCCGACATGAGCGCGGTCATCCTGGTGCTGGACAATCCGTTCTTCTCGGTGCCGGATCAACAGGGCCGGTTCCAGATCGAGGGGATCCCGCCCGGCGAGTACCAGGCCATCGGCTGGCACGAGCGGGCGCGGCCGCAGATCCTGAAGGTGAGCATCGAGCCGGGGCAGTCGTCCGTCCTGCACTTCAGGATTCCGCTGACGGAGTCGTCCGACGGTGGCTGACACCGCGGGCCTGCGCTCCAGGTGGCGTTCCGCGAGCCTGGGCACGAAGCTCGTCCTGTTCAGCACGCTGCTGACGGCCGCCTCGGTGTTCGCGGCCTTCCTGGCGCTCGACGTCGCGATCCGCAAGAACACCCGCGATCTCATTGCCAGGACGCTGGGCCACCACCAGCGCATGCTGCTCAATCTGCAGAAGCGCGACCTCGAGCAGCTGGTCCGCACGTCCACCCTGATGACCGACAGCCCCACGCTGCGCGCGGCGATGGAGACCTACCGTTCGGAGACGGCTCCGGGCGCGCGCTCCCGAAGCGATCTCCTCGCGACCATCCAGAACGAAGCGACGAAGATCGCGGCCGGTCTGGCGCGGGACCTCTTGATCGTCACGGACAGCGAGGGACGCGTCCTGGCGGCCGCCGCCGGCGCCGGCTCCGGACCCGTGATCGGCGCCGACCTGGCGTCCTGGCCGGGAGTGAGACGGGCCCTGGCGCAGGACGCGCCCGTCGGTCCGCAGAATTTCGCCGTCCTGCGCTTTGGCGATCGCTATTTCCAGGTCGGTTGCGCCCCGATCCTGCTGCAGGGGTACATCATCGGGACGCTCACGCTGGGCGATCGGATCGATGGGGCGTACGTCGCCCGGCTGCGCGAGTCCTTCGACAGCGACATCGCCGTGACCGCGGGAGGTCGTGTCCTGGGATCGACGCTGGACGCTTCGCTTCCCCCCGGAACCACCGTCGCGTTCCCGGGCGCGACCGGGGCGCCGTCGACCGTTCTGACGATCGGCGCCGAGGAGTTCGTCGCCGCCCCCCTGTCGCTGAACTCCGACCAGGAGGGGCGGCCGGTCACCGTCGTGCTCCTCCATTCACTGACCCGGGCGCTCGCACCCCTGAACCGCTCTCTCGTGTGGACCCTGCTGTCCTGCGGTTCGCTGGCCGTGACCCTCGCCGGCATATCGGCGTCGATGCTGTCGCGCTCGGCGCTCCGCCCGCTGGACCGATTCGTCGCGTTCATGCGCAGCGTCGCCGAGACCGGTGACCACGCCCATCGCTTCGACAGCTCCAGCGCCGGCGTCGAGGTGCGTCTGCTCAGCGAGACCTACAACCATCTGATGGAGTCCCTGAACCGGCACGAGCAGAGACTCCTGGAGACGGCGAGGGAGGAGCTTGATCGGCTGGAGCGACTCAAGGAGTCGGAGAAGCTCGCCGCGCTCGGGCGTCTGCTCTCGGGAGCCGCGCACGAGATCAACAACCCGCTGACCGGCGTCGTCGGCAACATCGAGATCCTGCTGGACCACGAGACGCTTCCCGACGGCGTGCGTCAGCGTCTCGAGACCGTGCGCAAGGAAGGGCAGAGAATCGTCGCCCTGGTGCGCAGCCTGCTCAAGGTGGCGCACCGGGGGACCGGCGAGCGGGCGCTCCTGGATGTCAACCAGGTGATCCGGGACACCGTGGCGGTCCGGCGGCACGACTTCGAGAAGACCGGGATGAGGATCGATCTTGATCTCGCATCGGCCGGGACCACGATCGTCGCCAGCGAGCTGGAGCTGCAGCAGGTGTTCCTCAACATCATCAACAACGCCCATGACGCCCTCAAGGCCACGAAGACCGAACCGACGCTCTCGATCCGCACCTCCTCCGTCGAGGGCCAGGCGACGATCGTCTTCTGTGACAACGGGCCGGGGATCGAGGAGCCGGCGCGGGTGTTCGAGCACTTCTACACCACCAAGCCGGTCGGCCAGGGCACCGGTCTCGGCCTGAGCATCACGCACGCCATCGTGCAGAACCATGGCGGCACGATCACCGCGGACAACCAGCCGCAGGGCGGCGCCCGATTCACCATCGTGCTGCCGCGGGGCGCGAAGGCCCGGCCGGCCGCCGAGCCCGCCGTCCTGTCGCGGCGGCGCGCGGAGCCCGCCTCCCGGCGCTCGTTGCCCGCCTCGGTCCTGGTCGTCGACGACGAGCCGAACGTCGTGGAGCTCCAGATGGCGATCCTGGACTCCGTCGGGGCGACGGCCGTCGGCGTCCGCTCGGGGGCCGAGGCGGTCGAGCAGCTCCGGCGACGGGACTTCGATCTGGTCGTATCGGATCTGAAAATGCCGGGCGACCTTTCCGGGAAGGACCTGTTTCACTGGGCGGCCACCCATCGCCGATCCGGCACGCGGGGATTCCTGTTCGTCACCGGCGACACGGTCGGCGAGGCGGCCTTTCTCAAGGAGGTCGGATCGCGCTTCCTCGCGAAACCGTTTTCCATGGAGGAGTACCTCACGGCGCTCCGGGAGGCCTGGCATGAGCTGCAGACGGCGGCCTGAGCGGGACGCGCGCCCGGGCGCGCACGAGCGGCGCAGCGGGCGCGCACGCGGCGCGTTCCTGCTCGCGGCCTGGGCACTGATGCAGGCCGCACCCGCCCGCTCCCAGGACGACAAGGTCCTCGTCCAGGGTCTGTTCGACGCCGAAGTCTGGAAGACCGACTCCGGCTCGAAACTGCTCAGCAAGAACGACGGCGACACCGCGCCGGCGGGACGACTTCGTCTGTGGGCCGTCGGAGAGTTTCTGCCCGGGTTGCAGGCGTTTGCGGTGGTGCGGGGAGAGGACGGCTCCGGCAGTTACGAGGGCAGGCGTCAGGGAGTGCTCGAGCAGGCCGCCCTGCGTTACACCTTCAGCCCGCCCCTGAGGCTGGTCCTGGAGGCCGGGAAGATCGTCACGCCGATCGGAAATTTTCCGCGCCGGCGTCTGTCGACCAGCAATCCATTGATCGGCATGCCCGACAGTTACGATGTCTCGTACCCTCTCGGATTCCAGGTCAGCGGCCAGGTCGATCGGCTCGATTACCGCGTCGCGTTCGTCGACCTGCCCTTGGTCAACGAGGATTACGTCCCCGAGCCCGCGTCCGTCCTGCGCCCCACCCTGGCGCTCGGGTTCACTCCCGTCACCGGTCTTCGCGTCGGCGGCTACATCACGCGTGGCCCCTATCTGAATCGCGATATCGAGGTGTTCCTGCCGGCAGGAGCCGGCTGGCGGGACTATCAGCAGCATGTCCTGGGCGCCGACATCCAGTTCAGCCGCGGCTATTTCGAGCTCAATGGAGACTTCAATCGCAACTCGTACGAGGCCCCGGGCCAGGCGCGCTCGGTGCGCGGCAAGGCCTATTTCATCGAGCCGAAATACACCTGGACGCCCCGGTTCTTCACCGCGCTGCGCCTCGAGCGCAACGATTACGCGTACATTCAACCGTTCGGTCCCGGTTTCTGGCTCGCGACGGCGGTCGATTTCTACAATGCCGAGGTGGGCGCCGGCTACCGCCTGGGCCCGGGGACGGTGCTCAAGGTCGCCTACCGCCGCGACCGGTGGAACGTCGACGACAGCCTGAAACCGATCCTGCCGAACGGCTATTCCATCGCGGCGCAGCTGTCCTACACCTTCAACGTCAACTTCTGGGTCGAGCGCCCGCGCTGATCGACGCGACCGCGAGGGGCGGAGGCGGTGTCGCCGTCGTGCGCGCCCCCGGGTCTACTGGTGTGTCGCCGGACCGACGGTCAGGTTGACCGAGGTCTTGTACAGCACCTCGAGAAAGACATTCCGGCCGCTCTTGTGCTTCGGGAGGAATGTCGCGTACGAGGCCCCGGCTCCGGTGACGCATTCCGTGCAGGGGATCGCCACGGGGTTGAGCTGCGTGCGCCGCCCCTGGTTGTCGATGAGGACCACGTTGAAGCCGCGCACGTCGGTCTCGCACACGGTCGACCACAGGACGAAGGCCGACCCTTTGCTGCTGTTCATGATCGAGAGATTGTAGAGCGAGGGGTCGCACGCGTCCCCGATCCCGTTCGCGTTGCAGTCGTACTGAAAGTGATTCGCCGCCGCCGGGCAGTTGTCGCAGGAGTTCGGTATGCCGTCGCTATCGCTGTCCGGCAGGCGCGCATCGTAGAAGTGAATGCAGCCGGTCCTCGGGTCGCATGAGTCCAGCGTGCAGTCCTTGTGGTCGTCGCAGTCGACGGGGGCTCCCTGGCAGAACCCGTCGACGCAGGCGTCCGCGGTCGTACAGGCGCTCTGATCGTTGCACGAGCCGGTGATGGGCGCATTCGTGCAGGCGCCGGTCACCGGGTCGCAGGCATCGGCGGTGCACGGATTTCCGTCGTTGCAGGCCGGCTGCCCGGAGCAGACGCCGCCGCTCCCGCAGACATCGGCCGTGGTGCACGGATTGTTGTCGTCGCAGGGCTGGCCAGGAGGCGCGACCTGGGCCACCACGCATTGCCCGCCGCTGCACTCCTCGATCCTGCAGTCGCCGGTCCCGTTGGTGTCGCACGACGTTCCGTCGGCGACGGGCGTGGAGACGCAACCCGCCACCGCATCGCACGTATCGAGCGTGCAGGGGTTGTGGTCGTCGCATTGCGATGGAACCGGGACATGACGGCAGGCGTTCGGGTCGTTGACGCAGACATCCGTGGTGCACGTCACCCCGTCCGTGCAGTCCCTCGTCGTCCCGATGCAGTTGCCGCCGCTGCAGGTATCGCCGGTGGTGCAGAAATTGCCGTCGCTGCACGGACCGTCGGCGAACCCGCGCGTGCAGGCGCCGGTCGCCGGATCGCACGCGTCGATCGTGCAGGCGTTCCCGTCGTCGCAGTCGATCGGCGCCGCGCCGCAGTCGCCGGTGGCGGGATCGCACGTGTCCCGCGTGCAGCGATCGCCATCGTCGCAGGTTTTCGCGACGCCCTGACACGACACGCCGCCCGAGGCGGTCGAGACGCACACATCGTCCAGGGTGCACTCGCTGCCGTCGTCGCAGGGCGTCCCCGGCGCCGACTCACCTTGAGAAACGCAGGCCCCCGCCGCATCGCACAGGTCGGGCCCGGTGCAGCTGTTGCCGTCGTCGCAGGGGCTCCCGGCCGGCTCGATCTGACCGACACAGGCCCCCGAGTCATTGCAGATATCGCCGGTGGTGCAGACCAGGCCATCGTTGCAGGTCGTGCCCGCCGGGAGGGCGTCGTGCTGGCAGCCCCCCTGGCCGTAGACGGTCGTGGAGAGAACGCACGAGTCGGCGGTGCAGGAGTTGCCGTCATCGCAGCTCAGCGCCTCGTGCCGGCAGGTCCCGGTCGTCGTATCGCAGGAATCGACCGTGCAGGGATTGGAGTCGTCGCAGGAAGGACACTCGAGAGCCGGGACCACGGCTCCCTGGCGAGCCGACACACCGGAGGCCCCCGAGCTCGCGATCAGAACCAGGAAAGAAACCGCCACGGCCGACAGGATAGATAGCAGACGATATGATTCCTGCCTCATAGCCCCCCCGTGCGAGATATTCCACCACATCAACAGGTGCGGCGCCCACAGACCTTGTCTGGGGGTCCTCCACGGACAAAAGTGTCATGCATGTACGACCACCAGGCGATCGTGTCAACAGGATTTCGGGAGGAATCCGGTGCATTCACGGGACTTCCAGCACGCAGGAGGAGGCTCCATCGATGCACGCCCGCCTGTGGTCTATACTCCGACTGCAAGGGAGGGCGCCGGTGACCCAGGAGAGGACGACACGGGGCGGGGCGACGCAGGCCGGGATGCCCTGCCCCGCCTGCGGCGGCCCGACCGAGCCCCGCAAGTGCAAGGAGGTCTGCGTCCGATGCGGCGTCATCGTCCAGAATTGCAGCGGCGACTGAAGGGAGGAGCCCGATGCGTTGGTTCCTGGTCCACTGGCTGAGTATCGCGCTGTCCCTCCTGGTCTGCTGCAAGATCCTGCCGGGCGTGCACGTCGACTCCCTGCAGACGCTTGCGGTCGCGGCTCTCGTCCTCGGTTTCATCAACGCCATCATCAAGCCGATCCTGGTGATCCTGACCCTGCCGATCACCATCGTGACGCTCGGATTGTTCTACTTCGTCGTCAACGGCATCGCGTTCAGCCTGACGTCCGCCATCGTCCCGGGGTTCGTCGTCGATTCCTTCTGGTGGGCGATCGCGGGATCGGTGGTCGTCAGTCTGATCTCCTGGTTCGTGGGCTCGTTCGGCCGCCGGCAGGCGTGGCGGGGCTGAGCCGCGCGAAGAGTCGACCGGGCCCCCGGTGAGGGGTTCAAGACATGCCACCAGCGCCCGTAGAGAACCCGCAGAGTCGGCTGGACGCCCTCCTGGCGCGGCCACGGCCCGTGCTCCTGGACGGCGCCGTGGGGACCGAGCTGGCGCGGCGCGGCGTGGACACCACGCTGCCGCTCTGGTCGGCCCGCGCGCTGTTCGACGACACCGGGCTCGAGACGCTGACGCGGATCCACGGGGACTATGCGCTCGCGGGGGCGGAGGTCCTGGTCACCAACACCTTCCGGACCACCTCACGGGCGCTCGGCAAGGCCGGGCGCGGCGACTCCTGGAGGGAAGTCAACCGCCGCGCGGTCGAGAGCGCGCGCGCCGGGGCCGCGGAGCGTGACCGCGACAGGCCGGGGGGTGTCTGCCTGGTCGCCGGAGGACTCGCGCCGCTCGAGGACTGCTACAGCCCGGATCTCGTGCCCCCGTGGGCCGATTGCCTGGCCGAGCACCGCCGGCAGGTCGAGCTCCTGGCCGGTCTGGGGGTCGATCTCATCTTCATCGAGACGATGAACAGCCTGCGTGAGGCCGAGGCCGCGCTCCTGGCCGCGCGCGACTGCGGGCTCGACATCCTGCTCAGTCTCTGCCCGCGCGCACCGCGGCATCTGCTCTCCGGCGAAACGCTCGAGGCGTGCGTGCCGCGGCTGGCCGTGGCCGGCGGCCCCAGGCTGCGCGGGCTCCTGCTCAACTGCGCCGCGCCGGAACCGATGCAGGAGATCTTCCCGCGCTTCGCCCGGCTCGCGCCAGGTCTGCCGCACGGTCTGTACGCCCATCTGGGTGAACCGGACGATCGCACCGGCTGGCGGCTTCCGGAACAGCACGAGCCCGAGAAGTACGCCGCCTGGATGAGCGCGCGGATCGCCGAAGGGGCGCGTCTGGTCGGAGGCTGCTGCGGCACGACGCCCGATCACATCGCGGCGATCCGACGCGGGATCGGGGCGGAATCTTCCTAGAGAGAGCGCCGCGACAGCCGCGTCGCGAGCCACCCCGCTCCGGCGCCGTTTCTCAGCCGGTCCAGGCGAAGCGCACCTTCACGACCACCTGGTCGCCCTCGTGGGCGAGCGTGAACGGTCCCTCGTCCGGCGGGTGGATCCAGTTGCGGTTCCACACGAAGAACAGATCGTTGCCGGGACGGAACGTCCAGCGCAGGCGCGCGTTCATGCCCATCTCGCGGGAGTCGTTGTCGTATTGGAAGTAGCCGAACATCAGGAGTCTCGGCGAGAAAGCGAAGATGTTCTGCAGCTGGAACAGACGCACCGCGAAGTTCCCCTCCGGCAGGCGGCCGAAATCGTTCTGCAGCTCGAGCTTCTGGTGCAGGTGCCCCTTCAGGACGTCCCAGTTGACGAAGGCGTCCGTTTGGGTGAGCTGTCCGTCGTAGAAGTCGCCGAAATAGATGGTCGCCCCGACCCGGCAGAGATGCGTCTGTGGCGACTCGGCTTCGGCGCGGTAGCGCGTGAAGCGATACCGGCCCGGAGGGATCAGCACCCCGGGGGAGACCTCGAACGGCGCCGTCAGGCGCTCGAAGGTCGGTATCCAGTTGACCTCGAGGTGCGCGCCGGATTCGGCCTCGATGTTGAATGGCGCCGTGAACAGGCGGCTCGACTCGGTGCGTCCGGACTGGTCGTCCACCTGCTTGTACCCGGTCTCGAAGAACGCCTGGCGGATCCATGAGAAATGCCCGTCGCGAGCCGGTCGCGGCTTGAAGGCGTTCCAGACGTCGTACCAGCGCGTGCCCGGACGCGGCAGGAAGCCCAGGGCGGGATCGAGCGCGTCGCCGAACTCCATGTACCGGGCGTAGGCCTCCCAGAAGTCGTTGGGGAGATCGACCTTGAACCCCCAGCCGTCCCGCTTGCCGGACGGGAGATCGCCGCTCGAGCGCGCTGCCCAGCCGCCGATCGACAGCTTCTTGTCGCCGTGAATCGTCGAGCTGTGCCAGTCGGCGTCCACACCGGCCAGCGTATTGGTCCGGAGTCCCTCGGGATCGCCGTTCGTGCCGATCGCCCCGACCCGGAAGCTGTCGCTGAAGTCGTAGGTGAGACGGCCGGCCGACAGGTTCGTGCGTGGCACGTCACCCGACGACCCGGTCGAGATAGTGAGCGCGGCGATGCCGAATTGACCGGCGTGACCCAGCACTTTGGCGCCCCAGTCGATCGGCACCGTCTCCCCGTTCAAAAGACCGATACGGCGGGTGTAGAACGGCACGAACTCCTGGTCGAGGCCGAGACCGAAATGAAACAGGCTCGACCCGTCCAGGAAGAACGGACGCTTCTCGGGGAAATAGATGTCGAAGCGCGTCAGATTGATCTGGCGGGTGTCGACCTCGGTCTCGGCGAAGTCGGTGTAGGCCGTGACGACACCCGTGATCTGCGGCGTCAGGCTGTACGAGAGATCGAGCCCGCCCCGGCCCACGAGGCTTTCCGTGTCCTCCGCCGGCACGCGCGTGGCGCGCGCCAGCGTGTAGGGAGAGACGGTCAGGCCGCGCCCCTGGTCCAGCCCGCCGATGCCCGACAGCCGCCCCGCGCTGCTGAGATCGATGACGTCCGAGTCGATCGTCACGCCCGACCAGTGCAGGTTGACGCGGTCGCGGGCGATGAAGCGCAGGACGTTGAAACCCCATTCCTCGAGCCCGACCTTGAAGTGGAGCGTGCGCGTCGGGATCCGGATCTCCGCCGTCCATCCCTCGTCATCGATGCGCGTCCGGGCGTCCCAGATCCCGTCCCAGTCGGTCGACAGGACACCGGGGCCGGACACCAGGCCGTCGCTCACCGAGCCGGTGGCATGGATCTCGAACAGGTAGCCGGTGTGATTGTCCCCGAACGTATCGAAGACGAACGCCAGGAAATCGTCCCCGAACGGATCATCGATGTCGCGCTGCATCGTGTGCAGGGCGATCCGGTCCGGGGCGGGGTCGTGGCAGGTCGCGCCGATGTAGATGTTCTCCCGGTCCACGAGCACCCGGATCTCCGTCCGATACGGCGTCGGCTCGCCGGGGTGCGGCGCGTGCTGGGTCAGGTCCGGGATCAGGCCGGCGTGACGCCAGTCGCGCTCGTCGAGGACGCCGTCGATCGCGATGGCGCCTTCCGCCACCGCCGCCGTGACGCGCAGCCGCTCGCCGTTGGTCTCGGCCCGGACCGGCCCCGTCGCGGCCAGGCAGAGCGCGGGCAGAAGCCACGCGCCGCACGCGACCGCAGCGCGTCCGTTTCCTGATCGTTCGGCCAGGAGGGTCTCCGTCTCGCGCCCGCCGGGAGCCGGTCAGCGTGTCCGGCCTGGCTCCCGTGGACTCTCGTCCTGCAGCGTGACGGTCGAGGCAGGTTCGTCCGCCAGCCCGCGTGACACCTCTTCGACGCGCCCGAAGAACCGCAGGAAGTTCTCGCCCAGGACGCCCCGGACGACCTCCTCGGGGTATCCGCGGCGCAGCAGCTCGGCCGTGATCGCCGGCAGCTTCGAGACGTCCTCCAGACCTTCGGGCGGGTCCTGGATGCCGTCGAAATCGGTCCCCAGACCGACCGCGCCGGGCCCCGCGACCGTCATGACGTGCTCGATGTGGTCCACGACGCGGGTCCACACCGACCGGTGCCGCGGGAGGGCGTCGAACAGCCTGCCGATCGCCGCGTCGCGCTGCTTCGGGTCGGCCGCGAAGTCCTGCTTGATCTTCTGGTATTCAGGGATCACCTTCTGACGCTCGGCCTGATCGGCCTCGACCACCTTGGGGTCGATGAAGTACGACGAGACATTGATCATCACCACGCCGCCCTTCGCGGCGATCCGCCTGATCTGATCGTCGGTCAGGTTCCGAGGGATGTCGCACAGCGCCCGGCAGGACGAGTGGGAGGCGAAGATCGGGGCGCGCGAGGTCTCCAGGGCGGCGTCGATGGTCTCGTCCGAGACGTGCGACACGTCCACCATCATCCCGATCCGGTTCATCTCGCGCACCACCGCGCGGCCGAAATCGCTCAGACCGTGGTGCACGCGGAACTCCGCGGGGTTGAAATCCGGCAGGTAGAAGGTGCCCGACGAGTCGGCCCAGTGGTTGGTGTTGGTGTGCGTGAGCGTCATGTAGCGCACGCCGAGCCCGTAGAACTGGCGCAGCGCCCCGAGCGAGTCCTCGATGGCGTGGCCGCCTTCGATCCCCATCAGCACGCCGATCCGTGCGTCGCGCTTCGCCCGCCGGATCTCCGCCACCGAGGACGCCGCCGCCAGCCGATCGGGATGCGCCCGCACGATCCGCTGCACCAGGTCGATGAGGTCGAGCGCCTCGCGCGCGGCGCCGCCGGCCTCGGCGTAGCTCTTCGGCACGTAGATCGCGAAGAACGGAGCCGTGAGCCCGCCCTCGAGGGCGCGGGGGATGTCGAAATGATCCGTCGCCCCGCGTCCCCCGACGTCGGCCCACTTCTTCTCCAGCGCGTAGGGCGCGTCCACGTGCGTGTCCACCACGATGGCGCGCTCGTGGAGACGCCGGGCCTTCGCTTCGAGGTCGGGTGGCGCCGGGGCGGCGCCGGGAAGCGCGGCGAGAGCGAGAACGGCCACCATCCCTGCGAGCCGATCGTTCATCCTGCCCTCCGCCACGACGCCCTGGAGCGCGTGATTCTCGCACACTTGGGGCGCCGCGCGACGTTTCACGGGGTGGTGCGGCGCGTTGACCGCCCCCGACCGCCTGCGCTAGCATCCGGTTCCTCCGCTTGATTCTCGGTCACGTCACAGGAGTCATCCATGAGCCTCGACACGCACGCCCGGACACCGGACCCGGCCGCGCCACTCCCCGCGGCCGGGCCGTTCGCCGGAGAGCTCCGCCGGTTCCGCGAGCGCACCCCCGGCTCGGTCGCCGAGCTGGAGCGCGCCGCCCGGTACCTGCCGGCCGGCGTGTGCAGCAATTTCCGCATGATGGACCCGCACCCGATCTTCCTGCGCACCGCGCGCGGATCGCATGTCGAGGACGTGGACGGCCACGACTACGTGGACTGGGGCATGGCGCAGTCGACGCTCCTGGCGGGCCATGCGCACCCGGTGGTGCTCGAGGCGGTGCGGCGGCAGGCGCTGAACGGCACCATGACCTGCTATCCCAACCCGCGCACCGCCGACCTGGCGACGATCGTGTGCGCGCGCTTCCGGCTGGACCTGGTTCGTTTCGTCAACACGGGATCCGAGGCGACGCAGTTCGCGGTGCGCGTGGCGCGGGCCGCGACCGGTCGCGACACCATCCTCAAGTTCGACGCCTGCTACCACGGCGGCGCACCCGAATTCTGGCTCGGCAAGCCCGAGACCGACCTGCCCCCCGGGGCACCCGAATGGATGGGCCAGGAGATCTGGAGCGCCGGCATCCCGCGCGCCCTGGTGTCGAAGACCCTGCTCGCCGAGTACAACGATCTGGAGAGCGCGCGCGCGGCCTTTCGCGTCCACCCCGGGGAGATCGCCGCCGTCATTCTCGAGCCGATCGTGTTCAATCTGGGGGTTCTGATGCCGCGCGAGGGGTTCCTGCAGGGGATCAGGGATCTCTGCGACCGCGAGGGGGCGGTCCTGATCTACGACGAGGTGAAGATGGGCTGCAAGATCGGTCTGGGCGGCGCCGGGGAACACCTCGGGGTGCCGGCCGACCTCGTCGCCATGGCCAAGTCGATCGGCGGCGGCTTTCCGATCGGCCTGTTCGGCGGCCGCCGCGACCTGATGGAGGGTATCGCGAAACGCAACGTGAAGCACGTCGGCACGTACGCCGCCAATGCGGTCGGTCTGGCCGCGGCCCATGCGACGCTCACCGAGGTGCTCACGCCGGGGAACTACGATCGGATGTTCCGGCTCAACCAGGCGCTCGCGGACGGCTACCGCGAGGTGATCGCGCGCACGGGACTCGACGCGCACGTGGTGACGGCGGGGGCCTCGGGCTCGCTGTTCTTCAGCCGTCAGCCGGTGACGGACGTCGCCGATTTCAAGCGCACGCGTCTCGACCGGTGGCCGCGGTTCTGGGTCGGCATGGCGAACCGCGGCGTCCTGCCGCAGGCGCACGGACCGGAGGACATCTGGACGGTGTCGGTGCAGCACACCGGCGAGGACGTCGAGACCACGCTCCGCGCCTTCCGCGAGGTCGCCCCCCTGCTCGCGTGAACGGCGGGATTACCGCGCGGCGCGGCGCCGCGAGGCGGTCCGGGTGGGTGGCTTCTGCCGGGCCGCCTGCTTTTCGAGCAGCAGCCGGAACTGATCGGCCGGCACCGGCTTGCCGAACAGATAGCCCTGCATCAGCCGGCAATCCCGCTGTACCAGGCAGTCCCGCTGGACCTCCGTCTCCACCCCTTCCGCGATGACGGCCATCTTGAGGCCCCGCGACATGGCGATGATCGCCGCGGTGATGGCCGCGTCACCGGGATTGGTGGCGATGTCGCGGGTGAACGACTGATCGATCTTGAGCGTGTCGATCGGAAAGCGCTTGAGATAGGTCAGCGAGGAATAGCCCGTCCCGAAGTCGTCGACCGAGACACGCAGGCCCATGGCCCGGATCCGCTTGAGCGTCGTGATCGTGTCCTCCACGCTCTGTACCAGTATGCTTTCGGTGATTTCGAGCTCGAGACAGCGCGGATCGAACCCCGTCGCCTTCAGGACGTTCTCCACCGTCCGCACGAGCTGCTGCTGCCGGAACTGCCGGCCGGAGAGGTTGACCGCCACGATCATCGCCCCGAAGCCGAGATCCTGCCACGCCTTCCCCTGCGCGGCGGCGCTGCGCAGGACCCACTCGCCCACCGGCAGGATGAGACCGGTCTCCTCCGCCAGGGGAATGAAGTCCGCCGGCGAGACCATGCCCAGGTCGGGGTGCTTCCAGCGGATCAGCGCTTCCGCCCCGAAGATCGTGCCGGTGGCGACGTCCACCTGGGGCTGGAAGTAGAGCAGGAACTCCTCGCGATCGAGCGCCTTGCGCAAGGCGTTCTCCAGCGCCAGCCGCTGGACCGCCGCGGCGTTCATCGACTTGCTGTAGAACTGGTACGTCCCCCGCCCGGCGTCCTTGGCGTGGTACATCGCCGAGTCGGCGTTCTTCAGCAGGGTCTCGACGTCGGAGCCGTCGTGGGGGAACAGGCTGATGCCGATGCTGCCGGTCACGACCACCTCGTGCTCCTCGAGCTTGAACGGGTCGTTCAGGCAGTCGAGCACGCGGCGGGCGATCTTGGCCGCGTCTTCTCCGCGCGCGATGTCGGTGATCGTGACGATGAATTCGTCGCCGCCCAGGCGCGCCACCGTGTCGGTGCTGACCATGGGATCGCCCCGCGCGATGGTGTCGGTGCTGCGCAGGCACTTCTTCAACCGCTCGGAGACCGCCTGCAGGAGACGGTCGCCCACCGTGTGCCCCAGCGTGTCGTTGATGCGCTTGAACCGGTCCAGGTCCAGGAACAGCATGGCCAGGGTGCGGCCCTGCCGCTGCGCCGCCGCCAGCGCCTGGTTGAGGCGCTCCATGAACAGCGCCCGGTTCGGCAGACGTGTCAGCCCGTCGTAATAGGCCAGAAAGCGGATCTGATCCTCGATCTGCTTGCGCTCCGTGATGTCCTGTGTCGTGCCCGCGAGCCGCAAGGGTGTGCCGTCCTCGTCGAACACCACCTCGGCCTGCTCGTGGACGTGGCGGACGGCGCCGTCCGGCATCACGATGCGGGCGTCGAAGCTGTACGGCCCCTCCCTGCGGACCGCCTCGCCCGTGGCGCGGGCCACCAGCTCCCTGTCCTGGTTCTGGATGAGCTCGAGATAGGTCGGGAGGCTGGGTGTGAACGTCCTGGGGTCCACACCGTAGATCCGGTACATCTCCTCCGACCAGTGCATCCGACCCGATTTCAGCTCGCGTTCCCAGTTGCCCAGATGCGCGATGCGCTGCGCGTGCGCCAGTCGCGCCTCGCTCTCGCGCAGATCGTCGACGGCGCGCTTGGCGCGCAGCATGTAGCGCACGCGGTGGCCGAGCACGAAGAGATTGATCGGCTTCGACGCGAAGTCGGTGGCCCCGGCCTCGTACGCCCTGCGGATGGAGTCGGTGTCGTCCAGCCCCGTGAGGATCAGGATCGGCGTCGTGGCGGCCGCCGGCAGCCGTCGCAGCTCGGCCGTCGCCTGGAATCCGTCCATCTCGGGCATCCGGACGTCCATCAGGACGAGCTCCGGCTTGTGCGCCGCGAACGCCGCGATGCCGTCCTTGCCGTTGCGCGCCTCCACGACGGTGAACTGGAAGTGCTCCAGGGCCTCCCGTACCAGCTCGCGGATCGACGTGTCGTCGTCCACGACCAGAATGAGAGTCCGCTTCTCCGACACGTCCGGATGGCTCATGACCCCACACCCTGGCGGAGCGCCTGGAGGGCCCGGACCACCCGGGCGAACTCCGCCTCGATCTCCGTCACTCTCTCCGCGGCGGACTCGAGGGAGTCGCCGCGCGCCTGGGCCTCCAGGTTCCTGCACAGCTCGGCGAGACGCAGCGCCCCGATCATGGCGCTGCTCGATTTCAGGCTGTGGGCCAGTCGGTTCAGCGCCGCCGCCTCGTTGCGACCCACCGCCCCGTGCAGCTCGCGGACCTGCTCGGGCGAGGTTTGCAGGTAGAGATGGACGGCGCGCGCCATCAGGTCGTTCCCGCCGTCCTGACCGATCGACCGCATGCTCTCGAGCGTCTTCATGTCGATCGGGTCGTCCTCGTCCTCCGGGCCGGCGGCCCGAGGCCCCGGCGACGCCGGCCTGGACGCCGCCGGTGTCTCCCTCCCGCCAGCGGCCCTCTTCGCGTCACCCGCGTCGGACGACGCCGAACCGGCGGGCTGCGGGTCGGCCGCCAGCCATTTCCCGAGGGCCGCCTCGAGGTGCTCGCGCCGGACCGGCTTGCTGAGGTAGTCGTCCATGCCGGCCGCCAGGCAGCGCTCGCGATCGCCCTCCATCGCGTTGGCGGTCAGGGCGACGATCGGCATACGCCGCTTCGCGGCCGAGGCCTGCTCGCGACGGCGCAGCTCGCCCGTCGCCTCCAGTCCGTCCTTGTTCGGCATCTGGCAGTCCATCAGCACCAGGTCGTAGTCCGTGCCGGCGATCCGGTCCAGGGCCTGCTGGCCGTCGGCCGCGATGTCGACGCTGCAGCCCAGGGACTCGAGCATCGCCAGGATCACCTCCTGGTTGACGGGGTTGTCCTCGGCGAGCAGGATGTGTCCCTGGAGACGGGGACGTCTCTCCGTCAAGGTATGCCGGGTGATCAGGACGGTGCTGTCCGCCTCCCGCCCCATGACGGTCGCCAGGCAGTTGTACAGGTCGGACTGGCGCACCGGCTTGCTGAGATACCCCTCGATCCGGGCCCGCCGCGCCTCGACGGCGTCGCCGCGCAGACCGACCGAGGTCAAGAGCACGAGGCGCACCGAGGCGATCGACCCCTGGGCCTTGATCCGCCGCGCCAGCTCGAGCCCGTTCATCCCGGGCATCATCATGTCGAGTATGGCGACGTCGAAGGGCTGGCCACGCCCGGCCGCGTCGCGCAGCATCTCGAGGGCCCGCGCTCCGCTCTCGGCGCACCCGTCCCGCATGCCCCAGGACGAGACCTGGTGGTGCAGCAGCTCGAGGTTCGTGGCGTTGTCGTCCACGATGAGGACCCGCAGGCCCTGCAGATTCCGGCGCGGCGTCGTCGCGCGCCGGGCGCCGAGACGCTGACGCCCGAAGCGGGCGGTGAACCAGAAGGTCGATCCCTTGCCCGGCTCGCTCTCCACGCCGATCGAGCCTCCCATCATGGACGCCAGCTGCCGGGCGATCGTCAGACCCAGACCGGTCCCTCCGTATTTGCGCGTGGTCGAGCCGTCCGCCTGCGTGAAGGCGGTGAAGATCCGCTGCCGGGCCTCCGCGGAGATGCCGATGCCCGTGTCCGAGACCTCGAAGCGCAGCGTCGCCGTGTCCGGGCCCTGCGCCTCGGAGGTCACGCGCACGACGACCTCGCCCCGTTCCGTGAACTTGACGGCGTTGCCGGCGAGATTGACCAGGATCTGACGCAGCCGCCCCGGGTCGCCGCGCACCTGTGTCGCGACGCCATCGTGCATCACGCACGCCAGCTCCAGTCCCTTGCCGTGGGCGCGCTCCGCCAGGAGGTCGCACACGTCCTCGACGGTCTGCCGCAGGTCGAAATCGACCGTCTCCAGCTCCAGCCTGCCCGCCTCGATCTTGGAGAAATCCAGGATGTCGTTGATCACCCCGAGGAGCGATTCGGCCGAGGTGCGAACCGTCTCGGCGAATTTTCTCTGCTTCGGCGTCAGATCGGTATCCAGGATGAGATCGGTCATCCCGATCACGCCGTTCATCGGCGTGCGGATCTCGTGACTCATGTTCGCCAGGAACTGCGACTTCGCCTGGTTGGCCGTCTCGGCCTGGTTGGCCAGCTCGACCGCCCTCCTGGTGGCCGTCTCCAGCTCGTGCGTGCGCTCCTCGACCTTCCGCTCCAGGGTGGCCTGGGCGCTCTCCACCTGCTCACGGTATTCGCGCAGCCGGCCGAGCATGGAGGAGAACGACGTCCCCAGCTCGCTCAATTCGTCACTCGTGTTCACCTGGATCGAGTGATCCAGGCGTCCCTCGGCCACCGCCCGCGTGGCCTCCGCCAGCGAGCGGATCGGCGAGGTGATCTTGCGGGTCAGGAGGAACGTCGCCCCGACGAAGACGCACACGCAGATCGCGGCCGAGGCGGCCGCGTAGCGGAGGAAGCCGCGCAGCCGTTGCTGCATCCCCTCCTGGCTCACGCCGATCTGCACGTAGCCGAGGATCTCTCCGCCCGGCTTGGACGCGGCGGTCTCACCGAACAGCGCCGACTCCGCCTGCTTCCTGCCGCCAAGAACCGGGACAATCAAATCGATGTAGCCGCGTCCGTCGAGTCGATCGGTGAACACGTCGAATGTCGCGCGTGTCCCCTCCACGCTCTTCGCATGCTGGGTGAGGGCCGGAACCGAGCTCGCGTGGAAGGCCCTCTCGATCAACGTCCTGCCCTGCCTGTCGACGACCCGGGCGTAGGCGACCGAGGGATAGGCGTCGAGACCCCCGACCACCTGTTGCAGCGCCTCCCGGTTCTCGGTGTAGACGGCGTACTCGCTGTTCTGCGCCACCATGACGGCCACCGCGGCGCCGTCGGCCTGGAGCTGGCGATGGCCGGCGCCGATTTCCTCCCGAACGGTCAGGGCGCCGGTTCCGAGGATCGTCGCGAGGATCGAGCCGACGATGAGGGCGTTGAATTTGGTCGCCAGTCCGATTTTCATGGTCGCCGAACGGTTCCTCAATCGACCACCGCCTGCGCGCCCTGCAGCACGCTGTCCTGAAGGTCGACCTTCAGGAGCCGCGCGGTCCGGCGGTTGACGCTGTACACGACCTTGCGGGGTGGCACGGGCGGCAGGGACCCCGGTGTCGCGCCCTGCAGGATCTTCACCGTCATCTCGCCGAGCTGCCGGCCGATGTCGTCGTAGTCACGGTCGAGGGCATAAAGGGCTCCTGCCTTGACCCAGGTCGCGGACAGACCGACGAACGGGATCCGGTTGCGCAGCGAGAACAGGAGGATCGGCTTGACTGTCTGCGGATTCAGTACCATCTGATCGGCCACGCCCCACAGCACGTCGGCGCGGTTGCTCAGGCTCTCCAGCGCCTCCGGGAGATCCTTCGGAGACTCGACTTTGCGCGCGAACAGGTTGAGCCCGATCGTCTTCGCCACGCGCGTCGCCGCGTCGATCCGCGTCTGGTTCTCCCCCGGGTTGAACAGGACACCCACGTTGTGCTGGCGGGGCAGGAGGCGCTGCAGCCAGCGCAGCTCCGTGTCGACGGAAAACTCCAGCACGACCCCGGTGACATTGGGCGACCGGCCCAGATCGTCCGCGGTGAGAACCAGACCCGCCACGATCGGCACGTCCTGGGTTTCGTGGACCGCGGCCTGCGTCCCGAGCGAGCCCAGGGTCAGGATCAGACCCACGCGGTCCTGCCGCGCCTGCTGCAGCGCGGTTGGCGCGCCTGTGGCGTCTCCATGAAGCGGGTAGACGTCGATCTGCGGCTTCAGCCCCAGCCCCTCGAGATGTCTCCGGAAGCCCACCAGCGCTTCCTCGTAGGGGCCGGCGTCCTGGCTGACGATCGCCGCGATGCGAAGGGTCGCTCCCGCCGGCGCGGCCGCCGCCGGATCCATCGTTCCCGCCGGCATCGCCGCGGCCGCGAGGACGATTCCGCCCACGATCACGAAGCGCAGACGCACTCAGAACTCGTATCTCACTTGGACCCGGTAGTTGCGCCCATCCTGGGGAATCACCTCCTGAAGATGCTCGGCGCTGCCCGGATCTCCATAATGTCTGTCGAACAGGTTGATGATCCCCAGAGAGACCGAGGGCCCCTTCTTCCAGCGACGGGTCAGGAGGTTCAGGTTGACCACGGTGAATCCGCCCGTCGGCTCTCCGGAAAGCGTCTGGCGGCGGCTCGTGTACTGCGCTTCCGCGCTCAGAAGGACCTTCTCCGAAAGGATCGGCGTCGTGAGGTTCGCCTTCACGAGGTGCCGCGGCGAATTCGTGAGCTCCTGCCCGCTCGAAACGTCCTCGCTGCGCTGGAGCGCGTAGCTCACGCGGCCTTCCAGGCGACGCGTGAAGGCCCCCTCGAGCTCCAGCTCGACCCCGTTGGCCTTGACCTGGTTGACGTTCTGGAACACATCGAGACCGTCCGACGGGTCGGTGGCGATGGTGATGAGATCGGTGATGCGGTAGTGGTACAGCGAGGCCACGCTGCGCAGCCGATCGCCGAAGCCGTGCTCCAGGGCGATCTCGTAAGTCTGGATCGTCTCGGGCCGCAGACCCGGATTGGCCTTCTGTGAGATCCCGCCGTCGTCGTAATGGAGCTCGTAGTCGTTGGGGGCGCGGAACGCCTGGCCGTAGAGGAATTTCAGGGTGGTCGTGTCCCGCACGGCGTAGATGAGCCCGAGACGCGGGTTGGTGGTGCCGCCGAACGAGTCATAGTCGTCGTGCCGGACTCCGATGTTCAGGATGAGGTCGTCGCGCGGCCGGAACTCGTCCTGCAGGTACAGGGCCCAGATCGACGACGTCCTTCGATCGTCGAGGTGCAGGACATACGGATCGGTGTCGTAGTAGCCCTGATCCTGCTGGGCGTTGTACCGCATTTCCGCCCCGGCGATGAGCTTGTGATGCGCGCGCACCGTCGTGATCGACTGCAGCTCGCCGGTCCACCAGCGCCCGTATCCGTAGTCCTTCGACAGACCGGGGGTGGTGTACGGATAGTCGCCCTTGTACCAGTACCCGTCATAGGACGCCGTCCCGACGAGACGCGACGACTCGGTCAGAGGGCGGTCATAGCGCAGCTCGAGGAAGGCCCGCTCGTCGATGGTCCTGGCGCGCGAGTCATTGAACAACGTCCCGAACGAAGCGGTCGGAATCTGCTTGTCACGGTTCGAGTAGCCGGCCTCGATGCGGTAGTTCCCGAACGACATCTTGCTGAAGGCACGCTGGAAGGTGTCCCCGTCGGAGTGCCGCGCCCAGCCGTTGTTGGTCGAGGGACTGTTGAACTCGGGATAGAACAGGTTCTGCCCGCCGCTGTCGTAGTACGACCCGCTGACGTAGATCTCGGCGCCGTTGCCGAGGGTGGCCCCGTACGCCGCCCGGCCCTCGCCTGTCGAGTAGCTCCCCCCCGCCGCCGTGAGCTCCCTGCCGTTCAGATCCCCACCCGACTTGGTGATCACGTTGACCACGGCGAAGAAAGCGTCGGTGCCATACAGGGACGAGCTCGGTCCCCGGATGACCTCCACGCGGTCGATGGCCTCCACGTCGACGAGCGACTCGGTGCCGATCGAGGCCTGGTCGTAGATGTTGTCGTTCACCCGGTGGCCGTCGAGCAGGAGAAGGACGCGCGTGTCATAGTCTCCCGGCCGGTCGAAGCCCCGCGTCCCGACATAGGAGTAGTTCCGGTCGTACGTGGTGAAGAAGCCCCGGACGCTGCGCAGGATTTCGGAGAGGGTGCGATAGCCGAACTTCTGGATCTCTTCCGACGTGACGATGCTGATCGAGGCCGGGGCCTCGCTCGGCTTTTGCTCGTATTTCGACGCCCCGAAGACCGACGGCAGGTCCTGGAAGAGGATCATCTCCCCGCCCGCGGCCGCTGGATCGGCCGGTTTCCTTGCGGTGGCGGCCCCCGGGTCGGCCGCCACGATCGGCGCGCGGGCGAGGACGACGAGCGCGGACGCGATGACGATTGTGTAACGACGCATGCCCTGTCCTCCGCGGGAGCGTGCGGCCCGATCGGCGCGCGCACACCCTCCCCAACGGCTGAAACCTAGGTCCCGGCTGGAGTTGAATCAAGCCGATTCGCGTGTCGGTCGGGGCGGGAGAGTGGGTGCTGGACTCAGTCGAATTCGAAGTGGAAGTGCACTTCCACCGACGGGCGCGCGGTGCCCTTCGGGAGGGGAAGGAATGGAGCCGCTTTCTTCACGGCATCGAGGGCCGCGGCGTCCCACGCCTCCGAGCCGCTCTTGAAATGCAGCACCGGATCGGACGCGGTGCCGTCCTTCTGAATGACGGCGATCACGACCGTCTTGCCCCCGGGCCGGGGCGTGGAAGACGGCCGCTTCCATGCCGACGCCACCTTCGCATAGACCGCGTGCTGATAGTCGGCGTCCTTGAAGTCGGCGGCGAAAAACACCTGGAGTCGCGGCGTCGCGGCCATCGGGAGGCCGCTCGCGAGCGCGCACGCGACGAGCCCCAGAATCGCCCGAACCGCCAGGCGCCGCGGGCCAGGGCCGGACCATCTCATCGTCATCGCGGCCATCGAGCCTCCGCGGCGGCTCCGGCCAGCATCCCCAGAAGATCCTCCGCATACTGCTCCAATTTGGCCGGCCCGACGCCCCGCACGGCCCGGAGGGCGTCCAGGTCGCCGGGCCGGCGCGCCGCCAGCGCCTCGAGGGTGGAGTCGTGGAAGATGACATAGGCAGGCACGCCACGGCGCTTCGCCACCATGGCGCGCCACGTCTTCAGGCGGCCGAGCAGGAGCGGGTCGGGCTCGCCGTCCGTCGCCGCGGGTCCCGTCGCGGCCGGGCGGCCCGCGGCGCGCGACACACGACGGGTCGGAAGGCTCGCCGGCTCGTGACCGGGCAGGGCGAGCAGCGGCCGGCGCTCGGCGCGCATGACGGCGGCTCCCTCCTCGCCGAGCGCCAGGACGAACGCTCCGGGCCGGCCGCCCTCGATACCGCGGCGCTCCAGGAGGGAGGCGTCGAGCAGCGCGTCCAGAAGCGTCTTCACCTCTTCGATGGACATGTCCGCGAGACGTCCGAAGGTGGGGATCCTGTCGAGACGGCGCTCCAGCACCGCGCGGCTGCGGCTGCCGGTGAGCACCTGGGCGATCCGCTCCACCCCGAATCGGGCTGGCAGGCGGGCGACCGCCGAGAGCGCGATTCGAACGCGCTCGAACTCGCGATCGTCCAGGGGACGGCCCTCGAAGCGCCGCCATCCGAGACAGATGTCGCAGGTTCCGCAGCGGGGGATCGTCCCGCTTCGACCCGCGCCCGCGAAATAATCGTAGATGAAGCGCGTCCGGCAGCCGCGCCCGAAGGCGTAGCGGAGCATGACGTCCAGGCGGGCCCGATCGCGCCGCCGCTTCCGGTCCTGCTCCTCGAAATCGATCGGCGCCTCACCGGTTCCGGGGGCGACCCCGCGGCTCTCCGCCGCCCGCCGCAACAGTCGCGCCGCCGTGGCCGACGCCATGCCACCCGACCCGATGGGTGATTCGAGCCCCTCGACGTCCTTTCCCTCGCCCAGGAGCGCCCACACGGACCGGAACACCTCGGGCGACGGGTTCGACCCCTCGAGGAAGAACTCCTGTGTGCGCACGTCGGCGGGCCCGAACAGAAGCACGCCGCGTGCCGGCAGGCCATCCCGCCCGGCGCGGCCCACCTCCTGGTAGTAGGCCTCGAGACTGCCCGGCACGTCGGCGTGGGCCACGAAACGCAGATCGTTCTTGTCGACGCCCATGCCGAACGCGTTGGTGGCGGCGATCACGTCGAGGCGGCCGGCGAAGAAATCGTCCTGCGCCCGGACCCGCTCGGCGTCCCCGAGACCGGCGTGGTAGCGCCCCGCGCGCAGACCGCGGGCTCCGAGCCGATCCGCCCACAGGTCCACGTTCTTGCGGGTGGCCGCGTAGACGATCCCCGGAGGCCCGACGTCGCGAAGCAGCCGGTCGAGCGCGCGCGCCTTGTCGGCGCGCGACCGGCAGGTCTCGACCGCCAGCGTCAGATTCGGACGCTCGAAGCCGGTGACGATCTCCAGCGGATCCGACAGTCGCATCTGACGGACGATATCGGCGCGCACGTCCGGGGTCGCGGTGGCCGTGAAGGCCGCGGCCGGAACACCGAGCTCTTTCTTGAGCTCGCCCAGCCGGCTGTAATCGGGCCGGAAGTCGTGCCCCCATTGGCTGACGCAATGCGCTTCATCCACCACCAGCCGCGCGACGCGAGCGCGCACCAGCGCCGAGCGGAACGCCGGGCTCGCCAGCCGCTCCGGGGCCACGTAGACGAGACGCAGCCTCCCCGCCGCAAGATCGATCTCCGCCGCTGCACGCTCGGAGCCCGTCAGCCCGGAGTGCACCGCGGACGCCGCCAGGCCGCGCGACCGAAGGACATCGACCTGGTCCTTCATCAGAGCGATGAGTGGCGAGACGACGACCGTGGTCCCCTCGAGGAGGATCGCCGGAAGCTGGAAACAGAGCGACTTTCCCGACCCGGTCGGCATGACTGCCACGAGGTCGCGCCCCTCGAGGACCGCGGTGGCCGCGTCCTGCTGCCCGGGCCGGAACCGGTCGAAACCGAAGCGCTCGCGCAGGGCGGTCTGGAGGACACCATGGACTTGAGATTCGGACGGAGTGATCACGGACGCTCCTCGAACAGACGATCGGCTCCCGGTCGCGCGGCTCCCTGCGATCGTATCAGAAGCGGTCCGGTGTCAACGGGTCGTTCTGGTGTCCTCACCCAAGGACACAAAATTGTCCGCTTAGATTACATTGACGGTGGGTCACGCTCCCGACAGTCGACGCGTGAATTGTGAGCATGAATTTGGCTATTTGGAATCAAGAGGTTGCGAAGGGCGAATCGGGGAATAACACTATGGGTGGTGGCAGAAGGTTTGCAGGGACCAACCCGTCGGCAGTTCGAGGCTTCCGATTCCACCGGCTGCCGCGGGGGGGCGATGACGACTCACCGGGGGTTCGTCGAGTCGGTGGTCGGCTCGGCCGTTTTCCTGATCGGCCTGCTTGCGTTGGTGTGGCCGGTCGGTCTTATCGAAGCGGGCACGGTGGCCAACCTCTCCTGGGACGCCAACAGCGAGCCGGACCTGGCAGGGTACAAGATACACGCCGGCACTTCCCCCGGAAACTACACTCTGCCTGTTCTTGACGTCGGGAAGGTGACCTCCTATACCGTCTCGAATCTTCAGGTCAACACGACCTACTATGTCGTCGTGACCGCGTACGACTACGCCGGGAACGAGAGCGGGGTTTCGAACGAGATCGCCGTCCAGGCGTCGCTGTCGACCTTGCCGACCATCGATGGGGCGCTCGAGGCCGGAACCGGGACGGTCTATATCCTCCAGGCCGGCGATCAACTGATCGAGGTGAGCGGGACGAACTTCCAGCGCGGCGCTGTCGCGGGTCTGGGCGCCGGCATCAGCATCGGACCGACGTCGTTGATCGACCCGGGCCACCTGACTGCGCCGATCAACGTGGGGTCCTCCGCGTCCCTCGGACCCAGGACCCTGACGATCACGAACCCCGACACCGGTGCGGCCAGCAAGCCGAACGCCCTGACCGTCGTGAAGACGGCGGACATCAACCGCGACTGCAAGATCGACCTGTTCGACCTGAACCTCGTCGCCCGGGCGTGGAACACCCTGAGCTCCGAGAGCGCTTACGTGGCGGGGGCGGACCTGGACGGCGACGGCGAGGTGAGCGGTCCCGATCTCGATATCCTGGTGAGCTATTTCGGCCAGCCTCTGGCTGTCTGTCCATGACGGACGTGTTGGCCGGGCCCGGACGGAGTTTGCGGAAGGCCGGCGCTGCGCTCGGAGCGATCCTGCTCGCGCTCGGCCTCGGCTGCAACGGTGGTGGCGGCGGAGGGGATTCCGTCACACCGTGCACCTCGATCTCCTTCACGAGCTCCATCACGAACCTTTCCAACGGCGACGTCTACCTCCTGTCGCGGAGCAGCTCGTGCGACCAGGTCGACGTCAGCGTCATGGTGAGGAACCTTTCGGGGATCTTCACCGTCGGATTCGAGATCACCTACCCCTCCGCGATCCTCGCCTATCCGGTCAAGCAGGGCTTCACCGCGGGCCCGCTCCTGTACCAGGGCAGCCCGGTGAACGCGCCCCTGTTCCTCGTCACCAACGCGTCGCCGGGCAACCTCGTGGTCAGCGGGACGCTCTTCAGGCCCGATGGGAGCGTGACCGCCTCGGGCGACGCGATGTTCATCACGTTCCATTTCGTCAAGGTGGCCAGCGGCACCGACACCGTCGACTTCAACCTGGCCTCGGGCGGCAACCAGATCATCGATGACAACGGGACCGCGGTCGGCGCTTCCTTCGGTCCCGGTCACGGCGGCGTGGTCCAGGTGCCCTGATGACCCGGGCCACCTACTGCGCGTTCATGGCGGCCGCCGCGATCATGGCCGGCGCGCTCGTCGCCGCCCCGGTCTGGGATCATTTCCATTACGGCCGGCCGGCCGCCGCGGATCGTCCGACCACTCCGATCACGCTCGCCGCCGGCTCCGGCATGTCGCCGTCGCCCCCGTCGGATCCGTCCGTCGAGCCGGCGGCACCCTGGACTCCGGCCGACGAATCGCAGGCCCGCCTTCCGGATGGATCCGTCCAGGACATGTCGCCTCTCGAGCACTCCTCGCCGTCCGCGAGCGCGGCCCCTCCGCCCGGACCCTCCGCGGCGCGGCATGCCGCGGACGCCGCGCCGCCGCGCGCTTCGGCACCGCCGCCCGGGCGGCGCGCTGACGCGGGCGGGAGCCTGCCGGACGGGGGGACGCAGCAGGAGCGGCCGTCGCCTGCCGCCAATCCGCAGGAAACGATCACATGGGCAGGGGGCGGGATCGTCGCAGGCTCCACGGTGCCGCCGGCACCGGCCCCGCGGTCGACCCCTGCGATCCCCGACCGCTCCGGGCAGAACGCCGACACGCGACCCTCCGGGACTTCGGCACCGGAGCCGGAGGAGCCCTCCTCTCCACGCCTGAGCCTCGCGCCCGACCGACGGGAGATCGTCCGGGGAGAGACCTTCTCCGTTCAGGTCATGCTGACCGGGGCGCGCGATATCACGAGCGTGCCGTTCCACCTCCTGTTCGATCCGGAGGTCCTTCAGTACGTCGGGGCGCGAACCGGACCGGCGCTGGACGGCCGATCCCTCCAGCCGATCTTCCTGGCTTCAGTCAACCCCAGCCGGCCGGGTGATCTGGCCGTCGGATTGTCGCTCGTCCGATCGTCCGGACGCTTCAGCGGCTCGGGCGCGATCGTGCTGATCGATTTCCTGGCCCTGGCCCCGGGCACATCGAATCTCGTGTTCGACCGCGCCACGCTTCGCGGCGCGGCGAGCGAGCCGCTGTCCGCGGAGATCGTCGGGTCTTCGGCCGAGGTCCGCCGCTGACCCGGTCGAGCCGGAGCGGCCGTCAGGGCCGCATCCGGTAGACGCGATAGGCGCCCTGATCGTGAGTCTCGGCGAGGCACGGCCAGGCGTCGGCGCGGCCCAGGAGTGGGTAGTCGCGCTCCTCCGGCGGCCCGACGACCAGGGCGGCGATGTGCAGCGAGCGCAGGCTGGCGCAGGCCGCGGCGGGATCGGGGTTCGAAAACGCCTGGCTCAGCGACGCCATCCGGCGCGAGACCTCGTCCGGCTCCGAATAGAACAACGTCGCCGCCCACGTGTCCGAGAGAACCGCCGGATGACCGGTCAGGAAGACCAGCTCGGGGTTGTCCCTGAGCGGGGACCCCTGCACCAGACCCCCCGGGGGGACATGGGAACGGACCCATCTCCCGGTCGCGACCTCGTCGGCGGGTAGAGTCGGCTTGTTCACGGCCGCGCCGGCGGCGAACCAGACGACCGAGAGACCACCGAGCGAAAGGGCGGCCAGCGCCGCGGCCCGGATCTTCCAGGACGACCGCGCGGGAGCGGGTGGAGCCGGGAAGGTGCGATTCAGGGCGAAACCGCTCAGGACCGCCAGGCCGATCCAGGAGAAGATCGACAGACGCATCGCCAGATCGTTGTTCTCGCCGGTCGAGGCGAGACAGCAGAGCGCGGGAAGACTCACGGCCAGCATCGACAGGAAAGGGAGGAGCCCGATCGTCCGGTTCTCCCGGCGCCGCCCGATCGCCAGGCCCGCCAGCCCGAGGACGAGGGCGGGTCCGAACTCCAGGATGATCTGCAGCGGAGTCGTCCATGACGGTCGGACCCAGCGGAACTTGTCGATGTCTTTCCGCTGACCCGTGTAGAGCTCCAGAACCGGGAACGCGAGGATCGCGGCGACACCGCCCGCCAGGGCCGCGCGCGCCAGAAGGCCGCGGCCGGCTCGATATCCCGGCCCGAGGAATCGCTTGAGATCGACGGCCCCGATCAGGACGAGGGTTGCGGCGCCTCCCACCGACACGTAGCCGTTGTATCCGGCCATCGAGGCCAGACAGACGCCGGCCGCCACCACCGAAGCGATATCGGCGTCGCTCCTCCTGAGGTAAAGGAGCGCCATCAGGAAGACGACCACGGCCGCGATCGCGTGCGGCGACCAGTAGAAGGTGGCGAACAGGCTCGGCACCAGCATCCCGCGGTTGGAGACCCAGCCGTCCACGTTCCAGCGCCGCAGAAAGAACTCCGCCGCCGAGCCGATTCTGTCGCGCTCCAGAAAGGCCCGCGCCAGCATCGGGACGAGGTCGAAACCGCCCACCAGACTGACGATCGGCAGCGACAGGAGAGCGACGCGGTCGTCGCCGGTCAGCTCCGAGACGACGCGGTAGCACGTGAACAGGAAGACGGCGGCGAGCAGGAGCGTGAGCAAGGCGATGAGCAGGTAGGCATGAGCCCCCTCTCCCGCGACCACCAGCACCGCTCCCAGCAGAATGTGCAGGTAGGCGTGGTAGTAGAATGGCGCCTCGCTGGCCAGGAACGGGTTGAGGGGCGGCAATCCACGGGACGCCACCGACTCCGCGATGGCCAGATGGTTGTTCAGATCCCAGCCCTTGACCCTGGTCTCGCCGCCTTCGGGCGTCGGCCCGACCGCCAGCGACGGCGCCAGCAGGAGGATCGTCGTCGCCACGATCGCCAGCACGGCCGGCGGCGTCCTCCTGCAGGAGCGCGTCGCGGGCGCCCGGGGGCGGAGCGCTCCGAGAGCGAGCAGCCCGAGCGTGACGACGGCCAGCTCGCCGAGAACGTGACGTCGGTCGAACGGCAGGAGCAGCCCGGCGAGACGCAGCGCGAGCGGAGTGAGCGCGAGCGAGGCGGCGATGCACTCCATGAGCCCGAGCCATCGGTCGGTCCGGACCGGCGTTCCGAGACACTGCAGGAGGGCGTACCCGGGAAGGAACAGAGCGAGGACGGCGCCCGCCATCGCGCCGGGGAGGGCGCCCGGGAGCATCGACAGCCCGAGGGCCGCGACGAGCAGGACGAGACCGCCGAGGACGCGCCGGCGGGCCTCGGTCACCGCCGTCCTCCGTCCCTCGCCGGCTCCGGCGAAGTCGATCGCGGCTGGTAGAGGTAGGCGGCCGCCCGGTAGGCTTCGATCCGCTGGGTCGACACGAATCGGGCATCGATCGCCGCCAGCTCCCCGCGTCTCTCGGCGCTCCAGCCGTGGGAGAAGACGAGCCACCAAGGCGAGTGGGGGTCGCCCGACATCAGGCGATTGACTTCGGAGAGATAGTCTCCGATCACGGTCACCTCGCCCTCCACGACCCGGGCCCTGTCCCCTCGGTAGTAGAACCGGAACTGGGGGATCGCGTCCTTGTTGACCAGGATCCGATCCGCGGGGCGGGCCGCCGTCTCCAGCGACCTCAACACCGGGCGCATCTCCTGTCCCCCGGGCTCGGTGTGATACCTGTAGAGAAAGAGGCCGCAGCCGGCCGCGATCGCCATCAGGAGCGCGACGGCCGGCGCCCCCCGCAGAGGCTGCCGCAGCGCTGCGATTCCGGCCGCGGCCAGGACGTAGAACAGCGGCGCGGCGAACAACATCTGTCGGGTCCCGCCGTACGGATAGAGGCGCCAGGCGGAGGCCGCGGCCGCCAACGCCAGGCTGCCGGCGAAGACCACGACCAGGCCGACGACCCGCCGGTGCCTGCGGAGGCGGACCGCTCCGAGGACGGCCAGCGCCCCGAACAACAGACCGGTCCACGGATGGATGAAGGAAAAGAAGGCTGCCAGGTCCCGGGTGCCTCGCATCAGAAAGGCGACGCCCGGCAGAAGGGAATGGGGAAGGAACTTGTCGTCGTAAAAGGAGGCTGGCGTTCCTTCGGCGAGCTGCACCGGGATGGAGAGCAGGTACCAGGGAGCAGCCAGCGCGCTCCCCGCAACGAGGCCGATGACGGCACGCCTCCACGACGGTCCCCTCTCGCGGAGGCCCCGCCAGGCCAGGAGAATCGCCATCATCAGGACGAGCCAGACGCTCCCATAGACCGACAGAAGGGCCGCGAAGGTGATGAGGGCCAGAAGAGCCGCGCGCCGCCATCCCGGCGTGTCGTTCTCGTCGGTCGTCTCGAGGAAAACGGCCACCAGCAAGGCGGCGCAGACGATCGCCTGGCTGTACACGCGGAGCGATTGAGAGTAGCGAATCGGGTAGGGAGCGAGCGCGACCAGAAAAGCGGCTGCCCGGGCGATCCAGCGGTCGGCGGTGCACGAAAGGGCAAGGCGGTAGACCGCCGCGATGGCGAGAACGCCGAGCAGGCACGGCAGGAGACGCAGCCACGTCTCGCTGCGTCCGGCAGCGGCATGAAGATGGAGCAGGTAGGCAAACCCCGGGGGATCCAGCGTGATCGTCCGGTTCGAGACCAGGACGTTTCCCTGGGACGCCCAGAACTGCTGGCACTCGTCGTACGAAAGACTTCGCTCCCCCAGGCCGGCCAGCCGCACCGCGGCTCCCAGCAGAAGAAGGACCCAGAGCCAGCGATCGTTCTTCACTTCGGGCAGACCTCGCGGCGGGCCAGGATCGCATCGGCGATCGCCCGGGCCGCCAGCCCATGACCGAGAGCATTGGGATGACCGTCCTCGGAGGACACTTTGAGCTCGGACGGAGGATGGGTCTGGAAGACAGGCAGAAGGTCCACGACCTCGAATCCCTCCTTACGGGCGGCCTCGGCCACTTGCAGGTGGAGGTCACGGTACGGGTAACCCTCCCATCGATCCGCCGGGATCATCGGAAAGATGACCACCAGGACGTGCCGTTCCTCGACGAGGACGCGGATCCGATCGAAGGCGGTCACGACGCTCCGCCACTTGACGCGATCGGGCGCGTGCAGATAGCGGAGGTAGTCCCCGCCCCCGTACCGCCAGACGTGCATCCAGTTCCATCCCAGATGGATCAATCGCAGCACATGGGAGTGTCTCCACCAGACGGGAGGATCGAAGTACTTGTGGAGCGACGGCCGGGGATCGATCTCCGGATCATTGAGAACGTAGCCGATGACGACGAGGCGCGGGTCGAGGGGAAGAGCCTTGTGCTCGATGACCACCGCTTCGTCCTGGGTGTTGTACCCGACGACTCCGAAGTTCAACACCTCGAAGCGGCGCTCCCGGCCGCCCGCCGACCGGTTCAGGATCTCCTCCAGGACGGCGGGATAGCTCGCCTCCTCCTCGACCCCGAAGCCGAAGGTGAAGGAGTCCCCCACCGCCGCCACCCGGCAGAGAGACGGGTCGGGAGAAGCCGGCTCGGGCCCGCGCATCCCGAGGCTGTTGGTGCGCACCGGCATGTCCTCGAAGGTGCCGCTGCGGCCCGGCACCATTTCGTAGCTGAGGCCGGAGACGAGCGAAGGACGGTAGAGCTCCTCGCCTCGCTCCTCCGGCGGGATCGGCGTGGGAGGCTTGAGGTACTGGACGGGCCGGAAGAGCCGCAATCCGAGCTCCGCCAGCGCGAGGGTCAGCAGCGTGGACCCGGCGATCAGGAGGAGAGGTGTCCCGAGTCTTCGGAGCAGACGCATCGCACTCCCGTCGGCGCGTTCCTTGCGGCCGGGGCGACTCCTCAGGGAGCTCCGGCCATTGCGCCGCTCAGCCGGCGGAATTATCATCTACTATTTGAGGCCACGCCCAAGAGTTCAAATGCCCCGCAGCGATATGTCTCGATGGCTCGGCCAGGCAGGGCGGTCGCTCAGGCAGGATCTGCGAGCGCACCTCATGGAAGCTCCGCCGGGCCGGCGATTCCCGGCGCTCGTCAAGCGTCTGCTCAAGTATGTCATCGCGGCGGCTCTTTACCGCGTCGGCCTGACCGGATGGCTGCTGCGCCGGACGCTCGAGTCCGGACAGGCCTGTCTGATCCTCGGGTTCCACGGAATCACGGAGACGCCGCCGGAATACTTCTCCCGGGGTCACGCGCTGTTCAACGTGCGCGACCAGCTCCGTTATCTCCGGCGTCACCTCCGCCGGACGTCGCTGGAGGAGATCGCTCGCGCCGTCTCCCGCGGGGAATCGCCTCCGGCGGCGACCTTCGCGGTGACGTTCGACGACGGCTTCGCCAACAATGTGACCCTCGCCATGCCGATGCTCCGGGAGCTCGATATCGCGGCCACGTTCTTCATGCCGAGCGGCCTCGTGGGCTCGTCGCAGGATCTCTGGGTCTCGACGCTCCGGGAGCTGGTCCGCGGCTGGCGGGGGGTGGCGATCCCGGAGGTACCGGGTCTCTGGCCTCCGTTGGCGGCCGCCGACGAGGGGAGCCGTTACGCCGCCTATTTCACGATGAAGGAGGTTCTCAAGAACCAGGACGGAAGGCGACAGGAGATCCTCGACCAGCTGGCGCGGGAAGGCGGCGGATACGTCCGCCCGCCCGAGCAGGATCGGGTGGTCGGGCTCGATCTCATGCGTCGCATGATCCAGGAGCCGTTCGCGGTGGGCGCCCACTCGAGGACGCACCCCATCCTTTCGGCGCTGGACCCCGAAAAAGCCCGGGCGGAAATCGACGGGTCCCGCAAGGATCTCGAGCGGATGCTGGGACGGCCTGTTCTCGATTTCGCCTACCCCAACGGGCGCTACACCGATTTCAACGACACGACATGCCGACTGGTGACCGAGGCCGGCTATCGCTGCGCGGTGACCACCGAGCCGGGAACGGTGCGCCGCGGCGACGATCGCGTGGCGTTGCGCCGCTGTCTTCCGGGCAATGTGCCCGCCTTCCTCGCGTGCTTCGAGCTCCTCTCCCGCGCCTGGGCCGACCGACGGCGCGCGGGCGACCTGGCCTCGCCTTTGGGGCGACGTATCTCGTACCTGCGCGCCCGCGTGACGGGGTCGGCTTCTTGAAGCTCCAGAGGGTGCCGCCGGCCGACTGGCACGACCGTCTGCTCTCCGAGTGGAGTCGGCTTCTGGAGGAGGCCGCGGAGCCCGAAGTCTTCCTGAGCCCCGAGTGGGTCGTCGCCTGGACGAGGCACTTCGGTGATCAGTACGAGGCGCTGCTGCTCACGGCGCGGAGCGATTCGCAGACCCTGATCGGCCTGGCGCCGTTCTATCGCCGGCGTCTTGGCGCGCTGCCGGGCGCCCGGATGCTCTCGTTCCTCGCGGACCACGGCGTGGGTTCGGAGTACCTGGGGATCCTGGCGAGGCGGGATTCCGAGGAGGAGTTCCTCCGGGCCCTGGCGAGCGAGCTGGAGGGCGAGTGGGCCCTGGCCGACCTGCGCGGTCTCAGGGATCGCCATCCCACGACGGAACGGCTCATCGCGCTCCTTGGCGCGCGCGCGCCCGGCCGGATTCATCGGGAACGACACCCCTGCTCGTCCATCCTGCTGCCGCGAGACTATGAGACCTATCTGAAATCCCTGGCGAGCAAGTTCAGGACCAACCTTCGATACCGGTCCAACAAGCTGACGAAGAATTTCAACGTGCGGCTGCTCCGAACCGGCCGGGAGGAGGAGCTCGAGGGGCACCTGAATCGCTTCTTCGAGATGCATCAGGGACGATGGGAGGCGGAGAGGCACCCGGGCTCGTTCTACCACCCGCGCAAGCGGGCCTTCTACCACGAGATGGGACAAGGATTCCTCCGCCGAGGGTGGCTGCGCTTCTATCATCTCGAGGTGGATGGCGTCATCCGGGCGGCGCAGTTCGGCTTCGTGTTCGGAGGCATCATGCACTCCCTGCAGGAGGCGTTCGACAGCCGGTTCCGGCCCCAGGGGGTGGGCGGCGTCGGGGTGGTGCTGCGGGGGATGGCGATCCGGGAGAGCATCGCGGAAGGTCTCAAGGCCTACGACTTCCTGGGGGGCGAGGAGGAGTACAAGACGCGCTGGGGAACCACGAGCCACTACGTCGAGCGCGTCCGGATCGGGGCGCCGGGCCTGGCGGGCGGCCTCGCCTATCTCTGCACGGCGAAGGCGCGCGACGCCCGGCTCTGGGTCCGCGAGCATCTCCCCGAGCGGCTTGTGGAGGCCCGGGATCGCTGGCGGATCCATCGTCAGGCGCGGCGGGCGCGCGGTCTGGCGGCCGGGACGGAGGAGACCGCTCCATGACGGATGGCGTGCCGGAGATCGAGGAGTTCTTCCGCCGGCGCTACGGACGCGAGGCGATCTACGTGCCGTCGGGTCGCGTCGCCCTCTACCTCGCCTTCCGGGAGTGGCTGCGGCCCGGGGATCGTATCCTCTTGTCTCCCGTCAACGACGACGTGGTCTTCTTCACGGTCCTGGCGGCCGGTCTGATCCCTGTGGTGGGCCCCCTCGACCCCGCCACGGGCAACCTGGATCCCTCGCAGGTGGACGACCGTGACTGGTCGCGGCTGAAAGCCGTGATGACCACGAACCTGTACGGTATCCCCGATCGGATGGATCTGCTGGGCGACCGATGCAGGCGCCACGGTCTGCTGCTTCTGGAAGACGCCTGCCAGGCCCTCGACAGCCGGTTCGGCGACGCCCGCATCGGTGCCATCTCGTCGGTGTCCGCTTTCAGCCTTACGAAGCACATCCACGGCGTTGGGGGGATCCTCTGTTTCTCGGACGCCGCGAGACGACCCGGACTGGTCCAGCGGGCGGAGGCGGAAGTCCACCGGCGGAGCATTGGACGGAAGGCGAAAGACCGGGCCCGGATGTTCGCGCGGGAGACCGCCGACCGAACGTCGACGCGCCGCGCCCTGTCGGCCTTGAGGCATCGTTTCCATCCCGCCCGGCGGGAGCGCGAGGGACACCGGATGCCTTACGATCTCACCCAGGTGCTGCGGGCCCGGGACGATGGAGCAGGTCTCGATCACTTCGACCGCTGGGTCCGCGTCGACAACCCCAACTACAGAATCGCGCCGCTCTCCCGGGAAATCTCCCGGACGCTCACACAGCTGAGGCGTTTCGAAGAGAACCGTCGCCGGCGACTCGAGGGCGCCCGCAGGCTCGTCTCGCTCGGGTTCACGCCACGGTCACTGACGGGCGCGGGAGAAACCGCGCTGTTCCGGGTGCCGCTCTTCGTGAGGCAGAGGGAGCAGACCCGCGAGCATTTCGCGCGCCGGGGCCTGCGTCTCGACTACATCTACGACCCTCCTCTGGATTTCTACGCCGCCCCCGCCCTGGCGGAGCGGATCCCGTCGCCTGACGCGGCGCGCCTCTGGAGTCGCGACGTCCTGCCCGTGGATCCGCTGCTCGCCGACGAGTTCCTGTCGATCCTGAAGAAATCCCCGGGAGTCCTGTCCCCCTCCGTGGAATCGGGGGGAGCCGCCCTCCGGACATCATGAGGAATGTTCTGCGGGCCGCCGGCCAGGGAGCCTTCGCCGGGGCGAGCGCTGGAATGACCTACGCGGCGTGGGAGATCTTCCTTCAGGAGGATCTCGGGCACCGGTTCTACCGGCTGGCCGCGGGACGTCTCGCGTGGGGCTCGCTGGTGGGCGCCGCAGCGGGGTGCCTTCTCTCTCTGGTCCTGTTTCTCGTCTTCGGGATCCTCGACAGGGTCGGTCGTCGCGCCTCCCTTTCGGGTGGCCTGCTCCTGGCGATCCTTTACCTCGGGTTTCTCACGGTGGCGGTGCTCCCCTGTCGCGACACGTTCTTTCCCCATCACAAGTTCAGCAGTCACGTTCTCTCGCTCACGATCTTCTGCGCCCTGGCGTTGATCCTCGGTGGCCTTCTGGTCGGGCGGGTCCGGGAGGCGGTCCGTCCGCCGGAGATCGATGCTTCCCGCCTGTCCCGTCTCTGCGGGGCCGCGGGGTGGTTGATGACGTGCGTCGCGCTCGTCTCCCATCTGGTCATTCCCCGTCTCCCCCTGGCCCGGGGCGCCACCGGCACGAGCATCATCCTGGTCTCGATCGACACGCTCCGGGCCGATCGCGTCGGCGTCTATGGCTACGACAGGCCGCTCACGCCCCACATCGACGCGCTGGCCCGCCAGGGGACGCTCTTCGAACAGGCGACCGCGGCTTCGCCATGGACCCTGCCGTCGCACGCGGCGCTGTTCACCTCGCTGCTCCCCTTCACATCGGACGCCAGGAACGAGCACCATTACCCTGGACCGCGCCTGGCCACACTGGCCGAGCGTCTGAAGAACGCCGGCTACCGCACCGCGGCGTTCACCGGGGGCGGCTACGTCTTCTCCGGTCTCGGATTCGACCAGGGGTTCGATCTCTATCGGGACCACGACGAAAACACGGAAGGCGGCCCCGAGACGATCGCCTCCGAGGCGCTGGCGTGGATACGCTCCATGCGCGGTCGACCCTTCTTCGCGTTCGTCCACACCTACGCGGTCCACTTTCCGTACCGCCACGATGAGTTCACCGACCCGAAGGGTCCCCTGCACGCGAAGACGTTCGATGTGGCGGATCTCGACGACGTCCAGATCCGGGGGCGCGTGCTGACCCCGGAGGAGAGACGGCAGATCAGGGATCTCTACGATGGTGGAGTCCACTGCGCCGATCGGGTCTTCGGCGGAATGCTCGAGACGCTCAGGCAGGATGGAATTCTGGATTCATCGATCCTGGTAATCCTCTCGGACCACGGCGAGGACCTCTGGGACCACGACGAGATCTACAGCCCGGGGCACGGGCATTCGCTGTACCAGGAGCAGCTCCTCGTTCCGCTGATCGTTCGCGCGCCCGGCCGGGTACGCGCGGGGGCGAGGATCCATACGCCGGTCAGCCTGCTGGACGTGCTTCCGACGCTTCGCGACCTCGCCGGACTGCCCCTGTCGGCCCCCGAGGAGGGGAGGACTCTCGCCCAGGCGCTCCGCACGGGTGACGAGCCGGAGCCGGCTCCCATCTTCTCGGAAGCGACCGAGTACGGCCCGGACCGGTTCGCCCTGCGCAATGGAGATCTCAAGATCGTCGTCGCCCCGACCCCGAACGTGAGTCTGAGCCGCGCTCCGATCGCCGTCCGGCCGCTGGAGATATTCGATCTGTCCGGGGACCCGGGTGAAAAAGCGAGCCTCTCCGCCGCCGCGACGCCCCTCGCGTCGGTCTCCACCGTCGCTTTGTGGAAGAGGGTGACGACCGTTTTCGCTCCGGCCCGAAAAGACGATGCGACCAACGGGATACCGAGCGAGCTGCGTGACCAGCTGCGAAGCCTCGGTTACATCCGGTAGCCCGCGCTCCTCCCGCCCTGGCGGGCGCCACGAACGACGACGAACTCGACGACGCGGGCCAGGACGGCGGTTGCCGAAACGATCGCGAGCGGCATCATCGGAACGATGTAGCGCAGCTGGCCGTTCACCAGCATGTGAGCCGCGGTGTAGGCCGCCACGCACGCGACCAGGGGCCATGCTTCCCGTCCGAGATAACGGAGTCCGCCGATCGCCAGCACGAGCAGGATGAGCTGCTCCGCGCCGAGCAGGTAATCCCGCAGCCTGAGACGAACGCCGTAGGCCTCGAGAACCCCCCAGTTGAACCAGAGCGACAGGAACCGATAGGCCGACAGGTGCAGATAACGCAGAGGCCAGATTCCGATGAGGCGGAGGGCCTCGCGGGTGTAGACACGATCCATCTCGACCTCGTTCTCCGTCCCACGCAGGTCGGTCCGGCGCGCCACCAGGTCCTGGACGGCGAGTCGGCTGTCCGCGCCGGCGACGACCCGCAAGTAGTCGGGTGAAGGGAGGAGGACATTCTGTCGATAGAGGTTGTACCCGCCGAGCGTTGTGCCGAGGCTGGGTCGGCCGAGGACCGCCTCGTTGCGCACCATCCAGGGAGCCATCGTCACGACGAAGGCCGAAGCAAGGAGCGCGACACGTCGCCATGCGCCACGCGGCCGGACGGTCGGCTGGAGCACCTCCACCAGGACGAGCGCAGGGATCAGGAACACGATCGCCGACCGCGAGAGCGCCCCGAGCCCGAGGACGAACCCGGCAGCGAGCCAGTCGCCGACCCGACCGGTCCGCCGGGCTCGAACGAAGAAGAAAAGCCCCCACACGACACCCAGCGTGGCCGCGAGCTCGCCGGACACCTGCAGGACGAGCTCGAGCGCCGGCAGATACGCCGACCACAGAAGCGCAGCCAGCGTCGCCGCGGTCGACCCGGCCAGCGCGCGCGCAAGAAAGAAGATCCCGATCACGATGCCGGAATGAAGAGCGATCTCCAAAGCGACCGCGGCGGACAGCGAACCGCCCGTCAGTCTCGCGACCACGGCGAACAGCACCACCGGAACCGGCTCCCGCATCGCCGTGACCTGGTTGGTCGGGCCGCAGAACGGGAAATATTCCTGGAAGCAGCCGGTGTAGCCCCGCCCCTGCGCGACATTGAGGACGATCGGCCACCAGTGCGAGGTCTCACCCGATTCGAGACTGGGCGGGTGTGTCCCCAACCATGCGAGGTCGAGAAACAGGGAGAAAAGAAGGAGTAGAGCGAGGACCCGCCGTGGGCGACTATCGATCCACCGCGCGGGCGATTCGTCAGTGCCGGTGGGGCTCACGAGTCTTGCGACCCAGCTGGATGGGCGCCTGATTGAGCCCGACGGCCACCCCGCACCCTCCACCGGTCACGACCCTCGGTTTGGGGGCGGTCTCGGTCCCGAAGCCGCTGTCGCTGCCATTGTTGTACGCGGCCACGTAGAAGAACGCCGCTCCCGGCTGCGGATTCTCGGCGTCCTCATGCCCTTGCGTGCTCGTCGCCGCGGAGTCCGGCAGGATGCAGGTCACCGTGCCGAGATCGATGATGTCACCGGCCAGCCTGAGACTGGCGACGCTCCCGCGCACCACCTGGTAGGAAAAGGCCTCCGGGACGGCGTCCCAGCTCACCCGCGTGCCTGCGGGGCCGTCCTCCACCAGGAGCAGGAGCGGTTCGGAGACACCGCCCTGGTCGTGAGGCACGAAGACGGACGCGCTGGCAACGGCCTGGTTGCCTGCGCCGTCGACCGCGGAGTAGGTCACCTGGTAGACGCGACCCGCGCCCGAGCCATCCCGCTCGGCGCGGAGAGCGACGTTGAAATCGGCCGAGCCGACGTCGGCCTGATCGACGTCGATGCTTGTCTCGCCATCCGTATCTCCGGAGGCATCGGCAGGCTCGCTGCTGGTCACCGACAGGAGCGATACGACGGGCTGGCTGCAGTCGTCGCTGGCGGCCACCGAGACCCCCACCTCGACCATCCGATGATTGGGTGGCCAGAGGACGGTGGGAGAGGCCGCCGCCGTGATCGTCGGCGCCGCGAGATCGTGGAGAGTGACGACGCCGTCGCACTGGGTTCCCGTGCCGCCCGCGTCGCAGACAAGAGTGCCGATCTTCTGATGGCACGAGTCGACGACGCTCGTACAGGCGGTTCCCACACCGAATCCCTCGTCGACCTGCCCATCACAGTTGTCGTCGTGATGGTTGCACAGCTCCGCTGCGCCGGGGTGCACCATCGGGTCGGTGTCGTCGCAATCGCCTCCACAGACCGTGACGCCATCGAGGTCGGCGTCGGGCGACAGGTCGATCCGGTAGGCGCTGCCGGTATTCAGGCCTCCCCCGCCCCAGACGATCATCTCCGCGCCGGTCCAGACAGCGGTGAAGCCGGTGGGAGTGGGGGGCGCCCCGCTGCCCGTGATCGGCTTCCACGTGCCCGTCCTCGTGTCGTATCGTCCGCCGATACCGGCCCCGAGGTTGTCATGGCCCCAGAGAATCATCACGGGGTCGGCCCATACGGCCGCGGCCGAATCTTCGAACAGACCCGCACCGGCCGCCGGGGGCGGCGCTCCTTCCGCGGTGATCGTCTCCCACGCATCGTTCGCCGCATCGTAGGCTGCCCCATCGCCCAGAAGCGCATCGGGACCGTCTCCTCCCCAGATCAGCATCCGCCGACCGGTCCAGATCGCCGTGTGGTTCTCGCGTGGGGAGGGCGCTCCGAGACCGCTCAGGAGCGTCCACGAGTCGGACGCGGGCACGTACGCGTAACCGTCACCGTACCAGGTGTCCGGACCGCCGAACGGTCGCGAGAAGCCGCCCCAGACGAGCATGGCGCCGCCGGTCCAGACGGCGGTGTGGTAGGCGCGCGCCGCCGGAGCGCCCGTCGAGGACAACGGAGCCCACGTGTCCTGCGCGGGGTCATATCTCCCTCCGCCGCCATAGAAGCGCTCTCCGGTGTCCCGCCCGCCCCAGACAATCATGTCCGTCCCCGTCCATACCGCGCTCACCCCGACGCGGTAGACGTTCCAGAACGGAGAATCCACCACCGTGGTCGGCGACCACGAATCGGCGAGCGGATCGTACCGTCCACCGGTCATCCGGTGATCGTCGCCGGTCACCCCTCCCCATACGACCATCAGCGAACCGGACCAGACCGCCACGTGAGCGGTGCGTGGGAAGGGAGCGTCGAGAGTCGAAATCTCGGTCCAGGTCGATGTCACGGGGTCGAAGCTCGCTCCCGAATTCAAGGGAGCGACATCACCGACACCTCCCCAGACGATCATCCGGTTCCCGGTCCAGACGGCGGAATGACCGCTTCGTCCCGCCGGACGGTTGCCCGTTGCCGTGGGTGTCCACGAATCGGTGTCGGGATCGTATCGGCCGCCGGTGTCGACGGCTCCCGCCGCGTCAACGCCGCCCCAGACGATGAGAAGCCCACCCGTCCATGCCGCGACGTGTCCTCCACGCGGGGCCGGGGCGCTCGTCGTCGCCATCGTCACCCACCGATCGGCTCCCGGCTCGTACCTGGCTCCGGTGCTCAGGTATCCCGTTCCCAGCCCTCCCCAGACGAGCATCTCGGAGCCGTTCCAGACCGCAACATGCTCGTAGCGGCCGGACGGCGCGTTGGCGTCGGACACGGGGGACCAGGCGTCCGTCCCAGGGTCGTACCGTGCTCCCGTCGCGAGGGGTCCGGTCCCGTCGTAGCCACCCCACACGATCATGACGTGGCCCGACCAGACGGATGTGTGGAGGAACCGCGGGGAGGGCGCTCCGTTCGTGGAGATGGCCTTCCAGGTATCGGTGGCCGGGTCGTAGCGGCCGCCCGAGGCCAGGGCGTTCGTTCCACCGCCAGCACCCGTGAAGTCGTAGCCACCCCATACGATCATCTCCTGACCGCTCCAGACCGCGGTGGCCGAGTCACGGGGCGACGGCGCCCCGGTCGTCGAAACAGGACCCCACGTGTCGGTTGCCGGATCGTAGCGACGGCCCGAATCGAGCAGGGTCGCTCCATCGTTCCCGCCCCAGACGATCAGCTCCTGACCGCTCCAAGCGGCGCTGAAGGAGACTCGAGCTGCCGGCGCTCCAGCCATCGAGACGGAGCTCCAGGAATCGCTGATCGGGTCGTAGCGGCCTCCGGCAGCGCTCGGCCACCCTCCCCAGACGATCATCTCGTGGCCCGTCCAGACCGAGATCGCGTCCCCGACGACCCCGGGGGCGTCCTTCATGGACAACCGGCCCCAGGTATCCGTCAGTGGATCGTACCGGGCGGGGGCATTCGTGCCCCAGATCAACATCTCATTCCCCGTCCAGACAGTCTCAGGTGCGCCGCTCTCGACCGGGGGATCGTCGAGACCGTCGCCCACCCAGGTGTCGTCCGCGACACAGACGGCCGAATCGGACACCGGCGCCGCAGACGCCTGGCCGGCCGGGGAATCGGCCGGCCGCGCTATCGCTTTCACGGAGCGATCGTTGAAGCCCCGCCTGGCATCGAGCCACCACTCGTCCCAGGAGACCTTCCTGACGGTGTAGGCGGCCACCCGGAAGGACTCCTCGGACGCCTCGAGCAGGACCTGAAGATCGAAGCTCTCCGGACCTTCGGTCACACGCCCCACCTCTGTCGCCTTCTTCGGGGCGCGCGAGCGCAGGCGCTCGAACTCCGCGCGGCTCACGCGGTGCTTGAGCGCACCACCCTCGATGTCCCATTCGGGAGCGTGCTCGTCCGTCCCCTTCCCGACCCGGTCCTGCTCCCCTCCAAAGACGACGTCAACCACCCGCATTTCAATGCCGTGATCGGGTGTCGCCCGCGGATTGCGCAGCAGCAGCTTGCGCAGCTTCTCCGCCCTGTTCTTCGCCGCCCCCTGAAATCTCTCGTCGGCCCGGAGGAAGCTCCTCGCCAGACGGTTGACGAGGACGGGTCGCACGAAGCACTCCTGAATCAGGAAGTCGTCGTGCCCGAGCGCCCGGAAGATCTCCTCCAGCCGCGCCGGCGCGCGGCTCGACCGGATGATCCGCCGGAGCTCGTGCTGGAGCGCGTCTGCCGTCAGCGGGGTATGCCAGACCGTCTCGAGCGCCACGGACTGCTTCAGGTACGTGCTGACCTTGCTCTCCAGGAGCTGGCGCGGGACGGCGTCCTCGAACCGCCTGGTCGTTCCGACCTGGTGGGAGTAGTCGACGCGCTCGATGACCTCCTGTGCCTTGACGCGGTCGTCGAAGGTCAGATCGCGGGCGAGAGCGCTCGCGGTCAGGCAGGGCCACGCAATGACGTAGATGATGACCGGGAGAAGGCGGCGCACGGGCTCCTGACTTCCCAAGACCCTCGGAAGGGACCTCGCACCCGAGAATCGCCACCGTCGACCGACTCTTTTGTCGATGGCTGTTGCGATGTCTAGTACGCCCATTTCAGGTGGCTGTCAAGATGAAGGGGGGGTTCGCCGGCAACCGTTTCAGCCTTGTCACCAAACCACGATTCACGTTGCAGCCGCTGCGCGCTCGACGGTGCCAGGGGCCATTCTGTCGACGGCGGATGAGGAGCTCCGCGCTCGAGGGCGCAGGGGACGCTGGGGGTGCGGGTTACGAATCCGGATTCAGTCGCGATTCCACGTCTTGCCAGGACGACCCGAACCACCGGTCGTCGCGCCGCTGACAGGTCGCTCGCCGTGCGGCTCCTCGTGCGACGATGCGGTCTCACCCGTCCGGTGCATGTCCCGGATGATGTAGATCGGCTTCTGCTGCGACTCGTAGTAGGTCCGGACGGAGATTTCGGCGAGCAGCCCGAGCAGGAAGCTCTGCCCGCCCAGGATCACGAACAGGGCCGACAGGAGCAGGAGGGGGGACTGGATGAAGCTGACTCCGGTCGTGTACTTGAGATAGCTGAGAACGCCGATGGTGACCACGCCGAGCGCGCCGAAGAGGCATCCGAGCGCCCCGAAGGCGTGCAGTGGTTTCGTGCCGTGGACCCCGAGGAACCGCACCGTGACGAGGTCCAGCAGAACCCGGTAGACCCGCCAGAGACCGTACTTGGATTTTCCCCTGGTGCGGGGACGATGATGGACCGGCAGCTCGCCGATTTTCGCTCCGACCCAGTGGGCCTGAGCCGGCAGGAACCGATGCATCTCGCCGTACAGCGTCATCTGCTCCAGCACGTCGCGACGGTAGGCCTTGAGCGTGCATCCGTAGTCGTGCAGCGCGACTCCCGTCACGACGCCGATGAGCCAGTTGCCGGCCAGCGACGGGAGCCGCCGGGTCAGAAGCGCATCGCGCCGGGGCCGCCGCCAGCCGCTGACCACGTCGTACCCCCTGCTCAATTCCTCGAGAAGCCGCGGGATATCGGCCGGGTCGTTCTGCAGGTCGCCGTCCATCGTCACGATGACGCGGCCGCGCGCCTGATCGAATCCCGCGGCGAGGGCGGCGGTCTGCCCGAAGTTGCGGCGCAACCGCACGACGGACACCAGGCCCGGGTGACGATCGTGCGCCGCCCTCAGCCGCTCGTAGGTCCCGTCGGTGCTGCCGTCGTCGACATAGATGACCTCCCACGAACCTTCCCCGATTGCGGCCGCCGACATCGCGGCGACGATCTCCGCGTGCAGCGCGTCGACGTTCTCCCGCTCGTTGAAAAGCGGCACCACGATCGACAGCATCGGAGGCTTCGTCACGGCGTCCGGCCGCTCGCTGCTTCCGCATCGGCCACGGCAGGCATCACTCCGTACCCCTTCCAGCTGTTGCGGTTATGCCACGCGATCACGGCATCCCGCGCGCCGACGCTACGGTACCACTCCTCGACGACCTCCCGCGGCAGATAATTCGCCACGGGGGCCGCCAGATGATCGTGGACGATATGATGGATCTCCCGGAAGGGGAACCGGCTGATGTACGACAGATAGGGGTAGTAGAACAGGAACCGTCGCATCCACGCCAGCCCTGCGCGCCGCGCCGGCCGATAGGCCACCGCGAGGGCAAGCCAGAGCGGCACGGCCAGGGCGAACGACAGGAGATGCAGCAGGCGAGGCGGCAGCCTGGAGGTCAACGCGACCCGCAGCGGCGACACGACCCGGGTCACCCAGGCGTTGTTCTCGGCGCCGTAGACCCAGACGGAGAAGGCGCCTCCCGGTCGGACCGTCCGGGCGAGCGCGCGGAAGCCGGCGGACGGATCGGACAGATGGTGCAGCACGCCTACCGAAAAGGCGTAATCGCATGACGCGGGCCTCAGCGGCAGCCTGAGGAGATCGCCCTGGACGATGTGGGCGTTCGGCTCGCCCCGGGTGTTTTCGAAGGCCGCATCCACTGCCTCGGAGAGGTCGACGGCGATGATCGCCGCAGCTCCGTAGCGCGCCGCGAGGCGCGTGTGCCTGCCTTTCCCGCAGCCGCCCTCGAGGACGACCCGTCCACGGAATGCGTCCCGGCCGGCGGGCGCGATCCAGTCCAGGAACTGCTGCTCGTGGTAATCGTCGACCCACGGAAAGGCCTTCCACTCCCATCCGAAGGCGGAAGCCGTCCGGGCCGATTCCTCCGTCTGGATCGGTCCCACGAAGCGCGGCACGCCCCGCCTCACCGGATACTCCGCGCGGCAGCCCCCGCACTGCAGCGCGCCCTCCATCACCTCGGCGCCCTGCGACGCGCTCGCCGCCAGGTCCAGGCGCCCGCGGCAGGAAGGACAGACCAGATGCTCAAGCAGGGACGGTTTCACGCGGCCGCACCCTTCCCCAGTTCTCCGCCCAGAGCTGCATCATCAGCAGAGTCCAGATCGGCTTGCGGTTGTCGCGTCGCCCGGCGAGGTGGTCCTGGACCAGGACGGTGACCGCGGCGGGATCCAGAAGGCCCTGCCGCTTGAGACGCGCAGGCTCCAGGAGATCCAGCATCATGGCGCGGAGCGGTCCTCTCAGCCATTCGGCGACCGGTATCCCGAACCCCTTCTTCGGACGGTTGATGATCCCGGGCGGGAGCCAGGGCTTCATGGCGCGCTTGAAGATATGTTTGGTGGTCATCCGCCGCAACTTCCACGACGTGGGCAGGCGCGAGACGAGCTCGACGAAGCGGTAGTCCAGCATCGGGGCCCGCACCTCGAGCGAGCAGGCCATGCTGGCCCGGTCGACCTTCACCAGGATATCGTCCTGAAGGTACATCTTCAGATCGACGTAGAGCAGCTTGCCCAGCGGATCGGGGGCCGGGGCCTGCGCCATGTGCCGCCTGGCCTCGTCGAAGAGATCGGTGGTCGCGAGCGGCTCGCGCAGATCCCGGCTGAGAACCGACAGCGCTTCGGCGCCGGAGAACGAGCCGAGCCAGATCTGGTTGCGGATCTCGGGCGAATGCCCGGAGCCGCTGATGAACCGCTTCGCCTTGAAATCGAAGCTGATGTTGGCCCGTGACACGGGCAGAAGGCGCACCAGCGGCTCGATGAGCCCGGTGCGCAGCGCCGCCGGGAGACTCTCGTAGAGGCGCGCCAGGCGGTGCGCCTGGTAGGTCGGATAACCCGCCAGGAGCTCGTCGCCCCCGTCCCCTCCGAGGGCGACCGTGACTTTCTCGCGCGCGAACCGCGACAGCAGGTAGGTGGGAAGGATCGAGGCGTCGCCCAGCGGCTCGTCGATCGTGGAGGCCAGCGAGGGCAGTACGTCGAGCAGCTCGCGGGGCGTCAGGAGACGTTCCTCGTGCTGCGTGTCGAAATACCGCGCCGCCTCCCTGGAGTGGACCGACTCGTCGAACGAAGACTCCTTGAATGCGACGGAGAAGCTGTGGACCCGCCCCGGGGCGGCGCGCGACATGCACGCCACGATCGACGTCGAATCGATCCCGCCCGACAGGAAGACCCCCAGGGGAACGTCGGACATCAGGCGGCAGCGGACCGCATCGAGCAGCGTCTCCCGGATCTCTTCCTCGACCCCCGCCGTCGGCGCCCTCTCCGCGCTGTGCCGTGGGGAACGCTGCGGCGGAACGTCCCAGTACGCGCGCTCCGTGAACCGGCCTCCCTCCAAGATCCCCAGGTGGCCGGGACGCAGCTTCAGGATCCCCTGATAGATCGTCCTGGGACACGGAACATATTCGTGGACGAGGTAGCGCGCGAGGGAGCCGGTGTCGAGCCCGGTTCTGAGCGCGGGATGTCGGAGGAGCGCCTTGATCTCGGAGCCGAAGATGAACGCCTCGGGTGTCAGCGCGTAGTGCAGAGGCTTCTTGCCGAGCCGGTCCCGGGCCAGGACGAGGCGCTGGCTTCGGCCGTCCCAGAGCGCCAGCGCCGCCATCGCATTGATGGAATTGACAAATTCATCTCCCTGGTCCTCATAGAGATGCACGAGCACCTCGGTGTCAGAGCGGGTCTTGAACCGATGTCCCCTGGAGATCAGATGCTCTCTCAGCGGGATGTAGTTGTAGACCTCGCCGTTGAACACGATCCAGATGCTGCCATCTTCGTTCGAGATCGGCTGTTGCCCGGTCTCGAGATCGATGATCGCCAGGCGCCGCATGCCCAGCGCGACGCCTCCTTGGACATGGAACCCTTCATCATCGGGCCCGCGATGGACGAGGGCGTCCGTCATCGAGCGTAGGACCCCGGGGTCGGCGGGTCTGGAGAGATCGGCGTTGATGTACCCTGCGATGCCACACATCGATAGAAAAGCTGTCAGAGGCTATGGAGAGAGACAGTCCTGTGTCACTGTGGTCCACAATTTCGACACGGGATTCCCAACCTATCAGCCCCCTGTCACGGGCACAGGACGCGATGCGCTGTCGTCGTATCCGCAACGCCGCTCACGGCACTCAGTTCATTCGACGAAATGCTGTAGGTCCCGTTCGTGATGACCGTATTGTTGATCAGCGGACAATCGACCGTCACGATGAGTTGAACTGACCCGGAGCCCCCGGCCGCGACCGTGCCGATCGACCAGGTCACGACGCTGCCAGAGAGGCTGCCCCCGTTCGTCGCTGAATAGAAGGTGGTGTGCGTCGGGATCGTGTCGCTGATCGTGACTCCGGTTGCATCCGCGGCCCCCGTGTTGTGGTAGCTGAGCGTATAGGTCAGATTGTATCCAGTATTGACTGGGTCCGGTGAGTCCGACTTCGAGATGGTGAGGGTTGGCCAGGGGATCTCGTCGGCCCCGATATCCCACACTCCGTTCTGGATCGTAGTTCCGTCATTGTAGGCGGGCAGCCCGTGGGCCGAAGCGATGGTGTTGTTGATGTCGCTAGTACGGCCCGAGGGCATCCCGCTTGTCGTACCGGCATTCTTCGCCGGACTCGACGTCTGGATGTGGTAGTTGTTCGCGCCCGCGTTCACAAAGGCTGGGTCCGCGCACTTCGTCGCGGGGTCCGTGCTGCAGTTGTACGAGGCGCCGTTTAGGTTCCCGATCTGCCCGCTTGTCTGCCCGCCCCAAGCGACGTTGTTCGCCAGGGTCCCCGGGTTCACGCCCGTAGGCGAGTCGACGAGAAACACCGACGGGGAAGTCAGGCTTGCGCGCTGGCAGATGTTGTTCTCGAACTCGTTGCCGCTGACGCCGGAGCCCGACGCTGCCGTGTGGATCTTGAGGCAGGAGTCATTGAACCCCACACAGGTGTTGTTCCAGACCTCGTTGCCCTGGACGGGCACCGTTGACCCGCCGGTATCGACATGAAAACAGTCCGACGGGCCGGCGTGCTGACCATCGTTCAGCCCATAGATCAGATTGTCGTAAATCTTGTGGTTATTGGCGTGATCGGTGGTCTGGGCGCCGGCGCCCCATTTAAAGCCCTGCTCGACCCCGGAGATGATGTTGCTCCTGACGGTCATGCCATCGCATGCGCTCTCCAGAAGGATACCGACCGCGCCGCACGCTCCGCCGTTGCAGGTGCCGAAGCGCCACGGTTCGTTGCATTGCCGAAAGATGTTGCCCTCGACGGTGAGGCCGGAGAAGTCCCCTGTGGTCGAATATCCAGCCAGCGGCGCGTCGTTCGTGAAGGTGGTGCAGTTTGGTGTACCCCTTGTCCCGTCGCCAAGGACGACGTTGTCGCCGATGTCGTGGACGAAATTGTCCTTGATCAGTCCGCTCGTCACGCCCGAGGTGTAGGTGCTGATGTGGATCGGCTCGCTCGAGGAGTAGGAGATGTCATTGCCCTGGATCAGCATGTTGGTGAGGCTGTCCGTGGCAATCGGCCGCGCGCTTCCTTGCTCGGAATCATTGAACAGAGAGATTGTGTTGTTCAGGATCGACAGGTGATCGACGACCGGGACCTGTTCAATAGCAGCTCGGCCGCCGTTATAGATCCCGAGGCCCTGGATCGTGAAGTATGCGGTCGTGTTCTGGACGTCGATGACGTCGCGCCGCCCCCAGTTCACGCCAGTTCCGGCCGTTGAGTTGGGGTTGCTGATCGTCGGTCCCCATCGGACCAGAATCGTCTCGCCGGCCTCGCCGTCCCAGTTAGAGGAAGCGAAGTATCCGACAGCGTCGTACGTTGACGTGATGCGCGCGTTGCAGGTCGCAACCGAGTCGCCGTCGCCGGTCCTGCACGACCTTCTGTGAGTGACCGTCCCGTTCGCCTTTCTTGCGAAGTACAGTTTCTCTCCGGCCAGGGTGTAGTACCAAACGTCGCCGCACGTCCCGGTCACCCCATTGCAGGTCCCGGAGTTGCATACTGAGCACTGGGTCCACCCCGAAGTCGTCAGCTTGACGCCTTCAATCCGGACGACCTCTCCCGTCCCGGCGCCGACGTACCCGTTCGGCTGCATGACGATCTCGTTTCCTGCGGCCCCGACCTTCGTGACCGACAGGGAGTTGCCCTCTGAGAACAGAGTATAGAGACCGTCCGTCGATCCGGGGCAGTTCTCCCCACCCGTGTTGTGGGCCGCGTGGACGCCCCGGATGTTCAGGACGTCGCCTCCTGCGCCAAGCAGTGCGATACCGTCGGTGATGAGTTTCTTCGGGTTATTTGTCGTTGGACTGGATAGGCAGGAGGAGGAGCTGCCATTGCCAGCAGTCGGACAGGCGCCATCCACGTAATACGTGGTCGCCCGAGGCTTCGATGCGCAGCAGAGAAAGAGCAGAACAACGGCGAGGCGTCTCATGATGTCTCTATACCTCCTGCACGTAGTGCTGGGTCGGAGATCCGGTGGCCGTACCGCCCGGTCAGTTGGGCTAGCCCTTTTGCGCCGGGCCCATGGGGTCCGTCGCGGCTAGTCGTCAACTCACGCTCGCTCACCTAGGAAGCACTCAACAGAAGCCTGACATACTTCCCCAGCCATCACCCGAACTCAAGTCGGCATAATACGCCACTCCCCTTCATCCCGATGTCGCCTTTCCCGAATCGAGAAGGGCAGGAGATATTCGGGTAGGCGCCGGTGTCACGGCGAGCCATCCGGTATCGACGGCTTCTCGATCGATGATCATGGTTGATGGGAAAGAATGAAGATCTCGCCACTCTCTAGTTTTCGTTGAGTCCACGAGTACGTTCTCAGCCAATAGAGAAATTCCTTGGCGTCGAATGAACTTAAGTCTCGTCCAAGCACGAAGTCGCCCTTCCAGACATACTCCTCTACAATTATGCTCCCACCCTTTCTCATAGTATCCTGAAACGAATAATCAAGGGCGTGTACGAGCTCCGAGGTAACCCCCTTCATTTCCCCTGGGGGTCTCATCCCGAAAAAGCCGTGTATCGGGACGACACTCGCGGGGCAGAAATACCTTAAATAAGAACCCAGGATACCCTCGCCGGTGGTGACAACCAGGTCTCCAGCACTAACTTGCTTGCAGACCTCCAACGCGTAGCTTCTTGGTAGACTCTCGCTTCGCCGATTATCCCTAATCAGCGTACCGTTCATACCCAGCTCACCAACCAAAAGGAGCCCCAGGGCGCCCATCAGGGCGAATCGATTCGTACCTACCTCACGGATTTCCTGCAGGAGGATCGCCAGGATGAACATCAGCCCGGGCAATAGCATGATCCAGAACTCTATGTTGTCCGGGTACCACCACGTAACGAAGATCGTATGTGCAATGACCCATGGCACGCACAGGGCCATCCACCGGTATCCTCTGCTCGACACCCGCGCTCGCCAGCCAGTGAAACCCACCAGCAAGATCACCGCAATTGGGAATGTCGACAGGAGACCCCATACGTAGGTAGAGGACGCCCGCGTTCTGCTTCCCTCAATCGCCACAATGCTATTGACGAATCCACTTGCCGCCTTCTCAAGGATGTTGCCCTCGAGCTTTCCCCACCAACCAGAATGGGCATACGAAGTAACGAAGTAGAGAACAGCCCCGGGAGAATACCTGCCCTCATGCACTATCGTCGCCATCCAATAGAGCGTGACCACCGAGACGAGCGGCACCACCGTGTATCGGACAAGCAGACTGCGTGCCTTCTTTCCTCCGCTAAACAACAGAGCATAGATTGGTATGGCCAGTGTAAAAAAGATCGCAGTCTGGTGGAACAACATGCCCATGCCCGACAGCACAGGACCCACAATCCAGGCGATGTTGCTTCTCCCCTTTTCTTCGACCACGATGCACAACAGCGTCCCCGTAATGCAGGCAGCCGCCCAGGTATACACTTCAATTTGAGAGCTATATAACCAGAACCCCTTCGTAAACGCGAGGAAACATGTGCTCCACAAGGTAATTGCCCTGGAACACCCAAGTGCACGGACCAACAGGAACGACATGCACACCGCAGCCATCGTCGCCACCACGTTCAGGATTTGCAAGAAGTGAAGCGTCTGCGGCGTTGGCAATGCGAACGTAATCGAGCGCGCAATTGCAGCCAACAATAAATTGTAGACGAGGTGGTGGGGATGAAGTAATTCCGCTAAGTTCCCCTTCACGACCGCGGTAGCGTAATCAACAGAGTCTTCGGTCAGGAATTCCGAAATGGATACGATATATACCGTGCTGACCAGAAGGAAGGTTCCGACAATTATCAACACTCGCCGCAATGTATAAGCCCGCCGTGAACCAAATGCTCCCGGAGTGCGCCTTGTTCCGAAATCAGCGATCGCCTTCCTCTGGTACATCTGATCGTGTTGATCCGGAGTGCACACCATCACCGTGGGTCTGCACTCTGGGACAATATCAGGGCATGGCACCCAATGGACGCTAAAGTACCGCGTCTATTCCCGACGTCCAGTACGTCTACAGGGGGGGTTGGGGTCCTATCGACCGACTAGTTGCCGACTCTAAGATTTGTCGGCGCCGACGGTGGGGTCTTGTCCACGACAATCCCCGCACCGCTCGCGATGGTGTTACTGGTATTTCCAGATCCATCGATGAGGCTGCCAACCGGCAAGGCAAAGGTTGCCGCCCCGTCAGCGACCGAGGAATTCACGACGAGAAGCCCGGAGAATTGAGTCCCCGGAACCGTGCCTGAAAGGACAATGGTAGAAAATGAGCCGTCGCTCTCCAAAAGTGTCAGCGGCCCGGGTATTTGGACCAATGAACTGGAAGCCGTAAGAGTCACTGTTACGTTTCCAGCCGCGACCGGAGAAGGGTCGCTCAAAGTGATCCCAGCCGTCAACGACACCGAGCCCGAATATTCGGTCGCTCCCTCATCCCAGGCCACTCCAGCTCTCGGAAGGTTGTCAGCGTACGAGGGCAGCGCATGGAATGCAGCCAGGTTGTTGTTGATGCTTGTCGTTCGTCCCGAGGGCATACCCGTGCTAGTCCCAGTATCAACTGCAGGCGAGTTTAAGGCGACATGATAGTCGTTGCCTGTCGGAGAAATGAATTGTGGATCTGCGCATCGGACGTTATCATTGGCCGACCCATCTCGGTCTACATCTGCCGCCGGAGCAAGCTGCGAACAGCCAAAGGACCCGCCATTAAAGGAGACCAGAGTACCAGTGGACTTGGAGTAGACGAGGTTGTTTTGAAACGTCCCGCCAGGCCCGAAGTCAACCATTTTGATGGCACCCGAATCATACATGATGTTATTCCGGAACACATTCCCTGTGCACACACCATTGTAGGCGCCTCCAATGGCGCCTCCTCCGTTGTTCACGAATGTATTGTTATAAACAACGTTCCTGCTGGCGCTCTGTCCAGCCCCCGCGATATTGAAGACAAGAGCCGCTCCATTGCCCGTCCCGACTTGTCCGTGGCCGCACTGGACAAACAGATTATTGAAGAAGACATTGCTGTCCGTGCTGATGCCATTCGCATCGAGTTTCACGCATTCACCTGGGATATTCCGGAAAATGTTATCCCGGACGACCCAGTTGTTGCTATTATTTTCGAAGATGATCCCCTTCGGACCTGCGCGGTTGGGATTGTTCGACTGCAAATTCTCGATCAGGTTGCTGCTTAACACGGAGCCAGTATAGTCGCCGTTGCCGGTTCCTCCCCCATTATCTCCAAGGATCATTCCGCTAGGGGTACCGACAACCGCCGGTCCCACGACGCTGTCATCCCCGAGGTGGTGAATCCAGTTCCCGGTAATCGTATGAATCGTTGCTCCAGATGCGGCGGCCTGTATATGAATCCCCTCGCTTCCGGTGTAGGCAATTTCGTTGTTAGCGACCTTCACATTCTTGGCGCCAAAGATTCCGATACCGTAGTCGCTTCCGTTGTCCGTTCTGTCAGCATCATAGAGAATCCTGTTGCTCTCGACAGTAATATTGCTCGCCCCCGCCTGCACTGTGACCCCGTGACGCCGATGGCACCGGATGGTGAACCCTCGGATGGTGACGTAGGAGCTTGCCGAACTGTCTCCCACCACGAAACCGAGTCCATTGTTGTTGAAGAATACATAGGGCTTGAGATTGGCCGATCCCCCTGGCGCTTGGGCGCCCGTGCCCCAGCGTACATAAATCGGACCAGCAGCCCCCGAAACGCTCCCGCTACTGTAAGAATAGAATTGGCCGGTTAATGCACCGATGCTCGTTACTCGGTAGGTAGGAGTGCCATCCGGCCGCTGCGCGCCGAGGGCCAGATCCATAGGGATTGCCGGTTGGGCGCGCCACACATCCTGGCAGACCCCCGGGACGCCGGGACAATCTCCACCGGAGGAGCAATTCGAACACTGGGTCCAGCCCAAGGTGGGGCCGCTGCCACCAGCTCCTGTCCCTTCGATGAAGACCGTTTCTTGTCCTGTCTGACCATAGAGATACTGCTGAATGATTATGGGGCTATTCACACTGCCATTCTTACCATTGATCCTGAACTGATCGCCTCCATAGCGCCCGTCGAAGTTGCTTGCTTCGCCGTCATGCGCAGTATGAATCCCTCGCACGTTGAGAATATCCCCCGGGTTTTGCAGGAGGGCAATCCCCTCATCAAGGGTCTTCTTGGGGCCACTCGCGCCACACGCGATGGATGCTCCGGTACCCGATGAGGGGCAGTTGCCATCCACGTAGTAGGTGGCAGCTTGTGTGGCAGGGATTTCCACGAGGACCGCAGCTAGAACGGCGAGGATTGCTCGCTGCGAAAGCACGACGTTCCCTCCCCCCATCCGCGGGACGTTCATCCTGATGACTTCGGACCTATTCTATCCCTACCTGCTCGACACGCCCACGGACTGTAGTGCGACCATCAGTTTAGCAAGGGCCACGCCAGCTGACCAGTCACCGCAGACAAAGAGGTTATGGCCCCAGGCTCGATCGGATGACCGGCGTCCCTCACCCCCCAATTCCGATTCCGAAAGCGGTGAGTACACTCTTGCAATCTCACGAGGAATCCTTCTCTCCCTCGATTGCTCCGGCGGAACTCGACAGGGAGCGAAGCTCAAGCACCCGCAAGCCAGGGAGGCTCTTTTCATCAACCAGATCGAAATATTTCCGAATGGTGGGTAAGGCCAAGTCCAATGGATCGTCCTCCCAGCTCCGTCCAGTGACGAACCAAAGTCGTTGACCCTCGTGGGACCATTGCGCCAGTGTTGCCTCCGTGGCAGCAAGCCGCTCCGCCTCACGGAAGTCAAGCCATTCACTTCCTACCGATGGCCTCTGATAGTAATTGAAAGCAGCGTTCACGCCGATGACCAGGACGCGGTCCTGAGGCGTGCTACGACTCTTGATCCACTGGACAGCTGCGCGAGCGTCTTCTTTCGAGTATCTTTGATCCGTGTAGTAATTCAGGAGGCTGACCCCCATCAACAGGACAATCCCGCCGCCGAGGACTGCCCTCAACCAGATGCCACGAAGGGAAACCAAGCCGATCGCGAGGAGAAGCAAGTACGCGGGGAAGGAGATCGCAGCGTACCGCACGTTGAAATCGATCCGACTCGTCAGGGTGATGAGAACGGGCAGCAGGAGGGGCAGGCCGAAGACTAGTAGCAAGAAACGGTCCCTCCCAGGCCGGCACCGGCCGACGCCCACAAGACCAGACAGCAGCGTGATCCCAAAGACGAAGGACGTAACGGTGATGAGCCCGAACTGCTGTTGAGGGATGCTGACAGCACGAATGGATCGGTGGAGCTCTGCCACTGAGGGGCCGAGGCTATATCCCACGCTGAACGCATAGAAAGCATAGGGGATGGAGAGGACACTGATCGGCTTGTAGAAGCCGGCCCGATGCATGGCGCTCATGAAAACCACCCAAACCCACGGGAGATATGCAGCTCCCGCCATGATGAGACCCAGCACGACATTCCACGCGGAGCGGGTGCAGATCGTCCGGCGGTTCCATATCAGGTAGACCGCGATCACGGGAAACAGGAACACCACGTACACGTGAGTGTACAAAGCCAAAACAAGCGACGCTACGAAGGCCGTGAAGACGCCCCAATTCGGCCGCCGGAGGTACACCAGAAGACACGTCAGGGCCAGGTAGACGCAGACCAGCATCAGGGAGTACATCCGCGCATCCTGCGAATGCCAGACGGCTAGAGGAGATAGGGCGAGCAGCGTCGTCGCCACCAGCGCGATCGGCTCCGCGACGATCTCCCGACAGAAGAGGAAGAAGATTGTCACAAACGTCAGCCCCAGAAGGGCTGAGAGGCTCCTTGCCCAAGTCTCCGTGTCGGGGCCCAGGCGCATCCAGACCGCCAATAGCAAATAGTAAAGCGGCGGATGGTTGTCCCGAGCTGTCTCGCCGATCATGGACAGGATCGGCTGCGCAACGACATGGAGGGAGTAAGCCTCGTCGATCCAGACGCTCTGGTAACCGATTGAATAGAATCGCAGGAGGAGGGCCATGAGAGAAACGACGCCGAGCGCCAGTCGCAGGTGTCTAGCTTTCGGGTCCAAGAATGAACCCGGGGAGGCGGCTGTGAGATTCAGCTGGTCAGACCCCGGGAAGCCGATCTCAGACATGACGGCTCTGCATTTCGGTGTCTCACTCAGGCGTAACGATTTTGAAGCGAGACAAGGTTTCTGTCGATAAAGGCCCAACCATCCAAGCCTCCCAGGAGAATCCTCCGGAAGATGGGTCCGTCGGCCTGCTCGATCTTGGTCCTCCTCAACTCCAGCGGGTCCGTCGACCTCCGATTCACCCCATTGACCGACGTACAGGCGCTGCTGTATCCGGCCTTCCTCAGATGATCCTTCACGTTTTCACTGAAGTCACGCACCGTGCCGTAGGGGTAAGCAAGGGAGGTTACGGCAACCCCAAGCCGCTCCTCCAGCATCTGTCGCGACTCCGTCACCTGAGTCCACACTTCCAACGCCGGAATCTTACCCAATGATTGGTGATCAAGTCCGTGAGAGCCGATCTGGATCCCTGCACTGATGACAGTACGCAACTCTTCCCACTCCAGGAAGCCACGCTGTCCGATCCGGGCCGGGCTCACGTAGAGTATTGCCGGAAGACCAAGGTGCGAAATGACAGGAAGAGCATCGGTCAGAAAATCCCGGGTGCCGTCATCGAAGGTGAGGGCAATCCGGGGCCGGATATCATCCCCCGTCCCAATCAGTTGAAGTCCCTCGTCCAGGGACATCACCGCGCGCGTAGCGGCCAGCTCATCCATCTGCACCGCGAACTCCCCTGGAGCAACGGCAAACGGATCTCCCGGGTCATCCGTTACGCGATGATAGGTGAGGATCCGCAGGCCGGGTGTGAGGCGCCCTCTCCAGCCTACCCCAGCCAGGAGGCTGCCCTGAGCGAGGGTTCTCCTCGCCCAGCGCTTGAGCCAACGCTTGGCTGAGGAAGACCGGACGCTCATGGTCCCCAGCCGAGTCGGCTTCTGACCGCCCTTACGAGAAAGAGCGGATTGCCGATGAGGTAGCGTTTCCACTTGTAAGGTTGATTGATGAGGATGTGCAGCCACTCGATCCCCGCCCAGCGGATCCAGCGCGGCGCCCTGCGAAGACGCCCCGCCAGATAATCGAAATAACCTCCGACTCCTATGCACACATCGCAGCGCAGCGCAGCGGCGTGGCGATGAATCCAGAGCTCCTGCAGCGGATTACCCATCGCGACCAGGACGACGCCCGCGCCGGAGCGGTTGATCTCCTCGACGATGCGCCCGTTCTCCGATTCGGGGTAATGGCCGTGGTGCGTTCCGCTGATCTTCAACCCCGGATACATCTGGCACAGCCGCTGGGCCGCTCGCTCGGGGACGCCGGGTACGCCACCGAGAAGAAAGACCCCCACGCCCCGGGGTATCGCCCGCTCGCAGAGCTGTGGCACGAGGTCGGTGCCGACCAGGTTGTCTGGAAAGGGCTTCCCGGCCATCCGACTCGCGAAGCTCACGCCACTGCCGTCGTTGAGCAGGAGATCGGCCTTGTTCAGGACATCACGGAAGGCCGGATCGTCCCAGGCCAGGTTCAGGGTGTGCGCGTTGACAATGTAGACCTTCCACGCCATCCCCGCGCCAAGCGCCGACACCAGCGCGCCGAGCGCCTCGGTGCGGGTCAGATGATCGAACCGGACGCCGAGGAGCACGACCTCGTCTCCCGGGGCCGGTCGCCGCCTCTCGTACGAGAGAGCGTGCGAATCGAGACTCACGGTTCATGCTCCTCGGGCAGGAGGCCGACGAAACGCTCCGGCATCACAGCCCTCAGCTCGCTCAGCCGCACCACCTGAAGCGTCATCAGAAGCGCGACGTACACCACCACGCCTCCGGCCACCCTCAGCGGCAGCAGGGTCGAGGGGGTGAACCGGAGCCAGAGGATCACCGCGGACGCCGCGAGTGCCGGACGCAGGATCTCCGCCCCGCGCAGGACCGGCACGATCTCGTGCCTCAGGAAATAGCACTGGTAGGCCAGGAAAGCCCACATGGAAAGCATCGTGGCCCACGCGCAGCCCATGATCCCGAAGCGTGGGATCAGAGCGGCGTTCAGGAGGACATTCGTGCCGAGCCCCATCAGGTTCACCTTCAAGTCGATGACCTGCCGGTTCGTCGCGAACAGCCCCGACGCCAGCACGCGCACGATCCCGTACGGAACGAGGGTCCAGATGACCACCTTCAGGACGCCGGCGGCGGGAGAGAAATCCTTCCCGAACAGGAGGCGAACCAGGGGCTCGGCGAGCCCCTGGATGCCGGCCGCCATGGGAAGCAGGACCACCAGGATGTAACGGATGGAGAGACTGTTGGCTCTCTGGTACGATTCCGGCGAGCGGCTGAACAGCTTGGAGAACACCGGGTAGATCGACGTGTTGAAGCTCTTGGGCACCACCTGGGCGATCGAGAAGAGACGATAACCGGTGGTGTAATAGCCGACCGCCGCCAGGGTCGCCATCTTGGAGAGCATGAAGACGTCCGCCCTCAGGTAAAGGGCGGCGACCACGAAGATCGTCCCGAACACGGGGATGTTCCCGGCCAGCGCCCTCGCGACGCCACCGTCGTAGGTCCAGGAGAGCGGCGCGATCTGTCTGTGGAAGAGGATCAGGTTGAGCGCCAGCGTGACGAAACGGAACGCGGCGAAAGAGGCGATCAGGGGTACCACGCCCATGCCACGGTTCAGCATCCAGAGACCCACGGCGACCTTCCCCACGTTCTCCACCATCGCCAGGAGGACGATGTACTGGACCTTCTCGAAGGCGATGAAAATCGACTCGCTGTAAAGAATAATGATGGAAGGCAGGAGCGCAAGGGCCACCAGCCATCCCCCCTTGCCGACCTCCGGTCCATATCCCGCCAGGCCGACCGTGACGACCAATCCGACCGCGACGACCAGGCTCACCAGCAGCCCCAGCGAAGCCGAAGAGACGAGATAGCGGGGCGCGGTCGTCCGGTCGCGGGAGACCTCGCGGGTGATGAGGGAATTGAGCCCCAGGGAGGTGAACGAAGTCGCCACGAAAAAGAAGGTCAGCAGGAGATTGTAGGCGCCCGTGCCCTCCGCTCCCAGCCTTCGTGTCATGGTCCCGACGAGCAGGAGCGACAGGAGAGGGTTCGCGACCTCGAAGGTAACGAGGAGGATCGTGTTCCTCAGGGTCCTGCGGGCGGTGGTGCTCACCGGACGACCTCCTGACGGCTCCCGACCGCTGGCGAGACCCGCGCCCGCCACCACGCCGAGGCGTCCCCCAATGTCATGACCCGCACGCTGCGTGCCGAGAGCCACTCCAGGAAATCGCGGAACGCGTCCATGCGGCCGCGCGCTGCGCCCAGGACGGAAGGATGGGACCCGATCGCCACCCAGCAGCCGCGCTTCTCGGCGGAGAGCACCTCTCCCTTCCAGCAGTCGAGAACCCGCCGGGGCGACGCGCGCTTGCGCACGTAATCCCAGTCGTCCACCGCCACCGGGACACGCACGAGATCTCCGCGTGTCCCGCGGGGCACCTGATAGGGGTAAGGAGAGTCATCCGCCTCCGCGTTCCAGAGATAGCCCCGCTCCGCCAGAAGATCGAGCAGGGGCCCGCTCCACCGGGAGCGGGGCGAGCGAAATCCGCGGATCCGCGTCCCCGAGATTCCGCTGATCCGCCGCTCGGCTCCCTTGACCTCTTCTTCGAGGGAGATCGTCTCGAGATCGGCCACGACGCGGTGGCTCGCGCCGTGACTCGCCACTTCGTGGCCTTCCGCCGCGATCCGCTTCACCAGGTCCTCGATCTGTTCCGCGAAGGTGCCCACAAGGTTATACGTCGCCCGGAATCCGAACCGGGCCTCCGCCTGCAGGCAGCCTTCCGTCCCTTCCCGCACGCTCGTGAGGCCCCGAGGGTCGTCCGGCAGGGGATCCTCGACGTCATGCAGAAGGATGACGGCGGCCCGGGCGCCGTCGGGCACGGGGGAGTGAGTCGTCAACGTCTCCTGAACGTCCTGCAGGATCAGCCGGACGAGCCGCCCGACCTCCTCGGAGCCCAGGTGATCCAGCGGGAATGCGGCGGTCCAGACGCTCAGGCGGTCCCGGGTGTGGCGCAAGAGCGCCGGGCCGTTCCGCTCCCATCGGCCCATTACCTCGTCCTCCGGCTCCGGTCGCAGAACTGCCAGGGGCGGGAACGACGCACGCCGGCGCCAGCCCCGAACGCGTGAGCGCCGCGGCAGACGCGACACGGCGAGGGACAGACCGGTTCCCTCGAGCCGGACCTCGCGGAAGAGCATGGGACCCCGCGATGCGCCCGTGGGTCGATCCATGACCCGGAGGAGACACCCCTGTCTCCCCCGCATCACCGACTGCACGGCGCGGAACGATTCGTCCGTGGGACGGACCATCACCACCAGGCGATGCTCCTTGAGGACGCCATCGAGCCATGGAGCCTCCTCGCCCGTCACCTCCACGGAGACACCGGCGGCGCTGAGAGCGGCGTGCGTTGCGCTCTCGGCCTCATCGAGCAGCGGCACCACGCCGTCGGCGTGCCAGCCTGAAGCCCTTGTCTGCGCGAGGAGAAGAGCCCGGCTCATGACCTGGCTCTCGTAACGACGGCGGCAAGAATGGGCCGCAGCGCCCCGGCGATCGCCTCACCGGCCAGGCGATTCCCTTCCACGGTCAGGTGACCATCGAGACTCATGTAGAGATACGGACCGTCCGTATGATCGCGAAAGACCGGCAGGAGATCCAGGACTGGCAGGCCGGCCGCCTGCGTCAGGGCGGCCCAGCGCTTCGACGGACGAGTCAGGTCGAAGCGCGATGGGTCGTCTCCCCAGCGCCGGAGCAGCGTTTCGAACCGGGCAGGATAGACCTGGTACTCCGTCGGGATGAGCACGACGAGCAAGGGAATCCGCCGGGTCTCCGCTTCCTCGCGCGCCTCCCGGAGGAGATCGCCGCTGATGCGGTACCCCTCCTGGACGTAAGCGGGCTCCTCGGCGGAGGCCAGGTCCTTGTCGCCACGCAGTGGGTCGCTTTCGGCCTTGCCGAACCAGGGGCGAACCCGGTTCCAGGCGTTCCAGAGGAAGACATAGGCCATGGAGCTCTGTTGCAGCCACGATCGGATCGGATAAGGCAGGATGCCGGGGTGATGCTGGCGTTCCACAAGAAGGCCGTTCTTTACAATCGTCTTGCGGGGCTGCAGGTTGTCGTCGAGGTCGTTGCCCACAAAGACGCACAGGACAGCCGCATCCGGCGCCAGACCCGGAGCGATTCTCCGGAGGAGCCGCAGCTCGTGCCAGGTACCGTAGTTGGGGGTCCCGGCGTTGATGATCTCCAGCGCCCGGCCGGGAAAGGCCGAACGAAGCGACTCCTCCGCGACCGAGAGGAACGTGGCCGATTCCTCCACGTTGAAGGCGGAGACGAACGAATCTCCCAGCCCCAGCACGCGAACCGCCCCGGGCGACTTGGGACCATGTTCGGGGCCGCGTAATCCGATGGCATCGATGCGTACGTGGGTGGTGTATTCCGGATTGGCGAGCGTTCCCTGGAAACCAGGGTTGAGAGCGAACACGAGGTCGGGATCGTTTCGGAACAGACCGGCCGGGAAACGATAGAGCTTCTGAGGGAGGACGAAGCGCAGGATGATCTCGAACCCACCTAGCGTCATCGCGACCGATGCCAGCGCGAGGAGGAGGTTCACTCCGATCGCGCGGATCCGCCGACTCACGCCCCTTCCCTGGCCGGGAGCGGCGTCAGGGCTCTTGGAAGCGCCACGGCTAGGGCCGCCGTGAACCAGAACAGGTACCCCTGCTGCCGGCTGTTGAAGATGTCCCAGAGCTGCTCCCAATAGATCGCGACGAGTCCCGCCACGAGGGAGACCTGCAGAGGGCGGAACTCCGGCGCGATCCTCCGTATCCCAAGATAGGCAGCCCGCAACACCATGAAATAGACCAGCAGCAGCGCGACGAATCCGACCGTTCCAGTCTCCGCCAGGATAAGTAGATACCGGGTGTGCACGGTGTAGAGCCAGCCCGTCCAGTCGGGGGGGAGATAGTCCCGTTTGACGCTATCGTAGTTCCCGAACCCCACGCCCACGAGAGGATGGGCATCGTACATGTTCCACGCGACACGCTTCAGATTGGCGCGTTCCTCCAGGGCGGCCTCATGGTCGGCGTTCGCCCGCAGCAGGAAGACAGGCAGACAGAGGAGGAATGCCAGGCCCAGGCTCACGACGACCGGCATAAGCTTTCGAAGCGCCCCGGGGGCGTGGCGCGGCAGAAGAGCGGCCATGACCACGAGCGCCAGCGCGAAGCCCGACATGGGCGCGCGTTTGGCGGAAAGCACGAGACAGCCGAGACCCATCATCATACCGAGAATAGGCATCAGTCGGATCGACAGTCTCTCCCACGAAAGATAAAGTCCGGTCAGCATGACAGTCATGAGCGAAAAGTACAGAGCCGCCGTCGCGGGAGCGTTGGCGAAGGTTCCACGCTGGCTCTCGATTCGGCCAGACTCGACATCGGTGGCGCCCGTGTACTGGGTGTTCCCGAGAATGTCGAAGGAGCGCCCGACGGCGTTCTGGATGATGTAGATGACGCACTGAATGGCGAAGCCGAGAAAGAGGCCCCTGAGAAAGACGATGGCGTGCTCCCTGTCCTGCATGGAGTTGACCAGGACCAGGAAGATGAGAAGCATCTCCACTTCCTGGAGGATCGACATGAGGGTGAGGGTCTGATCGGAAGTGTTCACGAGCGAGAGCATCCCGGCACCGAGAAAGATCAGCACCGCGATGGTGATGCCCGGCTGGAGCGTGATCGTCGACCGCGTCAGGTGACCGGTGGCGGCTCCGACGATCGCGAGGATGGCAATCACCAGGGAGGTCCCCGTGACGGTCAGGGTCACCCTGTCCCGCTCGAGGAGGATGATCTCCACGAAATAGGGCATCGTGAAGCCGGCGGCGTAAAGGAAGAAGTTGTATTTCCTCGGGAGGGCGAGGAAGACGGCTCCCGCCAGGCTGACGACGATCACGGCGCCGATGTATTTCGGGGACCTCAGGCTGAGAGCGGCGCCGGCCCCGGCGACGAGGAGCGCCAGGGCCGCGGTGGCCGTCATGACCACGTGGAACTGTCGCAGACGTCTCCCGAGGCCGCGTCCTCCCGCGACCAGGCTTTCGCGGACCGTTGCCATCGTCACCAGCAGATCCCTTCGGGCCGGGTCGTCCCCTTGGCGACCAGACGCCCGAACAGATCGATGAGGACCTGTCCTTCCTTGAGCAGGCCAGGAACCCGATCGACCTCGGGATCGTCCGTGCCGACCACGACCACCTCGGCGTCCTTCAGCGCGTCCGGGAGCGACTCCACGAGGAGCGACCCGACGTGCGGAAGCTCCTTCTGGATGTAGTCCCTGTTCGTGCCGACCAGGGACGAGAGATGCACGTTGCGGTCATAGATCTTGACCGGCACCCCTTTTCCGAGCAGGCCCTCCACCAGGAGCACCATGGCGCTCTCCCGCAGATCGTCGGTGCCGGCCTTGAAGCTGAGCCCCAGGACGGTAGTTCGAGGGCGGCCGTAGGAGAGGATCTTCGCCATCGCGGCCTTGAGGTGCGCCTCGTTGCTCGCCAGGATCGATTCCAGCAGGGGCACGCTCACGTCCCTGCGCCTCCCCTCGTAGACCAGCGCCCGCAGATCCTTCGGAAGGCACGACCCGCCGAAGGCCATGCCAGGGCGCAGATAGGCGGGAGAGATGTTCAATTTGCGGTCTTCGCAGAGCAGCCGCATGACTTCGAGGCTGTCCACTCCCAGCGTCCGCGCCACACGGCCGATCTCGTTCGCGAAGGTCACCTTGAGGGCGTGGAAGGCGTTGTTGACGTATTTCACCAGCTCGGCCGTCTCGAGCGAGGTGACGTGGAACGGTCTGTTCTTCCCCGCATACAGGCGCTTCATCAGATCGGCCGAGCGGGGATCGGAGACGCCGCAGAGATCGAACGGGGCCGAGTCGTAGTCCTTGATGGACGATTCTTCGCGGAGGAATTCGGGGTTCATCGCGACCCCGAGGTCCTCTCCGACTTTGCGGCCGCTGCGTTCCTCCAGGAGCGGAATCACCTTGCCTCGCATGGTGCCGGGGGGCACGGTGCTCCTCACATTGACGACCTGAAATTCGCGAACCCCTCGCAAGCTGTCCCCGAGCTGGCTCAGGGCGCGCAGGAGATGGGAGAGATCGGACGATCCGTTCCGCGCCGAGGGCGTGCCCACCGCCACCAGGAAGGCGTCCGATTTTCGCGCCGCGTCGTCCAGGGCCGTAGCCGCGCGCAGCCGGCCCGACTTCCGGCTCTCCCTGATGATCTCCTCCAGACCGGGCTCCATCACCGGGCTCTTCCCGGACTCCACGAGCCTGACCTTCGCCTCGCTGATGTCGATGCCGACGACGTCGAACCCATCCCGGGCCAGGCACCCGGCGCAGACCGAACCGACGTACCCCAGTCCGAGCACGACGACTTTCACGCGCTCCTCCGCTCGAGAGGCGGGCCGCAGAGGCGCCTCAGCTCGCCGACCTGGGTCGCTGCGACCGTCGCCCGGGCTCTCCTCAGCTCCGCCATGTCTCTTCTGTAGTGCGCGGGGGCGTCCTTGATGCGCCGGACGGCCTCCGCGATCGCCTCCGGAGAGTTGTCCACGTGCACGGTGCCGCGGGAGAACACCTCCCGGAGCAGGGGCCAGTCGGATGTGATGAGCGGCTTGCCGAGGGAGACCGCCTCGTAGCCGCCGCGCTGCATGGTGTGATCCTCGCGGGTCAGGACCAGGATCGCATCGGCGCCCCGAAGCAGCGCGAGATAGTCGGCGTCCGGGATGAATCCGGTCAGATGGACATTCGACGGCACTCGGTCCCGGAACCCCCGGGGTGCGTACGCCGGATCGCCCGTGAAGGAGAACTGGACCTCCGGGACCCGGCGTGCGGCGTCGATCACCGCCTCCACCGGCTCGTCCACGGAATAGGTACAGACGAAGACGACGTGGAATCCGCCACGCCGGATGCTCCGTCCCGCGGGGTCCAGATTCAGCGCCAGGTCCTGAACCATTCTCACCCCGGCTCCCCACGATCGCACCTGGGCGGCCATGTGCTCGTTCGTGACGATAGTGGCCAGGGCCCTGCGCGCGAGAAATCGCTGCAACGGCAGCGACCAGCTCCAGCGCGCGTGCTGGAAAGCGCCCGAATGGGCGTCGATGATGAATCGATAGCGCAGGAGCGGCGAGCACAGCCAGACGATCAGAGGAGCGACCACGGGAGGATTGGCGACCAGGACTCCATCGGGCCGCTCGCGCAGGAGGATCCCGATCGTCTTCAGGGCCTGAAGAACGTACTTGAAGGGCGCCAGGACCGGAGTCTTGAACTTCAGGTAATGGACGAGGTAGGACGGGGCGCCCAGCTGCTCTCCCAGGGCGTCGCTTCTGCGGCAATAGGGATACCAGGTGATGAACACCCAGCGGCCGATGGATGCGCCCTCGGCGGCGGCGCGATCCGGGGTCGCCCCGCACGCCCGGAGCGAGCTCATGCCTCCGACACCGGGCGGACGGGATCCGACAGGTCGCGCGCGGATCCGGTCGCCATTCCGGCATCGGACGACGCCGTGGCGCGGTCGCCCGTGATCAGCCATCCCGCCGCTTCAAGATAAAGCTCTTCCAGCTTGCGTTCCACGACGGTCATGCTGTAGTCGCGTATGACGACCAGCCTGTTCCTCTTTCCCTGGGCACGCACCAGCGCCGGCGAACAGAGCAGCCGGTCCAGGGCGCTCGAGAGAGCGCCTCGGTCACCGGGAGGGATGAGCAGCCCCCCTTCCCCGTACCCGAGCATTTCGGGGATCGCACCCACGTCGCTCGCCACCACTCCCATGCCGGCCGCCATCCCCTCGAGGACGATGTTCGGCATGTTCTCGAAGTACGAGGGGACGACGAGGATGGCGCTGGTCTTGAGGAGGTCCCATTTCCCGGGAGCCTCCACCAGTCCCATGCAGACGACGCGCGTCTGGCCTTCTGTTTCGGTCACCATCTGGCGGAGCCTGGCACTGGTGGCCTGCGGGTCCCGCAGGCCCGCGAGAATCCAGCGACTCTGGGGATGTTTCTGGGCGAGCCCCGGGAGCACCGAAAGGAGATCCTCCAGGCCCTTTTCCAGGTTCAGGTCATCCCGTCCCGTCCCGAGGAAGAAGACCTGGCTGGGCCGGATTTCTCCACCGCTTCCCAATGAAGCCGCCTCGTCTCCATCCAGACCATTGGGGACGACCCGTAGTCTCGTCTTCGGGGCGATCGAAGCGACGCGCTCCGCCCAGGAGTGGGAGAGAACCGCGACCCGGCTGCAACGCGTCAGAATCGAACGGATCCAGACCCGCAGCGGGAGAATGCTTTCCCTGTAGAAGATCTCGAACCGACCGCTGTGGATCTGCAGAGCCACCGGAAGGCCCGACAGTCGGGCCACCAGGGCATACAGCGCGTTCTGGTGGAAATTGATGCCGCTGCTCGATTTCACATGAACGATGTCCAGCGGCTCCCTCTTCAGCTCCTGTCTGAAACGGCGCACCATTCCGATCTGATACCTCAGACGCGACAGGAAGGGTCGGGAAGGGTCCTGAGCGCGGTAGGTATTGAAGAGGCGCATGGACGTCCGGCGACCGAGGTCGCTCTTCAAGAGAAGGTCCACACCTTTCTCCACTCCCCCGCTGTAGGGCGGCTCGGGAAGCGGCCCCGCGAGCAGCACCTTGGGGACACAGTCGAAACCGCTTTGCCCCGATGGCCACTCGTCCCCTTTCCACCAGAACGAATCGGCCGATCGACGCGGGGCCAGGAGCCCCAGCAGAAGACAGACTCCCTGCACCATCCACTCGGTGCAGTAAAAAGCGACGCGCGGAAGGCTGCGGGTGCGCCAGGCAAAAATGGCCAAGGCCGACAGGGAGAGCCCGAGCCAGGTGAAAATCGGCCACCAGGTCCCCCGGTATCCCGCCCACAGACAGACGAGCCCCAGGGCCAGGTGCGACAGGGTGAACAGGACCCGATCAATTCCCCGGAAGGCGGCCCGGACCTCTCCACGGGAAAGAAACTGCCTCGCGGCCTGCCCCCGCCCGAGATAGAAGCCGTGCCGGAGAGAGCGCAGAAGCCGTCGGAAGCTCTCCCTGGGCACCGTCATGTGCTTGATCATCGGCACCGGGAGGACCTCGATGCGATACCCGGCGGCCCTGATGCGCTGGGCCAGGTCCTCTTCTTCCTTGGCCCTCAGGAACGGATCGAACGATCCCGCCTCGTCGAGGGCGCGGCGACGGTAGAGGGCGCAGCCTCCATAAGCGGGCAGCGAACGGGGATCGGTCGCACCCTGGCCCGAGTAGTAATCGGCTTTCGCGGGATGGAGCGCTTGACCGGTGCGATAGAAGTCACGCCGCCGCCCGGCCACGACTCCGAGCGACGGGTCGCCTTCCATGGCATCGAGGGCCGCCGGCAGGAACGCGCTCTCCAGCTCGCAGTCGCCATCCAGGAACAGCACGTAACGCGACTCGGTCCGCGAGGCTCCGATCCGCCTCATGGCCGATGGACAGATGCGGGCGGCTCTTTGCACCGTGATGACGCGGCACCCCGATGCGATCCCGACCCGGGTCGTCGAGTCCGTCGAGGCGGAATCGACCAGAAGGATCTCTCCGCCGCCCTGGGCGTCCAGCGCCCGGCGGGCCGCGGCGAGACAGATCCGCAGAGTGGCCGCCTCGTTGCGGGCGACGACGACCGCACTGATGAGGCTCTGGGGGCGGGTGGGCTCCAACGGGACCTCGAAGCGCCGGATCTAGAAGATGGTGTAGATGAACGGCGCGAGGGCCGAGCCTTGCGTCAGGACGATCAGGATCCCCAAAAGCACGCAAAGAATGATGATGGGGGCGAGCCACCACTTCTTTCGAACCTTCAGGAAACTCCAGAATTCGTTCGCGAACTGTATCTTTTCGATGATCGAGCTCTTGAGACTCATCGTTCTCTCGTCCCTTTCCTGTTTCGATTAGTCGAGCTGGAACTCGTCACGCCAGTCCTTCTCCTCACTGAACGCCGGCTGGTCCCTCTTGTCCAGGAGGTACGGCCCCGCGACCAGGTAGTCCATCTGGGTTCTCATGAAACACCTGTAGGCATCGTCCGGAGAGCAGACGATCGGCTCCCCGCGGACGTTGAACGAGGTGTTGATGATCACCGGCACACCCGTGCGTCTCTCGAACTCCTGGATCAGATCGTAATAGAGCGCGTTCTGCCTGCGGCTGATGCTCTGGATCCGCGCCGAGTGGTCCACGTGGGTCACGGAGGGGATGACGCGCTTCCCCTCCCGGACGGGAGCCACCAGCAGCATGTAAGGGCTGGGCCGATCGATCTCGAAATACTCGCCGATTTTTTCTTCGAGCACGGAGGGCGCGAAGGGCCGGAAGCTCTCCCGGAACTTGATCTTGAGGTTCACGACGTCCTTGTTCTCCGGGTTCCGGGCGTCGGCGAGGATGCTCCGGCTGCCCAGCGCCCGGGGACCGAACTCCATCCTGCCCTGGAACCAGCCGATGACGGTCTGCCCCTCGATGAGCGCCGCCACCTCGCGCACCAGATCGTCCCGCTCCAGTCGCCGGTAGGGAGCGCCGTAGCGCTTGAGCGCCTCGAGGATCTCGTCTTCGCCGTACTCCGGACCGAGGTAGGCGTCCTCCATGGGGGCCATGCGCGGATTGCCAAGGAGAGAATGATAGATATAGGCCGCCACACCGAGGGAGCCGCCGGCGTCGCCGGCCGCGGGCTGGATGAACAGGTCCTTGAAAGGACCTTCCCGCAGGATTCGCCCGTTCGCCACGCAATTCAAGGCGACGCCGCCCGCGAGACACAGGTTGTCCATCTTCGTCTCGCGGTGCAGGCAGGAGGCCATCTTGAGCATGACCTCCTCGGTCACCTTCTGCACCGACGCGGCGATATCCTTGTGCCTCTGATCCAGCTTGGATTCGGGGTCGCGCGGAGGACCGCCGAAAAGCGCCGAGAACCGGCCGTTCACCATCCGGAGACCGTGGTGGTAGGAGAAATAGCGCATGTCCAGCTCGAAGCTTCCATCGTCCTTGATCTCGATCAGTCGTCTCACCTGATCCACGTACCGTGGAACCCCATAAGGCGCCAGACCCATCACCTTGTACTCGGCGCTGTTCACCTTGAATCCAAGGTAGTAGGTGAAGGCGCTGTAGAGGAGGCCCAGGGAGTGGGGGAACCGGATTTCCCTGTAGAGATCGATCTCCCGATCCCTTCCGACACCGTAGCTGGCGGTGGCCCATTCGCCCACGCCATCCACGGTGAGGATCGCCGCCTCTTTGAACGGGCTCACGAGGAAGGCGCTGGCGGCGTGTGAAAGGTGATGCTCGGTGAACAGGATCTTCCCCTTGTACTTGAGCTCCTTCCGGATCAGCTGCGGGATCCAGAGCTTCTCCTTGAGCCAGATCGGCATGGCTTTGGAAAAGGAGCGGAATCCCCGCGGGAAGGTCGAGAGATACGTGGAGAGGAGCCGCTCGAACTTCAGGAACGGCTTGTCGTAGAACCCCACGTAGTCCAGGTCCTTCTCCGAGATCTTCCCGGCCTTGAGGCAGTACTGAATCGCTTGATGAGGGAAGGCCTCGTCGTGCTTCTTGCGGGTGAAACGCTCCTCGGAGGCCGCCGCCACCAGGCGGCCGTCCTGGATGAGACAGGCGGCGGAGTCGTGGTAGAAGCAAGAGATCCCCAGGATGTTCACGGGCGCCCCCGGCTCAGAATTGTTTCAGACATTCCTCCATCCTTTCCCGGGTCCGTTCCCGCATGGCCCAGAAGGATCCGGGTGATCTCGGAGCCTGCATCGGGTCCTTCCTGAAGCATCTCATGATCAGGGAGATGGGGCCCAGTCCCACGACGAACAGCAGAAAGAGGAGAATCAGCGTTTGCACCGCTGCGATCTTCTCCGCAATTCGTTTCCACCCCGCCCAGAGAGCTTTCAACGACGCGAGCAGCTCGCGCCACAACGATTTCTTCAACGTCAATTCCGCCGCGTAGGCTCCCAGCAGGATGAAGGCGGGGTCCGCCGGAATCCGGTAGCGCATCTGGGTGAAGAAAGGAGCGTAGCAGATGGCCAGCGCGACCGGCCAGGCCGCCAGGACACCAGAACCGGGGACGATCCGCACGGCCATCAGCCCCCCGACGATCGCGGCCACGAGCAGCGCGCCGAACCCCGCAGCGTAAATGAGTCGAGAACGATCCCCGACGAGGGCATTGTCCTCGGCCATGCGCGCATCCCGCTCGTGAAGCCTCTCCCGAAAAGCGCCGTCGGCCGACGCGAGGCGGTCGGGATACGGATTCCAGAAATGAAGGAATTCGCCCCAGGCGTGCCGCACCGTCCACCAGGGGTTTCGCGCCAGACCCGAGAGCTTGGACGCCAGCAGGTTCTCGCCGCTCCCCTCCCACAGAGGCGGGTCCACCCCGGGAGCCGAGGGCAGGTGAAGACCCGGTCGCAGGATCAGCTGCCTGTAGTCCCCGCTTTCACCCATGACGTAAAGCCAGGGCGCCAGCCCCACGACGAACGTGAGCAGCACGATCGCCACCGAGCGCCGGCCGACGTTTCGTGAGCGCTGGCAGAGGAGGATCCACAGACAGACGAAGAGACCGAGCACCCATCCCCCTTCGAACAGCATGGCGGCCAGGGCGATTCCGACCCCCATCAGGATCAGCCGGACGTCGCGACCGGCGGCCGGCACGCCGTCTGCCGGGAGCATCGTCAGGACCGTCCACGTCAGAAAGGTTCCGATCACGACCGGATACTCGATCCCGGGCAGGACCACGTGAACCGGGAAGACCGCAGCGCCGAAGAGCGCCAGAAGCCCCGTCCGCGCCCCGAACAGCCGGCGCCCGATGACCCAGACGCACAAGCACGTGGCGGCGGCGAACAGTGCCTGGATGATCCGCAGCGGGGTCAGCCCCGTCCCGAAGAGCTTATAGCTCGCGGCCATGATCAACGGGTAAAGGGGGAATCTGTAGTATCGGGCGTCGAAGTGCCCGGTCTCGAGGAAGGTTCGCGCGGCATGGTCGTAGTCGAGCGAATCCTCGAAATAAAAACCCGGCTGCTCGAAGAGCACGAAGCCCACGCGGAGCGCGAGCGCCAGCCCGAGGAGCAGGATCACCGCCGTCCACTCGCCCCGTCCGGGACGATCAGGCCGCGCGTTCATGTCGTCCTCCCCATTCCTCGAGACGCTCGACGAGCAGCCGGCCGATCACGCCTGGAGCCGCCTTCTCCTGGAACCGCCTCTGGCCGGCGGCCGCGAGACGCTCCGCCAGTGCGGCGTCGTTCCGGAGCCGCAGGATCGCGTCGGCGAGCGCGACGGGGTCTCCCATGCGGCTGAGCAGGCAGTCGGCCTCGTTCGTCAGGAGCTCCCGGGCGGCGGGAGAGTCGCCGGTGATGACAGGCTTCCCCGCCGCCATGGCTTCGTACACCTTGTTCGGAATGACCCGGGAGGCCTTGCCGGTCTCCCCGAAAATCCCCAGACAGAGGTCCGACTCACGCATCGTCTCGACCAGGCGATCCGGTGTCTCGGGGGCGCG
>Ga0070697_100000092_pt1 | contig 75107 bp, 70 predicted proteins | sample KBSK1501metaG_FD_65475 | JGI IMG/M metagenome (GOLD analysis project Ga0070697, IMG submission 65475) | Corn, switchgrass and miscanthus rhizosphere microbial communities from Kellogg Biological Station, Michigan, USA - KBS K1-50-1 metaG | ecosystem: Host-associated > Plants > Roots >... | reverse complement strand
TGGATGGGCAGTTTCGGGAATCACGCAGTTTCAGTCAGGCTTTCCCATCCATCTTCAGTCATTTGACGATAACGAACTCACCAGCAGTATCGACTTCGCATCGGCTGGCGAACCCGACCAGATTGCTCCCTTCCACAAACTTAACCCGCGAAGCAATCCGAACCACTACGGCTTCGACCAAAATAGCTTTACTTCGAACGCGTCCGACCCTGGCCAGCCAGCTTGTTCGGCTGGCGCCCTGTTCAATTGCTACCAACCATCGCTGTTAGGGCGCTATGGCAGTGCCCCGCGAACCATTTGCTGCGGCCCCGGTCTCAACAACTGGGATGTCTCGGTGCAGAAACAATTCCGGATCTCGGAAGACAAGCGCTTCGAATTCCGCTGGGATATCTTTAACGCTGCCAACCATACGCGGTTCTTCAACCCGGATGGAAACGTCACGGACGGCGTGGATTTCGGACGAGTTAGAGGTGCTGATGCCCCGCGACTGATGCAAGTTGCTCTAAAGTTCATTTTCTAGTGGGAGAGAGTAGAGTAAGAAAAAAACCGACCCCCGGGTGGCCGCGCCGCTCGGGCATTCTAATGGCCCGCCGGTTTACCAAAAATGCCGCGCGAGCCTGAGTATTCCCGGAGACCGAGATGTACCCCGACTTGCAGAAAGAACTCGAAACCTTCGAGCGCCGCACGCCCAAATCGGCCGAAGCGCACAAGAAGAACCTCAAACGCATTCCTCTCGGCGTGGCCAGCAACTACCGCGCCTATGATCCCTGGCCCATCTTCGTCAAGGAAGGTTCCGGCAGCAAGTTCCGTGACCTCGACGGCAACGAATACATTGACCACAATCTATGTTTCGGCGCGCTCATGGCCGGACACTGTCATCCCGCCGTCATGAAAGCTGTCTCTGCCCGTCTCAGCACGGGCACCATGTTCGGCATGCCGCACGACATGGAGTGGCAGCTTGCTGAAGAGATCTGTCAGCGCTTTCCCGTGGAGATGTGCCGCTTCGGCAACAGCGGTACCGAGGCCACCATGCACGCCGTCCGCCTGGCCCGCGCCGCCACAGGCCGCGACAAGATTGTGAAGTTCGAAGGCGGCTACCACGGGCTGCACGACTCGGCCCTGGTCAGCGTTAAGCCACACGCTCCCGAATTTGGCGACATCAACAATCCGACCGCCGTTCCCGCCGGCCTCGGAGTTCCCAACTCGGCGATTGCCAACGTCCTCGTCGCCACCTTCAACGACCTCGCTACCGTCGAACGCCGCTTCAAAGAGAATCCCGGCGAGATCGCTGCCATCATCCTCGAGCCCATCATGATGAATGTCGGGCTCTGCCTGTCGCAGCCCGGCTTCATTCAGGGGCTGCGTGCCATTGCCACCAAAAACGGCGCACTCCTGATCTTCGACGAAGTCAAAACCGGCGCCAAACTTTGCTGGGGAGGCGCATCAGAATACTTCGGCGTCATCCCCGACATGATCTGCCTGGCCAAGTCGATCGGCGGAGGCCTGCCGCTCGCAGCTTTCGGCACGAGCAAATCCGTCATGGACCTTATTGCGCAGCACAAAGTTTTTCACGGCGGCACCTACAACACGAATCCGGTCTCTATGGCGGCGGGCCTCGCTACATTCCGCGAAGTCCTCACCCGCGAAAACTACGCCCACGTCGACAAGCTCAGCAAAAAGTTGAGCGATGGCTATCGCAAGATCGTCGCCAAGTCCGGCCTGCAAGCTTACGTGGCGAGTGCTGGCGCAAACGGCGCGCTTATGTTCTATCCCAAAGAAATTCGCAACTATCGCGACTGGACCACAATCGACATCGATCTCTGGCGCCACTACTGGTTCGGCATGGTCAACCGCGGCGTGATGGCGCAACCATACTGGTGGGACGAACAATGGACCATCTCCGTCCAACACACCGATGCCGACATCGACAAGCATCTAGCAGCTTTCGACGACATGGCCAAGTCGCTAGCCAAAGCGCAACAGGAACGCGTAGGCCAACCGGTCATGGCTGCGCTCTAGATTTGAATATGTCCGTGTGGGGCGGACACTCCTGTCCGCCTTGCATGCACCACGATCACCTGGAGACAGCAATGGCCATGTGAGTTGAGCAATGCTCATGTGGGGACAGCCGCACCCGACCGTCCGACCGAGCGAAGCTCGGCAAGCTCTGGCCTTTGGTGGCGCAGCGCTTCAACGCTGCGATTCACCCACTCTAAGAAAGCGGCTTCAGCCGCCGAGGTGTTCACAGTCCTTTGTCCACCACCGCCCAACCCGTCCCCCACCTCAAGCGCGTCCTCGGACGCCGCGACCTGGTCCTTCTCTTTGTAGTAGCGGTCTTCAACCTGAACGTGGTCCCCTCCATAGCCGCCAACGGTGGCGTTACGGTGTGGCTCTGGATCATCTCGCTTGTTCTTTTTTTCTGGCCGCAAGGCATTGCGGTCATCGAACTAGCCCACCGCTACCCCGGAGAAGGCGGTGTCTATCTCTGGGCCAAGGAAGTCTTCGGAGACTTCCACGGCTTTCTCTCCGGATGGTGCTACTGGACCAACAACATGCTCTACGTGCCGACGGTGATGCTGTATTTCGTCGGCGTCTCCGTCTATGTCCTCGGTCCCGGTCATCAGGGTCTCGCCGACAACAAAATCTTCGCATCCACCGCCTCCCTCACGCTGCTTGCTCTGCTTACGGTGCTGAACATTCTGGGTCTTGGCGTCGGAAAGTGGATCAACAACGTCGGAGCAATTGGAACTTTTATCGCCGCGGCAGTATTAATCGGCCTCGGCGCTATTATCTGGTCGCGGTTCGGAACCGCTATCAGCGCCGCGGACTTTCAGATTCCCGCAAACCCGCGCTTCGTCCTCAATTCCTTCGGCGTCATCTGCTTCGGTCTGGTCGGACTCGAACTCGCCTCTGTCATGGGCGACGAGATCCAGGACCCTGGCCGCACTCTTCCCGGCGCGGTCGCCTGGGGCGGAGTCCTTTCGGGCGCACTTTATGTCGGCGTCACCCTCACTCTCCTCATTGCCATCGGGAAAAACGTCAACGTACTGCAAGGCATCGTTCAGGCCGTGAGCCATATGGCCGGCCGAATTGGGCTAGGTTGGATCACCGTACCTTTCGCCGTCATGTTGAGTCTTTCCATCGCCGGTATCGGCTCGGCTTGGATGGGTGGGTGTGCGCGCATTCCTTTCGTCGCCGGTCTCGACTCCTACATGCCCTCCTGGATGGGAAACATTCATCCCCGATTCGCCACACCCTATGCCGCACTGATCGTGCAAGCCTTCGTCTCGGCCTTTCTCGTTGTGATGAATTTCGCAGGCGCCGGAGTGCAAGAGACCTTTCAGAAACTGCTGTCGCTGGCGGTCGTGCTCCAGTTGGTGCCGTTCCTCTACATGTTCGGAGCGCTGGTGAAATTTGCCGCCACCGAATCCGCACCCCGCGGCCAATATGGACGTTTGACGCTGTTCTTCGCGGGAGCCAGCGGCCTGCTCACCACGATTCTCGGCATCGCGCTGGTATTTTTCCCGGCGCAGCAGATTACGTCCCTGTGGTCATATGAGTTATGGATGTTTGGCGGAACGCTGTTTTTTGTCGGCCTTGCAGCATTCTTCTTTTTCGTGTACGGGCGAAACAAGGCGCCGCAAAAGGTTCGCGTAGGGACAGCCGCTTCGGCTGCCTGCCCTGAGCCCAGTCGAAGGGTCTCGGCGAGCGAAGCTCGCCACTGAGCTGATTGCGAGGGGAGAGTGACTCATGTGGGGACGGCCGCGCTCGGTTGCTTGCCGTGAGCCCAGTCGAAGGGTGCGGCGAGCGAAGCTCGCAAGCGGTTTCTAAGATTCGTATCAGGGCACGTGTTCAGCCGTGCCCAGAGATTGCTAGCTGGATCAGGGCTTTAGCCCTTGTGCTAACCAAGGAGGTCGACACCATGCCGGGCGGCATCAAAACCGAAGTTCGCACCTATCAAATGTTCATCAACGGAGAATGGATAAATAGCAAATCCACGAAGACCTTCCCCGCCTACGATCCCTCGATCGAAGAAGTAATCGCCCAAGTCCCCGACGCTACTGCCGACGATGTGAACCGTGCAGTCGCCGCCGCGAAGGCCGCTTTCGAAGAAGGACCCTGGGCCACGACCACCGCGCAGGAACGAGGCCGGGTTCTGTTTCGTTTAGCCGAAAAAGTCCGCGCCAATCTCCCCGCACTTGCCGAACTCGAATGCCGCAACACCGGCAAGCCGATCGTCGAAGCCGAATACGACATCACCGACGTCGCCACTTGCTTCGAATATTACGGAGGCCTCGCAACCAAAGTTGTCGGCTACGTGAACCCTGTTCCCGACAACGCCATGAGTCTCACGCTCAAGGAACCGGTCGGCGTTGCCGGACAAATAATTCCGTGGAACTACCCGCTGCTGATGGCAGCATGGAAGCTCGCGCCCGCGCTTGCAGCAGGCTGCACCTGCGTTCTCAAGCCCGCCGAGCAAACCCCGCTTACTGTTTTGGAACTCGCCAAACACTTTGCCGACTGCGGCCTTCCGCCCGGCGTAGTCAACATCATCACCGGCTTCGGCGAGACTGCTGGCGCACCACTCGTCCAGCATCCAGACGTCAACAAGATCGCCTTCACCGGCAGCGCTGCGGTCGGCAAGATCATCGTCAAGCAAGCCGCCGACACGGTAAAACGCGTCACCCTCGAACTTGGCGGAAAATCGCCCAACATTTTCTTCGCCGACGCCGATTTCGAAGCCGCCATCGACGGCGCGCTCTTTGGTGTCTTCATCAATCAGGGCGAAGTTTGTTCCGCGGGTAGCCGCATTCTGGTGCAGAGGTCCATTTACAAAAACTTCGTCGACGCCATGACCGAAAAAGCCAAGAAGATCAAACTCGGCCCACCGCTCGAACGTGAAACCAAGATGGGTCCGCTCGTCAGCAAGGAACAATACGATCGCGTCAATTCTTATCTCGAAATCGGCAAGAAAGAAGCCAAGCTAGCCGCCGGCGGTGGACGCCCCGATAAATTTGCCAAAGGCTATTACGTCCAGCCCACGATCTTCTACGACGTAAACAACAGTCACCGCATTGCCCGAGAAGAAATCTTCGGCCCTGTCGCTGCGGTGATCCCGTTCGAAGACGAGAAAGATGCATTGAAGATAGCCAACGATTCACCCTACGGCCTCGCCGCCGCCGTCTGGACGCGAGATATTTTCAAAGCGATGCGCGCCGTGAAGTCCCTGCGCGCCGGAATCGTCTGGGTCAACCACATGCAGCCAACCTACGTCGAAGCGCCATGGGGGGGCTACAAACAATCCGGCTTCGGTCGCGAACTCGGCCCTTGGGGTATTGAAGAATACTTGGAGACCAAGCAAGTTCACATCAACCTGAACGAAGCCCCCATGGGCTGGTACTAAAAACAAGTGGCCAGTGGTCAGTGACCAGTGGCTAGTTCGCAAACTTGAATTTTCTGGCCACTGATCACTGATTACAGGCCACTGAGAACCTACGATGTCCACAATTCAATTACGTACTCCAATCCCCGGCCCCAAGTCCAAAGCGCTTACGGCACGCCGCGCTCAGGCCGTGCCCCGCGGCCTTTCTCACGGCACGCCCATTTACGTCGCGAAAGCCGAGGGCGCATGGCTTGAAGATGTCGACGGCAACCGCTACATCGACTTCGCCGGAGGTATCGGCTGCCTCAACGTCGGCCATCGCCGTGAAACCATCATCCGCGCCGTACGCGAGCAGCTCGACCGCTTCATGCACACCTGTGTGCAGGTCACCCCCTACGAAGGCTATATCCGGCTCGCCGAGCGCATGAACCAAGTCACGCCAGGAGAGTTCCCCAAGAAAACACTTTTCGTGAACAGCGGCGCCGAAGCCATCGAGAATGCGGTGAAGATCGCGCGCGCTTACAGCAAGCGTCCCGCGATCATCGCCTTCGAAGATGCCTTCCACGGCCGCACCATGATGACGCTCGCCCTTACCAGCAAGACGCATCCTTACAAAGCCGGCTTCGCGCCGTTCCCCGGTGACGTCTACCGCATCCCCTTCGCGTACTGCTATCGCTGCTCGTACTCACTCCAGTATCCGTCATGCGATCTCTACTGCGCCCGCCATCTCGAAGACACATTCAAACGTGTAGTCGCCAACGAAGAAGTCGCAGCCGTAATCGCTGAGCCCGTCTTGGGCGAAGGCGGATTCGTCGCTCCGCCACCCGATTACTTCAAGGTTCTCGTTGATCTCTGCCACAAACACGGAGTCCTCTTCATCGCGGACGAGGTCCAATCAGGCTTCGGCCGCACCGGCGCCCTGTTCGCCAGCGAGCGCTATGGCATCGAGCCCGACATTCTTGTGACGGCAAAATCCCTCGGCGGCGGACTCCCGCTTGCTGCCGTAACCGGCCGCGCCGAAATCATGGACGCTCCCAGTCCTGGCGGCCTGGGCGGCACATTCGCCGGTAATCCGCTCTCCTGCGCTGCCGCACTGGCTGTTCTCGATCTCTTCGAACACGAAGACCTGCTGACCCGCGCCAATGAGTTGGGCGATCAGTTCCAGCGCCGTGCCCGCGACTGGCAACGGCGCTGGCCGCTCGTCGGCGATGTTCGCGGCCTAGGCGGAATGCAGGCCATCGAGTTGGTGCAGTCGCAAGAAACAAAAGCGCCGGCAACCGAAGAGACCAAACAGATCACGCAATACTGTTACGAACATGGCTTGATCACGATCACCGCCGGTACGTATTCGAATGTGATCAGAGTATTAGTTCCATTAGTCGCAACCAAAGAGCAGATCGACCAAGGTCTCGACGTGCTCGAATCCGCCCTCGCCAACGTGTGCGACAAGAAGGACGCCGTCGCGCAGTTGGTGTAGAGTTGGCGTGAACAAGACCGCTGTGTTAGTGCGGACGATGTGAGGACGGTCGCCCTCGGCTTGGCCTCGTAGGGGCGCTCGATAATAGCCCGCCACTTCAGTGGCGCGAGTAAGCAAGCACAGGGAACACGTCCCGTAGGGACGACTGAAATACAGGCACGCACTCAGTTATGATCAAAGCATCCTTCACGATAGCCGAGGCACCTAGGCCATGACCGTAGCAGCACCACCCATCACCAGACTCCCCAACTACATCAACAATCAATGGAGGGACTCCCGCGCCTCCGAGTGGCGCGACGTAATCAACCCTGCAACCGGCGAAACGTTAGCCCAAGTCCCGCTCGCCGACGCCGCCGAAGTGAATGCCGCCGTTGAAGCCGCTTCGGCCGCTTTCCCCGAATGGCGCCGCACTCCGCCGGAAGACCGTATCCAGCCGCTCTTCAAACTCAAGATGCTGCTCGAAGATCATCTGGAAGACATCGGCCGCATCCTCACCCAGGAGAACGGCAAGACGCTCAACGAAGCCAAAGCCGAGATGCGCCGCGCCATCGAGAATGTCGAAGTAGCCTGCGGCATCCCTATGATGATGCAGGGCTACAACCTCGAAGATGTTGCCCGCGGCATCGACGAGATGATGATCCGCCAGCCGCTCGGCGTCGTCGCCGCCATCGTGCCCTTCAACTTTCCCGGCATGATCGCCTTCTGGTATCTGCCTTACGCCATCGCTACCGGAAACACGTTCATCATCAAGCCGTCCGAGCGTGTCCCGCTCACCATGCACTACGTCTACGAACTGCTCGAAAAGACTGGATTGCCCAAAGGCGTAGTGAATCTGGTCAACGGAGGAAAAGCGGCTGTCGATGCGCTCCTCGACCACCCCAAGGTTCGCGCCATCAGCTTCGTCGGCTCGACGCCAGTGGCGAAATACGTTTACTCACGCGCAGCCGCGAATGGCAAACGCGCGCAGTGTCAGGGCGGAGCCAAGAATCACGTCATCGTTCTGCCCGACGCCGACATGCCAATGGCTACGCAGATCATCAGCGACAGTGCCTTTGGGTGTGCGGGACAGCGCTGCCTTGCGGTCTCGGTCGCGGTCACGATAGGCGAAGCGCAGAAGACATTCCGCGACTCGATCACCGATGCGGCTTCGAAACTCAAAGTCGGCAACGGGCTCGACGAAGGCGTGCAAATGGGACCAGTGATCACGCCCCAGAGCAAAGAGCGAGTCGAATCGCTGATCGGCATTGGCGAGAAGCAAGGAGCAAAGGTTCTGCTCGATGGACGCAAGTCCAAAGTCCCGAAGTACGAATCCGGAAACTTCGTCAACCCAACTATCCTTGACGATGTGCCTCAGACCAGCGAGTTGTCCGACACCGAAATCTTCGGCCCTGTGCTCAGCCTCGTCCACGCCAGCGACATGGACGAAGCGCTCGCCTTCCTCGAGCGCAGTGCCTACGGCAATCAGGCCTCGCTGTTCACGTCGAGCGGTGCGGCCGCGCGCCGCTTCCGCTATGAAGCACCCGCAGGAAATATCGGCATCAACATTGGAGTCGCCGCGCCCATGGCTTACTTCCCCTTCAGTGGATGGAAGAACAGCTTCTTCGGCGATCTCCACGGGCAAGGCCGCGACGCCATCGAGTTCTATACCGACAAGAAAGTTGTCGTCGAACGCTGGGCCAAAGAGCACAGCCGCAAGTTCTAGCAAGTTCGTCAGCTTTACCCGGTGACCTCTGTGTCCTCTGTGGTTAAGACTCATTCAACCCCAGAGGATCACAAAGGTTCCCCACAGGATGGACATGACCACGATCGCTGAGACCTCTTCCATGACCGGCAAGGAAATCGTCGATCTCGCACGCAAGCACACGCTGTATGAATGGTCTGCGCAATCGAAGGTCGATCCCATTCCGGTTGCTCGCGCCAAGGGCATTTACTTCTACACGCCGGAAGGGAAGCGCTTCATCGACTTCAACAGCCAGTTAATGTCGGTCAACATCGGACACGGCGACGAGCGCGTCATCCAAGCGATTACCGAGCAGGCGCAGACTCTCGCCTACGCGAATCCGTTCATGGCGACTGAAGTTCGCGCGCGGCTTGGGGCGAAACTCGCGGATATAACTCCGGGAGACATCGACACATTCTTCTTTACCAACGGCGGAGCTGAAGCCAACGAGAACGCGATCAAGATTGCGCGCTTCTTTACCGGACGTCACAAGATCATCGCGCGCTATCGTTCGTATCACGGCGCGACTGCGGGCGCGATCAGTCTTACCGGTGATCCGCGCAGATGGGCGGCGGAGCCTGGCATTCCAGGCGTGGTGCGCGTGCTCGATCCCTATCATGGCATCGAGCGCGGATGGGAGTCGGCGGAGACCTCGCTGACCATGATCGAAGAAGTCATCCAACTTGAAGGTGCGCAAACCATTGCGGCCTTCATCCTCGAGCCCGTTGTCGGCACCAACGGAATTCTCGTTCCTCCGGATGGATACATGCAGGGTGTGCGCGCGCTGTGCGACAAGTATGGAATCCTGATGATCGCAGATGAAGTCATGGCTGGCTTCGGACGTACTGGCGAATGGTTTGCCGTCGATCACTGGAAAGTTGTTCCTGATCTGATTTCGATGGCTAAGGGATTAACTTCAAGCTATCTGCCGCTGGGAGCGGTGGGCATGCGCCATCACATCGCGCAACATTTTCAGGACAGAGTTTTTTACGGAGGGCTCACCTACAACAGCCATCCCATGGGATGCGCGGCGGCGCTGGCGACGATTGGCGTGTACGAAGAAGACGGCCTGATCGACAACGCCAAAAAAATGGGCGCGGTGCTGAAGCAACTGGGCGCCGAATTGCAGGCGAAGCATTCGTCGGTTGGGGCCGTGCGCTCCATCGGCCTGTTCGGCATCGTGGAACTTATTCGCAATCGCAAGACCCGCCAGCCCATGGCTCCCTTCAACGGCACCTCGGAAGAGATGGCCACACTCGGCCGCTTCTTCCGGGAGCAAGGTCTCTACACGCTGGTGCGCTGGAACACTTTCTTTACCAATCCGCCGCTGTGCATCAACGAGCAGCAATTGCGCGAAGCCTTCGCCATCATTGATCGTGGCCTGCTCATCACTGATAAAGCCGTGGTCGACTAGTACGGGCTCCCGTGGTCGCCTCGGTTGAAAGGGCGCGGCTTCAGCCGCGCCTTCCAACACTTTTTTCACAAGTCTTTGCCAATCCTATGCAGCTTCATGCCCCGTTTGACTTCGCTTAGGGGCAGGTTCAGAAACTGAATCGCCTCCCTCCCCATTCCCGCTTGTGAATACGCAAGCTAGGCCCTCCCACTCTTCGGTGCACCTGCCACCTTCGGGGTATACTCTTGCGCTGACGTGTGGCTGAGCCTGTGGGACGATGTGGGCGACGGCGCATGTCGAGGGGAGAGCGTCCATGAACTGGAAAAGCAAGTTGGTGGTCGGGATACTCACGGCACTGGTTATGTTCTTTCTGACGTTTGCGCTTCCCAGAGGAGGTCCGGTGCGCGACGCGGCCTTGGCGCAGTTTCCGACGACCGTGGGGGTGTGGGCGATTTTTGTTTTGTTGTTTGTGAAGTTGAAGTAGGCGGGGGCGTTGGTGACGCGAACAGCGTCGGGCTGATTGGCTGGAGATGCGACGCTCGCGGCAGAATGCTATAGGGAAGGTCGCCTCGCGCTTATTGCGATGCCAAAGTGCGGCATCGCTGCGCGGTGGCCCCTCAAGTCCTTCGCGCGCAAATGCGGCGCGCTAGGATGACAAACGCGCGAGAGTAATTCACGTCGTTAGATTCGGCGCTGAAGTGCGAAGTCAAGTCTTCTTTTGTGGGGGTTGGTAGTACACGAAAGTATCCATCACTGCCGGCCTGTAACTTCAGCCGAATCCATCGCGCTTTATTTCATCAATAACGTAGGCGGACACGCTTCCCGCTTTCCACAGTGTTCCACGGGGAGGGTTTTGCATAAATCGCGGGGCCTTGCTGAGAAATTTTCAGGCGCGCCAGATGCGCTGTCGCGGGTCGAGGCTGGAATACATCAGAGGCTGGTTGTGGGCTTTGGAGGCGTGCTGGTTGAGAGCGGTGGCGGCCTGGGTGCGGAGGTTGCCGTTGCGAGTGTCGAAGTCGAGCGTGCTGACGCTGTGCTCGCAACGGACACAGGTGAAGCGCATGCCGCCTAGCACTCGTTTGGTCGTGTAGTATCTCACTGAAGGAATTGTAGTCTTCTTGCGGAACAAGCGTGTAGACACTGTAGTGGGGCGGCGAAGGTAATGGGCGGGTGGGGGTGATGAGAGAGTCCTCATTTTGTTGAGAGTGTTGGAGGCGCAGCCGAGCTTTGCTCGCCATGGAAAGCCGGGGGCGGCTGTCCCCACACGGGCAGGAGATCCTTGGCTCCGCACAGGATGACCGCCGCCGCTTCGCTGACGCCCGCTAAGCGCGGTCATTTGGTGAGGCGGTTGTACTTTTTCAGGGCTTCGCGTAGGCGGTCGTGGGGGAGGGCTATGACCTCGCGGTCGTTGATGCCTTTCATGGTTTCGGCGGCGACCATGGCGTTGATGACGGCTTCTTCGGTGGCTTGTACTGTGGCTAGAAAAATTGGGTCGAGCTTTTCGTTGGGGAGCATGGTGAGCTGATGCAGTCCTTTGGCGCCGACAGCGCCGGGGTTGGCGGTGGAAAAGGCCAGGAAGATGTCTCCGGAGCCGTCGCCGGAGTAGCTGCCGTCGCGGCCCAGGCCTAGCGAAACTTTTCTGGCGATGCGTTTGAGTTGGGTGGGGATGAGTGGGGCGTCGGTGGCGACGATGACGATGATGGAGCCGACGTCTTTCTGCCACAGGGTGTGTTCGGGAATTTCGCGGCCTACGTTGACTCCGGCGATGCGGAGTTGCTCCCGGGATCCGTAGTTGCATTGGACTAGGACGCCGACGGTGTAGCCTCCGGCTTTGGCGCTGAGCACGCGGGACGACGTGCCAATGCCTCCCTTAAATTCATTGCAGATCATTCCGGTGCCGCCGCCTACGTTGCCTTCTTCGACTGCGCCGGAGTGGGCGGTGTCGAGCGCATGGAAGGCGTCTTCGGGATGGACGTGAAATCCGTTGATGTCGTTGAGCCAGCCGTCCCAGGTTTCGGCGACCACCGGCAGTGACCAGAAGTAGCCTTCCATGTCAGGCGTGCTGTGCCTGACCTTCCAGGCGATGACGGCGTCGCGGACGACTCCTACACTATGGGTGTTGGTGATCATGACAGGGCCGTCGAGAAATCCGGAGTCGTCAACCCAGGTGGTGCCGGTCATTTCACCGTTGCCGTTGAGCGTGAACCAGGCGGCAAAAACGGCGTCAGTGGAGGCTTTGCCGCGAGGGAGAATGGCGGTGACTCCGGTGCGCACCGGGCCTTTGCCGACTACAAGTTTGCCCTCGCCGGAGATGAGCGTGGTGTGGCCGACCTCGACTTCTTTGACGTCAGTGATGGCATTGTTGGCGCCGGGAGTGCCGTCGAGCGGGACGCCGAGATCGCGGGCGCGAGGCTTGGATTGAGCGAATAATTGAACTGCTAGCACTGCGACTGCCGCGGCCACCAAGAACCGCGCGACGCGAAAGTTTCGCATGAATGTTTTTTTCACCTGGGGAAGACTCGATTGCATCCAAGAACTCGACGAAGTATAGAGCAAGGTGGGCAACCTTTGCCGCGTTAGAATCAACTTTGTAAGCAGGCTTGGGGACTGTCAGCCTGGAGACTTCCCAGGCGGAAGATTTGGGGGAATTTATGGACGTGTGGAAGCGGGCAGTAGTGGCGGGTTCGTTGGGAGCGGCAGCGGTTTTGTTTATTAAGCGGAAGCATCCGGCAGGTGTGCTGGCGACGGGAGTGGGATTGGCGGTGCTGGCGGCGGAGTATCCGGAAAAGTTTGAGAGGATTCGGCGATCGTTGCCGGATTATTTTGATCGCGGCATGCATGTGCTGGAGATGGCGGGTCGAGCGGGCAAGCGGATTGCGGACTCGTCGAATGGCCGCGCGTTCGAGGCGTGGGAAGAAATTGGTGGATGAGAAGGCGGGCTCGGGTGAATTGTTCGGCTGGGCTATTCCAGTCCAACCGGCCGCATTTTCCTCCCCCCACTGGGGCTTGAAGTCTCTGTTTCAGTAAACCCACGGCTTACGCCCCTTCGGCAGACTCAGGGCAGGTTGTGAGCTGTATTCTTGCGCTCCTTCGGAGCTGTCGCAGGGATGTACCGTATAGCGAAGTTCGAACTCGATTCTGACCTTAGGGTCCGCAAGGTTACAGCTCAGTCGATTCCCAGTTGTTTTCTTGCGTCGGGACTGAGGCGCTCAGGGGTCCAGGGCGGGGTCCACACCACATTTACATTTACGTTGCGGATGCCGGGGAGTTGCTCGATTCGTGACTTGACCTGTGCGCTAATGTTGACGTGCTCGGGGCAGCCTTGGGCGGTGAGAGTCATGTCGATGGCGACGTCCTGCTTGGTTTCCTCCGGCTTGTCGTTATTTGTGGCGATGGGGTTCGTGCCAGCGGGCACGGGCTCAAAGCGGACGGTGTAGATGAGGCCGAGATCGACGATGTTGACCGGAATCTCAGGGTCGTAGCAGCTTTTCAGCGCGCTCAGAACGTCTTGTTCGGTGACTGGCATTGGTGCTCCTCTACGGGCGTCCGGCACGGGCTGCGAGGGTGGTCCACCGGACTCGTCAACTAGCTGGATCGACTTTCTTTCCCAGTTTACTCTAAGACCGTCTGATCCAGTCCGGCGAGCCCACGAAGTGGATCCGAAGCCGTGGGGGAAACGCCTTTGTGGGTCACCGGTAATGCGGCCTAGCAAGGGGTTTTTCGCTTCGCTCAGAATGACAGACTAAGAGATTTACGGGACTCATGAAAAGAAAGTTGCGACGTCTAACAATGCTCGAACTGCGGCGACAATGTCTTCTCGGCGCTCCTTTCGCTGTCTCGACTATAAGGATTTGCAATCAGGTCGGAGAGCGAGTCACGATCTGATAGAGTTTGTTTGCATGCTGAGTCAAGAAGCCAAGCAAAGACTACAACTTGCGCTGGCGCTGGCGATTGTTGTGGCGGCGGTGCGGGCGGGCTACGTTCTTTATGAACGACACGAAGAGAATGTCGCGGCAAAAAAGGAGCAGGCGGCAAAGAGCGCGGGATATGCCAATGCGGATTATTATGTCAGTCCCAAGAAGTTGTATCCCTACGATTTGAAATCGGCGAAGCAGTTGACGCAGCAGCCGGTGTGGGTGAAAGAAGGATACCGTTACACCTACTATCCTTTTGATCGTGCGCGGCGGCACACGGATTTCTCGCATGAGGCGGGATTGTTGCTGCCCCTTGAGCGCTTGGAGATTAAAGATGTGGTGAGCGATGTGTCGCCCAGGGCGGCAGATCAGCGGCAGGTAACGGCGGTGTTTGACCGAGAAGGGAAGAGCTACGCGGTTCCGATTGGGGTGGAGGAAAGCAGCACTTATAAGATCTATTCGGACGAGATGTTTTTCGTTGAGGATCCGCACCAGTTGTACAAGCATTGGGAAGCGGATGTCTGGGATGAAATTTCGAGGCACGAGGTCAAGCCGGGTATGAACGAGTTGCAGGCGGATTTCGCCGTGGGAATGGGGACACCGGACTCGGGGAGCTCGCTGGAGAAAACGGTACGTTATCCGAATGGCGGAAAGCCGCTGGTGGTTGTCTATCGCGACGGGAAGGCAGCGGAGATCAAGCCGGAGAAGCCATAGTCAAAGTTCCGACGCCGTCTTTCCAAACCGGGGAAAAAGGGTGAGCGCTCTTCGGGGAGGCAAGCAGATTTCTCCTCTAGCTACGTAAGCACAGAGCGCAATCGGTTTCGCCCGCTGGCGCTTTTCCGTATTACGACCACCCACCCACGGCTTGCGCCCCTTTGGCAGGCTCAGGGCAGGCTGTGGGCTGCATTCTTGCGCTGCTGCGCTGCTGGCGGCGACGGTCGACGGACATTATTCGAAATAAGCACGGCAATGGCAGAGCTGAAACGCTGCGCCACCCAAAATCTGCAACAACTTACTTCACCACTGGCGACTTGGCGTCGGCTGGCTTTTCTTCGTCGGCGTGGATCTTTCCATCGTCCTCGGCGTAGAAGGAGCGGTGCTGCGCGTCGAGTTGTTTGGGCGTCATGGTGAGAGCGAAGCTATCTTTCTTGCCCTGGAAGCCGACGGTGTAATCGCCGCGATCGGTATTGACCATACGCTTGGTGAAGGAGCCGGTGTGGACGAGTTCCGCGAGCGACGTGGCGAAGTGGTCATTCTTCTTGTTGAACTCGCGCTGGGCGCGCAGGACAGTACGCATGTAGCCCAGGGCGGCGGCTTCTGAGTTTGAACGCGCGGGGTCGCCGGGAAATTTTGCTTTGTATGCGTCTGAGGCGGCTGGCGAAGACTGCGCGGGGGCAGGAGCAGGAGCAACACTCTGCGCCGCCGCAAGCGCCGCGGTGGTGATGATTCCGATTACAAGCAAGCCCGCGCGGAGCCACGATTTATTCAAGGTTAAAGACGCCAATTTCATGCCAAAAGGCCTATCTGAATCCCAATTCTGCATGTTACTCCCGTAATTTCACTTCAGTGACTGTTCTTTGCATCGTTGGCAAATATGTCTATTCTCTAGCCAAGGACCTATCCTACAGGGAAAACTATGAAAGCTGCTGTCGCCAGAAAGCCTATTATCCGCATTGCGGTGGTGGAGAGTGATCCGCTGCGCTTTGTCGGGTTCCGCGCATTGTTCGATTCCGAACCGGAGTTCGAACTGGTTTCCGCAACGTTGGCAGAGATCAGCACGCTGCAAAACATTGATCTCATCCTGCTGGGAAACCGGTCCGGACAGAACCTGTTTGACGTGATGGCCAGCTTAAAAGCTCAGCGCCCCGATCTGCGAATTATCGTGACCGGCTCGGGCATTGATGAAGAGACCATCCTGAAGGCCATCGCTTCAGGGGCAAAAGGCTATGTGGACGAAGCGGCTTCGCCGGCCGAGTTCGCGCAGGCCATCCGCATTGTCAATCAGGGGTCGGTGTGGGCGCCGCGGCGGGTGTTGTCGATGTTTATCGAGCGAGTGTCCTCGGCTCCGGGACGAATCTTTCCGGCAGGCCGCGTGACCTTTACCGATCGGGAGAAGGAAGTCTTGGAAATGTTGGTGGCGGGACGCTCCAATAAAGAGATTGGCGCTTCCCTGGGTATTGAGGAACGTACGGTGAAGGCGCACGTAGCGAAGCTGATGCGCAAAGTGGGCGTGCAGAACCGGATTGCGCTGTCAGTTCACGCCATTACGCATTCCCTGGTTGCAACTGCTAAATAAAGTAAAAGATCGCTACTGGCTGCTAGCTGCTGGCTTCTGGCTAAGAGAACTAAACGCGGCTCTGGGCTCCCAGCGCAGCGTTACTTGGGGACACTTACCTTCGTAATCTTGCTGCGTAAAGCCGCCTCCAGCATACTCGGCTCACCTACCACAGAACCTGGGAGACGGGGTTGAGAGTGGCGATTAGGGTCACCACTTTTGACCCCGATTTTTTTGTGAGCCGCCCTTGTTCCGGTCCGGCTGCGAAGTTTGACATCATTGCCAGCCATCCTGGCATTTCCTTCCTCACTCAAACCCGCGGCCGCGTAGTTCCGCGGAAAAACCGTCCGCAAGAGATGAAGTCGGTGGTGGGCTCTTGCCGCACGATCACGGCCTTTGCCCTTTCCAACTTATGTTGCGCCTATACATTTTCTCTGCGGGAGTGAAGGCGGGGTTTTTTCCGAGGGATTGTGTGCCTGCTGAGCCAACGCAGTAAACCCGCGAGGCATCGAAGCCAACAGATATCATTTACAATCCCAACGACGCTACTCCCAGAGAATTATTAGCGTGGTGAGGAATCATGAACAAGTCCCTGCTCGTTGTTTTGGTGCTGTGTCTCAACCTTGCTTCTTTCGCTGCTGACGAACAATCACGAACGTCCAAGGCTGCCCTCCGAGCGCAGGCGGCGGCCGATGTGCTGGACGAGATTCAGGGCGCGCCGGATAAAGGCATTCCTCAGGAAGTTTTAGGGTCGGCGGAATGCGTGGCGGTGGTGCCGTCGCTGTTGAAAGGCGGCTTCATTGTGGGCGGACGTTTCGGACGGGGGCTGGCGAGTTGCCGCACAGCCAAAGGCTGGAGCGCTCCAGCGTTCTTCGCCGTGAAAGGCGGCAGCGTTGGATTCCAAATTGGCGGGCAGGCCGTCGATCTGGTCATGCTGATCATGAACAATGACGGGATGCAGCACCTGCTGTCGAGCCAATTCTCCCTGGGAGCGGATGCGTCGGTGGCGGCGGGGCCGGTAGGCCGGCACGCGGAGGGCAACACCGACTGGAAGATGAGGGCGCAGGTGCTGACCTATTCGCGGGCGCGCGGAATCTTTGCGGGAGTAAGCCTGGCGGGGGCGGTAATCAATCAGGACAAGGACAGCACTCGGGACTTTTACGGCCGCATGGTTCCGTTCAAGACATCGCTGACGGGGGAGGTTGATCCGCCGGCGGGGGCCAACGCCTTTCTGACTGCGCTGGCGAAGTGGGCGCAGGAAGCCTCGAAGTAGATACTCGATCAACAACTGTGGCGGCTGTCCGTAGACATGCCACCCGCGATGCATTCTGTTCGAATATGAGCGCTCCGATCATTGCTCCGCCCCTTGCCGGGCACGTCATCGGTTCCATCGGCGATGCTTTTGTGATTGCAGAGTGGCAGGATGCGGGCGGTCCAGCTGGACCTCCTCGCTTAATTGCGCCACGCCACCTCCATCACGGTGACGATGAAGCGTGGTATGTGCTTGAGGGCGCCCTGCGCATTCAAGTTGGCGAGGATGAGATCGAGGCCGGTACAGGCTCATCGGTTTTCGTGCCCCGGGGAACCCCGCATACCTACTGGAATGCGGGCCGGGGACGAGTCCGGTATCTGCTGGTGATGACCTCGAATATCTATCGCCTGATTCAGGAAATTCACGTGATGGCGGAGCGCTCTCCCGCGGCTTTGCGCGCAGTATTCACCAAGTATGACTCCGAACTTCTCGACTAATACATCCCTAAGCAGTGGTCGCTTGCGGTTGCGGGGTTTGACAAACAATTTTTGCCAGTGATACCGTCACGCTTCCTGAATGCGGCAGCGACTTGAGTACGCCCTGGCTTGGCCGTTTATCAAAATCCTCGGTATCCTGCCGCGTCCTTTGGCTCGCGCATTTGGAATTGGTATCGGCTGGGTGGTTTATCTGCTGCACGTCCGTCTGCGGCAGGTGGGCATGCGCAATCTCGCGCTGGCATTTCCAGAGAAAAGCGCAGCACAGCGGGCGCGTATCCTGCGGGGAGAGTTCACTTCGTTGGGACGGCAACTGGCGGAAGTCTGCCAAATTCCAAAGTACACGCCGGAGAACGTAGACCAAGTCGTAGTGTACGAGGGATTTGAGAATTATGAACGAGCTCGTGCGCGCGGCAAGGGGGTTCTATTTCTGACTGCGCACTTTGGAGGATGGGAGCTTTCGGCATTCACTCATTCGATGCATGGGCACTGGATGCATGTTGTGGTGCGTCCGTTGGACAATCCGTACCTGGACCGGTTGATTCGCAACTACCGTACCATGCACGGCAACAAGATCGTGGACAAAGCTGATTTCGTGCGGGGGCTGCTTGCCGCCATGAAGGCTGGCGAAGTGGTTGGGATCTTGATGGACACGAATATGACTCCGCCGCAGGGAGTCTTCGTGGATTTTTTCGGCATTCCAGCGTGCACGGCCAGCGGATTGGCGCGGATTGCGCTGCGCACGCATGCGGCGGTAGTGCCGGGGTTCACGATTTGGGATCCGGTGCTGCGGAAGTATCGGCTGCGATTCGATCCGGCGGTGAAGTTGATCCGGACAGGGCACCTGGAAGCGGATATTGTCGCCAACACACGGCAGTTCACCAAGATCATTGAAGATTATGTGCGGCAGTATCCGGAGCAGTGGTTATGGGTGCACCGGAGGTGGAAGACGCGGCCGCAGGGGGAGAAGGGGTTGTATTGAAAATTCAGGCTTCGGGCTTTCAAGGCTGCTGCCCAGACTCTAGAACTCACACTTATCTCGTCGACAAGCCATCCCTGGTGCAAGAGCGATGTTTCAACCTCAGTGATCAAGGCCACGAGTAAGACCTTTTTCCCGCGCCGTTGCGGTTTCTCCCAGACGACTTTTATTCGTGTCGCAAAGCCTCGATCGGGTCCAAGCGCGAGGCACGGAAGGCTGGAACCATGCCGCTGACCAGTCCCACGGCGCCGAGAATGAGCGTGGACGCGATCAACGTTCCAGGAGCGATGATCAGGCGGATATCACCGGCTTCCCCGTTCTTGGCGAAGGCACTGTACAAGGTGAGCCTTCCCACGGAAAGCGCGACCGTGTAGGCCAGCACGATCCCGAGTACACCGCCGATGAAGGTAATGGTGAGAGCTTCGGCGAGGAACTGCAGCAGGATGTAGCGCCGTCGTGCGCCCAACGCCTTCTGCACGCCGATCTCACGCGTGCGCTGCGTGACCGAAACCAGCATGATATTCATCAGACCGACCCCGCCGATGCCGAGCGTAAGCGTGCCAATGAAACCCATCAGGATCTTCAACCCGAGTGTAATGGTCTCGAATTGGTGGACCTGCATCATGAGATTGAACACTTCCACAGCCTGGCGGTCCCTCTGGTTGAATTTGTGCTGGGTCGCCAGGATGGTGCGGACCGATTGTTCCAGGCTCTCGTACTCCGGTGTCTGGTAGGTGAACCATACGGTGTCCAGGTAATGGGTATTCTTCAGCTCGCTCATGGTGCTGAACGGGACGTATATCACGCGGTTTATATCGTCATTTCCCTCCTGCATTTTGGCGCTCAGAACACCGATGACTTCGAAACTGAGGCCGTCAACGCGGATGTGCTCTCCCAGCGCGTTGCGTCCGGAAAACAATTTTTCCTTCGCTTCTGAACCGATCACCGCTACGCGTGCGCGCTGCATCTCGTCTTCGGGGTTGTAGAAGCGACCCTGCCTGAGTTTGAGGGCGCGGACATCCATCACGTTGGAATAATTACCGGTGACCGCCCAGGTGAAAACCCTGGTGTCGTACTGGATGCTTGCCGGCTTGCTGACTTCGGGCGTGATATGAGTGATTTGGGGAAGGTTGGTGGTAAGCGTCTCTACATCATCCTGAGTAAAGCGGACGAGCACTCCCGCCTTCTGCCCACCCGCCTGCATGGAAGTTCGGCCCGGCACTACGATGACCAGCTTGGTGCCGAAATTGGCAAAGATGTTGGCGCAGGCCCGGCCAAAACCGTCGCCATAAGCGAGCAGCATGACTACCGTAGCAATGCCCCAAGCCATGCCCAGCATAGTGAGGGCGGTGCGGCGGCGATTGTGCCGCATGGCGCCGTAGGCTTCGTGGAGCAGATCCCGGAACATCGAATCACTCCTGCCGCAGGGCTTCCACCGGCTGCAACATGGCCGCTTTGCGCGCGGGATAAAGGCCTGCGACCACTCCGGCCAAAGTCAGGCTGGCAATCGCGAGCACGGCCGACATCGGTACCAATTTGGGCGGATCAAATCCGCCCGGCCCGTGCACCGTTCCCACCATTGCCATCAAGGATGTCGCCAGACCCATGCCGATCAGCCCGCTACTCAGTGTGAGAAGCAGTCCTTCCAGAAAAAAATGGAATAGAATGCTGCGATTGGTGGCGCCCAAGGCCTTTCGCAATCCGATCTCACGGGTGCGTTCGCTGACTGCGATCAGCATAATGTTAACCACGCCGATAGCCCCAAGAGCCAGTGTGACCATTCCCACAGCTCCCAGGAACATATTCATGACGTCGAAAATGGTTCCCACCATTTTCGATTCCTGAATCGAATCCCAGCCGTCAAAGGCGTTTTCATCGCTTGCATCAAATCCGTGATTGCGTGCAATGATCTGGTGCACATCGTCCAGGGCGAGGCGATGTTCGGCGGTTACGCGGGGCTGATATTCAATAAACGAAATGGAGTTCTGGTGATTTTCTCCCTTGAGCGCGAAGTACGTTGCCATCACCGGGAAAGGGATGTAGCCACGCATATTCAACCAAGTGTTGTCGCCGCGGCCGAGGTGCGGCATGCTGCCAATCACTTGGAACCTGAGGCCGTTCAGAAGGACGAAAGCGCCCACCGCCGGGCGGCCGGGGAAGAGGGTTTTCAGCAGTTCGTTACCGAGGACGATCACATTGCGTCTCTGCGCTATGTCCATTTCATTGAGCCATCGTCCCTCCTTGAGGGGAAGATAACTTATCTCATTCAGTTGGGGCTCCACGCCCAGGATTTCGACGCCTGCAGTGGCGAATTCGCTGACCTGATGCAGGTCGGTGCGAGAAAGCATAGGGCAGGCAGTGCGGACGTGTGGGGCCTGCCTACGGATATCCGCGTAATCCTGATAGGTCAGCAAATAGGGACGGGCGGAGTTCATGCTGCCCTTTACAGCTGGTGCGCGCCCGGGAAAGAGAAACATGATGTCCCTGCCGAACTCGGCCAACTCGCGCTTGTTGCCCGAGCGAAAGCCTTCGCCCACGCCCACCAGCAGCAGTAAGGATCCCACACCCCAGGCGATCCCGAACATGGTGAGAATCGAGCGCAGCTTGTGCGCCCAGAGGTTGCGAAAGATCTGCGCGAAGATGTCCAACGCCGTGCGCATCATCGAGAGACATTGTACATTTTCAACATTGACCGCAGTTATCGAAATCAGGCTTTACATCACCTACGCGGAACAGCCATTTTGGGATACCCGGAGGGCCTGACACTGTGATTCCTGCTGGCGTCACAGAGATGCATGCCTGCTCGGCATCTCGCCCCGCATATTCCGGTAGAATCGAATCTTCCTATGGCTACTCTTGAACAAATTGTGGAACTCGAGCGGAAATATTTGCTGCAGACCTACAACCGGTATCCCGTTGTGCTGAGCCGGGGTAAGGGCGTTTTTCTTTATGACCTTGAGGGCAAACGCTACTTGGATTTCGTGGCGGGGCTGGGCGTGAATGCACTGGGACACGCGCATCCGCGGATTGTGAAGACGATTCGGGAGCAGGCGGCGAAGCTGATTCACGTTTCGAACCTGTACTACCACGAATATCAGGGGCTGCTGGCGGAAAAGCTCTGCTTGCTTTCTGAATTGAATCGCGCGTTCTTCTCGACCAGTGGGACGGAGGCGATCGAGGGGTCGATCAAGCTGGCGCGGCTGGCTGGCCATAGGGCTGGTGGCGATGCGAAGTGCCGGCTGGTGGCGCTGGAGGGGTCGTATCACGGGCGGACGTTTGGGGCGCTCTCGCTGACCGGGCAGGACAAGCATCGCAAGGGCTTTGAGCCACTGCTGGAAGAGGTGACATTCGTGGCGCGGAACGATGTGGACGCACTGCGCGCAGCGGTTGACGAAAACACTTGCGCGATTGTGCTAGAGCCAATTTTTGGCGAGGGCGGAATCTATGAATGCTCGGTGGAATTTTTGCGGGAGTGCCGGACCCTAGCTGATCGTCACCGGGCGGCGTTGATCTTTGACGAGATTCAGTGCGGCCTTGGACGTACGGGCACGATTTTCGCGTTTCAAGGTTTTGGGGTTACGCCGGACATTGTGGCCATCGCGAAACCGATTGCGGGGGGACTGCCTCTGGGTGCATTTCTGGCCAAGGAAGAATTTGCTACCGCGATCTCACCCGGGCAGCATGGCACCACATTTGGCGGCGGACCGCTGGCTTGCCGCGTGGCGCTGGAGTTTCTGGCTGTGGTCGAAGAAGAGAAGCTGCTGGAGAATGTGAACAAGGTCGGCGCTTATTTGCAGCAGGAACTGAAAGCGCTGGTAGAAAAGCGAGCTGCGGCCAAGGAGGTTCGCGGACGAGGCTTCATCCAGGGAATTCAGCTTGACGTTCCTGCGCGCCCAATCGTGGATGCGGCGCTCGAGCAAGGGGTTCTGTTCAACAGCACGCAGGATACAGTGGTGCGATTTCTGCCGCCGTTTCTGTTGGAGGAAAAGCACGTCGACAAGGGTATTCGGCTGCTCAAGAAATTGCTGGGGAAGAAGAGGCAAAGTGTTTCAGAAGTCCAGCCGCCGGCCGGCCAGCCCCAATAGATGGTCTTTGACCCAGCGCTGAAAGCGCTGCGCCACCCCAAGGCAAAAACGGGGAGCCGAAGCTCCCCAAAGTGAAGCTACAGAGGCGATGTTCACTTAAATAGACTCCGGCAGTGGTGAAAGAGTTGTCCTCGGAGCAGGAAGATTTTGGCTTGAACGAAGCAATCCACGAAATTTTCGACGTGCCCGCTCGGTCGGGTCCAATTCCACCAGTCCTATCCGGAGTGGAAGAGTGCTGGATGGACTTGGATGGCGCGCGCTTGCGCTACCTGCGTGCTGGGTCGGGGCCGCCAGTGCTTCTGCTGCATGGTCTGCTGGGCTATTCATTTTCCTGGCGATACACCATTCCCGCGCTGGCGCCATACCTTACGGTGTACGCGCCGGATATGCTGGGGTCGGGCTTCTCCCATCGTCCACCGGGCCTGGATTGCTCCCTTCGCGCGGTTGCGCAACGTCTTCTTTGCTTGGTTGAAAAACTGGGCCTCTCCAGGTTTGACCTGGTGGCCACGTCGCACGGGGGAGCGGTTGCGATGATGGCAGCGGCGCAATCCCTCGATTCCACAGCAGTTGGTACCCCTAAGATGGGAAAGCTGGTCCTCGTAGCTCCGGTGAATCCGTATTCCGCGCACGGGCGCTGGCTGGCACCATTTCTCGGCGGCCGGGTGGGCTCCGCGTTGCTCCGGTTCACAGCTCCGCGGGCTACGTTTTTATACGGTTACGCACTGCGACGACTTTACGGAGATCCCAATCGAATTGCGCCGGGGACGCTTGAAGGCTATATGGCGCCGCTGGCGATTCCGGGATTGTTCAATTACGGTTTCAGCGTGGTGCGAAGTTGGACGCAAGATATGCGAGAACTGGGAGCGATCCTGCCCAAGCTGGCGAACGTCCCGACGCTGTTGATCTGGGGAAGGGATGACGCTGCTGTTTATGCCACTTCGGGTGCAGCGCTGGCCAGACACTTCCAAAATTCGCAGCTAAAAGTGCTTCCCGGCGTCGGACATCTACCCTATGAAGAGTGCCCGGGGGAGTTCAATAGATTGCTGATCGAATTTTTGACTGGCGTTAGCTCGCTTGGCTGAATGTCGTACGGTTGACAGCGCGCAACGCCCACTCATGGCCCATCATATTTTCGAAGTGTTGCGGAACGCGCTGGTCCACTATGGGTATTGGGCGATCGCGGCCGTACTGGTGTTGGAGAATGCCGGGCTGCCGGTGCCGGGTGAGACGGTATTGCTGCTGGCTAGCTTTCTGGCTTATTCCGAGCATCAGCTGCAGCTTTCACGGATCATCGTGGTCGCAACTTTGGCCACGACTGCAAGCGGAGAGATTGGCTTTGCGCTAGGGCGATACGGCGGACGGCCCTTGATCGAACGACATGCGCGCATCTTTCGGGTTGATCCCGCTAGCCTGGCGCGTGGCGAGCGGCTTTTCGAACATTATGGAGCGACGACGATTTTCTTTGCCCGGTTTATCTTCGGCCTGCGCGTGCTAGCGGCGCTGCTGGCCGGCGCTCTGCGCATGCCGTGGCAGAAGTTTGTCTTCTTTAATTTTCTGGGGGCGGCGGTTTGGGTCACGGTGATTTCGAGTGCGGGCTACCTTTTTGGAGGGCACTGGAATCAGCTGGTGCACAATATGAAGCGCTTTGACCTGGCTGTGGGAATTGCAACTGTCTTGATGCTGATATACCTATGGTGGCGCAGCCGTCGCTCGCCGCAGGATCGGTGAGCTTCCGGTTACAAGTTTGATTCACCGAACCTTTGCGTCTTCATTCTCGCGCCGTTCCGCTGACAATTGACCTAGGGGGAGCATCTGGGAAGGCAAGGGGAAAGCTGAAGCATTCGGCAAAAGTCGGGCTATACTGCGGTTGTCCCGGACGTGGTTACCGGGGGATCTTGCTGATGCCCGGTTGACGGCCGCGCAGTTTATCCGGCCACGATGTCCGAACTGAAATCTTGGAGGAGGAAGGCATGAAGAAGATGGGGTTTCTGAGTTTACCAATTGTGGCGTCACTTCTGTTGACTCTTGCTTTCCCGGTTGCGGCGGCCGGGCCTAAGACGCCGAGTGCGCCCACGGCACCAGTGGCTGCGGCAGCGCCGCTAGCCCTGATCGCGGCAGCGTTGCCCGAGCGTCATCCGCAGATCGATGAAGCGCTGGAGGCGATGCGGAGCGCCAAGCACCATCTAGAGAGCGCTGAGCACGATTTTCAAGGTCACCGAGCGAAGGCGATTGAACATCTGGATAGAGCCATCCATGAGGCCGAGATCTGCATGTCAATGAAGTAAGAATACGTCGCGAACGCTGCTTTTTCTTTTGAGGCCTCAGTCTCAGGCTGAAGATTTAATTGGGGCGTAGGGTGTAGCCGATCGAGACGCCGATGCGCCCAACGTAATTGGAATTGAATTGAACGTTGTTGTGGATCACGTAAAGATGGGCCTCGGGCCGGACAAAGAAGCTGCGCCAAAAATAGTAACGGACGCCACCCCCGATGTGGATCATGAAATGATTGCCGCTCGCGAGGGTGCGGCAACCTGAAAAGTAATTGGAATTGCAGGTAGCGTACCGGTTGTAGAAACGTATGCTCTCGCCACCAACGCCAGCCATCAACTCGGCACGTACTTTGCTGCCCAGTCGAGGCGCGAAGACGCCGTTCAAGTCATAAAAGACCGGCCGAAACCCCTGATAGCCGTTGTATAAGCCCTGTTTGGCCCGGAATGCGACTTCTCCATTGAAGCCGACGCGGTTCTTAAAAAGAATATCGGCGCTGACGCTTGCATAGGTTCCGCCTTTCTCCGCTGGGGGCAGATAAGTCTGGGAGGCGCTGTTGTAGGTGGAGGAGAGAACGGCGTTGGCGCCAACGGTAAAGTCAGTTTGCTGAGCGTGACCCAAACTGGCAAACAAAAGAACCACACACGCGGATGTGATTACCGCCGACGCCGACGTTTTCAATACGCCCCCCGTAGTTTGTTCACGCTTTTCGAATTCCACCGCCAGATTCCTAGCCACAGCGAACAAGCCGCGAATAGCTTGAGCAGACAAGATCACCCCCGGCCCTCGGAATGGGAGGTCTCGGGCCGGGCGGCCATCGCCCGAGTCGCAGCTCTAGTCTGGACCGATGGTGTACCCGATGGAGGCGCCTACTCGAACCACGTTATTCGAACTGAAGTCGGCGGTATTATTTACGATGTGATAGAAGTGAGCCTCGGGCCGGACAAAGACGTGTCCCCGTACGTAGTAGCGGATGCCGCCGCCAACATCGACCAGAAAGTGGTTGCTGCTGGTGTAGCAGGCGCCGAAATAGACGCAGTTGCTAGTGGGCTGGTAAGCATAGAAGCGTGTGCTCTGCCAGCCGATGCCTCCCATGAGATCGACGCCTACCTTCTTGCTCAGGTGGGGCTGGTACACGCCGTTGAAGTCAAAAAGGATGGGGCGGAAGGGTATGCCAAGCCCTGCGTAATTTCCTTGTCTCGCTCTCCAAGAAGCCTCAAAGTTGAAGCCGACGCGTTTGTGGAAGATGACGTCCGCGCTGATGCTTGGGTACAAGCCTCCCTTTTCGGGTATCACACAACTGTTTGCGCCGCACGCGGTTGACCCCGACGACATAATGGTACCGAAGCCGAGCATAGCGTCAGCTTGTTGCGCCTGGGAGAGGCTAGCTAAAAAGATGAATCCACAAATCACTGCCAGTAAGGCTGTCTTTCGCAAGAGGGACCTCCAGTCAGTTGCTACAAAATCGCTAGGATGCCTCCACTAAACCTCTGGGATGCAAGATGTAGCCATCATAGTTTTTGGCGGAGCAACATTCAAATGAGCGAGAAACAGAGCCAGCGCCGGCGAAATGTCGTTTTGGGCGGCACTGGGTGCTGGTCTTCGCTGGTGAAACCCCGCGGCGCGCAAATAGTTGCAGTGAAGTTTCAAGGAAAGAGCCGGCCCAGCTTCACCGGACGTTTACTTTTTCGACCAGCTGCCGCCGCCGCGCAGGATGTGGTCAAGTGCGATAGGACCGCCACCAAAAAAGATCAGCGCGAAGGCAATCGTAGCCACTGCGAGCGGGAACTCGAATCCACCTTCGCCCATCAGTCCGTGGTGCCAATGGACTTTCCAGATGGCTACGCCCAGATCGATACAGATGGCGAAGGCGGCGAGGCGAGTGAAGAGTCCGGCCAGAATCATGAGGCCGCCAAAGAACTCCGTCAAGGAAGATAGGTAGGCCGCCGCAGCGGGCAGTCCCAGGCTGGAGACAAACTGAGCGTGATGATGAAGTCCGCCGAAGACCTTGTGGTATCCGTGGCCGACCATAACGGCGCCCAGGGCCAGACGCATGCCGAGGAGAGCGAGCGGTTGCAGACGATCGAGGTAGCGCAACGATTCCTCCGTGGGAAACAATGAGGTTATCGCAGCTCTACCCATCCCGCCAATGGCCCGGTATGTATGGCTATGTATGGCCTGAAAGGACAGCTGACAGATGAACAAACCGCAGACTTTGCCGCCCGATGCAATACTTCCGTACCGTCTGTAGTACTTCGGTTACCCAGTCACGCCGGACAGACCTTGTTCTGGGCGCGCGGTACTCCTAATTGCGCCATATTCCGATACCACTACAATATATGGGTGCGAGGCATGAGTGGGCCCATTCTCAATTCCAGAAAACGGGCAGAAAACCCAGTAAAACGCGGAGATTAGCTTGGAGCCGGGGTTTTTCGGGCCTGATATATGCTCTGGACACCGAAAGCCCTGCGAGGCCGGGAACGACTCCCACGTTTAACCCGCGAGGCCGGAACAACGGTGCAGGGAAGTTTTGAGGAAAGTTAGGACTATGGCCGACTCGCGAGAAGTGATGAATATTCGTCAGGCATCGCAGTACCTGGGAGTGAGTCCGGATACGCTTTATAAGTACGTCGGGGAACAACGAATCCCCGCCTTCAAGCTTGGCAACCGCTGGCGCTTCAAGAAGTCAAAGCTCGACCAGTGGATGGAAGACAAGTCAAGCGAGGTGGAACCGCGGCCGAAACGCAAGGCCAAAGCTGCGGGAGCGCAGTAAGAGTCGCAATGTCGAGGGCAAGTTTGTCCTGAGAGAAGTCGAAGGAACCTCGAGACGGCCGGCGGGATGCCGGTGCTAAAACCGAGAAGCCGGCAAGACCGGCGCTACAAAAGGCGGGCACATGTTTGGAATGGGATCGAAAACAATGGTAGGTCTCGATGTGGGCTCCTCCAGCATCAAGGCGGTGGAGCTGAGGAAGACGCGTGCCGGGATTGAAGTGGCGCACCTGGGGCTGGAACCGCTGGCCTCGGACATCGTTGTGGACTCCATGATCGTGGACTCGGGAACGGTGTCGAGCGCAATTTCGAAACTGTTCAACGAGAACGAGATCAAGACCAAAGCCGTGGCCACGGCAGTGAGCGGCCATTCCGTGATCGTGAAGAAGATCTCGCTGCCTTCAATGAGCGACCAGGAGTTGGCCGAGACCATCGAGAAGGAAGCGGCGTCACATATTCCTTTCGATCTGGCCGATGTCAGCCTGGACTACCAGATTCTGTCCGAAGAAGCGGGCAGCCCGCAGATGGATGTATTGCTGGTGGCAGTCAAGAAGGACAAGATTTTGAACTACACCAACGTACTCTCGATGGCCGGACGAAGCACGACTATTGTCGACATCGATGCCTTGGCGCTGCAGAACTGCTACGAGTACAACTACCAGCCGGCGCCGGGCCAGGTGGTGGCGCTCTTGAACCTGGGCGCGAGTGTGATGAACATCAACATCGTGAAAGGCACGACGCCGCTGTTTCCGCGCGATGTCAGCGTGGGCGGTCATCAGTACACGGACTCGCTGCAAAAGGAGTTGGACTTGAGCTTCGACGATGCTGAGTCCCTTAAGCTGGGCAACAAGGTGGGGACGGTCAGTGAAGATGCCAAAGCGCCCATCCTGCAACAGGTGACCGAGATCATCGTGCTGGAAATCCAGAAGACGTTCGACTTCTTCCGGGCCAGCGCGGCGGGCGAGCACATCGAGAAGATTTACCTGGCGGGCGGGTCCTCCAAGGTGCCCGGGCTGGTGGAAGCTTTGCGGCAAGAGTTCTCGATGCCGGTGGAACTATTCAATCCGTTCCAGCGGATCATTCCGCCGGCGGAAGGCCGAGGCGCGGAGTTAGTGGAGCAAAATCCGGGCCAGATGGCGGTGGCGGTGGGCTTGGCCCTGAGGAGCTTTGAATCCCTATGATCAGAATCAACCTGCTCGAAACAGCAAAGGGTAAGAACAAGCGGACCGGCGTTCCCTCGATGCCTTCGATCGAACTAGGCGATATGGGATCGCCGAAACTGAAGGTTTTGGTGGTTTTGCTGTTGGCCGGAATATTGAACGTCGGCTACTGGTACCGGCAGGACCAGGAATCGAAGGTGATTGCGGCGCACATGAAGGTCGCCGAACAGAAGAATCGGGAACTGGCCGACGTTAGAGCGCGCTACATGGAGCGCCAGACCCAGGCCAACAACTATAAGCGCCGCGTCGACGTAATCGACCAGTTGCGTGCCGGGCAAGCCGGGCCTGTGAACCTGCTAGCCATGCTGGGCGAAACGGTGAATCACACCGAGGCCGTGTGGCTGAGCAAGATGGATGATCAGGGTGCGAGCGTAAATCTGGAAGGCACGGCGCTGAGCACGGATGCGGTGGCCAACCTGATTGCCAACCTGCAGAAGACGGGATTCTTCAGAAACGTCGAGATCAAGGAAACGTTCCAGGATGACCAGATTAAGGATATGCAGGCGTTCCAGTTCACGCTGACCTGCGAGAAGGGAAAGTCGTAAGAGGCTGACCTATGAATTTCAACGAATTGTCGGGCCTGAAGCAGTGGGGTGTTGTGGTCGCCGGGGGAGCATTAGTGACGGCGGCCTTGTACTACACGATCTTCAAGAGCCAGCGCGACCAGAACACAGCGGCGCAGCACGCGCTTGCGGACAAGGTTCGGGAAAACGATGAACTCGAATCGTACCGTCCAAAGCTGAAAGATATGGAGCGGCAGGTGGCTAACCTGAAGCAGCAACTGGACATCGAGCGGCGCATCGTGCCCGACGAAAAGCAAGTGGATGGATTCATCGAGATGCTGGACGGCGAAGCACAAAAGGCAGGCGTGGAACTGCGGCGCTACACCGCCAAGCCCACCACCGCCAAGGAGTACTACACGGAAATGCCGTTCGACCTCGAGCTGGATGGCCCTTATTACTCGATGCTGAATTTCTTCGACCGCGTGGGCAAGCTGGAACGCATCGTGAACATGTCTGGGTTGATACTGGCGAACACCAAGAATCCCACGGCGGCGAAGGCCAAACACACGTATCAGTACGCCCCCAACGAGAGCGTCGTGGCAACGTGCACGGCGACGACATTCTTCAGTCATGATGCGGCACCTGCAGTCGCTGGCGCCGGGTCTAAGCCCGGGACTACGCCCGCGACGGTGAACAGGTAAGGGATGGCTATGAAGCTGACAACAGGCATTTTGGCAATGGCGATGATGGCGGGCGTGGCCGGGGCACAGAACCCGAATACCACCGACACCCCCGATGTTACGAAGTCGCAGGCGCAGCAGGCTGCCACCGTAAGCTCGATGGCGAAACCGGCTCCTGGGGCCCCGGCGAAACCACAAGCTGCTCAGGCGACGGCCACGAAACCGGCTGCGAAGCCTGCGGCTACGCCGGCGAATGCCGCGAAACCCACTGTGAAACCAGCGGTTGCTCCGGCAAGTGCTGCGAAGCCGGCCGTTACACCGGCGACGGCTTCGGCGAGTACTGCGAAACCGGGTGTGAAAGTGGCAGCGGCCCCTGCGGCGAAGAGCAGCTCCGCTGTTCCCAGCGCTCCAGCGAAGGGTCCAGCTACACCCAAGACGCAGATCCCGGCGACTAAGGCGGTGTTCGCCGCCAGGCCACCCGCTGCAAAACCGACTCCGAAGGCACCAAAAGTTGCGGGAAAGGGGTCGAAACCGGCAGCACCGATTGCGGCCAAGCCGGCAATAGATCCAAACAAAAAATCAGATCCCCGCAAGAGCGCAGATGGCGGAAAAACGGCAGACGCAACCAAGCAGGCGAAGCCCGAAGAGAAGAAATGGTCGATGACGGGGAAGCGCGATCCCTTCTTCAGTCCTGTGGTCTCGCAGACGGGGGGATCGGGTTGCTCAACCGGAAAGAAATGTCTGGAAATCGGGCAGATTAACCTGCGCGGCGTGGTCAAGTCGGAGAACGGCTTTATCGCAGTAGTGACCAATACCTTGAACAAAGCTTACTTTTTGAGGGAGAAGGACCCGGTGTTCAACGGCTATGTGGTGAGAATCACCGGTGATTCGGTCGTGTTCCAGGAGACTGTGCAAGACAAGCTAGGCAAGGCCTTCACGCGTGAAGTGGTGAAGCGGATCTTTACGCCGGCCGTATAGAAGCCGGAATGACGCGCCGGCAAAGCCGGAGCGTCAGGAAATTAAGTTCCAGGAACGACACGCGGCAAAGTCCGCGGGTTTGGGGAGAGGCGAAATGCGAAAGCAACTGCTGACTGTAATCCTACCGTTGCTGCTCTTGGTGCTGGCAGCTTCGGCCGCCGAGACACCGGCGGTCAAGCTGAGTGAGCTGCAGCGAGTGAACGTGGTGCGCGGCACGGATGATATCCGGGTCGAGATCAGTTCTCACGGCGACCTGACGCCGAAGCTGAGCACTTTGGACTCGCCGGCGCGAGTGGTCGTGGATCTACCGGGAACCGTAATGGCCACCGGGCAGAGCCACATCACGGTGGGCAGCGGTGGGGTCAAAGGGATCCGCATCGGCATGGACGGCCAGAACACAACTACTACGCGAGTGGTAGTCGATCTGGACCGCGCCTGTGCTTACGACCTGAAGCCGAGCACAGACGGGAAGCTGGTGCTTACGCTGCACACGCCAGGACCGGCCCAGCATGCGGGTACGAGTGCCTCAAGCGCGGCGGCGAAAGTCTCGCCCATCCGCGCCGCTAAGGTTTCGTCGCCATTCTCCGCGCCAGTCATCGAGGCGAAGGCGGAGCCGGCTCCAGCTGTGACCGCCACGATTCCGGCGGCAGGGCAGACCGACGCAGTGGTAAAGGCGGCAGCGACGCCCAGCGGTTATGTGTTCGTCGAGCCCTCGTACCAGCCAAAGAAAAATGAACCGGCGGCTGCGGCAACCCTACCTGTGGATCGCGCCCAGGAAGCGGCGGCAAAGTTCGCGGACAAGACCGCGGCGGAACTGTTGCCGGTGCGCCTTAACGCGGCGCAGACGGCGAATACCGGCATTCAACCGGCGGTGAATCTGGCGGCGGAGCAGAAGGCGCAGTCTGGCCAGCAGCCGGCTTCAAACGGCCCAAAATACACCGGTGAGCCGATTTCGGTGAATCTGAAAGATGTAGATCTGAAAGATTTCTTCCGACTGATTCATGAGATCAGCGGGTTAAACGTGGTCCTCGATCCTAACGTGCATGGCTCTCTTACCGTGGTGCTCGATGACGTGCCGTGGGATCAGGCGCTCGACATCGTGCTCAAGAACAACGACATGGCGCGCGAGCTGGAAGGCAACGTCCTTCGCATTGCCACAGTGGAGACGCTGAAAAAGGAAGCCGAAGGCCGCAGAGCGCAAGTGGAGGCCGAGGCCCTGGCCGTAGACAAGGTTTCGGTGACCCGATTCCTGAGCTATGCGCATTCCAAGGACGTAGTCCCGACCGTGAAGAAATTCCTCTCACAGCGGGGCGAAGTGGTCTCTGATGACCGCACCAACGCGGTCATCATTAATGACATTCCACGCGTAATTCCTACGATCGACCGGCTGTTGACGCAACTGGACCGTAAGACGCAGGAAGTGGAAATCGAAGCTCGCGTGGTGGCGGCCACCCGGCAATTTGCCCGCGACATCGGTACGCAACTGGGCTTCGGCTGGGGCAACAAGGCGAGCACGGTGGGTGGAGCGACCAGCGTGGGGACGTCTCCGATCGGGGTGTTTGGCGGCAATCCCCTGTACACCATTCTTGGGACCACAGCGCCGGCCGCGGGGGCAATCAACCAGATCCCATTATTCTCAAACCTGGGAGTCACGAGCCCGACCAGCGGTATCGGATTCCAGAATTCCAGCAACAACATCCGCATCGATGCCATCCTGACGATGGCCGAATCACGCGGATTGCTGAAGGTATTGTCACGACCCCGCGTCGTGACCCAGAACAACATTCAAGCACTGGTCAGACAGGGTGTGCGCGTGCCCATCGTGACCCAAGCACAGTTAGGTGGTCCGCCGACGGTAACCTATGTGGACGCCTTCCTGCGGCTCACCGTGACTCCGCAGATCACTTCGGAAGGGACCATCTTCCTGAACGTGGACGTGGAAAACACGACGCCGGACTTTGGCCAGCAAGTGCAGGGCAACCCAACTTTGATCACCCAGCAGGCTACCACGCAAGTGCTAGTGACCGATGGCGGTACGGTGGTGATTGGCGGCGTCATCCAGACGCAGAACTCCATCAACGTCTCGCAGGTGCCCTTGTTGGGAAATATTCCGATCCTGGGTAATCTGTTCCGTCACACACAGGTGAATACCTCTAACCAGGAGTTGATCTTCTTCATCACGCCGCGAATCATTCAGACCTAGCAGCGCGGTTGAAGATTTCGAAGCGCCGGTCTCCGTGAAGAACCCGTCACGGAACCGGCGGTTTTGTTTTGCGAGCAATTGTCCATTCTCATTTTCATTGAAATGCCGCCACGTTCCATCAATTCCATCGAGCCTTAGCTGGTCAGGTGAACTAGGTCCTAAACCGAGAGTCACAACCACGCGGTGCGCGATTCAAAACGCGATTAAGGACCGAGAACTCTTCGATCGGCTCCCTGTTAAACTCCGGACAATGAACCACCGAGGCCGTCAGAAAAATCTGCGCGGACAGTTGGCTTCCGGCCGGCTGGACGCGGTACTCATCAGCCACCTTCCGAACATTCGATACCTTTGCGGCTTTACCGGCAGCGCGGGCCTCCTGCTGGTCGAGGAATCGGGCAGCGTGTTCTTCACCGACGTCCGCTATGCCACGCAATCACGTGAGGAAGTGGAGGGGGCGGGCGTGGTCATCGCCCGCAAGGCGTTAGTAAGCGCGCTCGCAGAGCGGGTTGCGGGCGTGCGGAAGAAATCAAATCAGTGGAGAATTGGGCTTGAAGCTGATCACCTCAGCGTAGCGGAAAAGAAGCGACTCCGAGACCTGATGCCGCGCGGGGTTCAGCTCAGAAGCGCGCCGCCTCTGGTGGAGCGGGCTCGCATGGTGAAGGATGCGACCGAGTTGGAGCGCATCCGTGCGGCGGTGCTATTGGGGACAAGATTGTTTGAACGTGCCTTAGAGGTGATACGTCCAGGTGTAAGAGAAAACGAAGTAGCAGCCGAGATGGAATATGCTGCCCGGCGGGCAGGCGCGGAGGAAATGTCGTTCCCCACGATCATTGCTTCGGGAGCCCGGTCTGCGCTCCCACACGGGCGGGCATCCTCGCAAGCGATCGCGAACGGAGCATTCGTGGTCTGCGACTTCGGTGTTATACTCGCTGGTTATTGCTCGGACCAGAGCCGCACTGTATGGGTCGGCGAACCGACAGAAGAGGCCCGTCGCGCCTACGACGCGGTTAAGCAAGCGCAGTTGTCGGCCATCGCATCAGTCCAACCGGGGGCTACCGTCGCTCAGGTGGATACCGCGGCACGTAAGATGTTGCGCCGGGCGGGGTTAGGGCGTTATTTTACGCATTCTACGGGACATGGCGTCGGGCTTGAGATTCATGAGGCACCCCGGGTTGCACAGGGTCAGAATGAGGTTTTGCAACCTGGGATGGTAATCACCATTGAGCCTGGAGTGTACTTTCCGGGAAAATGGGGCGTGAGGATTGAGGACATGGTAGCCGTCACCGCGCACGGTTGCGAAGTGCTGACGCCCACGAGCAAAGACTTCTTAGCGATCTAACCGGATGATTTGGATCGGGGACGGGCAGAATCGCGTCCGGCCTTGCTCATCGTGCCTCGATGTGTGCGCGGTAATCGCAAGCGGTCCCACCGTATACGAATGAACCAAAAAGAGCTGAAGGAACTCATTGAGTTCTTAATTGAGAAAGACATCGCTGAGTTTGAGCTGGAACGCGGCGATGTGAAGGTCCGGATCAAGCGGGCGGCGGAGCCAAGTGCTCACCCGCGGACCGAGGCACACTATTTCGCTGTGCATCCAGCGCCGCCAGCAGCCCCCGACGTCGGGATGGTCCCGGTTGCCGGGGCCCCGGGCTCGCCTGCCGTACCTTTGGCAGCTCCGGCGGCTACTCCCGAAGAGCCGCTACACATGGTGAAATCTCCCATCGTAGGCACTTTTTACGAAGCACCCTCACCTGGAGCGCCCCCATTCGTGAAGGCGGGAGATACGGTTGAGGTCGGCCAGGTGCTCTGCATTGTCGAAGCTATGAAACTCCTGAACGAGATCGAGTCAGACGTAGCGGGAGAGATCGTAAAAAAGCTGGCCAGCAACGGGCAGCCCATCGAATACGGCCAGGATCTGTTCGCGATTCGGCCGAGTAAGTGAGACGGTTGAGCTTTTCCGGGCGCGCTTGGGCGCGTTTTTTTGCTCTCTGCAAACTGCCTGAATCAGATTGAAGCGAAGCATTCGCGCGGCCTCGACGGGTGGGGCGATTGTTCCCACGCTTTTCATGTTCAAGAAAATCCTGATAGCCAACCGCGGCGAGATTGCACTGCGCATCATCTGCGCGTGCAAGGAATTGGACGTCCGCACAGTGGTGATTTACAGCGAGGCCGACCGTAATTCTTTGCCGGTGCGCTTTGCCGACGAAGCGATCTGCATCGGGCCGCCGCAACTGGCGCTCAGCTATCTGAATATTCCTGCCGTAATCAGTGCCGCGGAAATCGCGAACGTGGATGCGGTGCATCCCGGCTACGGCCTGCTCGCGGAAAACGCCAACTTCGCCGAAGTGTGTGAAACCAGCGGCATCAAGTTTATTGGGCCGCCCCCAGAAATCACCCGACTGATGGGAGAGAAAGAAAAAGCGCGGGCTGCAATGAAGCGAGCGGGGGTGCCGATTCTGCCGGGATCGGAAGGGATTCTTGCCTCCGATGGCGAAGCCATCGAGTGGGCGCGTCAGGTGGGATATCCGGTGATTGTGAAAGCGTCGGCTGGGGGTGGCGGACGTGGAATGCGGATTGTGCGCAGTGAAGAAGAATTACCGGCGCTATTTACGCAGGCACAGGCGGAGGCTGCCGGAGCTTTCGGCAATGGCGACCTCTACATGGAAAAGTACGTGGAGAGGCCACGCCACATCGAGTTCCAGATATTGGCTGACCAGCACGGCAACGTGGTAAGCCTGGGCGAGCGCGAGTGTTCGATACAAAGGCGTCATCAGAAACTGCTGGAAGAGTCGCCGTCGACGCAAGTCACTCCTGAGCTTCGCGACCAGATTGGCGCGATCCTGTGCAAGGCCCTCGCCGATATCGGTTACATGAACGCCGGAACGATTGAGTTTTTAATGGATCAGGACCGCCGCCTCCATTTCATCGAAATGAACACTCGCATTCAAGTGGAGCATCCGGTGACGGAGATGGTGACCGACGTGGACCTGGTGAAAAGCCAGATCATGATCGCGGCAGGATCGCCCATGGATGAGGTGCTGCACGGTCCCATCGTGCATCGTGGGCATGCCATTGAGTGTCGTATCAATGCTGAACACCCGGAGAAGTTCACGCCATCGGCGGGGAAGATTACCGCCTTTCATCCACCGGGGGGGACGGGTGTGCGCGTGGATACGGCCGCTTACGCCGAGGGAATAATTCCTCCTTATTACGACTCGCTGATCGCCAAATTGATCGTCCGCGGCAAGGACCGTGACGAGGCTGTCTCCCGGATGGCGCGAGCCTTGGAGATGTTCATCGTGGAAGGCATTTACACAACCATTCCCTTGCATCGCAGGATTCTGGCGGATCCCGATTTCCGCGCGGGGAAAATCGATACCGGATTCATCGAGCGATTTCTGGCGGCGGGCAAGGAGAAGTCGGAGGCGTAGGTGATCTGCGGCCGCAACATGCCCATGATTCGACTTCCGCGCCTCTACCCGATTCTCGACAGCTCTTGCTTTCTCGATGCGGACACACTGTTCGCCGCTGCTCAAGAGCTAGAGGCGGGGGGATGCAGCCTTGTGCAGTACCGCAACAAGAGTGGAAACGCGCGCATCATGCTGGAGCAAGGCCACGAGTTACGGAGGCGTTTAGGGCGAGGCGTGAAGCTGATGATGAATGACCGCGCGGACCTCTGTCTGGCGGCCGGATTCGATGGTGTGCACCTCGGGCAGGATGATCTCTCGCCGGAGTCGGTGCGCAAGATTGTCGGAGCGGAGTTCTGGCTCGGGGTTTCGACGCACAATCCGGCGCAGTTGCGGTCAGCCGACGCGACCTCCGCCAACTACATTGCCGTTGGCCCAGTTTTTTCTACCCCGAGTAAAGACAAGCCAGACCCCGTCGTGGGCCTTGAAGGGGTACGCCGGGCACGGGAACTGACGCGCAAGCCGCTGGTGGCGATTGGCGGCATTACGCGCGAGAATGTGGCTTGGGTGATCGAGGCGGGTGCGGACTCGGTGGCGGTGATATCAGACTTGTTACGGGAGCCGCGCAAATCAGCAGAGGAATTTTTCCGTATCTTGAGGTAAAGTCATTTGACCTTCGGTTGGCCCGGGAACATGACCTCGGGGACAAAAGCCCTATGGTTCGCGAACTTTTGCGGCACGGCTGAAGCCGTGCCCTTCCCGGTTGCGCCGCGCGAGCCGGCCAGATAGTTGCACAGGAGGGGTCCTGAGTACACCGACAACGCATCCCGCAGTAGCCAGCGACTGGGAAGTTCATAGTCAACAAGATAAGGAACTGGTCAAAGGCTTAGGCCTGACCAGCGCCACCATGCTGGTCATGGGGTCGATGATCGGCTCCGGCATCTTTATTGTTTCTGCACAGATTGCCCGCGAAGTGGACTCGCCTGCGCTGCTCATTGGCGCCTGGGTGGTGGCCGGATTCATGACCATCGTGGCCGCGCTCAGTTACGGCGAATTGGCGGCCATGATGCCGCGGGCGGGCGGACAATACGTTTATCTGCGCGAGGCGTTGGGACCGCTCTGGGGTTTTTTGTACGGGTGGACATTGTTCCTGGTGATTCAGACGGGCACGATTGCCGCCGTGGGCGTGGCTTTCGGCAAGTTTCTAGGAGTCTTCTTTCCTTCCGTTTCTTCCTCCCATTGGATTCTTCACTTCTGGAAGGTGCCGCCAATACGCCTCGGCCCGATGGTGCTTGGCAACATGGACGTCGGGCTCAACACCCAGAACCTGGTGGCGATCATTCTGGTGATTTTTCTTTCGGTGGTGAACACCTTTGGCGTGAAGCTGGGAGCAGCCATTCAGAACGTGTTCACTTTTGCCAAGGTGTCAGCGCTGCTGGGCTTGGCAGTTTTCGGGCTCGCCATCGGGCGCAATGCTCAGGCACTGGCGGCAAATTTTAACGGACATTTCTGGCGCAACGCCGCGCTCAGCGCTCGGCACGCGGTGCAGGTAGGCGTGGGCGGGCCGATCGTAATGGTGGGGACGTTAACGATACTCGCTGTGGCCCAGGTCGGTTCGTTGTTCTCCGCCGATGCCTGGAACAACGTGACCTTTACCGCGGGCGAAGTAAAAAATCCCAGTCGAAACCTGCCGCTGGCTCTGGCGCTCGGGACGGGAGTCGTGATCACCCTCTACATCGCCTGCAACTTTATTTACCTCTGCGTATTGCCTCTGGACGGAGTGCCGACCGGAGCGACGATTCTTGAGCGCGGAATCAAGTATGCCGCCGAAGATCGCGTCGGCACGGCAGTAATGACACAGATGTTTGGGCCAATCGGCGGGGTGCTGATGGCCGCGGCGATTCTGATTTCCAGTTTTGGCTGCAATAACGGGCTTATTCTTTCCGGCGCCCGGGTTTACTACGCCATGGCCAAGGACGGTCTGTTCTTTCGCAAAGTGGCCAAATTGCATCCTACTCATAAGACGCCCGCGGTTTCGCTGATGGTGCAAATGGTATGGACGTGCATCCTGTGCATCTCCGGCAGCTACGGCCAACTGCTGGATTACATTATTTTCGCGGTGCTGGTTTTCTACATTTTGACGATCGTCGGACTCTTCGTGTTGCGGCGGACACGTCCGGACGCAGAGCGCCCCTACCGGGCAGTTGGATATCCAGTGCTGCCGGCGATTTATATTCTGCTGGCATTATTCATTGATGTCGTACTATTGCGCTATAAGCCGCAATACACTTGGCCAGGATTGATCGTGGTGCTGATTGGGATCCCCGTTTATTACGCCTGGTCGCGCGCGAGGGCGACTGCAACAGCGCAGTCGATTCCGCAATAATCAAGGAGAGCGTCTTCATGGCTAATTTGACGGCAACCAAGCCTCTACACACTCTGATGCAAGAGGCGCAGGACACGAGCCAGCATAGCTTGAAACGCACACTCGGTCCTGTCAATCTCATCATGCTGGGCATCGGCGCGATTATCGGCGCTGGTCTGTTCGTGCGGACAGCCGCCGCAATTGCTGATCGTTCAGGAGCGTCGGTGACGCTGGCATTTATTGTCGCGGGTTTTGGTTGCGCCTTTGCCGGGCTTTGCTACGCCGAATTCGCTTCCATGATCCCGGTTGCGGGGAGTGCCTATACCTATTCCTACTGCACCATGGGAGAGTTGGTAGCCTGGATTATCGGCTGGGACCTCGTGCTGGAGTACGCGGTCGGTGCAGCGACGGTCTCGATCGCCTGGAGTGAATACTTCAACCGCGTGCTCGATTGGTTCGGCATGCGGATTCCATATGAGTGGAGTCACTCTCCGTTGGAGAAGATGGGCGGAGAACACGGAATCATTAACCTTCCAGCTATTTTCATCTTGCTCCTGCTGTCAGCCCTTCTCATAAAAGGCACGAAAGAGTCTGCGATGGTCAACGGTTTCATTGTGATCCTGAAGGTGACCATCGTGCTACTGGTGATCGGCATCGGTTGGGGCTTCATAAACCCGGCCAATCACACGCCGTTTATTCCCGCGCCAACGACCTATGTGACGCCTCAAGGTATTACCCACCACTACGGCGGCATGTTGGGCATTCTCGGCGCTGCGGGAGTCGTCTTCTTCGCCTATATCGGTTTTGACGCGGTTTCCACTGCGGCCCAAGAAGCGAAAAATCCGAAGCGCGACATGCCAATCGGCATCCTAGGTTCGCTAGTGATCTGCACCGTCCTTTACGTGCTTTTCGCGTACGTTTTGAGCGGCGTAGCGACGGTTGAGGACTTTCGTTCCACAGGTCGCGAAGCGTCGGTGGCTTTCGCAATCACAAAGTACATGCATGGCTATGAGTGGCTGTCGAAATCGGTCACCGTCGCGATTTTGGCTGGGTTCTCATCTGTAATCCTGGTCATGCTGCTGGGCCAGTCGCGAGTCTTCTATTCGATGAGCAAGGACGGCCTGGTCCCGAAGGTCTTTTCCGACATTCATCCCCGTTACCGCACGCCTTATAAATCAAACATGCTCTTTTTTGTATTCACCGGGTTATTCGCGGCGTTTCTTCCGGAGGACATCGTTGGCGAAATGACCAGTATCGGGACGCTGTTTGCGTTCGTTCTGGTATGTATCGCAGTCTGGATTTTGCGGCGCAAGCGCCCCGACCTGCAGCGCGCCTTCAAGGTGCCCGCGGTGCCGCTGGTTTCCACAGCAGGCGTCTTGATCTGCGGCGCTATGATCTATGGCCTCGGTTGGACGAATTGGTTGCGGCTGATCGTGTGGATGCTAATCGGCCTGGCGTTCTACTTCACCTACGGACGCAGGCACAGTAAGGTGCAGGCGCTCAATGCCGGTCCCCAACCTAAGGTCGCGCCTAGCATGGCTGACTAGTATCCAAACCGCTTCGTAACGGGTCCTCCGCACACTGCGCGGAGGGCCTTTTTGTTTTATAGTCGCATCGAGGGTCGCGGAACTGCATGAAGATCGTCACTGCTGCGGAAATGCGCACTATTGACCGCGTCACCATCGAGCGCTTTCGCGTTCCGTCGCTGACGCTCATGGAAAATGCAGGCTCGGCGGTGGCGACGTTCGGGCTTCGAGAATATCCCGCAGCTCAGAGAATCAGCGTCATCTGCGGGAAGGGTAACAATGGCGGCGACGGCTTGGTTGCGGCCCGAAAACTGCACGAAGCTGGAAAAAGCGTCGCTGTCGTTCTGCTGACGGACTCTTCGGAATTGAGCGGCGATGCTGCAGCCATGTTCGCCCGCCTGCCAGTCACCGCGATGGTGGCGCAGTCGAGCGAAGAATTGAATAGCGATCGAGTGCGGCCGGCACTGGACGCTGATTTGTACATTGACGCGATCTTAGGCACGGGCTTTCGGCCTCCGGTGAGCAGGTTTTACGCCTCTGCAATCGCAGCGCTCAACCCCAGCCGCGTACCTATCGTCGCAGTAGATATTCCATCGGGTGCCGACGCCGACCTAATGGGTGAACAAACCGGCACTGTTACCCGCGCGGATGCGATTGTGACCTTCACCGCGCCACGTCCAGCGCATGTATTCAGTCCGCTTACGCAAGGGCCGACCTTGGTCGCCGACATTGGGTCGCCTGAAGAGGCCATTGTTTCATCCTTGCAACTCAACCTGATCACCGCGCGAGATGTCGCCCCACTGGTCGGGCCGCGTCCTGCGGATTCCAACAAAGGACTTTATGGGCACGTGTTGGTGATTGGCGGTTCTTTAGGCAAGGCCGGGGCGCCGGCCATGTCAGGCCTAGCTGCTCTGCGCACCGGAGCCGGCCTGGCGACCGTAGCGACGCCGAAATCGGTGCTCGCGACGGTGGCGGGATTTTATCCAGAGTTAATGACAGAGCCTTTGGCGGAAACCCAGGGGGGAACGATTTCCCTGCTTGCGTTGAAAGGTTTGGACACGCTGGCGGAAAAAAAGTCTGTCCTGGCGATTGGTCCCGGAGTTTCGCGCCACCCCCAGACGGCAAAGATGGTAAGGAGTTTGGTCGCAAAGTGCCAAACACCCATGGTGGTTGATGCCGATGGGCTGAACGCTTTCGAAGGTCATTCCAGCGCACTAAATGGCAAAAAACGGACGCTGGTGATCACTCCGCACCCGGGAGAGATGGCGCGGCTGATAGGGGGTACGACGGGTGAAGTGCAGAAAGACCGGCTCGGAGTGGCGCGCAAGTTCGCCCGACAGCATGCCCTGGTTGTCGTCCTCAAAGGGCACCGAACTCTGGTGGTGGGGCCGGACGGCCAAGCGTGGGTCAATATGACCGGCAATCCGGGTATGGCCACAGGTGGGACAGGCGACATTCTGACTGGCATGGTGGCCGCAATGATAGCGCAGCATCCCCAAGCGGTGATACCGGCAATCGCGGCGGCAGTTCATCTGCACGGCCTTGCGGGAGATGTGATGCGTGTGAGCAGGGGCGAGCATTCCCTGGTTGCCACCGATCTCCTCGAAGGCTTGCCGGAGGCGTTTCGTCGCACGTGGCAGGCGGCGCAAGGGAAATTTGTTCGCTGGGCCGCGTGACCCGCTGTACGTTGGGACAGTATCACGCCAGTCAACGCGCGCTATGTGCTTCGTGATACGTGGCTTAACCGCCCCGAAGCAGGCTCCCAGAGCGGCGTTCGGACGGAGCTTCCGTAATCTGTCGCGTCATTCGATCGCATGGCATAGTCGGTTCTGGCTTGCTTATGACTCACTTTCCCCAACCGCACCCTTCGCGGCGCGCGGCCCGAGTCCGGCTAGGCGATCCTGTCCTGGCCGCGATTCGTTTAGAAGATGGCCGGCGCACTAGAGCTAAACTCCAAAGTATTTCTGTCACCGGCGGCTTGCTCCAGATGGCTCATTGCCTGGGGCAAGGCGATTTCGTCGAGGTCGCCTTCCAGACAGAATCCGGCCCAGTGCAGGGCATGGCCGAAATCCTCAGTCCCACCTGCCAAACGGCAGCAGGCGTGCTGCAACCCTTCCGCTTCGTGGCGCTCGGGGACGACGACCACCGCCGGCTCCGAACGTCCGTCGATCATGTGGCGGACCGCAGGCTGCTGGGCTTGAAGTCGAGCGCATTTCTCCGTACCTAGGACCTTGTAGGCCTTGGGGCGGGGCAGCTCGCGGACTGAGAGCTCTCGCTATACTGATGATCGTGTCCGCGGGTCGACGAAGCGGATCGCATCATCATGACGCGGGAAATCACCACCCATTCGGCCGAAGAGACGATGGCCTTCGGTCGCACCCTGACGGAACTGCTGGCGCCGCCGAAACTGGTTTTGCTGCGTGGCGAGCTGGGGGCGGGCAAGACCACTCTGGTCAAGGGAATCGCCGCGGCATTCGAGGCGGCCGCTGAGGAAGACGTCACCAGTCCTACCTTCACGCTGGTCCATGAATATCGCGGGCCGCGGGTCGTTGTCTACCACATTGATCTTTACCGCGTCGATACCGCCCGCGAACTGGAAACGCTGGGGCTGGATGATCTGCGCTCCGACAACTGCATTTTGCTGATTGAATGGGGAGAAAAGTTTCCGCGGTTTCAGAATGAGCGAGACTTGGAAATTGGTCTAGAGCGTATTAACCAGAGCGAACGCAGAATTCAGCTGAAGGATTAAGTGAGCTCGTCTCACTGCTTAGCCGAAGGCTGAGGTGACGAAAGTGCGGATGCGGTCGAAGTAAATGGCGGACGCCAACAGACCACAGGGGCACTCCATTCGCGCACCATCGAAAAAAGGAGAGCAGCGGCGAAGACAACCCGTGCGGTGCGTTCCACTCGCATCCGGTAATGATTATTTCACAAACTTCTTCAGAAGTCAGAGCCGGGAGCCGCCTTTAAAACCCCATGATGTTGTAACCGCAGTCGACATAGATGACTTCGCCGGTGATACCGGAGCTGGCATCCGACGCTAGAAAAACCCCAGTGCAACCCACTTCCTTGACGTCCACGTTCCGGCCCAACGGAGCGCGCTCGGCGTGGAACTTCAGCATGTCGCCCAGACCTGAGATGCCGCGCGCAGCAAGGGTTTTGATTGGCCCGGCGGAAATGGCATTAACCCGGATTTTCTTCTTGCCTAAGTCGCTCGCCAGATAGCGCACAGTGCATTCGAGCGCTGCTTTCGCAACCGCCATCACGTTGTAGTGAGGCACTACTTTCTCCGCGGCGTAGTAGGTCATGGTGATGATGGAGCCACCGTTTTCCATCAGCGGCGCGGCGGCGCGGGAGACCGCGATCAGCGAATAGACGCTGACATCGTGTGCGACACGAAAGCCTTCGCGCGTGGTGTTGACGAAATCTCCCTTAAGTTCGTTGGCGGGCGCGTAAGCGACAGAATGGACCAGCGCATGCAACTTGCCGTGGCGCTGTTTCAGCGTGGCGAAGAGGCGGTCAATGTCTTCGTCTTTGGAAACATCGCACATGTAAGCTTCGGCGCCGGGAAGCGACAGGATGAGATCCTTCGCTTCCTGCTCCAGCCGCTCATTCTGGTAGGTGACGGCCAGCTTAACCCCGGCGGCGTGCAGTCCCTGGGCAATCGACCAGGCGATGGAGCGCTTGTTCGCGACCCCGAAAACAACGGCGTTGCGGCCCTGAAGCTCAGAGAACATGGTTTCTCCTTGGAATGGGAAAGGATAACAGTCGACGGAGCGGATTTGCTACAGGAGCCGAGAGAGATAGAGAATCTTCAATTTCCGATCGAAAATCTCGGGCCGTCGGCCATCGAAGCCAATCGAAAATCGACGATCGAAAATCGGTGCTCGATGTCTCGGCGCTTGGGATGAGTAGATTTACTCCCCGATGCCGACTGCTTCTACCTGCGCAGTCGTTCCGACCGGCCAACTTGCGGCAACGAACGCGAGGCCGTAGACGCAAGCCAGAATGGCGAAGGCCGCCACCAGGCTGACGTTATGTGCCACGGCCCCGACGGCGAGTGCGAGCACAAGCTGAAGGAACGTCCCGAAAAAGTAGAACGTATTCTGCACGCGCCCCATCAGGTGCGGCGGGACCCTCTCCATGAGGCTGGTATTCATGGCAATGCCGCCTACGCCGCGCGCCGAGCCCATGGCTCCATAGATCAGTATTCCGCCAACAAGCCAGTGGGATACGGGTGCGCAAACCGCGCACACGGCGAGCAGCGCCATGGAGAAGGCCATGGAGCGACCTCCGCCTACGAAGGCAATTACTTGAGGAGCGTATAACGCGCTGAGGAAGGCGCCCGTCCCCCACCCCGCGTTCAGCCATCCATACCCTTCTGCGCCGGCGTGGAAAATGCGTTCACTGAGCGACGGCGTCACCACCACCCCCGTGATCATGGCTCCGAGAAACAAGGCCCAACTCGTTCCCAGCAACACGACCGCTCGATGATTGCGAAGAAAATGCAGACCCTCTCGCATTTCCCGCCAGAAGCGCTCGAACTGCGTCTCTGCGGCCCGGATGTCGGCGCGAAGCTCCGCCGGCCTTAGAACAAGGTGGCGGCCTTTGCGAACCGCGAAGTAGCACAAAAACGAAACCAGGTAAGTGGAGAAATCTATGAGCAGCACGCCGCCCAGGCCGATGTGGTTGTACATGAAGCCGACGATGGATCCGGCAATCAGCCAGCCACCCTGAATGCCCGCCAGCAGAAACGTATTGGCCTGAACGAATTGGCCCTCTGGGGTCAGTTCCTGAATCAGGGCGGTGATGGTGGGCCAGAACATCCAAAAACCGGCAGCGACAAGCGTGTTCATGAGATAAAGCTGCCAGACTTTGACATGGCCGCGAAAGGCAAGGATGGCGACCGCCACGATGACGATGGCGCGTAGAGCATCGAGCCACATGACCAGGCGGCGTCGATCTTCGCGATCAATAATGACTCCGGTGAAGGGCAGCATCAGCATCGCGGGCAGTGTTTGCAGGACGGCAAAGGTACCAAGCGCCATCTCGGAGTGCGTGGCCTCGAGGATGTACCAGGCAACGGCGGCGGCGTTCATGCCGCTGCCCAACATGGAGATTAGGTTGGCGGCAAAAACAAAACGCAGGGAACGTTGCCCGAGGATGGCACGCATGACTTCAATTTATCCGAAGCAAGCGGTTAGGCCAACATTAAGCCAAGCTCACCATTCGCTACCCAGAACACATTTCAGTTGTCAATTTCCAATGGGAAAACCGCCCCGCTGTCTCCCGGGTGGATCGCGTCTTTGCTGCCGCCGTTCGGGTTGCTCGCTCTTGATATCTGCGGCAATCGGCGCTAGGATTCGCCTACTGCGAAAGTCAAACTCCTGACTGATCCCTTCGCTAATGCGAGGAGGTGACCTATGAGTTGCATGATCGGGTCGCGGTTATTGATCGTCGTCCTTCTCTCAATTCCTTTCCACGGGCAAGTCGACCGAATTGTGATTGCGGCTGGCACGCCCGAAGATCACGAACTTCAAAATATTTCCAACGAGCCGGATGCAAAGAAGAAGCTGGCGATGTATGAGGATTTTGGGCAGAAGTTTTCGGCAAATCCAGCAGCCGTGGCTTATGGGAACTGGCAGATCTCGCAGGCCTACCAGACGACCGGCGACTTGAAGAAGGCTCTGGAGTATGGCGACAAGGCCCTGGCCGGATCGCCGCACAATCTGGACATCCTGGTATCGCAAGCCAGTGTCGCACAACAAGCCAAGGACAAAGCCAAGCTCATGGATTACGCCGCCAAGGGCGGGGAGGTCTGCCACTCCATCGGAAAACAGCCGAAGCCGGAAGGCACGAGTGACGCGGAATTCGCGACCCAAGTCAGTAGCGAGAAAGAGGCCGCCAAGAACAGCTGCGACTTCCTGGAAAGCAGCGCATTCAACGTCATTCCGGACGAGAAAGACGCAAAGACTCGCATGGCTGATATCGAACGCTTTACGGCGGCTTTTCCCGATTCGAAATTTCAAGATCAAGTATCGAGTTATGCCATGTACACGTTGGGTCCAGGGCAGTTGAATGATCAGACGCGGCTGGTTTCCTATGGAGAAAAGACACTGGCGGTGAATCCCAACTCGCTGCCGGCATTGTTGTTGCTGGCTAGTTTCTATTCAGATGATTCCAAGCCCGGGAGCGTCGCCAAAGCCATCACTTACGCGCAGAAAGCCATCGCCGCAGCCAAGGCGGATGCGCCGGATTCAGATAAACCGCGCAAGCTCTCGGCGGGAGTAGCACACTCGACCCTGGGATACGCGTACATGAAGCAAGACAAGACCGCGGCTGCCATTCCGGAGTTGAAGACGGCTGCCGCTTTACTCAAAGGGCAGGATGAGCAGCCCTATTCGGTTGTACTGTATCGGCTGGGTTTTGCTTATGCCAAGTTGAACAAAGTTACCGAGGCGCGCGACATATTGAATGAGGCGACCAAAATTCCCGGTCCCATGCAGGCCCTGTCCCAGGATTTGCTGGCCAAGGTTAACGCGGCGCGAGCCAAGGGAAATACTGGACGATGAAGGATCGGATAAGCAGACATCAAGGCTGAGGTTTCGCCAACTCGTCGGAGAGCAAATTAGCCTTCAAGGCAAGGTTGCGGGCACGATTGAGATCGCCAGCAGCGGCGGCGGCCTTGGATTGATCCATGAATTGGCGGATCTGAGTCACCATTTCCTGCTGGTTCGAACTAAGCTGCTGGCCTTCGGTTTTTTTCAGTTTATCCTCAGTTGACGCGAGCAATTGCTCCGCTGTGTCGCCCTGATGCGAGCCGGGCCCGGTGCTGCCGCTGCCTTTGAGTTGCAGGGTGGGCTCGGAGGTTCCGCCATCTCGCACGACGGTCTTAGCGGGAGAGCACCCGCCGGAAGCCTTGGGAGAATCGGTGGCTCCTGCTGATGGGGAGCCCTTCGCAGCAGCTGTCGAGTTTGGGCAGTCCGTTGTGGCGGCTGGTTTTTTTTGGTGCCAACGACACTTGTGAGTGGTCGGTGGCGCTTGGCTCGAATGCGCAGGAGTCGAAGCCGGTGCTGGCTGCGACGAGGGGGCGGACGATTTCTCTGGTTGCTGCGGAGCGGTAGAACTGTCCTGGCTCGGTGGTGCGGGCGAGTCCGCGGGAGTTCCAGATGGGGCCGACTGCCCGGGTTCAGGGACGAGTGGAGTCCCTGCCGCCAGCGAGGTGGCGGGAGATAGTAAACAAATTCCTAGGATTGCCGCCAGAAGCATATGAAGCCCGCGAGTTCCGCGATGTCAAATTCTACGCCTTTATGAGATCAAAGAAGAGAAATCAAGCTCCAGGTTTCGACAAGGCAGACTGAGGAGCAACGTCATGGTCAGCTTCCAGGCCGGAGGTAGCCAATGGGATGCGGAAGCGGAAGGTTGTGCCCTGAGCCTCCTCTGATTCGAATTCTACAGAGCCGTAGTGCCATTGGAGGATCTGATAGGTCTGCGCCAGACCGATGCCGGTTCCCTCTTTCTTGGTTGTGAAGTAGAGTTCAAACACCCTGTCCTGGACTTCGCGCGGAATACCGCTTCCGTGATCATGAACTTCGGTTGTAACCACCCCCTCATCGCGCCACGCCGCGACCGTCAGAACGCCTCCTTTAGGCATCGATTGCACTCCGTTGAGCACCACGTTAAGAATCGCCTGCTTCATCAAGTCGACATCGGCCTTGATCGGCAGCGCATCTGCGGACAGTGTGCGCTCGATCCTAACTCCGTGCTGCTCGGCTTCGGGAGCGGCCAGCAATGCCACGTCCTCGAGCAGGCGGCGGAGATCGACTTCTTCCAGGTGCAGATCACGCGGGCGGGTGAAGTCCACCAGCACCTGCACCACGCGGTCAAGACGATGAATTTCGCTGCCGATAATGTCCATGTGGCGCCGCGTGTCGGGGTCAACCTGAGCCAGCTTGTTCTGCAGAAGCTGCAAGTGGAGCACGATGGCGTTGATGGGGTTCTTGACCTCGTGGGCTACGCCGCGGGTGAGACGTCCGCTGGCGGAGAGACGGCGCGACATTTCGATTTCATCCTCGATCCGATGGACGGATTCGGCGTCACGTATGATGAGCAGGGCGCCGATTTGAGTGTTCTTTTCCTGAACAAAATCCAGCGAGACCTGAACCCGCCGGCCGCCGCCGGTTTCGACCTCGCGCTGCAAGACGGGCCTGCGGCGTTCAAAGGCTTCCAGAACCACCGCGCCGAGAAGGGAGTCGGCAGAAAAGACTTCGGTGACTGTGCGGCCCAGCAACTCTCTCCGGGGACGGCCGAGGAAACGCTCAACCGGTGCGCTAACCAACACTACGCGCAAATCCCGCGTGAACAACATCAGCCCGTCCTGCAATTTGGACATGAGCTGATCAACGTTGTCTTTCAGCGCGGAAAAAATCTCTTTGCTGTCGCGCATCTGGCGGCCGAGATTAGCAATCTTAAGCGTGACCAGACCGTATTCGTCGTGACCGAGGTCGTCTCCCGCAAGAGCTTCCGGGTGACCCGCGCTCACGCTATCGAGGTTGCGGCTGATTTCCTTGAGCGGCCCGAGGGCGAGATTAGAGATGCCTGCGGCGAGCACCAGCGACCCAAAAATGGACGCGATCGAAAAATAGAGCGCGTGCATCAGCCGCGGGGTCAATTCGTCCTTAAGGAAAGCGGTCGAGACACCGATGCGGATCGTGCCAAACGGCTGTCCATTGAGTTGCAGCGGAAAGCTCACGTTGTAGACCGTATGCGGGCCGTACACGAGCTGCAATTGTTGCCGGAAACGGGCGGTGATGACCTGGCGAAAATCGGGCCGCTGCACTATCAGTTTCCCTACCAGCTTCGGGTTGGTGTTAAGCAACGCTCGGCCGTGGACATCCACCACCGACGCGTCGTAGATGAAAGGCCAGTTGCCCACCACCGATTCCAGCATGCTGTTCAGGTTTACATCCGTCTGTAGGTACTCGGCTAGGGCTACGCGCACCGCTTCCGGATTGCCGGTGTCCACGGGTGTGCTGCCGAGGTCGGGAACGGCGTTGGTGGCAGCGTAGGCGAGCTGTTGGGTGAGATACGATGCGTTGTCGTAGACGTTGGTGGCACGGAGGCGGAGGACCTGGGATATGTAGAGGTAAGAAAAGGCCGAGACCATAACCGTCACCATGAAGGTGAGGGTAAGAACGATGATGGTTTTCCGTCGCATGGGGTACAAAAAACGTAGTGGGCAGTCCAGTAACCACCGCCCAGTCTTTGACTCTTTGACAACGAGCGGCAGAAGCTAGCGAAAGAGCCTGTCGATCATCGACCCCTTAGCGCCGCTAGAGCCGCACTCCCAGCCACTGACCACTCTCTTAAGATTCCTCCTTGCCGGGGACGGCGTCCGAGGCGGTGCTACCGTACTCCTTAAGTTTATTATGCAGGGTTTTCAGGCTTATGCCGAGGATTTCCGCGGCTCTGGTCTTGTTGTTGCTGGTGGCTTCGAGGGTTTTGAGAATGAGCATCTTTTCCGCTTCCTCCACGGTAGTGCCGACCCCCAGGCGCACCGCATCAGGGTCGTTGGCAGAGGTTCGCAGTGGGGCTTGGCCGAACCCCGGCGGCAGATGCCGGGTCTCAATCACAGCCCCATCACAGACGATCACTGCACGCTCAAGCGTATTGCGCATTTCGCGAACATTTCCCGGCCAGGAATAAGTGTTGAAGAGATTGAGGACTGCTTCACTGACAGCCGAGACCTTGCGAGAATGCTTTGTGTTCATCTCCGAGAGTAAAAGTTGTACCAGGTCGGGTATGTCTTCCTTATGCTCACGCAAGGGAGGCATGTGAATGTTGAAAACGTTAAGGCGATAATAAAGATCACTGCGTATTTCACCGCGGGCTACGGCGTCCTCAGGGACTTTATTGGTCGCGGCGAGGACGCGCACGTCTACTGGCGTTTCGACTTTGCTGCCGAGGCGGCGCAGCTTGTGATCTTCCAGGACTCGAAGCAGTTTGGCTTGAGTCGCTACTGGCATTTCCCCAATCTCATCGAGAAGAATCGTTCCGCCCTCGGCGAGCTCAAAACAGCCGGTGCGTCGCTCGAGAGCCCCTGTGAAGGCGCCCTTTTCATGACCAAAGATTTCGCTTTCGATCAAGGTCTCCGGAATAGCGGCGCAATTAATGGCTACGAAAGGACGGTCACGGCGCGAGCTCAGTTCGTGGATGGTGCGCGCCACCAGCTCTTTGCCTGTGCCGCTGGCGCCAGTGATGAGCACCGACGCGGTACTGGGCGCGACCATTTCGATGAGCCGGAATATCTCCTGCATCTTTCGCGATGCGCCGTTGAGCCGGCCCAGTGATCCTGCATCCCGCAGCTTGCGGCGGGTGGCTTCCAGTTCTGCGCGGGTGCCGAGTAGTGACGAGGCGTTCTGCAAAATGGTACGCAGACGGTTGGTGTCGATGGGCTTGGTAATGTAGTCATAGGCACCCAGGCGCATCGCCTGAACCGCGCTGTCGATGGTCCCTTGTGCGGTGACCAGCACAACGGCCACGGTTTGGGCTTGCTCTGCCAGGCGTTCCAAAAGCTCGATTCCGCCCATGCGCGGCATCTTGAGATCAGTGATGACGATGGAAGGGGCCCACTGGACCGCCTTCTCCAGGCCCTCTCCACCGTCGCGAGCGGTGTCGGCTCGATAACCCCAAGATGAAACCAGCTCAGCCAGACCCGTCCGCTCGTTTTCTTCGTCCTCGACGATCAGTACCTTCTCTTGGCTCATTCTCTTCTTTCTTCCGTCTTCTGTCTTCTCTCCGCTCCGGCGACCGCCTTGGAGAGTGGATTGAGCGTGATCGAAAAACCGTGGTCGAGTAACAACGATAACGGCAAGCTTCCCCTGGAGCAAGCTCTGCGGGTGCCTGCGGGTGCACATCCCTCTGTGTTCTTGCGAACCGTCACTTGATGCGACGCGCTACCGCATTGGGAGCGCAGGTCCAGTATGTCAAATTGAGACACAGTCACCGCCGCCTATAACTCGCAGCTCAGACCCTGCCAGGATAATTTTCAATGACTGAGCCTTGCTTTAGCGCAGCGGTGGGTTAAAATCTTAGACTTCAAATCGTAAGTCCCAATAATCCGTTAGCACCACAAACGGCATCTTTAGTTCTGCACTGCGGCTGAAATTCCAATACGGCGAACCTCGACCAAGTTCGGAGGATCATAAATGTTACCTTCTCCCAAGCTGCGCGCAGCTCGTGCGGTAATATCCAGCGTGTTGCTGATGTTTGCAACCGTACTGGTTTCGACTCCGGTTTTTGCTCAGAGTGACTCCAACCCGAAGTGGGATTTGTTTGTCGGATACCAGTGGCTGCATCCCGGTATCACGGTTCCAGCTGCCTTCGGAAATCCTTTCAACCCGACTCCTTTCAAAGTCCCAGACATGGCGAAGGGATTTGGTTCCGCATTGACCTACAATTTTGATCCGCACTTTGGCCTTGAATTCGACTTGGGACATAATTGGGGCAATGGCAACTATGAAACAACCGCCTCAGTCGGTCCTCGTCTTATGTTTCGAACCGATGGTGCAAACTACTTCATGCACGCTCTCGGTGGTTACAACCGGCTGTCAGTCAGCGGACCGAATTCCCACAACGGCATTGGGGCTATCCTCGGTGGCGGAATGGACCTGCCCATAAGAAAGTGGCTCAGTCTCCGTCTGTTCGAAGCAGATTTCGTCTGGGCGCACCATAACTTCGCCGACGACGCTGGCCCCCAATTCACTTCCCTGAGGCGGCCACAGGCCGAAGGCATCCGACTCCGTACCGGCCTGGTCTTTAACTGGGGCGGAGCTCCGGCTTTGACCCCGGCCGCCAGTTGCTCGGTGCAGCCCACCGAGGTGATGGTAGGCGAGCCGGCGACAGCCACGGTAAGCGCCACTAACTTCAATCCCAAACACACGCTCACCTATAGTTGGAGCGGCAATGGCGTCAGCGGTAAAGATACCAGCGTCAAGATTGAGACCGCTAACGCAGCCCCGGGGAACTACACCGTGAGTGCGCATGTGACCGATCCCAAGGCGAAGAACAATAATGAAGCGAGCTGTTCGGCGAATTACACGGTAAAGCCACTGCCGCCGAAAAACCCGCCCACGATAAGCTGTTCGGCTAGCCCATCAACGGTACAGGCGGGAGGCACGTCCACAATTACCTGTAACGCGAGCAGCCCGGACGGCGTTGCGGTCACGGTATCGAACTGGACTAGTTCTGCCGGTACCATCAGTGGCACCGACAACACTGCTACCTTGAACACAACCGGAGCCGCGCCCGGGGCAATAACGGTGAATGCAACAGCAACCGATACTCGTGGCCTGACTGCGCAGGGTTCGACACAAGTGACGGTGGAGAATCCGCCGCCACCGCCCCCCCAAGCGTCGAAGCTCAGCCAGTGCGACTTCCCCAATGAGAAGAAGCCCTGGAGGGTCGACAATACCTGCAAAGCGGTCTTGGATGATGTCGCGAAGAACCTGCAACAGAACCCAGATAACAAGCTGATCATAGTGGGCAACGCTGATCCGGCGGAGAAACGCAAGAACCTGGCGGCAGAACGAGCCGTCGATTCCAAAGCGTACCTCACCGGCGGTGAGGCCAAGCAGGGGATTGACCCCAGCCGTATCGAAGTGCGTGCGGGCAGCGGTGGCACAAAGACAGCTGAATACTGGATAGTGCCCTCGGGTGCCAATTTTGACTCGGCCGGAACTCAAACTGTGGATGAGACCAAGGTAAAAGCTGTTCCAGATCATCCCAAGCCCGCGGCCAAGAAGAAGAGCACCAAGAAGCCCAGCTAGAGCTCGGGCTGAGTACGGGCCGTTCATTGAATGATGACCGGCCCGTTTTTCTTGGACTTCAGTAACTTGATGAGTCGTTTCCATCCTGTCAGGCTGGGCGTTGCATCCTAATCCTCGCTCGACGGGCGGAGTCTTGAATGAAATCAGTAGAAATGCAGGACGTAATCGGTAAGTTGTTGATTGTACTAGTTTTAATTGTCACCTTCGGCTCCATTTCCTGGGCCGGTCAGTGGACTGTTCTGGGTCCGGACGGGGGCGATGTCCGGAGCTTGGCTTATGATCCACATAATCCTAACCGGGTGCTTTTGGGTACCAGCACCGGCGTGATTTTCGAGTCCGAAAATGGCGGTCACGGCTGGGCGCGTTTTGCTCACCTCGGCGCGGCCGATGACTATGTGCTCGATCACATTGCTTTCGATCCGCAAAATTCCAAGACAATTTTTGTATCCGCGTGGAGCGTGCAGGACCAGAGTGCAGGCGATATTTTCCGCACTCGCAACGGAGGTAAGGATTGGGAAGCCATATCCGGAATGCGTGGCAAGTCCGTGCGAGCTATGGCAATTGCTGCTTCCGATCCTAAGATCTTGGTGGCTGGCACCTTGGATGGTGTTTACCGCAGCAAGGATGGTGGCAGCCATTGGGAGCGGATTTCTCCTGCGAACGACGCCAATATCAAAAACGTTGAATCCATAGCCATCAATCCACAAGACCCTGGTGTAGTGTACGCCGGAACCTGGCATCTAGCGTGGAAGACCAGTGACGGTGGCGTCAGTTGGCAGCACATCAACAAGGGCATGATCGACGACTCCGATGTATTCTCAATCATCGTCAGTTCGGCAAGCCCATCGGAAGTATTTGCCAGCGCCTGCTCGGGAATTTACAAGAGCATCAACGCGGGCGACCTCTTCCAAAAGATTCAGGGTATTCCATTCTCGGCGCGGCGGACCCGGGTGTTGAAGCAGGACCCCAACAATCCGGCAATTCTGTATGCCGGAACTACGGAAGGGTTGTGGAAGAGCAGCGACGAAGGCAAGTCGTGGAAGCGCGTGGGCAACCCTGAAGTAGTCGTGAATGATGTGCTCATCGATCCGCGCAATTCGCAGCGTATTCTGCTAGCCACGGATCGTGGCGGCGTGTTGGCCAGTGACGATGGGGCGGCCAGCTTCAGTGCGTCCAACCATGGCTATACCCATCGCTACGTGAATGCGATTCTTGCCGACGCAAAGGATCCTAACGCTCTCTACGTTGGGGTGGTCAATGACCGCGAATTTGGCGGAGTTTTTTACTCTCACGACGACGGTCAGAACTGGGAGCAGAGGAGCGCCGGACTTGAGGGCCGCGACGTGTTCACTCTCAAACAGTCGAACAACGGAACTCTGATAGCCGGAACCAACCGCGGTGTGTTTGAACTGGCACGTAGCGGGACTGCCTGGCATCCCATCAACAACATCGTGATCGAGAACGCGTCGACCCGCGCGATCAAGCTGAAAAATGGGAAGAGTAAATCGCGAGCGAGCACGACGGGCGTACGATCGGTGCTGGAAGCACGCGTCAATGACGTCGAACTCGGCGCCCACCGCTGGTTTGCGGCTACCTCGGCTGGGTTGTTCACCAGCAAAGACCAAGGCAAAATCTGGACGGGCGGGCCCATTGCCAATCAACAGGATTTTGTCTCCGTACAGTCACAAGCCGACCTGGTGGTTGCGGCTACACACTCCGCCGTACTGGTATCTCACAATGAGGGCGTTACCTGGCAACCAGTGGTCGTCGCCTCCTACCCGACCAACATTCGCAGCGTCACGGTTACTCCGGACACTCAAATCCTTGTAGCCACCCGCGAAGGTGCATTTCACAGTGCAGATTCCGGCAAGAGCTGGAGCCACGTACTAGCAGGTCTACCAGACAAAGACATTACGTCCGTCGCCTATGACGGCTTCCACAAGCGTTTCCTCGCGGCCAGCAGTGCGAGCGGAGTGGTATTCGAGAGCGTTGACGGCAGCACTTGGCGGCGCGGACCGGATTCAGGTTACGCGCTGCGTCACATCACCGTTGCCCACGGGCGCTATGTAGCCGCGACCCCATTCGACGGTGTCATTGCTCAGCCTCGGAGCGAGGCACAGAATACGGCTGCACTCAATTCGGGTGCATCGAACTGAATCACTCATAGAGGGGTTGCCTTATTTAAGGAGGAGCGAATTCACGCTCCTCCTTAATTTTGTTTTGACTATGGAGTTGTGGGGAGCGCTTGGGCTCCGCACCCTTCCCGCCCGGGTCTCGGCCACCCCGCGGAATCCGAAATGGCAGGGCAGCCTTCGCGACCGCGGTCGTCATGACGCGCAAATTCTACACGGTATTCTCACCAGCGCCTTCCTAAGTTATTGATTAATCGGGTTGTAATTCTGGTACTCGATTTGCCACTTTCGGGTTACGGAAGTTGGAGCGAGGATGGATCGTTCCGTAGCGATGCTCACGGGCAAGAAAATCGAAGTGGCGATCGCGGTGTTGGGCGTGGCTTTGGCCGCAGGATGTTCCCGATCAGCCAGTTTGCAGGGCAGCGGCGCCAGCGCGCGTGCCGATCAGCAGAAAGCGCCCTTTCCGGAGGATACCGGCTCCAGCCTCCCCGAGGACCATGCGACAGTCGCTAGCCAAAAACCCGGGAAGGATGTGGACGCCAACCATGCGCCTCCCTTTACGTCTCCAATGTCCCCCTCCCTTCCCGCAGGGACTCTTCTCACGGTTCGGCTTCAAAACTCGCTCTCCAGCCTGAGAGTCCGCGGCGGCGAGATCTTTTCGGCGGTAGTTGATGAGCCTGTCGTCATAGATGGGAATATCCTGGTGGGACGAGGTACCGGCGTTTCGGGACGTGTGGAGTCGGCTCAGACATCGCCGCCAACGCGCAATTCCGCTTCGCTCCGCTTGATCTTGGACTCCATCACGATAAAGGGCAAGCAATGGCCGCTTCAAACTGCAAGCTTGTTCGCCCGAGGAGCCCCCGGCCAAGGCCACAATCTGCCGGTTGCCAGTGGGCTTGGCGAAGCGCGGTATTCAGTTGGTCCCAGCACGGTTCGCCTTAAGAAGGGACGCCGTCTCACCTTCCGGCTGACCCAAGCGGTGTCTTTAGGGGGGTGAAAGTCATCCCTGCTCACTCACCCCATGGTGGTCGCCTCTGAACTTACGCCCCGCCGAATTCGCTCTAGTCCGGAATCAATAACAGTTCCGCCTTCCACAAGCGATATCGATTTCTAGTGACAAGCGTTCTTCTCTGTCTCGGAACAACCTTCCTCATAGTGACTTCGAAACGGAGAGGCCCAGTCCGGAACCATTCGTCGCACCTCTCCCCATGCTGGGAACACTGCATCAGCGGAATGGAACGGCCAGTGCGCGAAGTGCGGGCCGCTCTCGATCGCCGCAAACGCGAGGAAACCTGGCACGGCGGGCCGTCGAAAACAAGTGCGCAGCGAAATGCGCGAAACTCTCACGGCCATGTTGCTCTCCTGCGAGTTGGCGATGATAGCCCCGATATGCCCGGCCGCGGAAAAAAATTCGCGCCATCGACAACCTGGCACGCGAGTTAAGGGTTCGGTTGGGAGCTAGCTGACCTTCAGTGACGTGCTGCTTGGGCTGCGCTCATCGGAGTTGGTTCGGACCAGGCGTCCGTTCCGGTGGATGTCGAGTTCACGAACCGCTCCCGCTTTTATTTGTCACAAACTCGGTCGTGAAGTCGGCACCCTCAACAGCTACAGAGGCGGCAACGAGCTGCTTCGTCGTTATTCGGCCATTTCCAGCGGGACCGCTGTGATTAAGGGCTCAGCCTCAATGGTGTCTGGTGTGCAAGATTTTGCGGCCTTGGTGGTTGGAATACAAAAGGCTTCAACTCAGGCGCCATTCACACTAGAATAGGCCAACGCAGCCCCTGGCCTGTCGCTTCCATCGCGGCATCCCGAAGGCTCTCCCGGAGGTTCTGTTGCACGTCCTGGTTACGGCCGACACTATGTCTGGTGCGTGGACATATGCCCGGGAGTTGGTGACTGGCCTTGTCACGCGCGGCGCCCGCGTCACGCTGGTCACCTTCGGCGAAATCCCACTACCCGATCAGACCGTATGGATGGACAACCTGCATGGACTTGATTACCGCCCCACTGCCTTCCGTCTCGAGTGGATGCAGGAAGCCGAGCAGGACCTGCCCGACTCCTCGAATTTCCTAATTGATGTAGTCCGCGAAGTTCAGCCTGATGTGCTTCACCTCAACCAGTTTTGCTATGGCAACCTGCCGGTGGACGTGCCGCGGGTGGCCATGGCTCACGGCGATCTGATCAGTTGGACACAAGCTGTGCACGGTCACGGGCCGCGACCCACTCGCTGGCTTAAGTGGTATCGCGATACCGTGATTCGCGGCATTGCCGGCGCCGATGCGCTGGTTGCGCCCTCGGCTTGGATGCTCGATACCCTCCGCAGCTGCTACACCCGGTCGCGGCGGGATGTGGTGATCTATCCGGGCAGGAATCCCATCTTCTTTAATCCTTACATCAGCAAAGACGATTCTGTCCTCGCCGTCGGCCGGCTTATCGATGCCGGCAGGCAAGTATTTCTGCTCACGCAGCATGTGCATCCCTTGTCAGTGTGCATTGTGGGTTCCGAGCAAACCGTTGCTGTGCCGCGCATTCCGATACGCGCTGATGTTAAAGTAGCCACCACCGATCAGAGTTCGGTAGCCATCCGCGGTCCCCAGACGGAAGCGCAGTTACGCGCACTGTATGGCCGCGCCGTTATTTACGCCGCCACATCGCGCTACGAGCCGCTGGGATTGCCTCCGCTTGAAGCCGCGCTCTCGCGCTGCGCCATCATCGCCAATGATATTCCCAGCTTCCGCGAGATCTGGGGCGACGCCGCTCTCTATTTCGAAACCAATGATGCCAATAGTCTTGCCGATGCCATCCGCCTTCTCAATGCCGACCGTCAAATGTGCCGCGCTTATGCCAACCTCGCCTACGCTCGCGCCCGCGATCGTTTCACCACCAAGCGCATGATCGATGACTATCTCGAGCTCTACCGAAGCCTGTCTTCGGTAGATTCCGCAGCGGCCTGACAGAACTCTCGAGACACATGTGAAAACCGACACAGGAATCGGCAAGTTTCCGACGCCCGTGATATCTTTTTAGGCTTATTAGAAACCCGCAAGATGGGAGGATTGGAATTCATGGCGGACGTTAAAATCACAGTAAAGCCCAACGGCCCATATCGAGTGGAGGCTCCCGAAGGCTCGCTCGATCTGGTCGATCCGAACGGCAACAAGTTTGACCTCACGGGCAAGACTGCTTTTTCGCTCTGTCGCTGCGGTGGTTCGGTGAACAAACCTTTCTGCGACGGAACCCATAGCCGCATTGGCTTCCAGGGCGCGGAACTGGCAGTCAAGAAAGCCGAAGGGGGAAGCTAGGTTCGCGGCAATTCGGCCGCGCCTAAGGAATGGGGCTTTCTTTTGTTTGCTCCGGAGTCGTGGAAAAGCTGTGCAAAACCCAGAGCCACAATCTACGAGATGCGTAAAAGCCACAGTAGCCACCTCCAACATGCTTATCTTTCATACCGTTACAACTGCGCACTCTGAAGGCTTACGGAAAAAGTGTTCCCCGTGGAGCACTCCCGCTGTTTCATGTCTGTCTTCCCGCGCGGAACTTTCTGGGAGGTATTGATGAGCCACCCACAAGACCGTGAGCTGGGTATGAAGCGCAAGATCACGCGCCGCGACTTCCTCAACGGCGTTCGGATCACTGCCAGCGCGGCCATGTTGCCGCCCCATCTTTTTGGCGCGTTCGACCAGCCCGCCGAAAAATCTGCCAATTATTATCCCCCGGAGCTGACCGGGCTACGCGGCAGCCATCCGGGATCATTCGATGCGGCGCACTCGCTGCGCGACGGAACCTTCTGGGATTCCGCCGGCAAGCCCGAAGATACGGGCGAACTCTATGACCTCATCATCGTGGGCGGAGGCATCAGCGGACTCGCTGCTGCACACTTCTATCGCAAGGTTGTGGGTGAACGCGCGCGCATTCTCGTGCTTGATAACCACGACGACTTTGGCGGCCACGCGAAGCGCAATGAATTTCGTGTGGGCAATGCGTTCCGCCTTGGATTCGGCGGCACGTTTTCCATCGAGAGTCCTGCGCCATACAGCTCGGTGGCCCAGGGCTTGGTCCGCGAGTTGGGCATTGACGTCGCCTCGTATCCCAAATATGTGGATAAGAGTCTCTATCGTTCGCTCGGTTTGCGTCCTCACATATTCTTCGACAAGGAAACGTTTAACACAGACAAGCTGGTGGTCAGCCCCCAGACACTACGTGGGAGTGAGGCTGAGGATACGACACCCGAGGGTGCGGAGGTCTGGAAGAAGTTTTATGCCGATGCTCCCATCGCTGAGCAAGCGAGGCGTGATTTGCAGCGCTTGTATCACGAGAAGAAGGATTACTATCCCGGTCTCAGTTCAGACCAGAAAAAGGCCAAGCTCGCGCGTATCAGTTATGCGAGCTTCCTCAAGGACGTCGCGGCGGCACACCAAGACATCGTGAAGATGTATCAAGCTCTCCCGCATCCCTTGTTCGGGGTTGGAATTGACGCCGTGGCCGCGCAGGACGCCTGGGGCCTCAACCTGCCCGGATTCGATGGCATGAAGCTTGATCCGGCGCCGGGGAAGGGAATGAACCGCGACGCCATTCCCAACGAAGAAGCCGATAAATATTTCTTCCACTTTCCCGACGGCAATGCATCGATCGCGCGACTGCTGGTGCGAAAACTGATTCCCGATGCCATGCCCGGCCAGTCAGCGAGCGATGTGGTCACGGCGAAGGCGAATTACTCCAAGCTCGATCAGTCCGGCTCTGGCGTGCGTATTCGACTGAACAGCACTGCCGTACGCGTGAAACATCTCGGCGATCACGCTTCGGCAAAAGAAGTCGAGGTCGCATATGCGCGCGGCGGCAAGGTGTATACGGCGAAAGCCAAGAACGCCGTCCTGGCCTGCTGGCACGTGGTGATCCCTTACATTTGCGATGAGCTACCCGACAAGCAGAAAGAGGCGCTGGCTTCGGCACAGAAGGTTCCATTGCTTTATACGAATGTCGCCCTGCGAAACTGGACACCGTTCCAGAAAATGGGGGCGAATTCGGTGTATGCCCCGGGCATGTATCACACCTATGTCAACCTTGATCTGCCGGTGAGCATTGGCGGTTATGAATGCGCTCGCAAGCCGGAGGAGGCAATCGTCGTGCATATGATGAAGACGCCGTGCCGTCCGGGACGACCCGCACGCGATCAGCATCGGCTAGGCCGAGCCGAATTGTTCAACACCGCGTTTGAAACTATGGAGCGCAAGATCCGCGAGCAGTTAGCGCGCACGCTGGGGCCCGGAGGCTTCGATCCCGCACGCGACATCGCCGCCATCACTGTCAACCGCTGGCCGCACGGCTACGCCTACGAATACAACTCGCTGTTCGATTCCTTCTGGCTTGAGGGTGGCGAAACGCCCTGTTCGGTGGCGCGCAAGCCGTATGGGCGAATCGCCATTGCCAATGCCGACGCCGATGCCTATGCGTATACCGACAGCGCAATGGATCAGGCGTACCGGGCAGTGGGCGAGATTACGAAAGCCTGACGCAAAACCCGCCCAGCCCTGAAGGCGATGCGGCTGATTGTAATCGCGAACCGGGCTGAGTTAGCCAGTTCCTGAAACCTTGCCGCTGGCCCTTGCTCGCCGTCCGTTGTCTATGCTGATGACTCCATGGATGACTTCTCGCGGAGCATCGATCACCTCATCAACTCCACTGCCGAATCGTTGAATGCGATCTACCGCGCGGTCAACCACCCGGGCAAGCCTCGCCCCGTAGTCGCGGTCTCGGTCTTCCCGTAAATTTCGCTTCGTGTCTGCGATGGAAAACCATGTGCGATTTCGATTGGATTCTTGCGCTGGATCCAGACGCAGGACCTCACAAAGATGGGCGCTGAAAGAAAGCTCTGTCTGCGCAGAGTTTTGCAAGTTGCCACCCTTGCGGCGGATGTATTGGGCGAACGATACTTCTTCCATGCGGCCGTGAACTCCTGCCTCCTCGAAAGCTTCGAGCGCCGCTGCCTGGGCGTGGGTCAATCCTGGCTCCGCACTGCCTTTGGGAAACGTCCAGCGTCCGTTGCGAGTTTGAACCAGCAAGAATTCGATTTCAGCCTTGCGCACGCGATAGCAAACCGCGGCGACCTGTTTGCATGCGCGCAGTTTTCGAAGCCGTGAAAGACGGATGAACTCAGTTGCTGCACTCGGCGTTCGGGGCCGTGACCAGCCCCTGTTCAATGGCGAGTCTCCACCAGGCATAGTGGCAGAGTGCATGATGGTAACTGGTTCTGGCTAGAGCACAACTTGGTTCCCGTCGGCGGAATAGAGCGATTCGACTTTCCCTCGGACCTTCCACCGCACATGGTTGGTTCATTCCAACTTGCGGGAATCCTTCTACGCACTTGCGCTCGGCCAAACCTAAAGACAGTATTTTCCTTTAGCCGCAACTGGCTGCCAGGATGGCACCTTTGGAAAACTTGTATTGTCTTCGCTGTAATCGAGAGCTCGAGGCTGGACACAAATCTGTCGCTGTATATATGTTCGCGCAGACCGTGGGAATAAGACCGCGACAAAAATCGGGGGCCCAACGGATCTGTTTCTGTCCGCAGTGTTCCGTCTCGCTGGCTATGGGACCTCCACCCGAGGGCGCACTCAACCTGGCGGCGTGGAATATGATCCGCGATCTGGTCTGCTCAGACCCCGCGCTGAATCAGGCGGCGTGGGAAAATCTTCGAGGACTTGCAGGCCTGCTGCCTGCCACAGGAACCGACGGCCGGCCACGCCGAACCGCCCCCGGCGGATACTTCGAGTTCTAATGGAGCGATAGGAACGGTCCCCCAGAGGCGCCCGCGAAAATGCGGCCTCGCTTGGCGGGACAGCCGAGGCGGCGATCGCTACGTGGTCCGCTTCAGTGAATCGTTTTGGTTTTCCGCGACATGTAGTCCATCAGCAGGTACTGGCCGAGCGTGTAGGGAGTGGTGAAGTAGGCTTTGCCGCGGCACATCTCGGTAACTTTCTGCACGAACTGCACCAGACCATAGTCTGACGCAAGCATGAAGGTGTTGATGAGAACTCCGGCACGCTTGCACTTCGAGACCTCTTCCAGAGTCTGACTGACGACGAGAGGGTCGAGACCGAAGGCGTTTTTGTAGATGCGCCCGTCTTCGAGGGTGAGGGCGGAGGGCTTGCCGTCCGTGATCATGACGATCTGCTTCATGTCTTTTCTTTGGCGCTGCAAAATCCGTTGGGCCAGGCGCAGACCTTCGCGCGTGTTGGTGTAATACGGGCCGACTTTCACGCGAGCGAGCTGCGAGAGCGGGACCTCTTCGGCGGAGTCGTGGAAGAGCACCAGCGAGAGCGAGTCTCCGGGATACTGTGTGCGAATAAGGTGCGACAGTGCCATGGCGACTTTTTTCGCGGGAGTGAAGCGGTCTTCGCCGTACAGAATCATCGAATGCGAGCAATCGAGCATGAGCACGGTAGCGCAGGATGATTGATACTCGCACTGATGCACTTGCAGGTCGGAGTATTCAATGTTCAACGGCAGGGCGAGACCTTCGCGCTGAATGGCGCTGGAGAGCGTGGCAGTGATGTCGAGGTTGAGCGTGTCCCCGAACTCGTAGGTCTTGGCGGAGCCACTGGTTTCGATGCCGGTGGATAGGTCGCGGGTGTCGTGGCGTCCAAAGCTGGACTTGCCGAGCGAGCCGAGCAGATTGCGCAGTGACTTGAAGCCGAGGAAGTCGAGACTCTTGTCAGTGATTTCGAATTTGGCTTGCTGCTGGGCCGAGCCGAGTTGTCCGCCGACGCTGGATTGCCGGGTGGGATCGTGCGGCTGGTCGATTGAAATGTAATCTTCCTGCTGCATGCGCTCGATGAGCCGTTCGATGAGTTCGTCGAGCTGCCCTTCCGCTTGCATTTGCTCGATACGCTCACGCATCTCCTCATCGAATACATCGCGGTCGAGCAGCGCTTGTTCGACGGCGCGTTTCAGTTCGTCTACAGTCTGCTCGCCCTCGGGCATCTCGTAGAACATGTAATCCTGAAAGCCGCTTTGCAGAAGATAGTCGGAGAGCGCGCCGAGCAGGTCTTCCATGCTCATCTCGCCCGCAGGGTCGGGAACATATTTGGAATAGCGGATGCGCTTCATAAACCGTGGCCAGTGGTCAGTAATCAGTGATCAGTGATCAGTGGCCAGCCAACTCGAGCCCAACGGCTTTAACTGGCCACTGCCCACTGACCACTGACCACTTTTAATTAAACTGTCTTCTCTGCCGATAGGGCCCTTCTTCACGTTCCAAAGTCTTCTCTCGTTCGCGAGGCTCGGGCTTTTTCTCTCCGGCTTTGAAAACGCGCTCCTCGTTGCGGCCAATACGTTTGTGTGCGTGCAAACCTTCCAGCACGAATTCTGCGGCAGAGACCTGCTGCTCTGGGCTTTCTTTCTGCGAGACGCCGAGGGGGCCGAGTTTGTCGGTTAGTCCCTGGATTTCTTTCAGGTTTTCCAACGCTTCCAATGCGGGCACAGAGTCCGACAACTGGATTTCGCCGCCTAGGTCAAACCATTGCACCACAGGCTGGAGATTCGCGCCCGTGAAGTATTCGTCGTATGTCTTTGCGATGGCGGCGCGGATCAGTTCGCGGCCCACGAAGTCGGCGCCCTTCATTTCGCCTTCGTACTCAAGTTCGAGCTTGCCCGTGATTGCGGGCAACGCGGCATAAACATCGCTGATGCGGGGCACTACGAGTTTTTCGGCGTTGGTGATGGCGCGGCGCTCGGCGTTCGAAATCACGTTCTCCATGGCGGAGATAGGTAGGCGCTGGCTGACGCCGCTGCGCTTGTCGATTTTCTTGTCTTCACGGGCGGCGAAGGCAATGCGCTCGACCACCTCCTGAACGTACTTGGGCAAGTGCAAGCGGTGACCGTTGCGGCGCGTCCAGGCTTCCTGCGACGTGATGGTGATGCCTTCCTCGACGGTGGCGGGATAATGTGTGCGAATCTCGGAACCGATGCGATCCTTTAACGGCGTGATGATTTTGCCGCGGGCAGTGTAGTCCTCGGGATTTGCGCTGAAGACCAGAGCGACGTCGAGCGCCAGGCGAATAGGATAACCCTTAATCTGCACGTCGCCTTCTTGCATGATGTTAAACAGACCGACCTGAATCTTTCCGGCCAGGTCGGGCAATTCGTTGATGGCGAAAATGCCGCGATTGGCGCGGGGAAGCAAGCCATAGTGAATCGTGAACTCGCTGCCGAGCTCGTGTCCCCCCCGCGCCGCTTTGATCGGGTCGATGTCGCCGATGAGATCGGCGATGGTGACATCGGGCGTAGCCAGCTTTTCCACATAGCGATCGTTGGGAGTGAGATATGCGATGGGAGTGGCGTCTCCGAGACGAGCAATTTCTTCGCGACAGCGGCGGCAGATTGGCGCGTAGGGATTGTCGTGGATTTCGCAGCCGGCGAGGTAGGGGAGTTGGGGATCGAGCAGCGTCGTCATAGCGCGCAGGATACGGCTTTTCGCCTGCCCGCGCAGGCCGAGCAAAATGAAATTGTGGCGGGAAAGAATGGCGTTGATGATTTGCGGCACTACGGTGTCCTCGTAACCGACTATGCCGGGGAAGACGGGAGCGTCGCTATGAGATCGAAGACGCTCGACCAGGTTGTCACGGAGCTCGTCCTTCACCGACCGGGTGCGCGAACGTTGTTCGGAGAAAGCACTGTTGCGCAGGTCAACGAGTGTGCGAGGAAGACTCATGATAGCAACTCCCGGGATCAAGACTTTCCTGATTATACGCCGGGGTTCGCTGGTCACAGCTCGGTGTGAGGGGATGATCGCTCAAACGCCTGAAGATCCTTTCCATATTGGAATCATGTACGGCTACCTGAAGGCATGCCCTGATACGAATCCTGAGAGTACCGCCCGCACCCCATCAACATCAGCGAGCATGGCGAGTGAGTAGACAGCAGAGCAGCCTTAGCGCCCGTGCCCGTTGCCTCCAGCCTTCTCGCGCGCGTAGGTTGCGCGGCGCAAGTTGGGGAGAATGGTTTCAAAATAGTGTACCAGCGAAGAAATGCGCGTCGATTCCGAGCGCAGTGCGAGCAGCTTTTGTTTGAAGTCAAGATCGAGAGGAAGGGAGCCGGCGAGATAGAAGGAGAGTGTTGATTGGTCGTTGCCGGACAGATCCTGCGAAGCCCCAGCCAGGCCGAGGATCTCCGAGTGCAGCGCCACGGCACGTGCGGCGTCTTCGCCGGTTGGAGTTTCAGGTTCGTCTTCGAACATAAGCACTTCGGCGCGCAAGAAGGAGAACTCCTGATTGACATTCAGAATTTGGAATCTCTCGCGGCCGTGGGTGATGATGTCAAAACGCCCGTCGGAGTATCTCTTCACCACGGTCACAATTTCCGCAGTGCAGCCGACTTCGGCAAGCCCTTGCTCGACGGAGCGCACTACGCCGAAGGCTTTGCTCTGAGCCAGGCAATTGCCAATCATCTCCTTGTAGCGCGGCTCGAAAATGTGCAAGGGCAGAGGTAAACCGGGAAACAGCACTACATCGAGGGGGAACAGGGGAAGCAGCGAATCCACGAAATCTCCGGTCGCAGCCAGCTCAGATGAGCGAACTTTGTAGAATTGTACGCCTATGCTTGACTCTCATCTGGTCACGGCATAAAACCCTGACATGGAACCTTCGAGTAGCAATCTCTCTGGCAGAGTCGCGGTGGTGACCGGCGCTTCGATGGGCATTGGGGAAGCTATTGCAAAGAGTTTCGCCGATCAGGGAGCAGGGGTTGTGTTGCTGTCGCGCGATGCGGGGAGAGTGGAAGCGGCGCGAGGTCGCGTGGGCCACTCGGAGCGCACGCTGGCGCTGGCCTGCGACGTGAGTCATCGCGAGGAAATTGATCGCGTGATCGGGCTGACGGTGCATCACTTCCAGCGCATCGATGTATGGGTGAATAATGCCGGGCACGGGCTGCTGGATTCGGTGGCCGAGATGGATCTGGCTGCGTGCCGAGCCATGTTCGACACGAATTTCTTCGGCGCGGTGGCCGGAATGCAGGCAGTCATTCCGGTAATGAGGCAGCAAGGCACGGGAACCATCATTAACATATCGAGTGTGGCCGGACACATTCCGCTGCCCTTTCACGCCGCTTACAGCGCAACTAAGTTTGCCTTGAATGCGATCGGCAAGGGGGCGCGAATCGAACTGATGCGGGATGGAATTCACGTACTCACGGTTTGTCCGGGTTATGTTCGCACGGAATTCGGAGCCAACGAGTTAGTGGGAACGGTGAAGAAGAGGGTGCGTCCGGGTTCGGTGCGTGGGATTACTGCCGAACGTGTGGCGCGGGCTACCCTCGAGGGGTATCTGAAGAGAAAAAGGGAAGTAATCGTGCCATGGACGATGCATCCGGTAGTGAAGCTGTATCAGATGTTTCCCGGGCTGGTGGAATGGGGAATGGCGAGGATGGCGGGGTGAGAGGATTTGCGCTCGGCCATGCCTGGTTACTGACTCAGTTCCGCCAACATCGCTTCCATTTCGGATTGTGCATGCAGGTTGCTGGTACGGCGGGCGGAGGCAATGCCGTCCGTAAGCATCTTTTTTGCGTCTTCCTGGCGATCAGCTTTGGCTAGGGTTTGCGCGGCCATGAAGTAGCCGGCAGTATAGTCGGGGTGAGTCTTCAGGAGAGTTGAGAATTCCGCAAGGGCGTGTTCAAAGTCACCTCGGTTGGAATGTTCCATGGCGAGGCCGTAACGAGCAAAAGCGTCGTTGGGGTCTTGCCTGAGCACTTCGGTGAGGGCGGCGATGCGATCCATGGAAGCAGTGATTCGTGATCAGTGGCTAGCTCAAATGAGAGTACTACAACTCGATCTTCCCTTGCCCCATTCCACGAACCCTGGCGCAGATCTCCGCCGGTGAATACAATTGACCGCTGACGACGGATCACCGATCACTGATCACTGACTACTGCCCAAACTTCGATTAAAGAAAGTTGAGAGCTTGCCCGTGGCCTGTCCTTTTTTCATGCCAGTGGAGAAATTGGAGAACGGCGCGTGGCCGCATCCAGCGCGGCTCCCCTTGGGATGCGGATGGAGCGGGCGCTGCACTGCGCCGGGACACGAAGGAGAAGTTCCTTCCGCACAAGAGTTGCAGGAATGCAATCTCGGCTACGCCTTGGGTTGCGGGCGGCTGCCTAAAGAGCGGGCGTGGGATGCGGTGCGCTTCTTCGTAATGGGTTCCGGCGACGCTGCCAAGGACAAGCGTGGCGACGCGACCGACGGGGGTGGCCTCGGCTTGGAGAGGTCCTCGGTTCAATTCCGGTACGTCTGTGAACGCGACTATCTTCCGGTTGAGCACGGCAGTGTGGAGTTTGAAATGAAGTCGAAACAATGGGTGCGTAGCCACGCCGACGCGCGCGTGCAAAGAATGGCCGAATGTTGTCTGGAGTCGTATTTGGCGAAGTGTGGGCGGTCTGAAACCAGGCGCGTCGCAAGCTGATCGAGATTGCTCCGGGAATCGTCGCGGCGAGGACGAGAAAATGCATGGATGAAGCAATGCTTACCGCGCGGCCGGTTCGGGATTCGCAATCGGAAATGGCGGAGATTGTTCTTCCTAATGATGCCAACCCTCTCGGCGCGTTACTAGGAGGCCGGCTGATGCACTGGATTGATTTGGCCGGTGCGATGGCTGCTCATCGGCACTCGCGAAATTATGTGGTTACCGCTTCGGTGGATCACATGGACTTTGTGGTGCCGGTGCGAGTAGGAGACCTGGTTATCTTGCGTTCGTCGGTGAACCGTGTGTTCAACACCTCGATGGAAGTCGGAGTCAAAGTTCACGTGGAGAACTACATTGCGGACACCTCGCAGCACGTCAGTTCGGCGTACTTGACCTTTGTGGCCATAGATCGTGGGGGGCACCATCTCAAGGTTGCGCCGGTGATTCCTGAGACGGAAGACGAGCAGCGGCGCTACGACGACGCGGGGCGGCGACGCGAAATCCGCCGGACCGAATTAGAGCGGCGGCGCCGAGGCAAGCGATAGCGAAAACCTCACCTTACCGCCTCTCTGTATAATCTAGAAGGGTTCTTCCTCATCTTGCAGTCATCTGGAGCGTGATTCCTTGAATGCACATATGCCGCCCCGTCCTGGCCCGCCCGCCCAGGGACCGCAGCCTTTGCCTGGCGTGGATGCCATTATAGCCGTCGGATCCGGCAAGGGTGGCGTGGGAAAGACCACGCTGGCGGTGAACCTTGCCGTCGCGCTGGCCAAGCTGGGCCACAAGGTCGGGCTGCTGGATGCGGATGTTTACGGGCCCAATGTCCCTCTCATGTTGGGAGTGAACGGGCAGCCCAAGATGGTCGGCGAAAATCGCATCGAGCCGTTGCAGGCCTTTGGGCTAAAGGTGATCTCGGTCGGCTTTCTCAATCCCGGGGACAAGCCGATCATCTGGCGGGGGCCGATGTTGCACCAGATTGTGAAACAGTTTCTAGGGCTGGTGGAGTGGGGCCAGCTCGACTACCTAGTCGTGGATCTGCCGCCGGGTACGGGCGACATCGCGCTTTCGCTGGTGCAGACGGTTCCCCTGACTGGTGCCATTGTGGTTTCGACTCCCTCGGATGTTTCGCTGCAAGATGCCCGCAAAGCTGTCGAGATGTTCCGGCAGATGAAGGTGGATATCGTCGGCGTGGTCGAGAATATGAGCTACTTTGTTTGTCCGCATTGCCACCACGAAATTGACATCTTTTCACGCGGCGGGGCAGAGAAAATGGCTCAGCACTACGAGGTTGCTTTCTTGGGAAATATTGAGCTCGATCCGGAGGTGCGCAAATCGGGAGATGGTGGCAAGCCCGTCGTGCTGGAAGGCGAGAACTCAGCCCATGCTAAGTCGCTGTTTGCGTTTGCGCGCAAAGTGGAAGCACGCGTGGCTGAGATTAGAGCGACTGCGCCGGCAAGCGTGATTCAGATTCAGTAGCAAGTCTTTTAACCACAGAGGAATTTCAATGTGCCTCTGCGCCCTCTGTGGTTAGCTTCTGTTTTTCTTGAACCGGTCCAGCCGCCAACCTGCTTTTGGCTCGCCGCCCTTCAGAATCAAGTCTGCCATCATCTCTCCCATAGCCGGGCCGTGTTTGAATCCGTGCCCGGAGCCTCCTCCGACTAGCCAGACATTTTCCATCGCAGGATGACGGTCGACAATGAATTGGCTGTCGGGCGTCTGCTCATATTGGCAGACGCGCGTCTCAATCAGCGGAGCATCTTTCAGGGCAGGGAAGCGGAAGGCCAAATACTCACGAACGAATTGCAGCGTCTCCTCGCTGATGACTCGTTCTCCCGAGGTGGGATCGAAGGTCGGACCGCGCGTGTCATCTGCAACTTTGAAACCACGGCGCGCGTGCCCCGGGATGCCATAGAGGAAACGGCCGCGATGGTCGCCCCACACCGGCAAGTGCTCGTCACTAAAGCGAGCGTCGCCCGCCGGCGTACCAAAGAAGAAGACGTCCTGCTTGGTGGGTTGAATGAGATCGCCGATGGCGCCGGGAAAAAGTTGGCCGAGCCAGGGTCCGCAAGCGAACACGTAGTGGTCCGCGGTGAGACGCGACCCGTCAGTGAGAGTAATCCCGCGCAGAATCGAATCCTCAAGACCTTGGGGCAAAACTGCGAGCTGCCGATACTTGCCGCCCTGGTCAACGAACACCTCGACTACAGCCTGGCAACTGGCGCGAGCCTCCAGATATCCGCATTCAGGTTCGTAGATGGCCCAGCAGATAGCCTCGAAGTTGATCTGCGGCCAGCGCTTCTTCATCACCGGCGCGGAGAGTTCCTGGAATTTGATCTTGGTCGCGCGTAGCATTTCGACCGAGCCGCGCTCGAAGGCATCGTCGCCTGTGGCCATCCACAGGACGCCGCAGCGATGAAGCAGGGTGCGCTTCCAGCGCCGCTCGTACTTTTCCCAGAGCTGGAGTGCCCGCGCGGCCATTTCCGTGGAAGCCTGATCGTGACCGTAAGCCCCACGCATCACTCGGGTCTCGCCGCCTGAGGAGGCGCGCGAATTGCCCGGGCCCCAAGCATCCAAAAGAGTTACGCGGGCGCCACCGTGCCCAAGATGAAGGGCAGTCCAGCCCCCGAACGCCCCCGCCCCGATGACTGCGATATGAGGTTTTGTCGTCATGCGAGATAGGCTTACACGTGGCATTTGAGGATACGTGGAGGCGGCACGACAGGAAAGGGCGTTTGCGATGACTTTTAAGCTTCCTTCAGCACGGTCGGGTAGAGGAAAGCGCGTTAGTTAGCCGGGTTCCGCTCGGTGCTTGACAGGACCACAGCCCGTTCCTAGAATCCACACAGGGTTCAGAAATTGGAGCGCTAGGCTAAGTTTTTGCATCTAAGATACTTACGAGATGATCCCGGGATTGAAGGAATCCTGGCCGATCGTAAAAAGCCTGGAAATGTTAATGCCCTCAGAACCTAACATCGACGCCCGCGAACGCGAGATCCTGACGGCTATCGTGGAGACGTTTATAAGCACCGGCGAACCGGTCGGTTCGCGGACCTTAGCGAGGGCCAATCGCGAAGGGCTGAGCCCTGCGAGCATTCGCAACGTCATGGCAGATCTGTCGGAAGCCGGCTACTTGGAGCAACCGCATACTTCTGCGGGCCGTGTGCCCACGCCAGAGGCCTATCGCTATTACGTGGAGCAGATCACCGGCACGGCGCGGTTGGCCCCGCAGGAAGAAAGCATGATTTCTGAGTCGCTCGCCGGGATCAGTGATGTGCAGGAATTCATGGAGCGCACTTCGCATGTGCTTTCGCTGATCTCGCGGAACGTGGGCGTGGCAATGGCAACCGGCGGCCCCAAGAATGCGCTCGAGCATGTGTATTTTTCCAGGCTGGGCGATCAAAAAGTGCTTGCCGTCGTGGTTACGCGCTCGGGTTTGGTGCGAGATCGGATATTACGACTGGATCTATCGCAGTCCGATCTCGATTTGGCGGCCCGCTACATCAACGAGAATTTTCGCGGCTGGACCATGGAGGCGATGCGCGCCGAGTTAGGCCGACGATTGGAACAGGAGCGCAGCGAATACGACCGGATGATGCATTCGATCGAGCAACTCTATAAACAAGGGGCACTGGCGGCCGAGCAAGGGGGGCAGGTAGTGTTTGTTGAAGGTGCCGCCAACCTGGTGACCGGTGAGCATGACCGTGAGCGCTTGCAGGCTATGCTGAAGACCTTGGAAGAGAAGGAAAAAGTCGTTCAACTCCTTGGCGCTTATCTGGATGTGAAGCAGGAAGCTGTGAGAGTGGTCATCGGTCTCGATCAGACACTGCCCTCCATGCAGAATTTTGTGCTGATTGGCGCTCCCGCGCGAGCTGGAAACGATGTGATGGGATCGCTGGCCGTCATCGGCCCTACGCGCATGGATTACCAGCACACCATGACGGCGGTTTCCTACATTGCGCGTTTGTTTGACAGGATCCTTAATGAATCGGAGTAACTCTAAATTACCTATGGTGAAAGTGAACGGAAGAACGGAAGCAGAACGAGCCCAGCTTGATTTGGAGCATGAACTTCCCGCGGGCGACGATGGAGACGAAACCGCCGAGGTCGCCGCAGTCGGCGGAGGCCAACCGCTGCAGGCCGCCGAGACCTCGGGGGTGGAAGCAGAAATGCAGAAACTCAGGGCGGAGCGGGACTCACTACTCGATCGGCTGGCACGGTCGCAGGCGGAATTTGAAAACGCGCGCCGGCGGGCGGGGCGCGAGCAGCAGGAATTTCGTGACTATGCAACAGTGGACGCGATCAAGTCCCTGCTGCCGGTGTTGGACAGCTTTGAGCGGGCGCTGCAAGTGAAGGCGGAGGCCGGAGATTTCCGCAGCGGCGTGGAGCTCATCTACAAGCAACTGCAGGACGCGTTAAGCAAACTGGGTGTGCGCCGTATTCCCGCCAAGGGCGAGCCGTTCGATCCGCGCCACCATGAAGCCATCGAACTGGTGGAGACCACGGACGCCCCGGACCATGAAGTGCTGGAGGAACTGCAGCACGGCTACAAGCTAAAGGAACGCCTGTTGCGGCCCGCAATGGTAAAAGTAGCGAAGAACCCCGGGAAGTAATCCCACCAATTTCATTCTTTAGTTGGAAGGCCATTCTGACCACAAACGCAAAACGTGACTATTACGAAGTCCTCGGTGTGAGCCGGACGGTGACCGAAGCGGAGCTGAAGAGCGCCTACCGCAAACTTGCTCTGCAACTGCATCCTGACCGGAACCCGAACAATCCCGACGCCGAGGAGAAGTTCAAGGAAGTGAGCGAAGCCTACGCTGTCCTCGCCGACTCCGAGAAAAGATCGCTCTATGATCGCTTTGGTCACGCCGGAGTGGGTGGCGGATTCTCTGCGGGTGGCGGATTCGACTCCACTGTGTTTCAGGACTTCGGGGACATTTTCGGCGAATTCTTCGGAGACGTTTTCGGCGCGGGCGGCAGCGGACGGCGGCGCAGCCGTGTGCAGCGCGGCGCCGATTTGCGGGAGGACTTGACGCTGGAGTTCGAGGAAGCTGTGTTCGGCACTGAGACCCGCGTAACCGTTCGCCGTCACGAAGCTTGCGAGGAATGCCATGGCTCAGGAGCCGCGCCAGGAAAAGGTCCCACCACATGCCGCTCATGCGCTGGCCGCGGCCAGGTGCGCTATCAGCAAGGATTCTTCAGCATCGCCCGCACGTGCCCGGCATGCCAGGGGACGGGGAGTGTGGTTACCGATCCCTGCGCGAAGTGCAAGGGTGAAGGACGGGTGTTGCGTCAGCGGACCGTCGACGCGAAGATTCCCGCGGGCGTTGAGGATGGTACCCGAATCCGCTTCGCGGGATCGGGAGAGGTAGGACAATTTGGTGGGCCGGCGGGTGATCTTTATGTTGTCTTGCATGTGAAGGAGCATCCGTTCTTCGCCCGTGAAGGCAATGACCTGCACTGTGTTGTCCCCATATCGGTCACCCAGGCAGCGATAGGAGCTGAAATCCGGGTGCCTACTCTCGAGGGTGAACACACTCTGAAAGTTCCCGATGGCACACAGCCGGGCACCACCTTCCGCATTCGCAATAAGGGCGTGCCGCTGCTGAACGGGCACGGCAAGGGCGATCTATACGTTGAAGTGCGCGTGCAGATTCCGAGCAAGCTGAACAAGCGCCAGCGCGAATTGCTTCAGGAACTAGAGACTACGACGAAAGTGGACAATCAACCGCAACTGCGCTCGCTGATCGGCAAAGTGAAGGACATCTTCGGATAGTTGTAGGCTGTCCGCTGGGCCAAACTCGGTACTCGCGACTCAGTATTGGGTACTGGCTCCTGACTCATGACTCGCCGCCGATGGATCGCCGACGAAGTATCGGGCAATCGCGCGATCCTCACCGGAGACCACGCCGAACATCTGGCACGTGTGCTCCGCGCTCGCGTGGGGCAGGAATTTGATATCGCGACCGGGCTCGCGGTGCGAAAGAGCCGAATCACTTCCATAGCGGAAAGAAGGGTTGAGTTTGAACTTGGCGAAGAGGTGCCGGCCGCCACCGCCGCGAAAATTACACTGGCCCTTGCTGTTTTCAAGTTTGACCGGATGGAGTGGGCCATCGAGAAATGCACGGAACTCGGCGTTGCCCACATTGTGCCCGTGATTGCCCAGCGCACCGACGTACATCTGGCGGCCGCAACGATAAAGCGCACGGAGCGATGGCGGCGGATCGCGCGCCAGGCGGCAGAGCAGTCTCGCCGTGCCCTCCCACCCGAAATTGCGGCTCCGGTAGAACTCCCAGAGGCGCTCCGCCTTCCGGGTGATGTTCGCATCGTCCTGGCGGAATCTGAGGAGAACGCTCTTTTGCGCGACGTCCTCGAACCGCTGCCGCAGGAGGCGGAAATCGTTCTCGCTGTCGGCCCAGAAGGGGGATGGACCATAGACGAGTTCGAGAGCTTCCATCAGGCGGGATGGACCTCCGCGTCCTTGGGCAAGACAGTTCTCCGCGCCGAAACAGCCGCCATAGCCGCTACGGCGATTGCCACCTCCGAGCTGAGTTAATCTCTTTTTTCCTCAGTCAAACCGCGTTCTCACCGCCGCTACCCGCGGGTGATATTCTGGCAAAGCAATGGCTGTGTCCAAGGCTTATTCCCGTCCTACTGCCTTTGTTCCCGATGATCGCCAGCGACAGGCCATCGAGCACGTGTACGGTCCCATGCTGGTGGTGGCTGGCGCCGGGACGGGAAAAACCTCTGTGCTGACGAATCGCGCGGCGCATCTTGTGGAACAGGGCCATGCTCGTCCGCATCAGAT
>Ga0070697_100000091_pt1 | contig 75795 bp, 75 predicted proteins | sample KBSK1501metaG_FD_65475 | JGI IMG/M metagenome (GOLD analysis project Ga0070697, IMG submission 65475) | Corn, switchgrass and miscanthus rhizosphere microbial communities from Kellogg Biological Station, Michigan, USA - KBS K1-50-1 metaG | ecosystem: Host-associated > Plants > Roots >... | reverse complement strand
CCTAACGCAGGCGCTGGTGCACTACTCGTGGGCCGCGACCTTTGCCGGTGAATGGACTGCTGCGGCGGCCGCTGCGGCCGAAGGAGCCGCATTGGCGCATGAAACCAACCAGCCCCAGTTTGGCCTTACTGGCGTTTTGATTGGGGCGCTATTGTCGGCGCTGCGCGGAAACGATCCGGACATCGACGGTGTGTTGGCCCAGCCCGAATGGTCAGGGATGGCGATGAACGGCGGCCCGCTGCTGGCAACCGCGCATCTGGCTCGCGCCGCGGCCGCGCTCGGCGAGGGCCGTCACGAAGCGGCATTCCTCGCCTTATGGCCCGTCTTCGATGAGAAGGACGCCGTCTTTCACCGCTTCATGCGTTGGCCGTCCGTTCTCGACCTCGTCGAGGCCGCCGCCGGCAGCGGGCAGCTCGATCGGCTGACCGCAGTGATGGCAGACCTCGAGTTGATCGCGACGCGCAGCAAGCCGGCCGTTCTATGCGCCGGGCTGAGCTGCGCGCGGCCGTTGCTGGCATCCGATGCCGCGGCGGCCGATCTGTACGAATCGGCGCTCAGCCAGGACTTGAGCGGCACGCCGTTCCTGCGCGCGCGAACGTTTTACTCCTACGGCCGCTGGCTCCGTCACCGGAGACGCAATGCTGAAGCGCGGACGCCATTGCGAAACAGTATGGGGCTGTTCGACGCGCTCGGTGCCAGGCGCTGGGGTGGACGGGCTCGCGACGAGTTGCGAGCGACCGGCGAGTCGGTCGGCCGGCGACGCCCGCCGGATGCCCGCGAGCGCCTGACAGCTCAGGAGTTACAGATTGCCCAGTTGGCTGCCCGAGGTCTCTCAAACCGCGAGATCGCAGAGCGGCTGTTTGTGTCGCACCGCACGATTGGCTCGCACCTGTATCACATCTTTCCCAAGCTCGGCATCACAGCGCGCACGCAGCTGCGGGACGCGCTGCGCAGTCCCGATCCCCACTGAATATCAGTCGGTCGACTGATGCGCGCGGCTCCTTAAGGGCGGCACCATCGTAGATGGACCGACTACGCGAATCAAGGAGGAGCATATGAGCAAAAAGCCAAACGTCGTTCTCGTGCACGGCGCCTGGGCCGACGGATCGAGCTGGAGCGCGGTCATCCAGGCCCTCCAGGCCGAGGGCTTCAAGGTCACGGCACCGCAGTTTCCGGAGACGTCGCTGGCGGCCGACGTGGCGCGTCTTCGCCAGGTCCTCCGGCGTCAGGATGGCCCGACGGTTGTCGCCGGTCACTCGTATGGCGGGCAGATCATGACGGCGCTCGGATCCGACGCGCCCAATGTCGTCGCGCTGGTCTACATCGCTGCCTTTGGACTTGCCGAAGGCGAGTCGCTGGGCGCGCTTCTCGGTGGCGGCCCACCGTCGCCGGCGCTGGCTCATCTCATCGTGGACGAGCAGGGGTTCGGCTGGCTGCCGGAAGAAGACTTCGTCGGCCACTTCGCGGCGGACGTCGACCCGGTGAAGGCTCGCGTGATGTTCGCGGTGCAGCAGGGTCTCTCCATGACAACGTTCGAAGACGTGATGGGCGTACCCGCATGGAAGTCGCATCCCACCTCATATCTGGTGGCCAAGAACGACGAGGCGATTCCGCCCGACGCGGAGCGAATGTTCGCCAAGCGCATGGGCGCAAACACGGTCGAGGTTGCCTCGAGCCACCTTGCGATGGTCAGCCACCCCGGCGAGATCTTGACGCTCATCGAAGCAGCCGCATCAATTCCCGTTAGCAGGAGTTAACTGCCATGCCCATGATCGACGTATACGCCACCAGAGGAACGTTCAAGGATCCCAAGTCCCTCGCCCAAGAGCTCGCCACCACGCTGATGAAGATCGAGAAGGTTCCTGATATCCCGATGTTCCGTCAGAACACCGCGGGATTCGTCCACGATCTTCCCAGCGGTACGCTCTCGAACGTCGAGGGAAGCGGCAACTACATCAGGGTCCAGGTCCTTACGAACGCAGGGGCGCTAGATCGTGACAAGCAGCTCGCCGTGGTCCGCCAGTTCACCGACCTGATTGCGGCTGCCGCCGGCGATCCATCGCTCGCAGACAGGACCTGGGTGCTGCTGACGGAGGCGGTTGAAGGCGGCTGGGGACTTGCTGGTCATGCCAACACCAACGCGGAGCTCATCGATGCCGCGCGTGCCCAGATTGCGGAGCTCCAGCGTGCGAAAGGCTCCGGAGGCTGAATGCAGGAGGCCCGATGGGCAACGACCTGATCATTGGTTACGACGGGAAGGCGCGCTGTTCCTGGGCTGGAACTGGCGAAAGCCCCTTAGGCCGCTACCACGATGAGGTCTGGGGTACGCGCACTGACGACGAGTCGGCGATGTTTGAGGCGCTTACCTTGGGTGTGTTCGAGGTCGGGCTCAGTTGGTCGATCGTTTTCGGCAAGCTGGATGCGTTCCGGAGGGCTTTCCGCGGCTTCGACATCGCAAAGGTCGCGGCTATGACGGACCTGGACGTCGACCGGCTGCTCCAGGACCCGTCGATCATCCGTAACCGTGGCAAGATCCAGGCCACAGTCGACAATGCGCGCGCGATGAGATCCGCATCGCCGAGCCTTGTAGCGCTCGCGAAATCCCACGAGAGTACCCGGAAACTGGCGCCGCAGTCCCTCGGGGACCTCCCCAAGTCGACTCCGCAGGCGGACGCCTTCGCCAAGCAGTTAAAGTCTCAGGGGTACCGCTTCGTGGGGCCCACAAGTGTGTACGCATTCATGCAGAACGTCGGCGTGGTCAACGACCACATCCATGGGTGCTTCCGAGCGACCGACTACCCTCAACACCCAAAGCATGGCCCGCGGCCATTGAAGCCGCCGGCTCCTGGCCGGCCAGCAGCTGAAGCTGAGCCGGAGAAAATGATGGGCCAGATCAAGACGCCCTAATCACACAAGCTACCTCTGGGAGGGTTTGGGAGGGGGCTGGGATACCGAGCACCGGGTAGGGCATCATTTGGTGATGCCCGCGGTCAGCTTGCTGCGCGCCCGAACCGGCCTTCGAGGCGTGACCAACATCGAGCTCTTCTTCGACCTCGTCTATGCCTTCGCGGTCACCCAGCTGTCGCATTACCTCCTCGATCACGCCACCGTCGAGGGTGTCATCCAGGCCGCCGTGCTTTTTGGAATGGTGTGGACCATCTGGGCATCCACCGCCTACCTCGTCAACTGGCTCGACCCTCACCAGTTGCCGGTACGGCGGCTGCTGCTCGCGGTGATGGTCGCGGGCCTGATCTCGTCGGCTGCAATCCCAGAGGCATTCGGGCCGGCCGGACTGGTCATCGGCGCCTCTTATGCCGCGGTGCAGATCGGGCGCAACCTTTTTGCCGTTTACGCCACGCGTCATGAAGCCCTCGAACGCAACTTCCAGCGCTTCTTCGTATGGTCGCTCGTCGGCGGGTCACTGGCCATCCTCGGTGGGTTGGCGCAGGGTCACCTCCGCGAAGTGCTGTGGGCGCTCGTGGTCGCCATCGATCTCTTTTCCGCGGCGGTCGGCTTCTACGTACCGGGGCTGGGTCGCACCGCGACTCGGGAATGGAACATCGATGGAGCCCATGCCGCGGAGCGAATCCAGGCGTTCGTTATGATCGCGCTCGGTGAGTCGATCGTCATCATCGGTGCCTCGCTGACCGGCTTTAAAGACCTGTCTCTCGGCGAAACCGTGGCGTTCCTTCTGGCCTTTGTCACTACGGTTACGTTGTGGTGGGTCTATTTCGACCGCAGCGCGGCCTTCGCCGCACGCGCCCTCGCTTCATCCCCTGATCCGGGCCGGCTGGCCCGGTCCGCCTTCTATTGGGCGCAGGTGCCGATGGTCGCCGGCATCATTGCGGTGGCTGCGGGCGACCGGCTCCTCCTGGCCCAACCGACGCAGCCCGCAGGCGTCGCTACCGCTTCCATCCTTCTCGGTGGGACGGCCATATTCCTCGCCGGCCATGCCTTATTCAAGCTGGCGATCTGGCATCACGTCTCGCGCCCACATATCGCGGCGATCATCCTGCTGCTGCTCTTTATTCCGATCGCCGTGCTCCTACCGGGTCTGGCAGGGGCCGCGCTGGCGATCGTTGGCCTGGGTGTTGTGGTCGCCGCTATGAGGGGGCAAGCGCCCGCGGCCGTCCTCGAGGCGATCACGCCCGCGACCGCCGGGGATTAGCGCGGGGGCCCTACAACTTATTAGTGTGTTTGCAGGCTGATCAGGGCTACGCACGCACCACGTGTGATTCTCCAGACGAGATATACCTCGGATGAGCAGGTCATCACTCAGTGGTCCCATCGCGCGAAACAGCGGGATGGCTGCACGCTGACGCGGATCTGGCTTCGAGGGCGAACCTGCATTGTTCTCCATCGCGATGTCCTCATGCTAGCCAGCTAGTCCGAGCGGCCGCCAAAGTATGAACATCGGGTATTTACGCCGCCGGTGCCGGTCGCGCATCGTCATCGCGCCGCCCCACGATACTCCGGGGTTCAGGAGCGCCGTCCTGGCAGATGCCCAGGGTGCGATGTTCTCGGTCAGCAAGCTCACCACAGGTCCTTAGCGGCCGTGAATGACGTATCGAAGGACGGGCTGAGGAGGTTGTGATGCGCAAGATCGTCGCGGGGCTGTTATGCGTAACAACGGGAACGTCTTCCGGCGATCCCCACAACCTTCTCTTTGGGCTGGCCTTGGTATGTCTTTGCCCTTTTGATCAGCAACGAGTGGCGGTGGTGCACACGCGTGGATGGACCGGCGCTAACGCTCCTCAGCCGGCTGATCTGCTCAGCGGGCTAGACTGCCCGCATGCCGAGTGTGGCCTTCCTGCTCCCAGGGATCGTGGGTGCTTGCGTTGGCGCGCTCGGCTGGCTGTTCGTCGGCCTGTACATTCAGCGCCGGCAATTCATCAGACAGGCCAAGAACGGCGCGAGAGCGGTGTACTTCGAGATCGACATGAACCGCGTCCGCGTGGACGTCGCGCGGGAGTTCGGCTCCTACACGCCCCTCAGCCGGTCTTCATTCGAGCGCCTCTTACCCGAGCTGGCAACGTGGCTGGGCCCTGCTCAGCTGCAAACCATTGTGACTGCATACATGGCGCACGCAGGGTACGAGCAGGCGGGTTCTGACAGCGAGTTCTCTCCAGAATTGCGCCGGCAAGCCTTGACCGGGATCCTGGAGTCTCAGGAAGAGGCACTCCAGCTGCTGCGCTCTCAGGTCTTCTCACCAAGACAGGCTCGTCAGCTGGCCCAGAAGCACTTCAATACTACTCAGCCCGAGATCAAGACCGATGAGCAACGCGCTGCCATCCGGACGAGCCGATGAAGGCCGACCACCGGGCCCTGGTCGAACGTTACGTCGAGGCTCTGAATAGTCACGACTATCTTGATGAGCTCGTCACCGAGGATGTCGTTATCGAGTATCCGCAGTCTGGCGAGGTGATTCGTGGACGGGACAACCTGCGGGGACTGATCGAGCACAGCCCGGGCGGGCCCACTGGCGCCGACGCCGCAACGGCGCGGGCCCGGGGTCTCGATGAGGTCAAGGTCGTCGCCCCACTGTTCACGCTAGTCCGTGTCGAGGGCGGCGGGAGGACGGGCAGCTTTGAAGTCCGCGTTCGTTATCCAGACGGGTCAAGCTGGTGGTGGGTCCAGATCTACGAGCTGCGTGATGGACGCATCGCGCATTCAACGCACTACTTCGCGCAGGATTTCGACGCTCCGGCGTGGCGTCGACCGTGGGTCGAGGTCGACCAAAGGCGTTAGTTAGCTGTGGCTGGTGATTTCGGCGTGAACGCGCAGCGCTCGTCGGAATAAAAGGCTGGACCGGCGGCTTTGGATTGTCATGGCGCTGAAGTCCCGCACGGCCGAGAGTCGTGTTCGAGCCCTGGCGGATGCCCACAGCATCCCACTGCTCGGTTTCGGCAGCGCGATCCCGAATGGGTCGACCACGGTCGACGCGGTGCTGTGGGCCCTCGAGCTCGGGTACCGGCACATTGACACCGCGCCTTTTTACGGCAACGAAGAGAGCGTGGGCCGCGCGCTGAAAGAGAGCGGAGTGCCTCGCGCCGAGTTGTTCATCACAACGAAGTTCTGGCCCGGCGGCACCGATCCGGTGGAAGGGGCGCGGCGCAGCCTGCAGAGGCTCGGCATCGATTACGTCGACCTGTACCTAGTGCACTGGCCGCAGGGCGGTGCGACGTGGATGTGGCCGGGCATGGAACGCGCTCGCGAGCTCGGTTACACGCGGTCGATCGGGGTGTCGAACTACGACGTCCGCGAGATCGACCAGGTGATCGCCGCGGGAACGGCGGCGCCGGTCGTCGACCAGTTGCAGCTCAGCCCGTTCGAGTACCGGCGAAAGCTGCTTGGGGGGGCGGAAAGTCGAGGCGTCGCGGTTGAGGCGTACAGCCCGCTCGGCACCGGTCGCCACCTCACGAACGGAACTGTGAAGCGGCTCGCATGGCGCGTAGGACGGACCCCTGCGCAGGTCCTGGTGCGGTGGTCACTGCATGAAAGGATTGATCGTCATCCCGAAGTCGACCCACCGGGACCGCATCGAGGAGAACTCCCGCGTCTTCGACTTCACCCTGTCCGACGAAGACATTGCAGGGCTCGATACGCTCGACGAGACCGGGGGCACGGAACGCGCGCTCGAAGAGAAGTTGTGGTGAGGCTTCAAGCCAAGTTGCGCGGCCAGCCCCAGAGCTCTCGGAGCGGAGCCTTCATCTGACAGAACGTGACCGGGGCTCCCTGCTCCAGTCATTTCACGACGACGGCGCCAACCCCTCGAGCTACAACCCGACTCTCACCATGGTCGCCCGGGCGTAATTTAGCGTCAGGCCTGGCGCATGCCCGGCGATCTGCCCAGACTCTACTCAGGGCCATGGCTTGCATCTTTGAGGACGGTCTTGGGCGGCCTCGACGACCTTGAAGGCCGGGCCAGGCCGGCCGTGCGGCTGCCGGGGCCCTTCGTAATTCCCGCCTTGCGCTCCTTGGCGATCTCTTTGAGCCGGTCCCAGGCCGGCGACGACGCGCCGACCGATGTCGCGACCAGCTGGGCGATGGTCGGGTCCGGGACCGCTGGCCACTCTGCGCCCTTGCGCCTGACGTGCCGGTTGGTAATCCATCGCACGGAGCGAGCGGCCAGTGCATAGAGGCGTGGGTCGTCCGGTGCCCAGTCGAACGCCGCGTCGTACCTGAGGTAGATGGCACGGAACTCCGGATCGCCCATCGCGTCGCGCTTGTCGGCGAGCCAGACGGAGGCTTCCTTCGGCGAGGCCGACTGCAGCAGGATCCAGAGGTCGCGCTCCATCTGCACCGAGCGCTGGCTTACGCCGAGCTCGTGCAGCCGGTCAAGGAAGTCGGCGACCTCTGAGGAGACGAACAACCGGTCGCCGGCGCTGAGGCGGGCGATCCGCTCCCGGGTGTGGCGGAGTTCCTTGGCCCGTTCCTGCAAGTTGCGGTCGATTTCGGTGATCGCCGAGGCGAATCGGTCGGGATCGGCGGCGAGCAACTCCTTGATCCGGGCGAGCGGCACGCCGGCCTCGGCGAGCGTTTTGATCTTGACCAGGTCGATCGCATGGTGGGCGCTGTAGCGCCGGTATCCCGACGAGTCACGCGGCGGCTCCTCGAGCAGGCCGCGCTGGTGGTAATGGCGGACGGCCTTGATTGTGACTCCCGCGTAGGCGGCGAGCTGGCCAATAGTGATCATGCGTCGGTCCCCCTTCGAGCTATGCATCATGTCACCGGGTACCGCGGCGGAACGCAACCTGGGCCCACAAGTACCCGGCCAGCGCGATCGCCGCGCACCAGGCCAGGGCCAGATCGGTGGTGCTGCCGGCCGGCGTGCCGGTCAATAGCGCGCGCAGGCTCTCCACCACCGGGGTGAACGGCTGGTGTGCGGCGAACCAGCGCACACCGGCGGGCATCGAATCGGTCGGCACAAAAGTGCTGGACAGGAAAGGCAGCAGGAACTGGATGGGGAGGGTTGAGCCGTTCGCCCCGGCCACGCTCTTGGCGACCAGGCCGAGGGCCGCCGACAGCCAGGCGAGGGCAACTGAGAACGCCGCGACGATGCCCACGACCGCGAACCAGTCCAGGACTGAAGCTTTTGGCCGGAAGCCGACCAGCAGCGCCACTCCGGTGACGACGATGGTGGCGGCGAGCGTTCGCACGACGCTGCCGCCGACATGACCGGCCAGCAGCGCGCCGCGGGTGACCGCCATCGCGCGGATCCGGTCGATGATGCCGCCCGTCATGTCGGTGTTCACGTTGATCGCCGTGGGCCCACAACTGGCCGCGACTGTCAGGAGGAGGATGCCGGGCACCAGGAAGTCAACGTACGGCGCGCCGTGGGCCACGGTAGCCAGCCCGTGGCCGATTGGCCCGCCGAGGATGTAATCGAACAGCAGGAGCATGACGACCGGCACCATGATCGTGCCGACGAGGAGCAACGGAAACCGTAGGGTGTGTTTGAGCTCCCGCCCGATCATCGTGGTGGCGTCGTGGATGGCGAGGGTCAGCGAAGTCATTGATTCTGCTCCTTAGAAAGGGTTCCGGTCAGGGCGAAGAACACGTCGTCGAGATCCGGCGTGTGAATGGAGAGGTCTTCAACGGCGATACCGTCGCCGAGCTGGGCGAGCACGTCGCGCAGCGATCGGATGCCGCCGTCGTTTGGTACGCGCAGCACCAGGTCGGTGTCGTCGCGCGAGCCCTCGCGCAGCGCTCGGGCGGCAGCGTCGAGCGAGGCGGCGTCGGCGAAGCGCAGCACGATGTGCGCGCCGGTGATGCGCCGTTTGAGCTCGTCAGGGGTGCCCTCGGCGACGATGCGACCCCGGTCCAGCACGGCGATGCGGTCGGCAAGTTCGTCAGCCTCCTCCAGGTACTGCGTGGTCAGCAGGATGCTGACGCCGTCGGCGGCGAGATCGCGAATGATCTGCCACATGATGTGGCGGCTGCGCGGGTCCAGGCCGGTGGTTGGCTCGTCGAGAAAGATCAGCCGTGGCCGTCCCATCAGGGTCATCGCGATGTCAAGGCGGCGTTTCATGCCGCCGGAATAGGTGGCCGGGGTCCGCTGCGCCGCTTCGACGAGGTCGAAGCGCTCCAGCAGCTGGGCGGCCCTCGCCCGCCGCTCGGTCGGCACCAGATGCAACAGGCGGCCTATGAGGTACAGGTTCTCTTCCCCGGTCAGCAAGTTGTCGACGGCAGAGAACTGCCCGGTGACCCCGATGAGCGAGCGGACAGCGCCGGGCTCGGTGCGCAGGTCGTGCCCGAAGACGCTGGCGGTGCCGGCGTCCGGCTGGATCAGGGTGGACAGGATTCGCACCATGGTGGTCTTGCCGGCTCCGTTCGGACCGAGCAGTCCGAAGACCTCGCCCTCGCCAATGCTGAGGTCGACGCCCTCGAGTACGACCTTCTCTCCGTACGCCTTGCGCAGGCCGTTTACGGAAACCGCGCTACGTGTCGCGTTCTTGATCAGTGTGTTCATGCGACAAATCCTGCAACCTTGACCCTAGGTCAATGTCAAGCCGTCATCGCTACTTTCCTCGCGCGAGCTGCATCCTGTGCCCAGGTACAGGCTCGTGGAGCTAAACGCCGCGCGGAGCGAGCAATGCCATTTCAGCTTTGGCCGTCGTCGTGGCGGCGCCGGCAGCGTTGTGCGTGTGTGGCGTTAGATAGAAGATAAACGTGACCTACCGCAGACACGAGCCAACCGGTACCAGGTGGTGAGTGTAAAAACAAGGAGAGTAAGGATGTTTGAAGCAAAGGCGGCATTTAGCGGTTTTTCGGTTGACGACCTGGTAAAGGCAAAAGGATTCTATCGAGAGACCCTGGGGCTAAAAGTAGACGATGAAGGCGCAGGAGTAAGGCTACATTTGCCCGGCGGCGGTACGGTGTTCGCCTATCCAAAAGCTGATCACCAACCAGCCACTTTCACCATTTTGAAACTTCGAGGTTGATGACATTGATGAAGCAGTGGATGAGCTATCAAATCGTGGCGTGCAGTTTGAGCATTACGAAGTTGATCCAAAAACTGATGAGAAAGGCATCTTACGGGGCAGGGAACGGAATATGGGCCCTGACATAGCCTGGTTTAAGGACCCTGCTGGCAATTTCCTGTCCGTGCTTGAAGACGGTCGGTGAGAATCATGAATGTCGTGAAGGTTGGTGCCATGTCTTTCCTCGGGGGACGAATGGTGGCTTTGTGGAGGGCCAGCTCATGCCGACGCTGTCCGCAGACAAAGTGCCAAGGTGATTGCAGGGCTGGGTCAGGAGGCTAAGCGAATCGGGCTCGTGCCCTTGGTCTACCTGCGGTTACGGGCAGACCACGGAATGCGCTTCGGCACCGGGCACAGCCGGTTCGAGTTGCAGCCTGACGAAAAGTCGAGAGAATGCCGCCTACGCCGACCGGAGCAACGGCCCCCAGCCGGACTCGCGAAACCAGCGGGTCAGATCGGCCGCGGGAATTGGAGGGCAGAGGTAATGTCCCTGGGCCAGGTCGCAGCTCAAAGTCACCAGTTTGTCCCAGGTTTCGCGGTTCTCCACCCCTTCGGCAACGACCTGAAGGCCCATGTTGTGACCGAGTTCAATCACGGAGCGCACGATAGATACACTCGCGCTGTCCGCCAACATGCCGATGATGAAGGACTTGTCGATCTTGATCTCGTTCACCGGCAAGCGGTTCAGGCGCGCGAGCGACGAGTAGCCGGTACCGAAGTCGTCAATAGAAAGACGAACGCCGAGCGCACTCAGGGGCGTGATGGTCTCGATGAGGGCAGAGGGGGCCATGATGCTGGTCTCAGTGATCTCCAGCTTGAGTTTGTCGGGCTCAACCCCCCAAGTCTGGAGCATGCGGGAAGTCGTCTCCGGAAAGTCGAGATCACGGAGGTTCCACGCCGACAGGTTCACCGCCAGACCGACGTCCAGTCCGCTATCGGTCCAGCTCCGCAACTGGCGCAGGCCGCGATTGAGTACCCATCGCACGAGCGGTTGGACCACTTCGGTCTCTTCCGCAGCTGGAATGAACTGGTCGGGCGACAGGAGCCCCTGCTTCGGATGCTGCCAGCGCACCAGCGCTTCCACTCCGACCGTCCTTACGCTGTTTAGAGCAACCGTTGGCTGATAATGCAGCACCAGTTCGTCACGTCCAATCGCTTGACGAAGCTCGCCGATGAGTGCAAGGTGGGCGGCCGTGTGCTCGTCATGCTGGGGAGCGTAGACCGCGTAGCCGCGCTTGGTCCGTTTGGCCACGTACATCGCCACATCGGCGTGGCGCATTAGGGTATCAGCCTCCTCGCCATGGTCAGGGTACAGAGCAATCCCGATGCTCGCCCCGACATCGATGTTCCGGCCATCCACCACGAACGGACGCTCCAACGCCTGCAGAATCTTCTTTGCAGCCTGTGACCCACCATTGAGATCAGTCCCACTCGCCGGCAGCACCGCGAACTCGTCTCCGCCAAGGCGCGCAACGGTATCAGATTGCCGGAGCGTCGCGCCCAGACGCAAAGCGACCTGCTGCAAGAGCAGGTCGCCAATCTGGTGACCGAGAGTGTCATTGACTTCCTTGAATCGATCCATATCCATGATGAGCAGCACCAGCGGTTCGCGTTCTCGATGTCCGATGGCAATTGCCTGACGCAGCCGGTCGTTGAAAAGCATTCGATTTGGTAGGCCGGTTAGCGGATCGTGGAGCGTCTGATATTCCAGCGCCTCCTTCTGCGCGCGCTGGTCGGATATGTCGTGCAGGATTCCGACGAAGCGACGTTCGCCCCCCAGGAGCATTTCGCTGGCACGGAAATCCATGGGGAAGATCGACCCGTCCTTGCGCTGTCCCCACAGCTCACGCGACCCTGAGACAGAGATCTGGCTTTTGCCTGGCCGCAGATAATTGTTGAGGTCTCTGACAAAGTCGCCACGGTACGGTTCAGCGATCAGCATCTTGGCGACCTGCCCATGCACCTCAGTCAGCGCGTAGCCAAAGAGCTGTTGAGCGGCCCGGTTGAAAAACTCGATCATGCCGCCTTCGTCGATGCTGATGATGCCGTCGGCAACGTTGTCCAGAACGCCCCGCTCACGCTCTGCCGTCGCTTGCAAGGCTCGCTCTGCGCGCTTTCGCTCGAGGTATTTTCCGATCTGGCTTCCGATGTCCATCACCATGGCGAGGAGATCTTGATCGGGCTCGCAGATCTCGGCGCTATAGAAGTTGACCACTCCGGTGATTTCCCCTCCGCTCAGGATTGGACAGCCAAAAGCACCGTGCAGGCCCGCATCCGCGGCAGCTGCCGGCGGGGTGAAGTCGCGATCGCTGGCTACGTCCACGATCCAGACGGGCTGGCGTCCAGCCCATACCTGGCCGGGTAGGTCGATTTTGGGGAAGAGGGTAGCCTCGGGGTTGATCCCGTTGGCACCGACCTCTAGTGACGGCGTATGCCAGAAGTCCCGCAAGCGGAGCACGTCTTCATCGCGATCCTGGATCCAAAGCTGACCGACCTGACAGCCCAGGTCCTCGCAAAGCCTCTCCAGGATTCTGTGAGAGGCTGCCTCGAGGGCAGGGGCCTCCGCCAGCATGCGGGTAACGGCAAAGGGGATGGCTTGAAGCCGTTCGATCTTCTGACGGGGGGTGATATCGTCCATCCCCAAAACGTAGTAAAGAGGCTGACCCTTGATGTCGCCGATTAGCGAGATGCTGACCAGGGCCCGCCCGACGGTGCCGTCACGGTGAAGGTAGCGCTGCTCGGCCTGAAACCTCGTGGTCTCCCCGGCCAGCAGTTGGTGGCTACCCGATAACATGCCTTCAAGGTCGTGGGGATGGGTTATCGCCCGGACGGTGGTGCGCGACAGCTCCTCCCCGGAGTATCCGAGGAGCTGACACAGCGCCCGGTTCACTTCCACAAAGCGCCAATCCAGGCGCGCCAACGCGATGCCGATGGGAGCGTTCCGAAACGCGTTTCTGAAGGGTAGCTGCGACTCGCGCAGCCGCGTCTCCGCCCGATTGCGGCCGGTGAGTCCACTTGTGGGGTGGGTCAGGGCCGCCTAAGAATGGAGCCGGCACCCCGCGGTTGTCATCATCCGTTCAGATGACTTTTGCTAGGATTTTTGCGGCGGACCTGCCTTGGCTGAGTCGGGAAAATCCGCCGATCCGGGGCCCCCTCCCCGACCGAGTCCGCGCCCGACGACCCAGGCGGCAACCTGTGCGCGCGACCGGAAGCTTAGCTTGGAAAGGATATGGGCGACATGGGTGGACACGGTGGCCGAGCTGACATTCAATTGACGGGCGATCGCCTGATTGGTAAACCCAACCGCCATCAGGTTAGCCACCTGGCGTTCCCGTTCACTGAGCCTCTGCTGGTTTCGTAATTCGCGCGGCTCCGGGGCGAGGCCGAAAATGCGCAGAACGCCGGATGCCTCCTCGCGGCGACGGTTCGCGGCTTCCCGATCTTCCTTCGAACGCCCACTCCGCCCCGGGCGTGGCGCGCTGACGTCCATGATGACGTTGAGCAAATGGGTTACGCCGGTCGAGCCGCTCAAGGGATAGATCTCCCAGTCCCAGCGGCTGGTCTCGCCCCGCTTGCCATGTTCGATAGCCCCCAGCTCGCGGAACTCAAAGCTCTTCAGGTGTTTCGGCTGGGCGGTCGCGCAGACCTCACGCATCAGATCGAGAACACCGGCTTCCTGGGCGCTTGGAAAGAGGTCCGCAAAGGTTTTGCCCGCGACCGGCAGCTTTTCAGGGTCGAGCCAGTGTTCCCACACGCGGTTGGCGTAAAGGATGTGAAACAACCCGCCGCCGCAGTCGCTAACGTGGAAGCCGATAGGCAGGGAATCCAGGAGCCGGCCCAGGACGACCAGGGCGTCTGACTCAGGCGATGTGCGAAGCACGGAGGCGAGCGCATGCAGTGGCGACTTCGACTTCAGCACGGGGCCTCCAGCTTACTCCGGGTCAGGGATCGACCCCGACGGCACCAGCATAACCTGACCGGACAGCCCGCACTTCGCTGTCCAATCGCACTTCCTAGGTACTACGCGGAAGGGCTGGACACCTGTTCGCTCACCCGAAGGGTGGCGGGCCCTCTCGCCCCTGGGTCTGCGTCGATGCGCAAAAATGGGGATTAGACAACCCATGGACGAAGAACTGAAGCCGCAGCAACCCGCTCCGGTCGTGGCACCCGAGGGGGCGGCGACGGAGGTTTCTGAGCGCGCTCGACGGGTTCGTGCCGGCGGTCGAATGCCGACCCTGTATATCGGCCATGGCGCACCGCCACTCGTCGATGATTCGCTCTGGGTCGCCCAGCTGGCCGCCTGGGCGAAAGCGCTACCGCGGCCGACGGCGGTGCTGATGGTCTCGGCGCACTGGGAAAATGCGCCGCTGACGATCGGCGCGACCCGTACCGGCACACCCTTGATCTACGACTTTGGGGGCTTCCCCGAGCGCTATTACCGTGCTCGGTACGGATCGCCCGGAGCCCCTGAGCTCGCCGCTGACGTGCGTCGGCTGCTTTCCGACCAACCTGTCGCCGAGCAAGCTGACCGAGGGCTCGACCACGGGGCCTACGTCCCACTCACCGTGATGTACCCCGACGCCGACGTGCCGGTGCTGCAGGTCTCGATGCCGAGCCTCGATCCCGAACAGCTCTTCGAAATCGGTCGGCGCCTCCGACCGCTGCGCGACCAGGGCGTGCTCGTGATCGGCAGCGGGTTCCTGACTCATGGTCTGCCCTTTCTGCGCGACTTCCGGATCGATGCGGCGCCGCCGGCATGGTCGACAGAGTTCGACGCCTGGGCGCACGAAGCGCTCGAACATGGCGACCTCGACGAACTGTCCGACTTCGTTCACCGCGCACCGGCCGTCAGGTATGCGCATCCTCGGACGGAGCACCTGGCGCCCTTGTTCGTGACCCTGGGCGCCGGCGACAGCAACGGGGAGCCCCTGCCGAGCATCATCGATGGCTACTGGATGGGTCTTTCCAAGCGCTCGATCCAGATCCCGTAGTCAGCAGGGGAACGCCATGCTGCAGGTGCGCCGCGACCGCGAGATCCACCGGGAGGACGGGGGCTGGTTTGCGGCCCGCTGGCACTTCTCCTTCGATCGCTATCGCGATCCGCAACAGATGGGGGTTGGGCCGCTGCGTGTTTTCAACCACGATCGGCTGGCTCCCGGAGCGATCTGGCCGATGCACCCGCATGCCGACATCGAAGGCATCACGTACGTCTGGAAAGGCACCTTCCGCCATGCCGACAGCCTGGGCAACGACGGGATCCTGCGACCGGGCGGCGTCCAGTTGATGACCCTGGGCTCTGGTGCCGAGCATTCCGAGCAAAACGCTTCCGAGACGGAGCCGATGGAGTTCTTGCAACTCTGGATTCTTCCCGACACGCCCGGGCTGCCGCCGGGCATCCAGCAGCGTCAGTTCAGCAGGGAACAGCGCACCGGTCATTTACTGAAGGTGATCGGGCGTGGTGACGGTGAGTTCCTCAAGGTGCACCAGGACGACGCTGCGGTCTACGTGGCGGCGCTGCTGCCCGGCAGCGGGGTGTCGCACGGATTCCCGTCGGGCCGCGGTGGCTATCTGTACCTGATCGAGGGCAGCCTGGTCGTCGGCGACGACCAGCTCTCGACCGGGGATGCGGTCAAGATCCGCGAGGAGCCTGAGCTGCGTCTCCAGGCAACGCAACCGAGCGAGCTAATCCTGGTCGATGTGCCCCTGCTGTTCAGGCCGGTCGGCGTCTGGGCTTAGATTAGGCGCATGCCACGCCAGGTCTTTTCAGTATCCGAGGTGAAGCAGCTGCTGCAGCAGGGCGCGCAGCTGATCGACGTCCTCGGCGAAGACGATTTCGAGCATGACCACCTACCCGGGGCGATCAACCTTCCACTCAAGCAGCTGGACGCAAAGACGTCAGCAGGACTCGATCACGACCGGCCCGTCCTGGTCTACTGCAACGACTTCGGTTGAGACCTTTCGCCGCGAGCCGCGTGGCGGCTCGAAATGCTGGGATTCAAGAACGTGATCGAGTACATGCCCGGTAAGCAGGCCTGGTACGAGGAGAACCAGCCCCGCGAGGGCCGGGCCGTCGACGAAATCTGGATCGGCGACGTTGCCGATTCGGAAGTGCCAACCTGCGATCCGGCCGAACGGATCGGTGACGTCCGGGCTCGCACGGCGGGCTGGGATACCTGCGTGGTCGTCAACCCCGAGCGCGTCGTCATGGGTCTGCTTCGCAAGAAGGAGCTCGACGGTGACCCCGACTCCAGCGCCGAGCAGGTCATGCGCCTGGGGCCAACAACGTTCCGGCCGAACATGACGCTGCCCGACCTGCTCCAGTCGATGCGGGATCATGACATCCAGACGAACAGTCTGGTGACCACCCTCGACGGCCGGCTGCTTGGCGTCATCTCGCGAGCCGATGCCGAAGCGACGCTGGCGCACGAGGCTGTGGCCGAAACCCCGACGAACCGCTAACCCAGCTCGGCGTTGCCACGCCGCCGGCGGACATGTTAGGCTGCCGCCTAAAGGAGGGAGAGTCATGAGTACAACCGTCGACGCGGCTCGACTCCAGCGCAATGCGGTAGGCCTGGCACCGACACTCTTCCAATCCATCACGCACATGGCCCCGGCCGCCGCCGTCGCGTTTTCCATCATCGTCGGGGTTCCTTATGCCGGTGGGAGCATCTCGCTCGCTGTCCTGCTTGCCCTCATCGCCTGCCTGCTGGTGGCGATCAGCATTGGACAGCTCGCGAAGCACCTACCGTCGGCCGGCGGCCTCTATACCTTCAGCTCGCGCGGGCTCGGCGCACCGGTTGGTTTCCTGGTTGCCTGGGGATTCATGCTGGCCGAACCGATCGTGGCGCCGCTCCTCTACCTCATCTTTGGCAACGAGCTGGCCGCCAATCTGAACTCGCACTTCGGCTGGCCACTGTGGCTGTGGGCGCCGTTCGCCGTGGTCGCCGGCTTGATCGTCTGGGGCCTGACCTATCGGGGCATCCGTCTGTCGACCGGCACCGGTGTGGTGCTGGGCACGTTCGAGATCCTCGTCTTTGTCGCCTTGTCACTAACGCTGATCATCTCCGCCGGGAGCCACAACACGCTGTCGGTCTTCGCCCCGAATACCGGGAATGCCAAAGGGCTGGGTTCCGTCTTCCCGGCAATGATCTTCGCCATCCTGGCCTTCATCGGCTTCGAGGCGTCAGCCCCCCTGGGAGAGGAGGCTCGAGAACCGCGCAAAACCATCCCGCGGGCCGTCATTCTTTCCGCGTTGCTGATCGGGATTTTTTACCTCTTCTGCTACTACGCCGCGACCGTCTACTTCGGCCCGGCCAAGATGGCCGATCCGAAAAACGGCTTTGTCACGTTCAATGGCGGGGATCCCTGGTCAGGCATGGCCCAGGCGGTGTGGGGACCCGGCATCGTGATCGTGATCCTCGCCGTCCTCAACAGCGCTATCGCCAACTCCAACGCCGGGGTGAACGCGGCAACGCGGGTCGGTTACGCGCTGGCGCGCATCGGACTGCTGCCGCGAATGCTTGCGCGGATCCATCCGCGCTTCGCCACGCCCTACGTTGCGGTCAACGTGCAGTCCGCCGGCGGCATCGTTCTGGCGGTGGCCCTAGGGTGGGCAACCGGCGGGCCGCTCAACGCTTTCGCTCTGCTCGGAACGGTGGCCACCATCGTCGTGGTCGCGATCTACATCCTGACCAACCTCAGCAACCTTGTCTTCTACCTGCGAGAGCAGCGAGGCGAGTTCAATGTCTTACTGAACGGCATCGTGCCGATCGTCGGCAGCGTCGTCTTCCTGCCGGCGCTGGTCGCCGCCTTCGGGATCGACTTCCTCAACCTCGGCATTACCCCCTTGACCCCACCCGCGAACCTGGCGCCGATCATCATCGCCATCTGGATGGTGGTCGGGCTCGCACTGCTGATCTACTTCACCACCCGGGACCCGAAGCGAATCACGGAGACCGGCCGGGTCTTCCTCGACGAAACCGAACCGGTGCAAGTGCGGGAGGGGCTGCCGGTCCAACCTTAGTAATCGCGGCTTGAACGCCTGGACGCTCGCGGACTAATATCGACTTCTGCCTGTGAGGGCAGGAGGAGGAAAGCACATGCCAGAAACCGCTGTTTACGCGCCCGGCACACCGGCCTGGGTCGATCTGTCGACGTCCGATGCCGCCGCCGGCAAGACCTTCTATAGCAAGCTGTTCGGGTGGCAGCCGCAGGATCTCGGGCCCGACGCCGGCAACTACGTGATCTTCCGGCTCGATGGCAAGCAGGTCGCGGCGCTGGGGCCGGTCCAGAATCCGGGCCAGCCATCCGCGTGGTCGGTGTACATCGCGACCGACGATGCGCAGGCCACCGCGAAGAAAGTCCGCGACGCCGGCGGGACCGTCGCCCTGGAGCCGCTGCAGGTGATGGATCAGGGCTCGATGGCTGTCTTCCAGGACCCGATCGGGGCGTTCATCTCGGTGTGGCAACCGGCGAAAATGAAGGGCTTCGATCTGAGGAATCAACCGAATAGCTTCGCCTGGGCCGAGCTCAATGCCCGGGGCGTCGAAAAGACCAAGCCGTTTTACAAGGAGGTCTTCGGCTGGGGCGATAAGACGAGCCAGATGGGCGAGGGGCAGCCCCCCTACACGGAATGGCAGCTTGGCGGGGAGAGCATCGGCGGTGGCATGGAGATGAGCAAGGACATGCCGGCCAGCATCCCGCCGCACTGGCTGGTCTACTTCGGGGTTGCGGATCCCGACGCCACCGCCGAGAAGGCGACCGAGCTCGGCGGTAAGGTGAATTTCGGTCCGGCAGACTTTCCCGGCGGCCGCTTCGCCGTAATCAGCGACCCGCAAGGCGCCACCTTCGGCGTCCTGCGAATGAGCCAGTAGCAACGATTCGGTCGGGGCGGGGGTCTACGCGACCCCTGCCCGGACCCTTTGCCTGAAGTCGCAGCTGCGCCGCACCGGGCAGATATCGCAGCGCGGCGCCCGCGCCCGGCAGACCATCGCCCCCAGGTCCATCAATGCCTGGTTGATGAGATAGCCCTTGCCCTTAGGAATGACCGCGGCCGCCAGCGTCCAGAGTTCGGCGGTGCGAGCCCGAGCGGGGACCGTCAGGCCAAAGTACCGCCGCAACAGCCGCGCCACGTTGGTATCCAGCACCGGCGCGTCCCGCCGGTGGGCGAAGCTCATGACCGCCCCGGCGGTATAGCGGCCTACGCCCGGTAAGCGCTGGAGCTCGTCCAGCGTCTCCGGGAAGGTGCCCGCCAATCGATCCGCTACGTGTAAGGCCGCACCATGGAGCCACCGGCCGCGGATCTTGTAGCCGAGCGGGTCGGTGATCGCCTTCACCTCCTGAAGGGGTGCCCTGGCCATCGCCTGCACGGTCGGGTAGCGGCGTAGCAGGACTTCGTAGACCGGCACCACTCGGGCGATCTGGGTCTGGTGCGACAGCACCTCGGAGACCAGGATTGCGTAGGGGTCGCGAGTCTTGCGCCAGGGCAGATCGCGCCTATTCTCCGCATACCAGGCCAGCACGCGGCGCTGAAAAGAGCGGCGGCGTCCTCGCGAGATCATTGGGGCAGCGTAAGCCAGAGTTTGATCCGAGACATCAAGCAGTACAAGAAGACCGCCAAGCCGGTCCGGTGGGCCTACGCCGATCCGACGAGGCGCGTCGCCTGATCGCTGTACAAGCGTTCGGACGGTCCACTCTCAAATTGTCATCGTCATGCGCTACGTGAGTGGCTCCTAGCCCTGAAGCGGGCTAACCTTGCTCGTCTACCCCATCGGCGGTACTCTTGCGTAATGCGACCCCTTCGGTATTCCATCAACGTCACATTGGACGGGTGCTGCGATCATCGCGCAATACTCGCGGACGAAGAGTTGCAAGAGTTGCATCGTCACGCGGTCGAGAACCTCGACCAGGCCGATGCCCTCCTCTTTGGCCGGGTGACTTACGAAATGATGGAGGCAGCGTGGCGGCCGCCGGCGCCGACGGGAGGGAGACCTGATTGGATGGAACCCTTCGCCCAGACGATCAACGCGGCAAAGAAGTACGTCGTGTCGAGCACCCTGGAGCAGGTCGATTGGAACGCGGAACTCGTGCGCGGCGATCTGGGGAAGGCCGTTCAGCAACTCAAGCGGGAGTCGGGCAAGGGACTGTTCGTGGGAGGTGTGAAGCTCCCACTGGCGTTGACGGAGCTGGGATTGATCGATGAGTACGAGTTCGTGGTGCAGCCCAGGCTAGCGGGCCACGGGCCGACGTTGTTCGCGGGGCTATCGAAGCATGTCGACTTGAGGCTCGTCAGCCGGCTGGAGTTCGGCTCGGGGGCGGTGGCGATGCGGTATGAGCCGAGAAGGTAGCCATTGGGCTTGTTAGCCCGAGTCGGCCGCATCATGGAGCAACGGTTTCGTTCGTGCTTCGGAATCTTGTCCACGAAACCTTTCACCGGTGGCATCCCCATTTTTAGGGCCGCCAGCGGTCGCTGATGCGATACATCAAGCAGTCCAACAAGACCGCCAGGCTGTTCCGGTGGGCCTACGGCGATCCGACGAGGCGCATCACATGATCGCTGGACAAGTCGTTCGGACAGTCCACTAGACGGCCACCGGGACCTTCTCAGAGAAATGACACGCCGCCCAATGATCCCGCTCCTTCAACTCCAGCGGCGGCTCTTGTTCGGCGCAAATCGGAAACTGCGCGATCGGGCAGCGCGTGTGGAAGCGGCACCCGCTGGGCGGGTTGACGGGTGATGGGATTTCGCCCTTCAACAGAATAGTGCGGCGTTGGGCTTCGAGCTCCGGATCGGGCACGGGAATTGAACTGAGGAGCGCTTTCGTGTAGGGATGAAGCGGCCGAGGATAAATCTCGCGGCTGGCGGCCAATTCCACGATCTTGCCGAGGTACATGACGGCGATCCGATCGCTGATATGGCGCACTACCGAAAGATCGTGGGCGATGAAGAGGTAGGTGAGGTGAAACTGTGCCTGCAGATCTTCGAGCAGATTCACGATCTGCGCCTGGATGGAGACATCGAGGGCGGAGATGGGTTCGTCGGCCACGATGAACGTCGGTCGCAAGATCAGGGCGCGCGCGATCCCAATCCGCTGCCGCTGGCCACCGGAGAATTCGTGCGGATAGCGGTTGACGAAGTTGGGATTCAAGCCGCAGATCCGCATGACCTCCTGCACCGCCCGTTCCCCAGTCTTGACCCGCAGCAGTCCGAAGTTGCGAAGCGGCTCACCGATGATGTCGCCAACCGTCATGCGCGGGTTCAGCGAACCATACGGGTCCTGAAAGATCATCTGCATCCGCTGCCGCACGCGCCGCAGCTTCTCGCCGTGCAGCTTGGTGAGCTCGCGTCCCTCGAGAAACACCGAGCCCGATGTCGCAGGCAGCAACTGGACGATGACGCGGCCCAGCGTCGACTTGCCGGAGCCGGACTCGCCGACCAGGCCCAACGTCTCGCCGGCCTGGATGTCGAAGCTCACATCATCGACCGCATGGACGACTTCGGCCCCGAACAGGCCGGCCCCCACCGGGAAGTGCTTGACGACGTCCTTGACGCGCACCAGCACTCCGTCCGTAGCCGACGCCAGTTGAGTCGAGGGTTCAGCGGAGGTCTTCATGGTCCTTCAGGGCGTTCCGCATCAGCACCCAGCATCGCGCCTGCTGGCCCGGATCGACGTCGACGAGCGGCGGCTCCTCGTGGAAACATCGTTCCACCCGGAACCGGCAGCGGGGGTGGAATTTGCAGCCGGGGGGCAGGTTCGTCATGTCGGGTGGCAGCCCGCGAATATTGAGCAGGCGCTCATGCTTCGACTCATCGACTCTCGGTAAGGACCGAAGCAGGGACCAGGTGTACGGATGCTGCGGGCTCCTGAAGATTTGCCGCGTCGGACCTGACTCCACGATGCGACCCGCATACATCACGAGCACTCTGGTGCACAGACTGGCCACCACCGCAAGGTTGTGCGTGATCAAGATCACCGCCATCCGCCGCTCCCGGTTGAGATCGCGAAGCAGCTCGATGATCGAGGCCTGAACCGTGACGTCCAGGGCGGTGGTCGGCTCGTCGGCGACGATCAAGGAGGGCTCGTTGGAGAGGCCCATCGCGATCATCGCCCGCTGTCGCATCCCGCCACTGAACTGGTGCGGGTAATCGCGCGCCCGCTGGCTGGCTGCCGGGATCCGCACCGTATCCAGCATCGGCACGACTCGCTGCTGGGCCTGTTTGTGGTTGAAGCGGTGATGCGCATCCATGGCCTCCTCAATCTGGAAGCCGACGCGGAGCACGGGATTCATCGAAGACATGGGGTCCTGGAAAATCATCGCCACGTCGCTCCCCCGAAATTCTCGAAGCTCCTCCGCGTCCATCTCGAGAACGTTCTGCGAACGAAACATTACGCGCCCCTCGACCACGCGCCCAGGTTCAGGAACCAGCCGCAGCAATGACAGGGCGGTCACCGACTTGCCCGAACCGGACTCGCCGACAATGCCCAGGGTCTCGCCCTCGGCCACCTCGAAGCTGACGCCATCGACGGCCTTGACCACCCCGGCCGAAGTGAAAAAGTGCGTGCGCAGGTTTTCGACGCGAAGCAGAGGAGCCGAGACGCTACCTCCTCATTCGGGGGTCGAGCGCGTCGCGCAGTCCGTCGCCAACGAAGTTGAAGGCCATCAAGGTGAGCGAGAGTGCGATCGCCGGAGCCAGCACGATGTGGGGGGCCAGTTCGAGCGCGTGGAAGCCATCGGCGGCCATGGCGCCCCAGGATGGCGTCGGCGGCGGCACGCCCAGACCGAGATAGCTCAAGAACGCCTCGAAGAGAATCGCCTGGGGCACCGCGTAGGTCGCTTGCACGAGGATCGGCCCGAGCGCATTGGGAAGGATGTGTCGGAGGATGATGGCCAAATTCCGGGTCCCCGTGGACCGGGCGGCTTCGACGAACTCGCGCTCACGCAGGGCAAACGTTTGGCCGCGGACCAGGCGGGCCATGTCCATCCAGCGAGTGACGGCGATCGCGAAAGCGATATTTGCCAGACTGCGACCGAAGAGCAGCACGAGGAGGATGACTACCAATAAGTCAGGGATCCCATACCAGATGTTGATGAGGGTTGAGATCACCGAATCGACGACGCCGCGATAGAAGCCCGCCAGCAGACCCATGGCGATCCCGATCAACGAGACGATCAGCATGGTTCCAACCCCGACCTGGAGTGAGATCAGCGCTCCACCCATGATCCGGCTGAGGATGTCGCGGCCGGATGCGTCGAGGCCCAGCAGGTGTTTCGCGCTCAGCCCCTCGTAGGTCGGGCCGATTGCCTGCTTCCAGACCGGAAACGGCGTCCAGAACACCGAGACGACGGCCGTGACGACGAGGAGGCCGATGATCGTTGCGCCCACCAGAGCCAGCTTGTTGCGCCGCACCCGCCTCCAGGCGTCTTGCCAGAGCGTGACCTGCTCCGGCATTTCATACACGTCACTGACGTACTCCTCGGGCAGAGCAGCGCCGGGTAAGGTGGCCATCAGTATCGAATCCTCGGATCCAGGACGGGATAAACCAGGTCTACGCCGAGATTCACCACCCCAATGAGCGCGGCGTAAAAGGTGAACACCCCGATGACGATGTTGTAGTCGCGGTTCAGGATGCTGTCGATGAACTCCTTTCCCAGCCCGGGGATGCCAAAGATGTTCTCGATGACGACGACGCCGGTCAGGATGCCGGTCGACAATGGTCCCAGGATGGTGACCACCGGAATGAGAGCGTTGCGGAGAGCGTGCCGAATGATGACGACGCGAGGGCGAAGCCCCTTCGCCCAGGCCGTTCGGACATAGTCCTGACGGATTACCTCCAGCATGCTGGCCCGGGTGAGTCGGGCGACGATACTGGCGTAGGGAAAGCCCAGGGCAATAGCCGGCACCAGGATTTGCTCGGGTTTACCCCAGCCGATTTCATAGAAGAAGACGCCGTTCGTCCAGATGTAAAAGAGCTTCCCGGTGACCAGGACGAGCACGGTGGCGATGACGAAGTTGGGCATGCTGTAGCCGACCACCGCCGTGGAGCTCGCCACATAGTCGACCCAGGTGTTTTGTTTGAGCGCGGCGAACAAGCCAAGCAGGAGACCGAGGCCGACGGTGAAGACCAGGGCCGCGGCTCCCAGCGTGGCGCTGGTACCGAGTTCACGGATCAGCAGGGGCGTGATCTGGACGCCTCGGTTCACTAAGGATTCGCCGAGGTTCCCGTGAAGGACGCCAGTCACCCAGATTCGATACTGCTCCGGGAGCGGAAGGTCAAGGTTGAAGTGGTGGAGTAGCATGGCCAGCTCGCGGGGATTGTGCGGACGCTCCGAGACAAAGGCATCCCCAGGCAGGAGGGCGTGCTCGCCGATGAAGACGATCGAAGAGATGGCGACCGCGGTGAAGCTGATGAGCAGCAGGCGCTGAATGATGTAGACGAGTGTCCCGCGGGTCACTGACTAAACAGTACCTCTTTAGAACGTCGAGGGCCCGCTGTCGAGCGGGCCCTACCAGTCTCCCTTCGTTCGAACCGGTCTAGTGCTGGAGGACCCTCAGGCCGGTCCAGTAGTAGTCGAAGAACGCGTTGCCGCCGGCGCCCTTGACGTAGGGCTTGATCACGTAAGGCTGAACGCCGTAGTAGAGCGGTGCCCCGATGACATCGGCGATCATCATCTTCTGCGCCTGGATGTAGTCGCTCAGCGCCTGGTCAAGCGGCTTCTGATCTGCCTTCGTGACCAGGTCGTCCATGGTCTTGTTGCAGTAGCCGCTGCCGCCGCTCCCCGCATTGCAGACATATAGATTGTCGAACCAGTCCTGGGGATGGTCATAGTCGGCCGACCAGCTGTGCCGGAACATGATGTACGTCTTCTTGTCCCGGTTCTTGAAGAAGGTCTGACGGTCGACGGCTACCAGCTTGACCGTGACACCCAGGTTCTGCGTCCACTGCGCCTGCAGGTTCTCGGCCGTCGCCTGGTTTCCCGCTGATGGATTAAAGGTGTAGGTCAGACCCTTGACCTTCGAGCCGGTCGGATCCCACTTCTGATAGAGCGCCTTGGCGGCCGCCGCGTCGAACTTTGCGCTTGGATCGGCTCCGTCGCCCAGGTAGCCCTTGAGGCCTTTGGGGATGAAGCCGCCGGTGGCCTTGGCACAGGTTGCGCCCTTGGCGCACGCGACGTCAACCAGCTGGTCGCGGTCGATGGCCATGCTGAACGCCGTCCGACCATCTTTGCCGGCGTCACCGGCGAACGGTCCCGTCGTGAAATTGAAGCCAACCCAGGTCGACCGGACCGACGGGTTGAGCGTCAGCTCCTTGGCATGCGTGCCGTTCTTGTAGCGAAGGATGTCTTCATTGGTCGGCGCCATGTTCGCGAAGCCGACGATGTCATAGCCGCCCGTCTCATATTTGGTGATCCAGGAGCCCGGATCGGCCACGACGTCGACATGGATGTGCTTGATGGCGCCCGTCGAGCCGCCCCACCAGTTACTCACCGGGCCGAAGTCGAGGGAAGCCTTTGGCGTCCGCGCGGTCATCTTGAACGGACCGGTGCCCACCAGTCCATCGGGCGTGGTCCACCACGTGTCCTCACCCTTGGCCGCGATCACCTTCTGATCGACGATCCAGGACGCCCCTCCGAGCGCCAGGGCAGACAGCCACCAACCGGCGGGTGCGGAAAGCTTCGCGACCACCGTGTAGTCGTCGGTCTTGGTGAGACCCGACATGGTCTTGGCCGTGGGCGGCGTTGCCGAAACTGCGTCAAAGCCAACGACCGGCGAGAAGTTGGTGGCATATGCGTCTCCAGCAAGCGCCGTTCGGTTCCAGCTGTAGATCATGTCGTCAGCCTTCACCGGGTCGCCGTTGGAGAACGTGATGTTGTGCTTCAGCTTGAAGGTCCAGGTAAGGCCGTCGGACGACACATCCGGAAGGCTGGTGAGCAGGTCAGGAACGACCTTGCCGTTGTTATCGAATTTGACCGGTGCGTCAAAGATGTTCTGGGCAAAGTCGAAGTCAACCAGCGCCGAGATATGGGCCGCGTCGAAGGTTCCGATGTCTTCATTGATGGGAAACCGGATCGTTTGGTCTGAGGCTAATTGTTCCCCGCCGCCGGTGGTCCCGCTGGTGCCGCAACTTGCCAGCATCATCGCTGAGAGCACCGCACTCGACGCTAACTTCCACCCAGATTTATGGGTCATACACTTTCCTCCCTTCCGTAGCTCGAATCGACCTCAAAACAGTAGCAAATAGCAGTACACCTCAATTGTTAGAGGCCTGTTAGACCCCGCAAGTCTGTGGCGGCCAAGGCCAGGTCGTGGGAGGCGGCCTCGAGGGCGGCGCTGTCGACGGTGGCATTGATGAAACCGGCCCCTAACGTCTCCTCGGCCGTCATCAACCGTCCTGTCAGCATCAGCTCCAGCCCCAGCTTACGAGGAAGGGCCCGAAACACGGCCGGCATGATCGTCATCGGCATGACGCCCAATCGGACCCCAGGCAGGCCGAAGTGAGCGCCTTGGGCGGCGACCGCCAGGTGGCAGGCCGCCACCAGCCCGAAGCCCGCCCCCAGCGCGTCTCCGTTGACGGCGGCCACCAGGGCTTTGGGGAACCCGTCGATCAGGAGGAGGAGGCCGCCCAGCTCGCGCCGCTCGAGCGCCTGGGCCAGTGGCGCCTTTCGAGCCACGAATTCCTTCAGGTCCGCCCCGGCGCTGAAGGCCATCCCCGCGCCCGTGATGACGACGGCGTTCACCGTGGCGTCCCCTTTAGCGCGGGTTAGCGCCGTATGCAGCCCCCGCACCATGGCAGGGCTGAGCGCGTTGCGCGCCTCCGGCCGGTTCAGCCGGAGGGTCAGGATGCCCGCCGCTCGGCTCTCGACGAGGTCGCCGGACGCTAGACGCCCGCCACCACGACGCTCTTCTGCTCGGAGTAGAAATCGAGCACCTCGACGCCGTGTTCCTTACCGAAGCCGCTGTGCTTGGTGCCGCCGAAGGGCAGCTCGTCGTAGGCCACCTGGATCGTATTCACCCAGGTGTAGCCGGCATCGAGCCGGTCGATCCCCAGCTGTGCCCGCTTGAGGTCGCGGGTGAAGATCGACGAGCCGAGCCCGAACTCGGAGTCATTGGCCCGGGCCAGCGCTTCGTCGAGATCCTTGACGCGAGCGATCGGCAGCAGCGGGCCGAAGGTTTCCTCCTGCCACACCAGGGCATCATCTGGAACATCGGTGATGATGGTCGGCTCGAAGAAGAAGCCGCGGTCGAACGGCTCTCCCTTCAACCGGTTCCCGCCCGCCAGCAGGCGGGCGCCGCGATCCAGTGCATCCTTCAGTTGCTGCTCGATGGTTTCCCGGCCGCCCGCGGTGTGCATCGGACCCATCTGGGAGGCCGGGTCGCCGCCGGGCGCCACCTTCAGCTTTCTGGCTCGTGCGGTCAGCTTCTCGATCAGCTGATCCGCGACCGAATCGAAGACGTAGACCCGCTTCACTGCGAGGCAGGCCTGGCCCGCGTTAAAGAACCGGCCGATCGCGATCGCCTTGCTCGCCAGCTCGATGTCGGCGTCGTCGCAAACGATCGCGGGGTCACTCCCGCCCAGCTCCAGGGTGACGTGCTTCAGGTCGGAGGCCGCCTCGGCCATCACCTGCTTGCCGGTTTGCGTCTCCCCAGTGAAACCGATCTTGCGCACCTTCGCATTCTTGATCAGCTCCTGGCCGACCACGGCGCCCGGACCGACCACGACATTCAAGACTCCCGGCGGTAGGCCGCCCTCGTTCATCAGCTCGACTAGCCGGATGGTCGAAAGCGGCGTGGTACTGGCCGGCTTGGCGACCACGGTGTTGCCGACGGCCAGCGCCGGCGCGATCTTGTTGGCGAGCAGCGTCAATGGGAAGTTCCAGGGGATGATGGCGCCGACGACCCCCAGCGGGCGGCGCACCACCAGGCCGAACGCTCCCGGCACCGACAGCTGGACGTGCTTGCCACGGATCGCGCCGGAGGCGGAGAGCATCGCGTAGTACTCGATGTTCTCGATGAACCGCTCCGCCTCGATCTTCGAATCGCGAAGCGGCTTTCCCTGCTCGCGGGTCAGCAGTGAGGCAACCTGATCCAGATGCTGGCGGGCGAGCGCCGCTCCCTTCATCAGGATCTGGGCGCGCTTCTGCGGCAGCGTGTCTGCCCAGCCCCGGAACGCGGCATGGGCCGCCTCGATCGCCTGCCGGGTCTCTTCGACGCCGGCTTGCGGGACCTTGTCGACCAGCTCGCCGGTCGCGGGGTCGTGGATCTCCAGCGTCGCGCCGGAGCGGGCCATCGCGGGCTTGCCGTCAATCACCATCGTGCTCATGTGGTTGGCATTCCTCCAAATTGTCTCCCCGCTTTTTCACGCCGGAGCGGGGCCCCTAATTGGCGCGCGAACTAGACTTCAGGGTACACAAAGGAGGGATCACGCGGGAAATCTCGCGACCCTCATACCGGGAGGTATTTGATGGAGCAAGCGACCACCTCGGCCAGGGTCGTGTCGGTCAGCAAGGAACAGGGTGGCGTCGCGCTGATTCATCTGAATCGCCCGCCGGCGAATAGTTACGATCGCGGATTCATCGACGACCTGAACGCCGCGATCGACGAGGTGCGCTTCGATGAGTCTACTGGCGCGGCCGTGCTCGTTTCCGATCTTCCAAAATTTTTCAGCGCCGGTGCCGACATCAACATGTTCCGCACCGTGACGCCCAAGGCGCGGGCCATGACCATCCTGCACATGCACGAAGTGCTCTTGAAGATGGAGCACACGCCCAAGGTCTTCATCGCGGCGATCAGCGGCCACTGCCTCGGCGGCGGCCTGGAGATCGCCCTCGCCGCCGACTTCCGCTTCGCAGCCGAAGGCGAATACCGGCTGGGCGTCCCGGAAGTCACGCTTGGCCTTTTGCCCGGTAACGGAGGCACGCAGCGCCTGCCGCGGCTGATCGGCCGGCAGAAAGCGATGGAATTGCTCGTGACGGGGAAGCCCCTCGACCCCAAGACGGCCGCCGCGCTGGGAGTCGTTGACCGGCTCGTTCCGTCAGACCGGCTGCTGCCCGAGGCCGTTAGCTTCGCCGCGACTCTAGCCGCGGGCCCCACGCTGGCGATCGGCGAGATCAAGCTGACCGCGAAACAGGGTCTCGAGATGCCGCTGGAAAGCGCGCTGGCCCTGGAGCGCGGCGGCATCTTCCGCTTGTTTGAAACCGCGGATGCCAAAGAGGGGATGACTGCCTTCGCGGAAAAACGCAAGCCGATCTGGAAAGGCGAATAGTCTCGGTTCGGCCTCCTCGTGGCATGCGATCGGCGCGGTCGCGTAACACGCCCTGCATCGTGGCGCCCTTACCTCATATAGGCAGTTCGGCCGGGCCGCCTGTCACATTCGTTTGCCTGGCGGTGCATACCCGTTGAATGCTTCACGCGCAGGCCTGGCAACCGATCGTAACGCGGACACCGCTGGGGGCGATTAACCAGCGAGTGGTCGATCCCTTCGACCGGCTATTTCTGCAGGAATACCCGAAAGTGGTCGCCATCGCCTACCGGGTGCTTGCCGACCGGCCGGCGGCCGAGGACGTCGCCCAGGAGGTCTTCCTCAAGTTCCATCGGAGCTTCTCCCCCGACTCCGAGCGGGCCTCCGGGTGGTTACATTCGGCCGCTGTCCATTCGGCCTTGAACGTGATTCGCGGCGAGCGGCGACGAGCACAACGCGAGACCGCCCATGCCCTCGATCCAGCGCAACCGCTCATAGCCAACCCGGAGCGGCTGGTCGAGGAAGCCGAGCAACGCCGGGAGGTGCGTCGCGCGCTGAGCCGGTTGCCGCAGCGGACGGCGGCGCTGTTGATGCTGCGACACAGCGGATTGAGCTACGCCGAGGTTGCGACCGCGCTTGGCATCAAGGTTGGAAACGTGGGAACGCTGCTGCGACGGGCGGAAGAGGCCCTGCGCAAGGAGGTCAATCGTGCGACACCTGAGTGACGGGACGCTGCGTCGGATCTACGATGAACCGCTGGCGCTGGCGGCGGCGGATCAGGCGCATTTCGACGGGTGCGGTGACTGTAAAGTCCGCTTCGAGGCGATCGCGAACGATGCTCGCGCCACCACGGCGCTGCTGGGGGTACCGGCTTTCGAGCCGCAAGCCGCCTCGGCGCTGGCGACGGCGCGGGCGCGCATCACGCGAGACGAGGCCGCCCGCCCGCCGCGTTGGTATGAGCGCTGGCTCAACCAGGCTTCGCCTCGCTGGCGACCGATGGCTACGCCCGCGGTCGCGGTGCTTCTCGCGGCAGCCCTACTGACGGGCGTGGCCGTGACCGGTGTGGCGCAGAGCCTCGTGCGGATCTTCGAGCCGCACTCGGTTACGGCGGTGCAGGTCTCCCCCTCGGACTTTACTGGGACCAGTGCTGTCCTCGACTACGGCGCGGTCAAGTGGCTGCCCGACGCGCCCAAGCTGCAGCAGCTCACCGATGCGAGCGCGGCCCAGGCGCAATCGGGGCTGCCGGTGCTCACACCGGCGTCGTTACCCAGGGGAGTCTCCGGCCCGGTGAGCTATGGCGTCGTCTCGCACGCGACGGGGTCACTGACCTTTGACGCGGCGCGTCTGCAAGCGTCGGCGGCTCGAGCGGGCGTGCATGTCAGCCCGATGCCGTCCAGCATCAACGGCAGCACCCTGGTGGTCAACGCCGGTCCGGCGCTGATCGAGGTCTGGGGCCTGTCGGCGGATGCCGGCCAGGCGCAGGTGCCGACGCTGGTGATTGCGCAGACCCGGATCCCAACCGTCGACTCGAGCGGCGCCACCACCACGCAGCTCGAGGACTACCTGCTATCGCAGCCGGGCGTGCCGCCCGAGATCGAGGCGCAGATCAAGGCGATCAAGGATCCGAGCACAACGCTTCCGATTCCGATCCCCAAGGGGCTAGCTACATCGCAACCGGTGCAGGTCAACGGCGTGCAAGGCCTGATGATCAAGGCCGTCCTCGGAGCGGGCGTAGTCTGGGTGAAGGATGGCGTAATCTACGCCGTCGGAGGCCAACTCACTCCCGACCAGGTGCTCGCCATTGCAACGACCCTCCACTGATCTCAACCTGAACCCGATGGAGGCGGCCGACGCCGCCTCCCTTGCCGTCCATACGCAGGACCTCGCCAAGCGCTACGGCAAGACGGTCGCCCTCAGCGGCTTGACCATGAGCGTGCGGCGCGCCGAGGTCTTTGGCTTTCTGGGGCCGAACGGCGCTGGTAAGACGACGGCGGTGAAGCTGCTGGTCGGCCTCGCGATACCGACGGCCGGTGAGGGATGGGTTCTCGGGGCACCCATCGGTGATCTACAGACCCGTCGACGTCTCGGCTATCTCCCGGAGTTGTTCCGCTACCAGGGCTGGATGAAGGCGCGTGAAGTCCTGGGCCTGCACTGCGAATTGTCGGGCATGCCGCGGTCGGAATGGAAAGCCGAGATCGAGAGCGCCCTGAAGACGGTCGGTCTCTCGGATCGGGCGGGTGACAGGGTGGAGGGCTTCTCCAAGGGCATGCAGCAGCGCCTGGGCCTCGGCGTCGCCCTGCTTGGCCGGCCAGAGCTGGTGCTGCTGGACGAACCGACCTCGGCGCTCGACCCGGTCGGGCGCCACGACGTCCGGGAGATCATCCGCCAGTTGAAGGCGCGCGGCACCGCCGTTTTTCTCAACTCGCACCTGCTCAGCGAGGTCGAACAGATCTGCGACCGGCTTGCGGTCGTCGACCACGGCAGGGTGATCGCGAACGGAACGATGTCGCAAATCCTGGGCCGGGACGGCGCGGTTCGGGTGCGCGTGACCGGGCTGCAACCGAACAGTCGGGCGGCGCTTCAAACCTACGGCAACCTCGAGGATGAAGGCGAGTGGTTGACGTTCCGCGGGCTCGCCCAGGACCGGGTTCCCGAACTGGTCAGCGAGATCGTACGACAGGGCGGCCGCGTCTACGCCGTGGAGCCTCGGCATGAAACGCTCGAGGACCGGTTTTTGCAGCTGCTCAAGGAACAGGACCAGTGAGCCGGGTCCTGACGATCGCCCGGCTCACGATTCTCGAGGCGTCGCGCCGCAAGCTGTTGCTCGCCCTTGCGGTGCTTACCGTCGTTGTGATCGTGTTGACCAGCTGGGGGTTCAGCCGCCTGCCGACGGTGAAGGGCGTGACTCCGGCGGAAGTCCGGGGGGCCGCCTCCCAGCTCACGATCCTGGTGGCCTTCATGTTCAGCGGCGTGCTGGCGCTCGGCTCGACGCTCGTGGCGGCGCCGAGCATCGCCAGTGACATCGAGTCGGGAATCGCGCTCGCCATTCTGCCCCGTCCAATCCGACGAAGCGAGCTCTTGATGGGGAAGTGGCTGGGCCTGGCACTCCTGGTGACGTTGTATGCCGCTCTCAGCGGCGTCCTCGAGATGATTGGTATCTGGCTGGCGACCAGCTACCTTCCTCCGAACCCCGCCGCCGCCCTTGCCTTCGTCGCCGCCGAGGGGATCGTCCTGATGTCACTCGCGTTGCTTCTGAGCACCCGGCTGTCGCCCATGACAGGGGGCGTCATCGCCCTCGTGTTCTTTTTCGTCGCCTGGATCGGCGGGATCGCGCTGGCGATCGGCCAGGTGTTCGCGAATGACACCATCATCAACATCGGTGTCGGCAGCCGGCTGCTGATCCCAACCGACGGCCTCTGGCACGGGGCGATCTTCTACCTGGAGCCGTCCGATGTCCTCGCCCTTGCCCGGGCCGCCGGCCGGGCCCGGGCCGGCAATCCGTTCTTCGCCGACCAGCCCCTGCCGCTGACCTACCTCGCCTGGGTGGTTGCCTGGCTGGTCGGGTTGCTGGCGCTGGCCAACTGGAGCTTCGCCAGGAGAGACCTCTAAGACAACGCTTTGCCGTCCTGGCGCGCGAGCGCTCGAAGCGTCAGTCCCTGGATTACCAGCGCGGCCAGGATCGCAACCAGGAAGGCAATCCCGATGCCCCAACGGCTGAGGCTGGTGGCCAGGACCAGAAAGAAGACGCCGAACGAGAAGAGTCCGAAGAGCAAACCTGTGAGCACGTCGTTGGCCGCCGCGCCTCCGCCCTGGCGATGGGCGAAGATCGCGAGCACCCCGGCGTAGACCGGAAATGGCGAGAGCAGGCCGCTCAGGTGGGCGCCGATCGCCGGGGCGATTCCGGTCAGCAGCAGCACCAGTCCGGTGGCGACCACGATCCGGAGCGGCAAGTCCCATCGTGGTGGCGGGCCGCCGTCGCGGTGATGCGGCTCCCGGCGCGGCATGAGCAAGGCGGCCAGGATCAGCGCGGCGGTCACCAGGGCGAAAGCCGGTAACGCAGGCAGGCTGACGCGCTGGAAGCCAATGGTGGCCAGGGCAAAGACGGCCCAGCCTGCTAGCGCGGCCACCGGCCAGCTGGTTCGAACCGCCGCCCGCGCATATGCAACCGCAAAGGCCGCCTGGGAGATCGTCCCGAGCAGGACGGCGAGCGCCGCCGTGGTCGCAAACCCGCTCCCTTGATCGATCGCAAGGAAGAAGACTACTGGCCCGGATGTCAGGGGCAGGCCCACCAGCCAGCCGCTGAGGCGGTCGCCCCAGCGCCGCCCGGCCAGGGTGGCAGCGGCAATCAGCGCCGGGGTGACAACCACCTTGAGCAGCAGGCTGGGGAGCAACCGGCAGTAGTCTAGGCGGATGGCCGAGTACGACGAGACTACCTAGGCCCGGCCAGCAAATGGCACCCAGGGTCCTTTGGCCTGTATCCAAGGGGACTTCTATCCCTGAGAATCGGCCCGAGCCCAGGACCCACACTACGCCCGGCCAGGCTGAAGGAGCTCCGTCGCAGACAGAACCATCTCGTTGACGGTCGAGAGACGGAGCCTGCCCGCTCGATCGCGAGGTCCAGGTAACGAACCGGCTTGAAGATTTGACGGGCGCGTAGCCGACGGCCAAGCTTCGTCCACCGTCGGCGGCAGCTCGCTGAGGCGAAAGCCGGAGCCGGTCATCCGCCAGCGGGGCGAAGACCAAGTCGCGCATGTCCTCGCGAAAAGGCGACCCGCTGACATCCTCGACCAGCTGTCCGTTCGCACTCCGTTTGCCGGATCGCCAGCGTGAGGGCTGAGCCCCGGAGAGGACGTCGCCGGGGCTCAGTTTGCCGAGTTATCGGCTAGTTGAACGTCGCCGGTGTCGTCAGCGTGAAGTCGGAGCTCGTGCTCAGGACCTCCGCCGCACCGCTGATTGTGCCGCCCGTGATGGACAGCGGGGTTGTGGGTGTGAACATGGCCTCGTTGAAGACCGCACCGCTGGGCGCGCTGGCCACCGCGAACACCGTGCGTGCGGTGGCGGACAGGATGGAGGTCGCGATGTAGTCGCCGACCATCAAGCCTCCGTTGGTCGCAGCCAGCCATGTCAGGGTCATCGGTCCCGTGAGTTGCGTGGCGCCGCTCCACGTCGAGCCGGCATTCGTCGACGAGATGAAGCCGACATCTAGCTGGCAGGTGGCGGTGGTGCAGGTGGCGATCGGATAGAAGTAATAGGTCAGGCCGATGTGGCCGGCCGCGCCCGATGTCGACGAGTCGACGCCGAGGCCGGGGATGAAGTGGTCCGCGCCGCTGTTGACGGGGTCGATCGGCACCCGACTGACGGGCGACCAGTTCACGCCATCGCTGGAGCTGCTCAGGACGATGTCGTTCGACGAACAGGCCACTCGGAAGCGGCAGTCTTGCCAGGCCACGTAGACCCTCCCGGCGCCGTCGACCTCAGCCGATGGTAACGGCCCGCTGCGCAGCCCACCCGCGACCCTGTGGCTGCGGACATCAGAGATGAGGACCGTTCGGCTCCAGCTGGCGCCTCCGTCGGTCGAGACGAACGCGACCATCGTCCTTGCGAAGGCGCTGAGAATCGGCACGACCACATTCCCATTGGGTTGAACCACCGGCTGGCCGCCGCTTGCGTGGGCCATGTTCGCGGTCGGCTGCGCGGGTCCCCAGGTCGCGCCGCCGTCGCCGGAGGTGCTCATCAGGGTAAGGTCGAGCATGCTGGCGTTGTCGAACTCGGTGTAGCAGTTGCCGTAGAAGGGACTGCTGGGCGTGTTGTCGCAGACCGTCCAGTTCTTATCGAAGAAGATGGTGCCGGGCGCATCGACGGCACGCACATCGCTCCATGTCAGGCCCCCATCGGTCGAGCGGCTGACCAGCACATCGACCTTGAAGCTGCTCTCGACCGCCGGATTCGGCGTGATCGCACCCAGCCATGAGATCAGCCAGACCCCATGCCTGGCGTCAAAAGCAACGGAAGGGTCGCTGGCGCGATCGTATTTCCCGGGCGGGGTGGAGACGAGCGTCGTCGACGGTAGGGATCCGTGAATATACGACAGCCCACCGTCAGTCGAGGTCGCAAAGCCGATATCCGAGGCTCCGCCGTTAAAGAAACGCCCCTGCTGGAAGGCGGAGACGATCGTCGACCCGAAGGTGAAGGTGTCCGGCTCGACTTCGGTTCGGTGCTGGCTGGTGGTATTCGTAAACGGGTCGGCGCTGATCTGGAGCAATGGCACGTTGGCAAACGCGCCGATGCTGGTCACAACGCTCAAGAGCGCCGCCGCTGACACTGCTACCGCCGTGCGTACACGAAACATCCCGATTTCCCTCCCGCGTGAACCTGCTGATGGGCGCCTGCGCCAAGCAAACCAAAATCGACGACGGCGCGTCAACCTCAGCCGTTGATCGGGCCTTACTGTTCCTTTTCAATCCGGATTCGCCAGACGTCCGCTGGTGAGGCTGTCTTCCTCCTGACCTCCGCAGGACCCCCTCCCGACGGGATAGTTCCGGCAAGGCAGGACACTTAAGAGCCGGTGACGGCGGTCGCAAACCCGGCCAGATAGGCGCACCGTCCCATGCGACGTCGCGCAAGCGTAAAAGCAACCGGCGTCGTAGTGGCCTCCACGACCGGCGCGGCGAGAATCGCTCGACGACGCCATTTCCCGGTTGGCATGGTGTTAGGTTCCAGGCTTGCCCTAGAAGGTCATCACCTGGTCGGCGGAAAGCGTCCAGCTCGTGAGCTCGTGCAGGTTAGACCGGCAAACTCGCTAGTGTCGCCGCGCATCTCGAACCCCAGGGAGCATTCATCATCGAGGCCTTCGTTCCGGATCTGAGCCGGTTCGACCGGGCCAGCGGCTCCAGGCGACCGACGTGAAAATGGAGCTCGTCCGGATCGACGCCGCACGGCATGATCCGGTCGCCCAGCAGATCGTCGCCCAGCACGTGGTCTTTACGGAGGCGGGGACGCGCTTCTAGCCGGTCCGGCTGCGCTACTGCTGGCCGTCGGAATTGGAACTGATGGCCCGGCTGGCTGGACTCAGGCTGGAAAACCGCTGGGGCGGCTGGCTGAAGCAGCCCTTCGGCGCTGCTAGCGGCAAGCACATTTCCGTCTACCGTGCCCATCCACAGTTGGGCCCGAGGGCCATTGACTTAGGCGGTCGCCGAACGTACATTTAGCTCGCGAAAACCGGTGAACCGGAACTCATAGGAGGGAACCATGGGAGTCGCGACCTTAACGCCTCCGGCGCAGCGCGTGGGGGAGGAGCTCATCTATCCGGACGGCCGGCACGAACTGGCCGACGATTCGGCGCTCCGTGACAGCCCGCTGTACAACGGGGACCTGGCGCCCGTACCGATCAAAAGGCGGACCTGGAATACCTACAACTACATGGCGCTGTGGATCGGAATGGCGCACAACATCCCAACCTACCTTCTGGCGTCGGGACTGGTCCTGCTCGGCATGGCGTGGTACCAGGCGATCCTGACGATCGCGATCGCCAACATCATCGTCCTTATTCCGATGCTGGCGAACAGCCATGCCGGCACCAAGTACGGCATCCCGTACCCGGTCTTTGCCCGAGCCTCCTTCGGGGTCTTCGGGGCCAACGTGGCCGCCCTGTTGCGGGCCGGTGTGGCCTGCGGCTGGTTCGGCATTCAGACCTGGATCGGCGGCCTCGCGCTCTACGGGCTCTCTGGCAAGCTGTTCGGCAGCGGGTGGACGAACTCGGCGATGGTGTCCTTCGGTCTCGGGTCCCAACACTGGACCCTATGGCTGAGCTTCGCCATTTTCTGGGCGATCAACATCTTCATCATCATGCGGGGCATGAACGCGGTCCGCCGATTCGAGAACTGGGCCGCGCCGTTCGTGCTGATTGTCGCCCTCGGACTCCTTGCCTGGATGGTGACCAAGGCCGGCGGCTTCGGGCCAATCCTCAGTGATCCCGGCAAGGTGGGTTGGGGTGGCAACTTCTGGTTCGTCCTCTTCCCGCCGGCGTTGATGGGCATGATTGCCTTCTGGTCGACGCTCTCGCTGAACATGCCCGACTTCACCCGCTTCGGCAAGAGCCAGCGGGCACAGGCGGTCGGTCAGATCCTCGGGCTGCCCACGACCATGACCCTGTTCCCATTGGTGGCGGTCCTGATCACCGCTGCCACGCAGGTGGTCTATAAGACAGCGATCTGGAACCCGGTCGACCTGGCCGCGAAGTTCGACAACCCGTTCGTCGTCGTCTTCGCGCTCTTCACCCTGGCGGTCGCTACGCTCTCGGTTAACGTTGCGGCCAACATCGTGAGTCCTTCCTACGACTTCTCGAACGTGATCCCGAAGCTGATCAGCTTCCGTACCGGCGGGTTGATCACCGGCGTCCTGGGCATCGTGATCCAGCCCTGGAACCTGCTGGCGAATCCCAACGTCTACATCTTCACCTGGCTCGGCTTCTACGGCGGCGCGCTGGGCGCGATCGCGGGCGTCCTGATCGCCGACTACTGGGTGATGCGCAACACGCTGCTCAAGCTGGGCGATCTCTACCGGGTGAGCGGGGAATACGGCTACTCAGCCGGCTTCAACTGGCGAGGCCTGGTGAGCCTCCTCGTGGGCGGCGTCCTGGCGGTCGGTGGAGCCTATTCCACGCCAGGCAACGGGCCCTTCCCGGCAAAGGGGATCATCTCGCCGCTCTACAGCTGGTTCCCCTTCCACGTCTACGACTACAGCTGGGTCGTAGGTCTGGTGGCGGCGTTCCTCTGCTACCTGGCGCTCTCGGCTCTGTTCCCGGCGGGTGCCGTCAGCCGGCGTCCGCAGGCGGCGGCGGCGGCGACCTAACCTCGGCGTACTAACGTAGCTGGAGCCCCGACCTCGCGGCCGGGGCTCCAGCCTTTCAGGAGACCAATGGCACGATTGAGCTTCGGCGTTTGCTTTGCTCCCGACCCGCCGCCCAGCCGCTGGGTGGACCTGACAAAGCTTGCCGAGTCCCAGGGCTTTGAGTACGCCTGGCTCTTCGACTCGCACGTGCTCTGGCAGGAGGTCTACCCGATCTTCACTCTTATGGCCGCCAACACCCGGATGATCAAGATCGGGCCCTGCGTCACCAACCCGGGCACTCGCGACCCCACCGTGACGGCCAGCGCGCTCGCCACCCTGAACGAGATCTCGGGCGGCCGGATGGTGATGGGGATCGGCCGGGGTGACAGCGCCCGGCGGGTGCTGGGCCAGAAGCCGGTTTCGGTCGAGCGTATGGAAGCGGACTGCCGTCTGATCCGCGACCTGGCCGCCGGCCGCGAGGTGAGCTACGACGGCGTGAAGATCCGGCTGAAATGGGCCGAGCACGAGCTGCCGATCTGGGTGGCGGGCTATGGCCCGAAGGCGCTCCGTGCCGCCGGCCGGGTGGCGGACGGCGTCATCATCCAGCTGGCCGACCCGGCGATCATCAAGTGGTGCCTGCAGTTCGTGCGCGAGGGCGCGGAGGAAGCGGGCCGGTCGTTCGACGACATCCATGTCCAGGCCGCCGCCCCGGCTTTCATCTCCGATGACATCGAGGCGGCGCGCGAGCAGGTGCGCTGGTTCCCGGCGCTGGTCTCCAACCACGTCGTCGACCTGTTGAAGCGTTACGACGTGCAGGACCTTCCCAAGGCGCTGACCGATTACATCAAGGCGCGCGACCACTATGACTACTCCGAGCACGCCCAGCGGGGGGCGGCCCACGCGGACTTCGTCCCCGATGACGTGATCGACCGGTTCTGCGTCATCGGCACCGTGGAGCAGAGCCGAAAGCGGATCGAGGAGCTGATCGACGCGGGCGTCGATCAGTTCAACCTCTACCTTATGGTGGACAAACCCGAGGCGGTCATCCAGAAATACGGCGAGGCCATCATTCCGGCGTTCCGTTAGTTAATGTTCAGGGGGAATGCGGGGGTCACCCCCGCATGTAGCGAGGAGGAGGCGACACAGACATGGCAAAGGTGCGGGCGGCGCTGATCCAGGCGCACGCGAACATGCCCAAAGAGGAAGCGATCGAGAAGCACGAGGCGCTGATCGGGCAGGCGGCGGCCAAGGGCGCGCAGATCACCTGCCTGCAGGAAATCTTCTTTGGTCCCTATTTCCCGGCGGAGCAGGACATCAAGTGGTACGACACCGCCGAGCCGGACGACGGCCCAACCGTCAAGAGGATGCAGGCGCTGGCGAAGAAGCACAAGATGGCGCTGGTGGTGCCTTTCTACGAAGAGGCGCAGACCGGCGTCTACTACAACACCGCGGTCGTGATCGAGAACGACGGCACGGTGGTCGGCAAGTACCGCAAGACGCACATCCCCCATGTCGGCCCCTGTTTCTGGGAGAAGTTCTATTTCAAGCCCGGCAACCTCGGCTACCCGGTGTGGGACACTTCGGTCGGCCGCGTCGGCATCTTGATCTGCTACGACCGGCACTTTCCGGAGCCCGCTCGGGCGCTTGGTCTGAAGGGCGCCGAGCTCGTCTTCAACCCGTCGGCCACGGTCAAATCGCTGTCGCGTTATCTCTGGGAGCTCGAGCAGCCGGCGCACGCGGTCGCCAATGGCTACTGGATCGGTGCGATCAATCGTGTCGGGGTGGAGAAGCCGCTCAACGAGGCGCAGTTCTACGGGTCGAGCTACTTCTGCGATCCGCGAGGCCGCATCATCGGGAAGGCGTCAGAGACCGAGGACGAGGTGCTGGTCTGCGACCTCGACCTGGACATGAATCGGGAAGTGCGCAACACCTGGCAGTTCCTGCGCGATCGTCGGCCCGAGAGTTACGAAGAGCTCGTCAAGGAGCTGCCATGAGGACGTTGATCAAAAACGGCACCGTGGTGACGGCGAGCGATACCAACAAGACCGACGTGTTGATCGACGGCGAGAAGGTCGCCGCGATCGGGAGCGGGCTTTCGGGCAATGCTGACCAGGTGATCGACGCCGAAAATCGCTACGTCATGCCCGGCGCGATCGACGTCCATACCCACATGGAGTTGCCGTTCGGAGGCACCTTCGCGTCCGATGACTTCGCGACCGGGACCGCCGCCGCGGCCTGGGGCGGCACCACGACGATCGTCGACTTCGCGGTGCAGACCTATGGCCAGACGCTGCGCCAGGGCCTCGACCAATGGCACCAGAAAGCCGAGGGCAAGGCGCACATCGACTACGGCTTTCACATGATCGTGCGCGAGGTCAACGACTCGATCCTCAAGGAGATGGATGCGCTGGTCAAAGAAGGGGTGCCCTCGTTCAAGCTCTTCATGGCCTACCCGGGCGTCTTCATGCTCGACGACGGCGCCATCTTCCGTGCGATGGGCCGCACTGCGGAGAACGGCGGCCTGATCATGATGCATGCCGAGAACGGTGGCGCGATCGATGTGCTGGTCAAGCGCTACCTCGCCGAGGGGAAGGGCGATCCGATCAATCACGGCTTGACCCGGCCGGCCAGCATGGAGGGGGAGGCGACCAGCCGCGCCATCGCATTGGCCCGGCTGGCGGAGGTCGCCGTCTACATCGTGCACCTGAGTTCGAAGGAAGCACTCGATGCCGTTCGTGAGGCGCGCGACGACGGCGCCCCGACCTTTGCCGAGACCTGCCCGCAGTACCTCTACCTGAGCCTCGACGACCTCGGCCGGCCCGGCTTCGAGGGCGCGAAGTACGTCTGCTCGCCGCCGCTGCGGCCGAAGTCCCATCACGACGAACTGTGGAAGGGCCTGCTGCAGGACGACCTCCAGCTGGTCGCGACCGACCATTGTCCCTTCCACTTCAAAGGCCAGAAGGAGATGGGGCGTGGCGACTTCTCCAAGATCCCCAACGGCCTGCCCGGTGTCGAAGACCGCTTTTCGCTGATTTTCCACGGCGGCGTGAATTCTGGCCGGATCACGCTCAACCGGTTCGTCGAACTGGTGGCGACGGCGCCGGCCAAGATGTTCGGGCTCTTCCCGCGCAAGGGCACGATCGCGCCGGGAAGTGACGCCGATATCGTGATCTTCAATCCGAGGGTGGAACGGACCCTTTCGGCGAAGACCCATCATATGAACGTGGACTACAGTTGCTACGAGGGCATGAGGGTCAAAGGATTGCCCGAGATCGTGATGCAGCGCGGCAATGTCCTGGTCCGCGACGGGAAATTCCAGGGAGTAAAGGGCGCCGGCCAATTCTTGCGGCGCGCGCCGTTTCATGGGACCCCGGCCCGGGAGCCAAGTCCAATAGGAGCCACAGCATGATCGCGACGAAAACCGTCCAGAGCTACATCGGCGGAAAATTCCGGGAGTCGCGGGCGGCCAAGGCCGACCCCATTCCCAATCCCGCCACCGGCGAGATAATCGCCAGCTTGCCCTACTCGACGAAAGAGGAGATCAACGAGGCGGTCGCGGCGGCGAAGAAGGCTTTTCCGGGGTGGAGCGAGACGCCGGTGCCGGACCGGGCCCAGGTGATGTTCCGCTTCAAGGCGCTGTTCGACCAGCATCTTGACCAGCTCGCCGCCCTGGTGACGCAGGAAAACGGCAAAACCCTCGATGAGTCGCGAGGCGAGGTCAAACGCGCCATCGAGGTGATCGACTTCGCCTGTGGCGCGCCCACGCTGATGATGGGCCATAACCTCGACCAGATCGCCAAGGGGATCGACGAGGAGCTGACGCGATTTCCGGTTGGCGTCGTCGCAGGGATCACGCCCTTCAACTTCCCCAACATGGTGCCGCTCTGGATGATTCCGGTGGCGATCGCGACCGGCAACACCTTCGTGCTGAAGCCATCGCAGCTGACCCCGCTGTCCGCGGTCCGGATCGCGGAGCTGCTGGAAGAGGCGGGGTTGCCCGAGGGTGTGTTCAACGTGGTGCACGGGGCCAACGATGCGGTCAACCAGCTCCTCACGCATGCGGACGTCGCCGCCATCTCGTTTGTCGGGTCGGCGACGGTTGCCGCCTACATCTATGCGACGGCGGCGGCCAACGGCAAGCGGGTGCAGGCCCTCGGTGGCGCCAAGAACCACATCCTGGTCATGGACGACGCCGAGCTGGAACCGTCGGCGCAGAACGTGATCTCCTCCGCGTTCGGCAACGCCGGCCAGCGTTGCCTCGCCGGGAGCGTCGCGGTTGGCGTGGGGAAGATCGGCGACGCGCTGGTCCGCGAGCTGGCCAGCGACGCCGCCAGGCTGAAGGTTGGTCCGGGTACCGATCCACAGACAACGCTTGGACCGGTGATTCGAGGCGAGCGCAAGGCGAAGCTCATCGAGTACATCGATGGCGCGGAGTCGGATGGGGCGCAGCTCGTTTCCGACGGCCGGAGGGTGGATCGCACAGAGGGCTTCTTCCTGGGGCCGACGATCTTCGATCGGGTCACCCCCAACATGAAGATCTGGAAGGAGGAGCTCTTCGGGCCGGTGCTGTCCGTGATGCGCGCCTCGGACATCGACGAGGCGCTGAAGCTGCTGAACTCCAGCACCTATGGCAACATGGCCTCGATCTTCACGACCTCGGGCAAGAACGCGCGCGAGTTCAAGCGCCGGGCGCAGGCCGGGATGCTGGGCGTGAACATCGGGGTCGCGGCGCCGATGGCGTTCTTCCCCTTCACGGGCTGGAAGAATTCCTTCTTCGGCGACCTCCATGCGACCGGCCAGGACAGCGTGCGCTTCTACACCCGCCACAAAGTAGTGACCACTCGGTGGTTCTAGAGGCCGCGACGGGTTGGCGCTAGAGACAACCGCGCGCCCGTATGTGTTGAGCGGCGAGGAGATCGTGGCCCTTTGCCGCCAGTACACGCTTTACGACTGGATGGCGCAGTCGGCCGCCGACCCGATCCCGGTCGATACCGCCAAGGGTGTGTACTTCTACACCCCCGACGGTAAGCGCTACATCGACTTCAACAGCCAGCTGATGAGCGTCAACGCGGGGCACGGTGACCGGCGGATCATCGAGGCGATCAAGCGTCAGGCCGAGAAGCTGGCCTTCGCCAACCCGTTCATGGCGCACGAGCCGCGGGCGTTGCTGGGCAAAAAGCTCGCCGAGCTGCTCCCAGGTGACATCGACAAGGTCTTCTTCACACTTGGCGGCGCCGAGGCCAACGAGAATGCCGTCAAACTGGCGCGGGCCGTGACCGGGCGCTACAAGATCGTCTCCCGGTACCGGTCGTACCACGGCGCCACTGGCGCCGCGATGGCGATGACCGGCGATCCGCGCCGCTGGCCAAACGATCTCGGCACCTCCGGCGTCGTTCACGTGCTCGACCCCTATCACGGGCCGCAGCGCGAGGTGGACTCGGCCGAGGAAGCCTTGCGCTACCTGGAGGAGACCATCCAGCTCGAGGGCCCGAACACGATCGCGGCCTTCTTCCTGGAGACCGTGACCGGCACCAACGGCGTGCTGATCCCGCCAGACGGCTACTTGCAGGGCGTGCGCGCGCTCTGCGATCGCTACGGCATCCTGATGGTGTGCGACGAAATCATGTCGGGCTTCGGTCGCACCGGCGAGTGGTTTGCGGTCAACCACTGGAAGGTCGTGCCTGACATCATCACGATGGCGAAGGGCCTGACCAGCAGCTACGTCCCGCTCGGAGCGGTTGGCATGCGGCCGAGGGTCGCCCAGCATTTCGAGAAGAACATCTTCTACGGCGGCCTGACCTACAACAGCCACCCGCTGGCCTGCGCCGCCGCCCTCGGAGCCATCCAGGCCTACGAGGAAGATGACATGATCGGCAACGCCCGGCGCATGGGCGAGCTGATGAAGCGCCATCACCACGAGCTCAAGCGGAAGCACTCCTCAGTCGGCTTGACCCGGTCCATCGGCCTCTTCGGCATCCTGGAACTGGTAAAAGACCGCAAGACGATGGAGCCGCTCGCTCCCTTCAACGGCACCTCGGAGCCGATGAAGGCGATCGGGAAGTACTTCCGCGATCACGGTCTCTATACCTTCGTCCGCTGGCATACGATCATGACGAATCCGCCACTCTGCATCAACGAAGAAGAATTGGCGGAAGGCTTCGCCATCATCGACAAGGCGCTCGACATCGCCGACGAGGCCGTCGCGTAGCATCGCCGCAGGTTAACGTTCTTCTTCGCAACCGGGATTTCCGACGGCTCTGGCTGGGCCGAAGCGTCTCCCACATCGGAGACGGTATCGCCCTCATCGCACTGGTGCTCTACGTCAAGGCGATCGAGCACAGCGGCGTCGCTGTTGGCGGGCTGCTCCTGGCCCAGGCGCTGCCCCACCTGCTGGGGCCGGTCATGGGAACGCTCGTCGACCGCGTCAATCTAAAGCGGCTGATGGTGGCGTGCGAGCTCAGCCAGGCGGTCATCTTCGCGGCCATCGCCCTGTGGCAGCCTCCGTTTTTGGCGCTGCTCCCTCTGGTGGTTGTGGCGTCAGCGCTCGACACCACGTTCGCCCCGGCTTCGGGCAGCGCCGTGCCGGCGCTGGTTGCCGCGCCGGATCTGATGCAGGCGAACGCCTGGACCGGCACCTCCCGGAATCTCCAGGCCACGATTGGACCCTTGCTCGGGGGTACCCTCGCGTCCAGCCTCGGCACACGCTGGGCGCTGGCGGCGAATGCGCTGAGCTTCGCCGTCTCGGCCGTGCTCCTGGCTGGGCTTCCGGGAACCATGCGCCTAGCCGCCAGGGCGCGTGCCGGCGTCTTCTCGGAAGGGCTGGAAGGTTTGCGATTTGCCTGGAGGCAGCCGGCAGTCAGGTCCCTGATGGTGGGTACGTTCCTCGTCGTCGCGTTCGTCGCCGTTGACAATGTGGCGCTGGTCTTCCTGACCCGCGATGTCCTTCATACGAGCGCCTTCGGCTTCGGCGCGGTGGCGGCGGCCTTCGGCGTGGGGATGCTGGCCGGCTCCGTCGTCCTATCCTGGATGCGATCGGTCCCGGGCTCGGCTCCGCTGCTGCTCGCCAGTTGGCTTTTGAGTGGAGTCAGCGCCCTGGCAACAGGGCTGGCACCGAATCCTGGTCTCGCCGCAGGCGCGCAAAGCGTGGGAGGTCTGGGCAACGGAATCCACAACGTCGCGTCGGCCACACTCATCCAGGAGCGTGTTCCGCGCGAGATGCTCGGTCGCGTGTTCGGCCTCTTTGGAACGGCCGCCTACGCCGGCACCGCCGTCGCTTACAGCCTGGCCGGCGTCTTGCTCGACGCGACCTCGCCGCGAGTCACATTCGTCGTCGGCGGACTCGGAGCCCTCGCGGTACTGCTGGTGATCGGCCGGACCCTCTGGCGTGCGGCATCCAGCCGAACGGTTTAGGCTTTCCACGGAATCGAGCCCATGGCCAGCGTGCGCGACGACCCGTCGAACCCCGACGTTCGATTCGCCGAGCTGTACGCGCAGCTGCCCGATGCGACCGACCTCTGGCCCTGGCTCGAGATCGCGCAGGCGGCGGCGCCACCGGTGCTGTACCTGGGGATTGGAACGGGCAGGCTCGCCGCGCCACTGAACGCGGCGGGGATCGAGCTGGTCGGAGTCGACAGCCACCCCGGTATGCTCGACCGGCTGCGGCGACGGCTCCCCCACGCCGAGCTCGTCCAATCGCGCGTCGAAGACCTGAAGCTTGGCCGCCGGTTCGACCTGGTGATTGCGCCGTCTAACATCCTCTACCTGGTCGAGCGCTTGCGCCGAGCCGCCGATCACCTCGTCGATGGAGGGTCACTGGCCTTCGAGCTCGCCAACCCGCACTGGCTGCGGGCGGGCGGCGGTGACGGTGTCCGGGTCCGGGCGTTCGATGGAAATGGGGCGCGCCTCGAGGTCGATTACCGACTTCCCGATGGACGAACCATCACCCAGCAGGCCGAGGTCGCCATCGTCTGGCCGGAGGAGATCGAGAACTGGCTGACGGCCGCCGGCTTGCAGCTCCAGCGGATGTTCGGGCAGCCGGGTTGTGAATTGCTTACCAGTCCAAGCTTCTACGTCGTGGCCTCAAGGTAGGGTGCCGTTGTGGCCGTGCGAAGTGTGGCGCAAAGCCAACGGGTTAGAGTTAGCGAGGCGATGGGGGAAGAGTCCGGAGAGCGGCGCACCGGAGGGATCGTCCGACGTGGCGTGGAGCGGCAGATCGAGGACCGCAAGCTGCTGGAGCGCCCCGAGGGCGAACCCGAGTTCCTCGACAGCGACCCCTGGCGCGTCCTGCGGATCCAGGCCGAGTTCGTGGCGGGCTTCGATGCGCTGGCCACAGTGGGTCCGGCCGTAACCTTCTTCGGTTCGGCGCGTGTCCGTCCGCCCGACCCGATGTATGACGCCGCGCGCGCCCTCGCGGCCGAGCTCGCCCGCCGGGGCTTTGCCATCATCACCGGAGGCGGGCCGGGCACGATGGAAGCGGCCAACAGGGGCGCCCGCGAGGGTCGCGGGCTCTCGGTCGGCCTGAACATCGAGCTGCCCTTCGAGCAGGGACTCAACGAATACGTCAACCTGGGCATCGAATTCCACTACTTCTTCGTGCGCAAGACGATGTTCGTCAAGTACGCCGAAGCCTTCGTCATCTTCCCGGGCGGCTTCGGAACGATGGATGAGCTGTTCGAGGCACTGACGCTGATACAGACGGGGAAGATCGTGCATTTCCCGGTGATCATGTTCGGCTCCGCCTACTGGGCCGGGCTGCGCCAGTGGATCCGCGACCGGGTGCTGGCTGAGGGCAAGATCTCGCCCGAGGACCTGGACCTGATGGTCGTCACGGACGACATCGAGCACGCCGCCGATATCGTGCAGCAGTACTACCAGCGAAAGGTGCTGGAAGCCCAGCCCAGGGAGCGCGCACAGCCGAAGAAGAGCGACGCGCAGTGACGCCGTCGGTCGAGGTGACGTTTCTCCAGGACGGGGCGCAGCCGGCCGAACGGGTCGCGGGAGAGCTGGCCGATTTCATCGGCGCCGCACAGCGCAGTCTCGACATCGCCATCTACGACCTGAATCTGAAGGACGGGCCGGCTGACCAGCTGCGAGCCGCGATCAGGGCCGCCGCCGCCCGTGGCGTGGCCATCCGGCTGCTCTACAACGTCGACTTTCCCAACCCGATCCCGGTGCCGCCGCCCTCGCAGGCCGACACCGCGTTCATCGACAGTCTGGGGGTGCCGTCGAAAGCGGTGCCGGGCGTTCCATCGCTGATGCACCACAAGTACATCGTGCGCGACGCGGCGACCGAAGTGGCATCGGTCTGGACCGGCTCAACGAACTGGACGAACGACTCCTGGACACGCGAGGAGAACGTCATTCTGCGGCTCGCCGCCGCGGCCCTGGCGGCTGAGTACTCGCGGAATTTCGAGGAGCTCTGGAGCACGGGGCGCGTCGAAGGCACCGGCAGGTATGACCTCGCCGGCATTCCACTCTTAACCGAGGACGGTCCTGCCAAGGCGCATGTCTTCTTCTCGCCGGGTCGCGGGCGCCAGATGGCGCATCTGATCGCGGATCGGATCGCGCACGCCCGCCGGCGGGTCAGGGTGTGCTCGCCGGTGATCACGGCGGGGGTGATCCTGGGCACGCTTGGCGACCTGGCGCATTCCGCGCACCCGGAGTTCAAGGGTGTCTATGACCGCACCCAGATGGCCGAAGTGCTCGGCCAATGGCGGGTCGACCCGCATGCGGGCTGGAAGGGCCCGGCCTTCCAGATGGTCAGCACGGCCCTACCCTTTAGCTCGAAGGTCACCACGCCCTATACGCCTTCGAGCGTCCACGACTTCATGCACGCCAAGATCACCGTGGTGGACAACACCGTGCTGACCGGCAGCTACAACCTGTCGCACGCCGGTGAGGAGAACGCGGAAAACCTACTCGAGCTCGACAGCGCACCGCTGGCCGACCGTTTCGTCGAATTCGTGGACGGGGTCTTTGCGCGCTACGCCCAGACACCGGCCGCTGCGCCAAAATAGGGACCATGGCGCGGCGTCATCGCGCAGCCCTCGTCGCCGGGTCGTTGCTGTTGCTCGGTGCCCTCCTGCCGCCGGTTACGGGTTTTACCGACCAGCGGCTGAGCCTGCACATGCTGCTCGAGATGCTGCTGCTGGCGCTGATCGTTCCGCTCTTCGCCTATGGCGCCGGCTTCCTCCTGCCTGGCCGCCTGGCTACCAACGTCCACCCCGTCATCGGGATCGCGACCCTCAACGTCGCGCTCTTCGGCTCGCAGCTTCCGGCGGTCATGGACCTCGCGTCGAAGAACCTGCTGTTCCGGGAGGCCGCGCAGGTGGCCTTCATCGCCGGCGCGTTTTTGTTCTGGTGGCCGATCGTCCGCCCGGGCGTGTTGACGGCGATCGCGAAGATTGGTTACTTGATGGTGGCGGGCGTGCCACCGACCATCCCCGGCATCACCCTGGCCCTCTCTCACCACCTCTTCTATCAGGCCTACCACTCGATCGATGATCAGCAGCTGGCGGGCTTGCTCCTCTTCGGAACGGCGAAGTTCGCGCTGGTCTTCGGAACCTTCGTCATCCTGTGGCGGATGCTCACCCCGGACGCGGAGCCGCCCGAATGGAATGATGGTCCGGCCGACGCCGGCGATGTTCCGCCGGCTGCGCCGGCGTGGTTGCGGCGGCTCGATGAGGAGCTGCCCAGCGAGCCGAGCCGTTCGCGGATTCCGGTTGGCGCGGGACGTTAGTCCTGCTTCAGACCAGCGGCCAGGGATAGGCCCAGCGCGAGCTGGGTTCGGGGAATCGGCCCTCATCGGCGAGGCGGCGGGCGCGCGCGGCCAGCGCGCGAATCTCCGCGTCCGAGATCAGGCGCTGCAGGCTGTTCACCCAACCCGCGCCGGCGACCAGCTCGCCCGCCAACCGTTGGGCATCGCGGCGGAGATTTTTGGGCACTTCCTCGCCCGCGAATTCCCAGATCACGGTGCGCAGCTTCGGCAGCGCATGAAAGGTCAGCCCGTTGTCCACGCCCCAGATGTGGCCGTCGCGATCGAGCAGACAGTGGCCGCTCTTGCGATCCGCGTTATTGACGATCACGTCGAACGCCGCGATCGTCCGGAAATCCGAGGCCCTGGCCGGCATCAGCGAGAAATAATGCTCACGGACGTCGGCGACGATAAATTGCTGCAGGGAGCCTGGTCCCAACGGACCATCGCTGCGGTAAACGGTGAGGGGAACGACCTGCCAACCGAGGGCGGCGCTGACCAGGTAGGCGGCGACTTCGCGCTGACCGAGCGTACCGTCCGGGAAATCGTCGAGCGGCGTCTCACCCTCGGCCGGTTTGTAGATACCGAGCGTCTGCGCCCCCTCCTCCGGGCCGCGGACATGCGCCAGGTAGGTGTAGTTGGAACAGTCCGGCATCAGCCCGCGGGGCTTGATCCGCCCTTGACGCAGCAGACGGTGTTGCGCCTCGGCATCCAGGAAGCGCGCGGCTTGCGCCATGCCTAGTGATGTCCGTTGAGCCGCGGGCACACGCCGCCATCATGATCGATGGGGCCGCCGCACATGGGGCAAGGCGGGCGGCCTGCGCTGATGAGGGCGGCCGCATGGGCGGCGAGCGCCTGCATCTGACCGACACTGGCCTGAAAATGTCCGGTAGCCGGCTGATCACCTTCATCCACCAATTCCACCAGCGAGACTTCGAACGCCTTCTCATCCTGGCTGTAGGTCAGCGTCATGAAGCCGATTCGCCAGACCGGGGTAACCGGCTCCTCGAGGGCCATGTCGGGCAGCGGACCGGCCGGCGGCACCGGCACCTGGGAAAAGACCTCCTGCAGCCGCTCGGTCAGCGCTCGCAGCTGGTCCTTCTCCAGCGCCAGGCTGACCAGCTCGGCGGCGGTTCGCAGCTGAAGGTAAAACTCCCGCTTGCCCGGCTCACCGATGGCCCCCGCGGTCACACGCGTGACCAGTTCGAAGTCAAAGCTTTCCGACGCCATCGCTTTATTCTCCCGCACCCCCTTTCGGTGCCGGAAGAAAGGATTTGAAAAGAATGCGGGCCGCTGGGGAAGCGGCCCGCTTAGAGGGGGAGGGAATTTATCTTTACCCAGTCTGCGGGCTGGTTAACTGCGCCGGGCATCAGGCGAAGACCTGAATGCACTACGGCATCAACTGATTGCAAATCCCCTCGAAATCAGCCTCGAACCCATGCCTAGAATGAGGTGTGAGACTCTCGTTGGACCCTCGGTGGTGGCATCGAAACCTCACGACCTTTCAGAAGGTCGTGGTGGCCAACTGCGCGATCATCGCCGTCGGCGCCGTCACTGGCCCGCTGATCACCCTGAACTTCTCCGGACGCACCCGGCTGCCCTTCTTGCTGGGCCTCCTCGCGATCGGGTTGGTCGCGATCCTGGTGGCTAATTTCCTGATTCTGCGGCTCGCCTTCAAGCCGATTCGGGAGCTGGAGGCCACCATGAGCGCCGTCCAGCCCGGGCTCGAGGAGCCGCGGCTCCTCGCAAACTTCTCCGACCCCGACCTGCGGCGGATCGCGACCGTCTTCAACTCCATGCTCGATCGGCTCGAGCACGAGCGGCATCTGAGCGCACAGCGCGTGCTGCAAGCGCAGGAACGCGAGCGCCAGCGGGTCGCCCGCGAACTGCACGATCAGACCGGGCAGGCGCTCACCCACGAGATCATCAGCCTCGATCTGCTGCTGGAGCGTACCGTGGACGCCAAGGCCCGCCAACAGCTGGAAGCGGTCAAGCGTACCCTCGAAGAAACGCTCGAAGAAGTGCACCGAATGTCCCAGGACCTTCGGCCGTCCGTGCTGGATGATCTCGGCCTCGTCCCGGCGCTCCGCACGCTGGCCAAGCAGCCATCCGGCGCCCAGGTCTCGCTGCTGGTCGATGGGTTGCGCGATCGTCTTCCCTCGCCGATCGAGACGGCGCTCTACCGAATCGCACAGGAGGCGCTCACCAATGCGAACAAATACGCGAGGGCGTCGCACGTGAACATCGACCTGCGTTGCCTCAACGGCCATGTCCGGCTTCGCGTCCGCGACGACGGCGTCGGTTTCAACCCGGACAGCATCCCCGAACGGGAGGAGCCGGGGCGTGCCGGCCTGGGGATCTACGGGATGCGAGAGCGCGCCACCCTGCTCCGCGGAACGCTAGAAATCCATTCGGCGCCGCTCAAGGGTACCGAGGTCGTCGCGCAACTACCCCTGGAGGACCGCCATGCAGGTTGAACGCCGCCCGATCCGGGTGATGCTGGTCGAAGACCATAACCTCGTCCGCGCCGGGATCCGCGCCGTGATCGACGGGCAGAGCGATATCCAGGTGATCGCCGAAGCCACCGAGGGCCGGGAGGCCATCCGTCTCGCGCGGGCCAACTGCCCCGACGTGGCGGTCGTCGACGTGGCGATGCCGGGCATGTCCGGGATCGAGGCGACCCGCGAGATTCGCCGCCTCTGCCCGCAGACGCAGGTCCTGGTCCTCACCGCGCACGACAACGAGGAGTATTTCTTTCAGACGCTCAAGGCAGGTGCGGTGGGCTACGTGCTCAAGAAGGCCGCCGCCTCCGACCTGATCGCGGCGATCGAGGCGGCCAGCAAGGGCGAGCCCTACCTCTATCCGTCGGTGGCGCGGCTGCTGGTCTCCGATTACCTGCAGCGAGCGCCCGAGAGGGACACCTTCGAGCCGCTGAGCGATCGCGAGCGCGAAGTCTTACGGCTGGTGGCGGAAGGCAAGACCAACCGGCAGATCGCCGATACCCTCTTCCTCAGCATCAAAACCGTCCAGACGCACCGTGACCACATCATGAAGAAGCTGCGGATGCACGATCGCACCGAGCTGGTGAAGTACGCCATCCGGAAGGGCTTGATCGAAGCCGATAGTTAACCGGCTCGGTCGCTGCGCGGCGCCTCGACATCGAGGTCACGGATGGCGGCGATCGCGCCGACGCGTCCACGCCGAGCGATCAGACTGTAGACCACCGGCACGACGACCAGGGTAAAGACGGTGGAGGTGATCAGGCCGCCTTCGACCACCACGGCCAGCGACTGAGAGATCAGTCCGCCGCCGCCGCTGGTGCTGATGCCGACCGCCACCGGGAGCAAGGCCACAACGGTGGCGACCGCCGTCATCAGGATCGGCCGCAGCCGGGTCGCCCCGGCGAGCAGCAGCGCCTCGCGCGTCGGCTGCGTCTCGCGGGCGCGCTCGGCGAAGTCGATCAAGAGGATGGCGTTGCTCACCACGATGCCGAACACCATCAACACCCCGAGCAGGGCGGGCAAGCCGAGCGCGCTGCGCGTGACGAGAAGGGCGGCGATGCCCCCGATCAGGGCGAGCGGCATGCTCACCAGGATCACGAACGGCGTGATGACCGACCTGAAGAAGATCACCAGGATGATGAAGACGATGGCAATGGCGATGCCGATCGCCTCGAACATCGACTGGAACGACTGGTTGATCTCCTCGCTCGTCCCGCCGGTGTCGAGCTTGACCCCGGGCGGGAGCGGCACCGACTGAACCAGGGCGGTCGCCCGCTGTGAGATGCCGCTGGTGTCACTGCCATTGATGACGGCGCTGACCGCGACGAGCCGGGTTCCGTCACGCCGGTTGATGCTGTCGGGGGCCACCTGGTTTGTGATGGTGGCGACGTCCTTCAGCGCCGCCCCGGGTCCGACCGGCAGGCCGGCCAGCCGATCGACTGTCACCGAAGCCGGGTCGAGCAGCAGACTCACCGGCGGCCCGCTGCCGCCCAGGTTGCCGAGCGGCATGGGGGAGAGGGCCTGCGCCACGATCTGCGCGACCAAACGCGGACTCAGGCCATGCGCCGACGCCTTCAGGGGGTCCACGTCGACCGAAAGCTGCGGCTTGGCCGTGGCCAGGTCGGACTGGACGTCGCTCAACTCCGAATCCTGCTGAAGCCTGGCCACGATCTGATCCGACGCCTGGCGGAGGGCCTGGTCATCCTGCCCGCTGGCGCGCGCTTCGAAGAGGTTGGAGCTCGGGCCGAACGAGGCGACCTGCAGCTGCCCATTTCCCAAGCCATAGAGCTCGTTGAGCTTCTGCTGCAGTCGGCGGATCACCGCGGTAGCCTGGCGCTTGTCCCTCACCAACAGCAGCAGCCGCGCCTGGTTGGTCTCGAAGCCGGCGCTGAAGCCGCCGAAATCGCTGCTGGCGACCGTCACCTGGACCAGCTTGACGCCCGGATCGGCCGCTGCCACGCTCTCGAAGTTCTTGAGCTCAAGGCTGGTCTCCTCAGTCGTCGTGCCCGGTGGCAGCGTCACCCCCCCGACGAGTTGCTCGCTGCTCCCAAAATCGAAGAAGTTCTTCGCCACCAGGGGCGAAGCAATCACGCCGACGGCCAGGGCGAAGAGCAACCCAGCCGCGAGGACCACGACCGCCTTGGTCAATCGCGACGAGAGCGCCCACCCGAGGACGGGCTGGTAGAGCTGGTGTGACCAGTCGCGCCGCCCCTCCGCCAGTGCGGCGCGCCGCTGCAAAAATAAGCTCACAAGTACTGGGATCAGCGTCAGCGCCACCAGCAGGGACGCCAGCAGCGAGATGGTGACCGTGATCGAGAATGGGAGGAAGAACTTGCTGATGATCCCGCCCACTAGCGCGATCGGCAGGAAGACGGCGACCGTGGTCAGGGTGCTCGAGATAACGGCTTTCGAAACTTCGCTGGCGCCGTTGAGGGCGGCCAGCCGAGGCGGTTCACCTTTTTGAAGATGCCGGTAGCTGTTCTCCAGCACCACGATGGCGTCGTCGATGATCCGGCCGACGGCGATCGTGAGGCCCGCCAGCGTCAACACGTTGAGCGAGAACCCGCCAATGGCCGTGCCCAGCAGGGCGACTAGCACGCTGGTGGGCAAGGACACGGCGGTGACCAGCGTCGCCCGGATGCTGCGCAAGAAGAGGAAGATCGCGAAAATCGCAAACAATGCCCCGAGCAGCCCTTCGAGCAGGAGATCGTTGAGGGACGCTCGGATCCCGGTTGCGCTGTCCTCGATCAACGACAGCCGGTCGTTCGGGTCGAGCTGCAGGCCGGCCACCCTTGAATGGATCTCGTTCGAAAGGCTGATGGCATTGCCGTTCGGGTCGCGAATCACCTGGATGCTGAGGGAGGGCAGCCCATCCGTTCGCGCGATGCCGTTCACCGGCGCCGGAGCCTCTTGCACGGAGGCGACATCCCCCAATGTCACGATCGACGGCGGCGCGGACCTGGAGAGCTGCGCAGCGCTGCCGACGGGCACGGCGCGAAGATCGGCCACAGTGTGGAGCGCGCTCAGCACCTCGACTGGCACCACGCGGCTCCCGTTGAGCGATTCGCCCGCCGGAAGATCGACCTGGACGGCCTGCAGGGCCTGAGCCACCTGGAAGGGCGCCAGCCCGCGAGCCGCGAGCCTCGCTGGATCCAGCGTGATGGCGATGGCATTCTGCTCGCCACCCACGACCTTGACCTCTGCGGCGCCCGGAGCCCCCCGCAGCGCCGGTGCGATCACAGTTCGCGCCTCCAGCGTGGCACGGCTCAGGTTGCCGTCGGCTGCCCCGAGCGAATAGATGATGCTGGGGGCGGCGCTGAAAGAGAAGGTTTGCACCAGTGGTTTGCCGGCGCCGGCCGCCAGCTGCACCTGGTTAAGACGCTGATTGACGGCATCGAAGTCGTCCTTGGTGTTCGAATCCACGGTGAACTGCATCTGGACCTCGGAGAAGCTCTGGCTTGACGATGCGAAGACGTGCAGCGCGTGCGGCAACCCGTTCAGCGCGTTTGATATTGGAATGCTGATGTCTCGGTCGACCACGGCCGGGTTGGCGCCCGGGTCGCTGGTCACGATGAAGACGCTGGGAAAGTCGACGGGGGGAAGCAGTTCCTGGTTCAGCCGGAAAATGCTGATGATCCCGGCTCCCATGAAGAGGATGCCGAAGAGGATGACGACCGGCCGGTTACCCAAACACCAGGCGATGATGCGTCTCAAAGTTCGTCCTCTCTCCGGAACTCCGCCGCGGGCACCAAGTCTAGAACCTAAGCCGGGTGCGCGAAATGTCAGCCATCAGTTGCAGGTCGAGGAAGCGGCCGATGTCAGCGACTTCGGCCTCGATGCCGGCTCGGACGGCACCATCGACCGATTCAAAGGCTTCCACCAGGACCTGGCCTCGGCCGCCGCCCTTGCGCAGGCTCCACGCGCCGATCGCCCGCCCGTCGATCACTACGGCAGGGTGTCGCCAGCCGCCGCCACGTTGCAGCCGGCGCTCGAGAGGTACCGGGACAGCCAGCTCGCGGCTTCGATAACCGAGCAGGTAGGTATCGAAGGCAGGCAAGAGCCGAACCGTCTTCTTCGCCGACAGGCGCTCGCGAACGCTTTTGATCCGTTCTTTCAAAACCAGGCACGAGCGGCCCTCGACCTTCACCTCCGCCAGCGCCGGCCGGGCAATCGTAAATGGCGGATCGGGCTTGACCAACCGGAAGACCGGACCAGGCGACCAGGTCCTCGAGCCCCGCCGGGCCATAGGCCGCGACGTAGCGGCGAGCCAGCTCGCCGAGGGCCGCCCGGCTCGACCGTGATCGCGGCCGCTCCACCCAGTCGTCGATCAGCACGTACGTCGGCTCGCCGTTTTCACGGTCGGGACCAAGGCAGAGGACGGCCTCCAGCGCCGCGACCTGGATGAGATGGATGGGCGCCTGCGTCTTTCGGTCGAGCCTGATGTCGCGACGCTGCAGACGGTCGACGATCTCGTAGCGGGTGAGCGGGCCCGCACGCGAGAGGATGCCGTGGATCGCGGTGACGCCCCGTCGCATCAGATCCGCATCGAGGCCCAGCTGCGCATGGCGCGCCTGGTTACCTGCGGCGAACACCGGGCCGAGCAGCCCGAGCAGCATGCCGAGATCCTCTGTGGCGATCACGTGAAGCGTGCCGCGCATCAACCAGGTCCGCACAATCGAGCGTTCCTCATTGAGCGCGTACGTGATGTCCGCCCTGCGCAGGCCGGTCGTTCGCGCCCGGATGCCGAGGGCCGCGGCGCTCAGTAGCTGTGTCTGCAGGCCGCACACGTCGCGCAGCACCGTCGCCGGCGTCGACCTGCGGGCCGTGTCTTTTGTGAGTCGCTGCGCTTGAGCCCGGAGCCGGAGCGTCCGCGCCTTTGAAAGCGCGAGGTTAGCCGCCGGCCACTCCGGTCTCGACGCCGGGTTCGGTCATCCGAGCTGGATCGAGCAAGCGATCCAGCTCTGCCGGTGCGAGTTGGGTTCGCTCGCGCGCCACCTGACGGATGGTCTTACCGGTGGCCAGCGCTTCAGTGGCGATCTTGGTCGCGGCGTCGTAGCCGACGACTGGCGCGAGTGCGGTGGCCAGCATCAACCCCTGTTCGACCGTTTGCGGACCCCGCTCGGTCGCCTTGATCCCCACGATGCACTGCCGGGCCAGGTTCTGGGCCGAGGTGGAGAGCAGGGCAATCGACTCGAGCAGCGAGAAGGCTGCCACCGGCATCATCAGGTTGAGCTCGAAGATGCTTCCGGATTGGGCCGCGGTCGTGATCGTTTGATCATTGCCCAACACCTTCGCGACCACCATCGTCATCGACTCGATGATCACCGGATTGACTTTCCCGGGCATGATGGAGCTTCCTGGCTGCACTTCCGGCAGCGTGATCTCGCCCAGGCCCGCGCGCGGCCCCGAGGCGAGCCAGCGAATATCGTTGCCGATTTTCCAGAGGCTGACGGCGACGCTACGGAGGGCGCCTGCCGTCGAGAGCACGCTGTCGAGCGTTGCCTGGGCCTGGAAGTGGTTGTCGGTCTCTCGCACCATGACGCCGGCACGCCGCGTCAGGTGCGCGCAGACGCGCTGCGCGAACTCGGGGTGGGTGTTGATGCCGGTGCCGACCGCGGTGCCGCCGAGGGGCAGCTCGGCCAGCTCCTCTGCGGCCCGCCGGACTCGATCGACCGATCGCTCGACCTGGCCGGCATAGCCGAGGAACTCCTGCCCGAGGCGGATGGGGGTCGCGTCCTGGAGGTGCGTCCGTCCGGTTTTGACGACCGGCATGAACTCTTTGGCCTTCTTGTCGAGCTCATCCTTCAAGTAGGTGAGCGCCGGCACCAGTTCTTCGTGGATTGCGACCAGCGCCGCCAGCTGCATCGCTGAGGGGATGACGTCGTTACTCGACTGGCCTTTGTTGACGTGATCGTTGGGATGGACGGGCTGGTGGGAGCCGAGCGGATGACCGAGGATCTCGTTCGCGCGATTGGCGATGACCTCGTTCGCGTTGGTGTTGGTCGACGTCCCCGAGCCCGTCTGGAAGACATCGACGACGAAGTCCTTGTCGAACTTGCCCCCCTCGACTTCCTCGGCCGCCTGTTGAATCGGGTTGGCGATGCGGGTCTCGAGCAGGCCCAGCTCAGCGTTGACGAGGGCCGCCGCGCCCTTGATTTGCGCCATCGCCCGGATGAAGCGGCGGGGGAGCCGGAGGTTGCTGATCGGGAAGTTCTGTCGGGCGCGCTCGGTGCTCGCCCCGTAATAGGCTGACTCGGGTACGCGGACTTCGCCCATGGAGTCTCGCTCGACTCGCGCGCCTGCCTCCTCCGTCATGCCGGGTCATCGTAGCAAGGGCTTGCGGGTGGGGAACGGTCAGAAGCTAGGCGGCTTTCTTCTCGTCGACCAGCCTTGTGCCAAGCGCGCCATGCAGCAAGCTGAGGACCTGCCCGTAATCGTTCTCTCTTTTAGCCCAGGCGAACTTCCGGCTAGTGCCGTCGACCAGCGAGAGCGTCAGCTTGCCATTCAGCAATCCAGAGCCAAGACGCGCATCGACAATGTCACGCACCACGATCTGGACACTCTTCGGATCGAGCGCCAGGAGTTGCTCGGCGGATTGCTGTCGCCGCCGCTGCGCGGCCGCCTCACGCGACTTGCGGCCGAGGGCGTAGATCATCATCCCGATCAGGCCGAAATGCCGGCTGAGGGTGCGGCCAACCATATCGCCCGAGCTGACGACAACCAGGCTGTCCGCGAAGACGAGCATCTCCTGGTAGTCCAAGGCGGTTTGAATCCCCTTGATAACGCCCAGAGCGGGGGTTGCGGCCATCGTCACCGGGGATAACGGTTCGTGGCGCACGGTCTTGCGACCCATCCACCGTTGAGGTTCGCGGGGCTCTCCCCGCCGTGTAATCGGGGGTTCGCGGAGTTCTCCCCGCGTGTAATCTGTAGCGGTGCCGGCGCGCATCGTTTCCATCCAGCTCTGTCCTGGTCACCGGGAAGCGATGCAGCCGGTGACAAGCGCGAACCTGGTCGCCGACCTCGGGATCGAGGGCGACAAGCACGCCGCCGCCGCATCCAAGCGGCAGGTCCTGCTGGCCGACAAGGAGGCGATCGATGCCGTCGGAGTCCTCCCTGGCACGATCAAGGAGAACGTCACCGTGGAAGGCGTGGACGTCATGCAGCTCCCGGCCGGCAGCCGGGTGCGCCTCGGCCGGAGCGCCGTGCTGGAGATCACCGCGGTCTGCGAGCCATGCTTCCGGATGGACGAGATCCGCATGGGCCTGAAGGAGGAGCTCGTCGGCCGGCGGGGCATGGTCTCGCGTGTGGTCCAGGGTGGAACGATCACGGTCGGTGACTCGATCACCATCGAACAGTCAGAGTCGCTCGCCTCATAGCTTGATCCGCGCCATCGACCTGCACGTCCATCTGCCACTGAAGGAGTGGCTGGATGGCAGCATGGGACCCTACCGCGAGGTGGCGGCTCGCTACTTCCGAAGCGATGTGCACGAGCGCAGCGTTGACGAGTTCGCCGTCGAGTTTGCGCAGGAACAGATTTTTGGCATCCTGCTCGCCTGGGACGCGGAGACGGCGACCCACCGGCCGCCCCTCTCCAATGACGTCGTGGCGGCGATCGTCAAACGTCACCCGAAGCGCTTCGCGTTCTTCGCCTCGGTCGATCCCTGGAAGCCAGACGCGGTCCAGGAGCTGGAGCGGGCCGTCGGCGAGCTCGGGGCGAAAGGCGCGAAGTTCCATCCCTCCATGCAGGATTTCTACCCGAGTGACGAGCGACACTTCAAGCTCTGGGAGAAGGCGTCGGAGCTGAAGATTCCGTGCCTCTTCCACACCGGAACCAGTGGCATCGGCGCCGGCCAACCCGGTGGCCAGGGGATCAAGCTCGATCCGGCCCGTCCAATTCACCTGGACGTCGTGGCGGCGCGCTTCCCGGATCTGCCGATCATCGCCGCGCACTTTGGCTGGCCCTGGCACCTGGAGCTGATCGCCATGGCGCTGCACAAGACGAACCTCTTCATCGAGCTGTCGGGCTGGTCGCCGCGTTATTACCCGGAGGAGCTCGTTCGCGAGATCGGTGGCCGGCTCCAGGACCGCACGCTCTTTGGCAGCGACTACCCGTTCATCAAGCCGGCCCGCGTGCTGGAGGAGCTCGACGCGCTTTCACTCAAGCCCGAGGCGAAGGCGAAGATTCTCCGCGAGAACGCCGCGCGCTTACTCAAGCTCGAACTCGCCTGAACTTCGCCTGGCCTTCCCAGCAAACTACCCCGTCCGCGCCGACCACGGCTCCGTGAGCCGTTCCAGCCGGAAGGTCTATCCGGTCCCCGGCCCGCATCTCGATCGGCGATCGACCCGCCGGCGTGAACGTGATCGACCCCTGGGCGACATAAAGAATCTTTCGGTACGGATGGTCGTGGACGGCATAGACGGCGCCCGGTCCGTTGCTCCATTGGTAGCAGTGATCCGCCTCCGCCCGTAGCCTCGCTTCCACGCTGTTGTCCATCACTCCATAATGCACGGCGATGTCTCGCGGGTATGCGCGTTACGTGCTGGCGGTCATGGTCGGCATCAACTTCCTCAATTACCTGGACCGCTACATCCTGCCGGCGGTCGCCACCAGGATCCAGGCGGAGTTTCACCTCACGGACAGCCAGCTCGGCCTGCTGGGAAGCGCCTTCCTGCTGGTCTACGCTGTAGCGACCATCCCGTTTGGCATCTGGGCCGATCGCGGCGTCCGTAAGACGGTCATCGGGATCGGCGTCACGATCTGGAGCCTGGCTACTCTCTTCACCGGCCTCGCCCGAAACTACCTCCAGCTGTTCCTCGCGCGAGCGGTTCTCGGCATCGGCGAGGCGAGTTACTATCCCGCCGGCACGGCGCTGCTGGGGGATTACTTCAAGAAGGAAGGCCGGGGACGCGCCATGTCGATCTGGGCCGCGGGCACCGGCGTCGGGATCGCCGTCGGTTTTGCCGGCGGTGGGATCGTGGCCAGCACACTGGGCTGGCGCGCCGCGTTCTACATGACCGCCGTCCCGGGGCTAGTCTTCGCGATTCTTGCTTTCCGGCTGCGCGAGCCCTTGCGCGGCGCCGCGGAGGCGCGAGGTCCACAGATCGGCAAGGCCGCGTCGATCACATGGATGACGTTCGTCCAGCTCCTCAAGATTCCGACCCTGCGGGCCACCATCGCGGCGGAAACCGCCCTCTTCTTCGTCCTCGGCGGCGCGGCCTTCTGGCTGCCAACGTACCTGCAGCGGCATTTCGGCCTGGGAACAGGAAGCGCCGGAACGCTCGCCGGCGGCGTGCTCGTCGTCGGGCTGCTGGCCGGCTCGCTCCTGGGAGGGACGATTGCCGACCGGCTCACGATCCGTCGCCGCACCGCCAGTAACCTGCCGGTCGGGATCGCCGGCTTCATCCTGGGCGCGGTCTTCGTCGCCCTGGCGCTAATGATGCCCAGCCTGGTGCTCTTCGTGCCCATGTTCCTGCTGGGCGCGGCCTGTCTCTATCTCTACAACGGCCCCTACACGGCGATCAAGCAAAACGTTGTCCTGCCCACGGTTCGCGCCACCGCGGTCACCGTCGCCCTCCTGATCGAACACCTTCTCGGAGACTCTTATGCGCCCTTTGCGATCGGCAAGCTGTCCGACGCGTTGCACAACCTTCAGCTCGCCCTCCTGATCCTGCTGCCACCGCTGCTCGTCCTCGCGGCTGTCTTCGCGGCGCTGGGCCTCCGCCACGAAGAACGGGACGGCCACGGTATGGAGACGCGGTGGGCCGCCGGCGCGGCTCAGATGTCCTGAAACAGGTCGATTTCTAGGAAGCCGACCCCGAGCTCGGCAGCCACATGGCGAAGCTCGAGCCCCTGGCCGGTCGACCTCGGCTGCAGCAAACGATAATGACTGGGTGCCACGCTCACGACCGCCGGCCCGCGGCCGCAGAGAGGTATCCGCGGGCGGGGTCGTCTTCCGTCGGACGCCCGCCGGCCCGGAATTCGCGCTGATCAAAGCGAACGGCCGATGGGGGTTTCCCAAGGGCAACATCGAGAAGGACGAAACGCCCGAGGTGACCGCGCTCCGCGAGATCGCGGAGGAGACCGGCCTGCCCATCAACCGGCTGCGGATCGTGAGCTCGTTGCCTCCCATCAGGTATGCATTCCGGTGGGAAGGAGTCCCGGTCTTCAAAACGGTGCACAACTATCTGGTGGAGCTCACCGGCCAGGCCGCCTTCAACCCACAGCTCTCCGAAATCGAAGAGGCCCGGTGGTTCACGTCCGCCGGCGCGCGGCGCGCGATCCGCTTCAAGAATTCGCTCGAAACGCTCGACGCCGCCATCGCCGGCGTCGACGCCTTGCCGGTGGCCTCTTGAGCGTCCTCCTCTTCCTTCACAACGGCTTGTTCCGTGCCGGGCTGCTGGTCACCGTGATCGTAGGCATCTGGGGACTGGTCATGTACTTCCGCAAAATGCCATCCAGCGGCGGCTTCCGCTCCACGCTGGTGCTGACCGAAGGCCTGTTCATCGTGCAGGGACTGGTTGGGACGCTGATCTTTGCGGCGGGCCGACGTCCGCACGACACCCTCCATTGGCTCTACGGGATCCTGCTGGTGATCGTCCTGCCGATCGCGGCCACTTACGCCTCGGGGCGCGACGCCCGCCGGGAATCACTTGTCTACGGGATCGCCGGACTCTTCATGGCGGGGCTGACGATCCGCGCGCTGACGACCGGCGCCTGAAAACGAGAGAGGGGCCCTTTCGGACCCCTCGCGTTACCGCTGTGTTAGCGGCTCTTACGGGTCGACTTCTTGGCCTTTTTCGTGGCCTTCTTCCTGGTCGCCATGCGTCACCTCCTTATCGCGTGAGCGGCGAACCGCGGCGCACCACACCGTGCGCTTACCGAGATAACGTTCAGTCCAAAACGAACTTGCAGATTCGCGAGCCGCGCGTCTCAGAAGAGACGCAGCTGGTCGACGGCTGCCAGTGGTTTCGCGCGCAAGCCACGACGTCGGAGGTGCATGGCGAGCTCCTCATCAAAGCCGAGCACCGTGTAGGTCATCCTGGCGTTGACCTGCTCCGCGTAACAACAGAGTTCTTCGAAGTCGGCGTGGTCGGAAAGCGGGAAGACCGCGTCGACCTCGAGCCGATCCTTGAGGCTGCGGTCCATCGCCCAACCCGTCAGTGCCGCCGTTTTGAATTCACCAAGCTGGTCCGCGAGCCCGTGGCGACGCGCTGATGGTGGCGTGATCACGACCGTCGGCTTCCCGACGGTCGCGCCCAGCCGCTGGTAGGGCGGAAAGTCGCAGCCAAGCTCTCGATACACCTCCGTCACGCCGAATAACGACGGATGGAGGGCGATCAGCAGCCCTTCCGCCGCCAGCGCCGACAGGATCTCCTGCCCTTTGCCCAGCGAATAGCCGAGGAGCACCGGAGTCGCTCCGCCATCGAGCACGCCCCTGCACCAGGAGATCATGGCCGCGATCACCTCACCGGCGTCGGGAAAGCGATAGTGCGGCTTGCCAAAGGTGCTCTCGAGGACGAGCACCTCGGCTGGCACCGGCTCGGCGGGCGCGCTGGTAAACCCGCGCCGCGTCTTCAGATCGCCCGTATAGAGGATGCGTCCGAAGTCGGTCTCGACCAGTGTCTGCGCCGACCCCAGGACGTGCCCGGCGGGGTAGAGGGTCACCTCGCACCGGTCCAGGGCGATCGGATCACCGTAGGGAACGGCCTCGACGGTGCCAACCGCGGGCCGGCGGTGGGTGACGAGCCGGCGCGTTGCCGGCGTCGCATACGCCAGTGGATGGGCGGCGACATGGTCGCTGTGGGCGTGGCTGATGACGGCTCGCGGCCGGGGCTGCCGGGGATCGAGCCACAGCCGCTGTTCGGGGAGGTAGACGCCGCTGTCCCAAAGGATCGGATAGGCGATCAACGGCGGGATTTACTCGGTCGCGGCGGCGCTGCGTTCAAAAAGCTCGTCGCGAAGCGCGCAGTAGGTGCAGAAGCGCTGGCCGGGCGGCCCGGCGAAGACGCTGGTCCGGCCGCAGGTGGGGCAGGTCTCCTTTGCCTCGCCCTCAGATGTCGCAGGGGCGATGTCGAGTAGTGCCGGCTCCTCGACCGCTTGATCGACTATCTCCTCCTGGTCCGCAACCTCGGTAGGAGCATCGCTGTCGGTGGGCGGTGGAATCGCCAGCGGTGGTGCATCCGGCGCTGGTGGCACCACGGTGGGGGCAGCTTCAGCCTCCACCCGTTGCCGGAACAGCCGGGTCAGCCAGCCGAGCACTCGGCGCTACGGTAGAACACTCGCGCCGCGCTGTCAAATACCTGGCTAAATGGCCAGATCCAGCTGCACCGGTTCTGGCGGCGGTTCGACGCGCCAGGAGCGTCGATCCGCGACACCGTGGCGACGCTTGAACTCCGCCACCGCGGCGGTCACTGGCGCTTTCGCCGCATTCGGCGCATAGGCGCCCGGGAACAGTTCCCGGTAGCGGGGGAGGAGCCGCGGGTACTCGCGGCTGAGGAACTCCATGAAGTGTTCTTTCGTCCCGGGCTTCAAGTAGACGATGTTGGCCCACACGAAGCAGGCGCCGGCTTCGGCGGCGGCGGTCACCGTCGCCTCGAGCTGACGCGGCGAATCGGAAAGCCCGGGGAGCACCGGCGCCATCCCCACCCCGGCCTCGATCCCGGCGTCGACCAGCGCTTTGAGGACTTTCAGGCGTTTGCCGGGCGGCGGCGTGCCGGGCTCGGTCTTTGCCCATACGGTCTCATCGATGGTGGGTACGCTGAAGCAGACGGTGGTCTTGGCCCGGCGGGAGAGCTCGACCAGGACGTCGATGTCACGAAGCACCATCGTCCCCTTGGTGATCAAGCCTATCGGCGTCCTGAAATCGCGGAACGCTTCGAGGCAGCGGCGAGTCAACTTGTAGGTGCCCTCGATCGGCTGGTAGGGATCGGTGGCCGTGCCGAAGGCCACCGTCTCGCGCTTCCAGTTCCGGCTGGACAGCTCGCGCCGAAGCAGCCCCGGCAGGTTGACCTTGACGCCGACCCGAGCCGAAAACCCGGCGCCAGGGTCCCGGTCGGCGAGCTTGGCGTGGGCGCGAGCGAAGCAGTACACACAGCTGTGAAAGCAGCCCTGGTAAGGATTGAGCGACCAGTTGAAGCCCATGTGCTGAACCCGGTTCAAGGCCGACTTGGCCACGATCTCGAAGTAGTCGGTGCGGGGCATCGGGTTTTCAATCATAGGACAAACATATGTTCGGGTGGGGCGAATTTCTCCATAATGGATGGAGCCACTTATGAATGTGCTCGTCTGCGTCAAGCAGATCCCCGACCCCAACGCGCCCGGCAAGCTCGACCCTCAGACCAGGCGCCTGGTCCGCGATGGGGTCGACCTGGTTCTCGACCCTGGTGACGAACACGCGGTCGAGGCCGGGCTGCAGCTGGTCGAGAAGGATGGAGGCGAGGCGACGATCATCTCCATGGGTCCACCCAGGGCTCTGGAGGCGATCCGGCGGGCACTCGCGATGGGCGCCCACCGCGGCATCCTGATCACGGACCCGGGGCTCGAGAATTCCGACGCCCTGAGCACTGCGCGGGCGATCGCCGCAGCCATCACGGGGCAGGGCTACGACCTGATCATCTGCGGCACCGAGAGCACCGACGGCTCCTCAGGAGCGGTCCCCGCTCAGCTTGCTGAACTCCTGGGCCTGCCGTTGCTCAGTTTCGCCAAGAAGCTGGAGGTGTCTGATGGCAAGGCCGTCATCGACCGACAAACCGATGATGGTTACGACGTCGTCGAGGCCCCGCTGCCGGTCGTGGTGACAGTGACCGGCGGCATCAATGAAGCCCGCTATCCGGCGCTGCGCGGCATCATGCAGGCGAAGAACAAGGAAGTGAAACATGTGGGACTCGGTGACCTCGGGCTCGACGGCAAGGCGGGAAAGCTCGCGCTGACCCAGGAAGTCGTCGATCTAACACCCGCCGAGGCTCGCAAAGCCGGCGAGGTCGTCGAGGACAAGGGTGAGGGCGCCAAACGCGTCGCCGACTTCCTGCAAGAGCTGAAGGTCATCTGATGGCGGGCGTCTGGGTCTTTGCCGAAACCGTCGACGGGTCGCCCAAGCCGGTGGTGCTCGAGCTACTGACCAAAGCCCGCTCCCTTGGAGAAACCACCGCGGTTGCGCTCGGTCCGGGGGCGTCGAAGGCCGTGGCAACGCTTGGCAAGTACGGCGCGAAGAGGGTCTATGTCCACGAAGATCCCGCGTTCAGGGACACCCTCGCCACGCCGGCCGTCGACCTCCTTGCCCGGTTGATCGAGAAGGACCAGCCGGATCTCGTCATCTTTGGCATGACCTATGACGGTCGCGATGTGGCCTCGCGGTTGAGCGCCCGGCTCTCGACGGCGCTGATCGCAAACGCGACCGACGTCGTGAGCAAGAACGGCGGCTGGGCGATCGTCTCGCCGGTGTTCGGCGGCACTCTGCTGGTGACGACTGTCCCCCGGGCAAAGCCGCCGACCCTGGTCCTGATCCGGCCCAAAGCGGTTGCCGCAGCGCCGGCGGCATCCGCCGGCGCGCCACAGGTGCAGATGCTCACCGAGCCGGTCGAAAGCGCGAAGCCGGTGGCGCGCGTGCTGCGCCGCGAAAAGGAAAAGGCGAGCGGGCCCAAGCTCGAGGATGCGGCGGTCATCGTCAGCGGCGGGCGCGGGCTGGGCGCGCCGGAGAATTTCAAGATGCTCGATGAGCTCGCTGCCGAGCTCGGCGCCGCGGTCGGCGCCAGCCGCGCGGTTGTTGATGCCGGCTGGAAACCATACTCCTTCCAGATCGGCCAGACCGGCAAGACGGTCAAGCCGGCGGTCTACATCGCCCTCGGCATCTCGGGTGCGATGCAGCATACCGTCGGGATGAAGGGCGCCAGGACGATCATCGCGATCAACAAGGATCCGGAGGCGCCGATCTTCAAATTGGCCGACCTCGGCGTGGTCGGAGACGTCCACAAGATCGTGCCGCAGCTCATTCAGGAAGTCCGCTCGCGGAAGGGCAAGTGAGCGCCGCCTCTCCGACCCCATCCCCGAAACAGCAGGCGCTCAGTCTGCTCGCGGTGCAGCCGCACCCGGACGACGAATCAATCACCATGGGTGGGACGCTGGCGCGTTACAGCGTGGAGGGCGTGCGAACCACGCTGGTGACGGCGACCCGCGGCGAGGTGGGAGAGATCCTGGACAAGGAGCTAGATCCCAAGGAAGCGGCGCCCCGACTGGCGACCATCCGGGAGGCGGAGTTGCGCAACGCGGTCAAGATTCTCGGCGTCACCGAGCTGGTTTTCCTCGGCTACGAGGATTCGGGTATGGCCGGCCTGCCCCGCAACCGAGAGCGCGGCACGTTCTGGCAGGCCGACGAGGAAGAGGCGCTCGGCCGGCTCATCCAGGTGGTGCGGCGGGTTCGCCCGCAGGTGATCGTCACCCAGAACGAGTTCGGTGGCTACGCCCACCCCGACCACATCAAAACGCACCGAGTGGCGATCGGCGCCTTCTACAACGCCGGGGACGTTGAGCGGTTTCCCGGCGGCGAGCCGTTCCGTCCCAGCAAGCTCTACTACTCGGCCTTTCCGAAATCCCTGTTGAAGCAAATGGCCGAAGCGATGGAGCGGGCCGGCGTGGAAAACCGATTTTCCAGTGACGGTGAGCCGCCGCCGTTCGCCGTTTCCGACGACCGGGTGACGACCTGGCTCGACATCAGCCCGTTCCTGGATAAGAAGCTGGCGGCGATGCGCGCCCATCGGACCCAGATCCCGGAGGACAGCTGGTTCCTGAAGCTCAACCAGGCGCTCGGCCCGAAGGCCTGGTCGCTGGAGACCTTCGAGCGGGTGCGCAGCTCCGTCGACGCACCCATCCCGGAGGACGACCTCTTCGCCGGACTCCGATGACGACGGCCACCGATGCGGCGGTAGCGCAGGCCGCCGCGCTGCTGCTCCGGGCACGTTCTGGTATCGCCTTCACCGGGGCCGGTATCTCGGTGGAAAGCGGGATCCCGCACTTTCGCGGCCAAGGCGGGCTCTGGACCAAGTTCGATCCCTACAAGGTGGCCCACATCGACACCTTCCGCAAGGACCCGGCTCAGTACTGGACCTACAGCCTCAACCACCGCCGCACCGATGCCGAGCCGAACCGGGCGCACCGCGCGCTCGTCGACCTCGAACGGCGTGGACAGCTGCGGGCAGTGATCACACAGAACACCGACGGTCTCCATCAGAAGGCCGGGAGCGGCCACGTGGTCGAGTTGCATGGCTCCTCACACGAAGTCGTGTGCCTTGACTGCGATGCGCGCTTCCCGCGTGAGCAGGTGGACCGGATGAACCGCGAGCACTGCCCGCCGAGCTGCCCGGCATGCGGCGGCCGCTTTCTGAAGCCGACGGTCGTCCTCTTCGGCGAGGCCTTACCGGTTCGGGCGCTGCGGGACGCGCAGACGCTCGCGATGGCCGCCGACGTCGTCCTGATCGTGGGCAGCTCGCTACAGGTCTATCCCGCGGCTGGAATCCCGCGCCTGGCTCGCGAGCATGGCGCCGAGCTGTGCATCATCAACGCCGAGCCCACCGCGTTCGACCACCTGGCTGCGGTCGCCATCCACGGCAAGGCGGGTGAGATCCTCCCGCAAGTCGTTCGCCGGATCACCCGGTCCTAGGGCGCTTCCGCGACCGGGAAGGTCTGGCCGCAGCTTGGGCAAACGATCAGAGTCTGATCCTTCGGTGCGCTGAAGAGTGCTTCGCAGCTCGGGCAGGCATATTCGCGAGGTGGATTCTGTAGCGCGCGATCGGCGGCCATCGCGCCCGGGACTTCGCCCAGGTCGACGGCTGGGCTGCCGCACTCGGTGCAGCGGTACAGGGGCGCGTCGACCACCTTGTAGTCGAGGTAGCGTCCCTGGCTGTCGACGAAGACGGACGCGTTCCAGAGCTCGAACCGGTTCGTGCTGCACCGGTTCGGACACGCCAGGAACATTTGGTTAATTGACCCGCTGCAGTCTCTTGAGCCGGTCCGCCGCCTTGCGCAGCGTCTCCATCTTCTTGGGAAAGGAGAACCGGATCTGGTGCCGTCCGCGGGTCGGGTCCAGGTAGAAGCTGCTTCCGGGGACGGTCGCGAGCCCGATCTCCCGCACCATCCGGTGAGCGAGGGCGATGTCCTCCTCACCGAAAGCGCTGACGTCGGTCATCACGTAGTAGGCGCCGTCGGGTGGATAGGCCTTGAACCCCGCTCCGTCAAGGATCTCGAGCACGAAATCGCGCCGCTCGCGATAAGCATTGAGCAGATCGACGTAGTACTGGTCGGGAAACCGCAACGCGGTTGCGGCCGCCACCTGCAGCGGATGCGGGGCGCCGACGGTGACGAAGTCGTGCACCTTTCGGATCGCGTTGGTCATGTCAGCAGGCGCGATCGCGTACGCCAGCCGCCAACCGGTGACGCTGTACGTCTTAGACAGACCGTTGATCGTCACGGTTCGCTCACGCATGCCGTCCAGGGTCGCGATGCTGATGTGCTCGCCTCGGTAGACGAGGTGTTCATAGATTTCGTCGGTGATCGCGATCGCGTCGAACTCCCGGCAGAGGCCGGCGATGAACGCCAGCTCGTCAGCGCTGTAGACCTTGCCGGTCGGGTTGTGCGGGGTGTTGATGATGATCGCCCGCGTCCGCGGGTTGAATGCCTGGCGCAGCTGATCCTGGTCGAAGTGCCAGTCGGGAGGAACCAGCGGCACCACCACCGGCGTCGCGCCCGAGAGGATGCAATCGGGGCCGTAGTTCTCGTAGAACGGCTCGAAGATGATGACCTCGTCGCCCGGATCGACCAGCGCCAGGATGGCGGACAGCATCGCCTCGGTCACGCCGCAGCAGACCGTGATGTCGGTTTCAGGATCCACCGTCATCTGCCGGAAGTGCCGGGTCTTGGCGGCGATCGCGTCGCGCATCACCTTGGCGCCCCAGGTGGTCGCGTACTGGTTGAAATCGTTGCGGATGGCGTCGACGGCCGCCTCCTTCAGTTCGATCGGGGCGGCGAAGTCGGGGAATCCCTGGGCCAGGTTGAGGCATGCCTCGCCGTGCTCCGCCAGGCAGAGTCGGGTCATCTCTCGGATGACGGACTCAGTGAACAGGGTCGACTTGCGGGAGATCATCGCGCGCGGCACGACACTAGAATGCCAGAAGTGTCGCGCCAAACCGCCCAGGACAACGGCGTCGCCGCGTTTCGCAAACAGTTCCCCATCTTCGAGCAGAAGGTGTACCTGAGCAGCTGCTCGCAGGGAGCGCTCTCGACGCCGGTGGAGGCGAGCCTGCGGGAGTTCGTCGAGTCCTGGCACACCCATGGCAACCCGTGGGAGACCTGGGTGGCGCGGATGGAGGAGCTGCGGGTGGAATTTGCCCGGCTGATCAACGCCGAGCCGGATGAGGTCGCCGTCACGTTCTCGGTATCGACGGCGCTCAATTCCCTGGCCAGCGCCCTGGACTACAGCGAGCGCTCCCGCGTCGTCACCAGCGATTTCGACTTTCCGACCGTCGGACATATCTGGCTGGCGCAGCAGCGCCGTGGCGCGCGCGTCACCTTTGCCCGGGCGAACGGCGATCGGTTACCGCTCAGTTCGTTCGAGGCGGCGGTGGACCAGCAAACGGCGCTGGTGTCGACGACGCACGTCTGTTACAAGAACGGCTTCAAGAACAATGTCAGCGCCCTGGCTGAGCTCGCCCATGAACGGGGCGCCTTTCTGCTGATCGACGCGTACCAGAGTATGGGAACGCAGCCGATGGACGTCAAGGCGCTCGACTTGGATTTCCTCGTAACGGGCGCACTGAAATATCTGTTGGGCTCGCCGGGCGTGGCGTTCATGTATGTGCGGCGCGAGCTGATCGACCGTTTCGAGCCGGTCGACTCTGGATGGTTTGGGCAGGAAAACGTCTTCGCCTACGACGTCCATCACCTGCGCTACGCCGCGGCTGCCCGGCGTTTCGAGACCGGCTCCCCGCCGGTGCCCAACGTCTATGCCGCGCTGGCCGCGCTGCGACTGATCGGCGGCGTGGGTCTCGACACCATCGAGCAGCACGTCCGCGCGCTCATGAGCCGCTTCATCGCCGGGGCGCGGCAGCGGGGCCTGGTCCTGCTCACCCCCGAACAGCCAGCGGACCGCGGCCCGCTTGCCATGGTCAGGTCAACCGATGCCGCGAAACTGGTGGCGGCGCTGGCGGAAGACGGCATCCTCTGTTCGACTCGCGACGGAGCGCTTCGGGTGTCCTTGCACTACTACAACACCGCCGACGATGTGGACGCGGTCCTTGACGCCCTCGACCACCACCCGGAGCTGCTCGTCACTGGCGCCGATTAGAAAGGGTTAGAGCCTGCCGCTCGGCGGTTGCTCTCCGTGGTCCAACCGTGTATAAAGAGCGCACGAATTTAGGTTTCCAACGAAGGCAGAGGAGGTCGACAGGGAGGATGGCTAAGCCGAAGATTCTTGTACTCGTTGCCATGGCCACTGTGGGGCTGACGGCATGCGGAAACACCGGCGGTGGGACACCGACAGCGAATAAACCCGACAAGGTCCAGATCGCAGCCGAGGGACCGTTCACCGGCGACGAGGCGTCGATCGGCGCGGGGGCGCTGCAGGCGATCCAGCTTGCGGTCAAAGACTTCAACAAGGCCGGCGGGGTGCACGGCACCAATGTCAAGCTGCTCGTCTGGGACGACAACCACAGCCCGCAGACAGCTGCCACCCAGCAAGCGGCGGGGATCTCGGATTCGACCGTGCTCGGAATCGTGGGGCCGATGAATTCCGGGGTCGTCCTCGGCACGGTTCAGGGTCTGCAGGGCGCCAATCCGCCCCTTCCGTTCGTCACCGAGTCCGCGTCGAACGTGAAGGTTACTGAGCAGGGGAACAGTGTCGCCCACCGCGTCAACGCCCGCGACGATCAGCAGGGACCGGCGGACGCCAAATTCATGATCGACCAGGGAGCGAAGAAGGTCGAGGTCATGGATGCCAAGTCTGATTACTCGACCGCGCTCGCCGACATCGCGGCTAAGTACCTGGCCGACCACGCCCCGAGCATCACGGTCCAGCGTGACAGCGCCCAACACGGACAGACAGACTTCCGCACGATCGTGCAACGAATCAAGTCCTTCAAAGCCGACTGGGTCTTCTTTGCTGATGAGGGGACGGAGACAGCACCATTCGTGAAGCAACTCAAGGACGCCGGGCTGACGATCGGGCAGAACATCCAGTTCCTGGGCACGGATGGCGAAGATGATCCAACCATCATCACCAACTCTCAAGGCGCGTACCTGGGTGCCTATGCCTCCAACATCACGCCAGACCCTACACTCGTTGCCACGGCTGCCGACATGATCACCCGCTTCAAGAACGAGTATGGAGCGGACTCCATCGGCAAGGCGGGGCCATTCTACGGCTCGGCGTACGCGGCCACCCAGGTCCTGCTGCAGGCGATCGCCAATTCGCCGGTCAACAATGGCAAGATATCGCGTGCGGACGTGATCAGCCACCTGGCCAGTGACACCTTCCAGACGGTCCTGGGCCCCGTCAAGTACGACTCCAAAGGCGATGTCGCGACCGTAGCGATTGGGCTCTTCCAGGCGAAGGGAACCGATATGGTGGCGGTGAAGTCGATAACCGGCTAGCGATCGAGACAGGAGACGGCGCGCGCCGTCTCCTGTCGCGCTAATGGACTATTTCCTTCAGAACTTTCCGCAGCAGCTGGTCAACGGGCTGGAGACGGGAAGCCTCTACGCTCTGATTGCCCTCGGATACACGCTTGTCTACGGCATACTCGAAATGCTCAACTTCGCCCACGGGGACGTGTACATGGTGGGCGGTTTCCTCGGGGCCGGGGTAGCCGGGCTCTTCGTCCACAACGGGGTGGCGGCAGTGCCGGCGGGCTTGATCGTGGCTCTCATGGCGCTCGCCTGCATGGGGGGGGCCGGATTGCTTGGCGTCGGGATTGAGCGGATCGCCTACCGTCCCCTCCGCAACGCTAACCGGCTGGCCCCCCTGATCACAGCCATTGGCGTCTCTCTCTTCCTCAGGAGCATCGTGGAAGTCCAGGTTAGCCCCGCGCCGGTACTGGTGCCGAGCAACGCGCTCGTTCCGCAGACAGTGATTCAAGTCGGCAGCGTGACAACACCGTTCATGGCCCTCGCCCTATTTGTCGCATCAGTCGTACTGATGTTGGCGCTTGACGTCTTTGTCTTTCGAACCCGATTTGGCACTGCGATGCGGGCCACTGCCCAGGATCGCGAAGCTGCGACCTTCATGGGCATCGACGTGGACCGAGTCATCGTGGCGACCTTTCTGATCGGTTCTGCGTTGGCCGGCATGGGGGGTCTCCTGTTTGGCCTGACCTTTGCCACCGTCAACTTTTTCATGGGATTCCTGATCGGCATCAAGGCCTTTGCGGCGGCGGTCATCGGTGGGATCGGCAACGTCCGGGGGGCCATGGTCGGCGGCCTCTTCCTTGGCGTCTTGGAAAGCATGGTCGGCGGATTTATCAGCACCGCCTTCCAGGACACCTTCGCGTTCTTGGCTCTAATCGTCGTTCTGCTCGTCCGTCCGCAAGGGCTCTTCGGCCAGCCCCTCCCTGATCGGGCGTGAGCGCTCAGGCGCAGGCAGCGGAGGCGGAGAAGCCGCGCCTCCAACGACTATGGGAGTCTGGACCCGCTGGCTGGAATGCGGCGCTCACGAAACCATACGTGATGATCCCGTTCTTCGCCGGGGCCGCCACGGCGCCATTTCTGACGCAGTTTTTCGTCGACAACTTCGGCTGGACGGGCGGCGAGTTCTGGGTGCGCATTCTGGCCACGTGTGCCATGTACGCCACGCTGGCTCTAAGCCTCAACCTCGTCGTCGGCTACGCCGGCCTCCTGAACCTTGGCTTCATCGCGTTCTTCGGGATCGGCTCGTACGCCTATGCGCTGGTAGCCAGTGAGCAGTTGCACCAGCATTTTCCGCTCTGGCTGGGGCTGCTCACCGTGATTGGTGTGGCAATTGCGTTTTCACTCATCATTGGCGTCCCCTCCCTGCGTCTCCGTGGCGATTATCTGGCCATCGTGACGCTCGGATTTGGACTGATCATGCAAGAGCTCACTCTGGACCTCGACCGGCCTCCGACGCTGATGGGACACCAATTCGGGCCAAATGGGCTGAATATCACAGGCGGAACGGAGGGGATCCACCAGGTCGATGCCTTTCGAATTCCAAAGAATCTCCCTTTGCTTGGTACGGCGCCCCACTCCTGGGTCTACTACTGGATATTCCTCGGTTTCCTGGCCCTCTGCGTTTTCCTGCTGATGCGCTGGCGCCGTACGCGAACGGGCCGAGCGTGGATCGCCATCCGGGAGGACGAGCTTGCCGCCCGCACCATGGGCGTGAACACCTTCAAGTATCGATTGCTCGCCTTCACGACGAGCGCCGTTATTGCGGCGATCGTTGGCATGATCAACGCAGCCTGGCTCTTCAACGCATATCCAGGCAACTACGATGTGCAGCAGACGGTGCTGGTCTTCATCATGGTCATCCTCGGGGGGCTGGGAAGCATCCCAGGCGCGATCATCGCCGCGACGCTCGTGACGATCTTGCCCTTTCTATTGCAGCCGCTCATTTTATATCGCTACGTTGTGTTCAGCCTGATCCTGATCGTCATCATGATCTTTCGGCCGGAAGGATTGTTGGGGACCGTATCCATGCGGCCTCGGAAGACGCTGGGCGGGACGATCGAGCTTCTGACCGCCGAGACGGCCATCGAGGCCTCCGAGCTGCCGGCGGTCACGGACACGGAGGTCGCCGATCTAGAGGCGGCGTCGGGCGCGATCGTCGAGGATCCGGAGTGGAAAGCGTGAGCGGACGGGCGAGCGTCGTGGAGATTTCTGGCCTGACCCGCCGCTTCGGTGGATTGACTGCCGTCGACCGCTTCGATGTCGAGGTCAACGACGGTGAGATCGTCAGCCTCGTGGGCCCGAACGGCGCCGGCAAGACCACCGTGTTCAACCTGATCTCGGGAGTGCTGAAGCCAACTGAAGGATCGATCCGATTAATGGGTCGCGAGCTGGTCGGCCGGCCGGCGCACCGGATCACCCACTACGGCGTCGCTCGCACCTTCCAGAACATCCGGGTGTTCCCGCAACTGACGGTTCGGGAGAACATCTTGCTCGGCACCCACCACTGGACGCGCAGCGGCATGCTCGGGTCGGTGACCTTCTGGCCGGGGACCCTACGGGCTGAACAGGCTGCCCAGGCCGAAGTCCAGTCCGCGATTGACCTCTTCCGGGAGCGGCTCGAGGCGCGGCTGGACGACCCGGCATTCACCCTCTCGTACGCGAATCGCCGGCGAACCGAGATTGCTCGGGCGCTGGCGGCCCGGCCGAAGGTGCTACTGCTGGATGAGCCGGCGGCCGGGATGAACCCCTACGAGCGCATCGAGATGGCCGGCCTGATCCGCTCCATGCGCGACCGGGGCCTGACGATCTTCCTGATCGAGCACCACATGCCGTTGGTGATGGAGATCTCCGACCGCGTCATCGTGATGGATCACGGCGTGAAGATCGCCGAAGGCTTGCCCAAGGAGGTCCACAGCAATCCAAGAGTCGTCGAAGCTTACCTCGGCCGACGGGCAGCGTCCGCCTAGCCCGGCACGCCAAAAGGAGACCGTCCTGCAGTTGCGGGACGTGGAAGTGCGCTATGGTCCGGTGCCGGCATTGCGGCAGGTCAGCATGGAGATCCGGCGCGGCGAGATCGTCTGCCTGTTGGGCGGCAACGCCTCGGGGAAATCGACCACGATGAAGACGGTCATCGGCTCGGTCCGCCCGTCGATAGGGTCGGTCTGGTACGAGGGCCAGGACATCACGAACTGGAACACATCGCGGCGGGTGGCGGCCGGGATCGCGATTGTTCCCGAGGCACGGCGGATTTTCCCCCGACTGACGGTGCTCGAGAACCTGATGATGGGCGCCTTCATCCGAAATGACAAAGTCGAGATCGACGCCGACCTGGGTCGCGTCATGGAGATGTTTCCGCGGCTCAAGGAGCGACGTGCCCAGCGTGGCGGGACGATGTCCGGCGGGGAGCAGCAGATGCTGGCGATGGCGCGGGCCTTGATGTCGCGGCCGCGCTTCCTTTGCATGGACGAGCCGTCGATGGGCCTGGCTCCGGTGCTGGTCGAGCAGCAGTTCGAGACGATCCAGCGCCTGAACGCCGCCGGTATCACGATCTTCGTCGTCGAGCAGAACGCCAGCATGGCGCTCGGGATTGCCAATCGCGGCTACGTCCTGCAAAGCGGCCGCGTGGTACTGGCGGGCACGGCCGCCTCGCTGCTGGAGAATCCCCAGATGCAGCGCGCGTATCTCGGGATGTAAGCGGACTGAGCTAGTGTCCTGTATCTGAAGTTCGTTGGCAAAATCGTGCGATGCTTGCGAGGATGTCGTCGGCGGTCTTGGTCCAGATGAACGGCCTGGCGGCGGCGTTGCTGGTCGCGAGATAGAGGCG
>Ga0070697_100000090_pt1 | contig 75895 bp, 78 predicted proteins | sample KBSK1501metaG_FD_65475 | JGI IMG/M metagenome (GOLD analysis project Ga0070697, IMG submission 65475) | Corn, switchgrass and miscanthus rhizosphere microbial communities from Kellogg Biological Station, Michigan, USA - KBS K1-50-1 metaG | ecosystem: Host-associated > Plants > Roots >... | reverse complement strand
GGCGCTCGTCCTCTCGGACCAGGGTTTCAACCGGCACGTCTACCAGGCCGGCTTGAACGTCATCGGGCCGAAGTTGAGCAGGGTGTTCGACCGCCCGAATTCGAGTTTCTCACCGCAGTACAAGAGCACGATCGAGCCGCAGATCCAGTATTCCTACCAGTCACGCGTGGGGGACTCCGACAGGATCGTCCCGTTCGACGAGATCGATGCCATCACGCCCAACGCCGATCAGGTCACCTATTCGGTCGTGACCCGGCTGTTCGCGAAACGGCCGGTCGGCGGTTCGGAGGAGCTGGGCGCCCTGTTCGGTCCCGCCAACGCCACTCTCGTGAGCGGCGGTCACTACGATCCCTATGCCAAGTTCCGCGAGGCCCTCCGCAAGAAACAGGAGGAGCAGAGCAAGGCGGCGGAGGGGGGCGCGCCTCCGCCCGCCCCGGAGGGGGAGAAGAAGCGGCTGAGCACGGTGGAAATCGCGTCGCTGCAATTGAGCCAGGACTACTCGTTCCTGGGGCCGCTGAGCACTTCGGTCGGGCTCGGGTCCCTCACCGAGCCGCTGCGGAGCAATTTCGGGCCGGTCCGGGCGACGCTGCGCGTCAATCCCTCCATCCACACCAGCCTCGACGTCCGGAGCTCGTACGACATCCTCTTCAAGGAGATCCACGATGCGAGCCTGAGCGCCGACCTGCGAAGCGTCAAGCGCGGATTCCTCGACCTGACCTGGTCCATGGTGCGTGATCTGGAGGGACGGGCCCTCCTGGCGCGGGGACTGGCCTTCTCCCCGCCATTCGACCAGAACCAGGTCGGTCTGCAGGGGGAGACGAACTTCCTCGACCGGCGTTTTCTGGTCGGCATGCAGACGAACTACGAGCTGGGCAGCGTCGCGCCGGGCGAGCCCCGGCTGCGGGACCAGCGCTACCGGTTCGGCTACAACACGCAGTGCTGCGGGTTCCAGCTGGAGGTCCTCAACCGCAATTTCGTCGGGTCGAGCAACCGCGAGTTTCGCTTCCTGATCAATCTCAAGGGCGTGGGTAACGTGGTCGACTTCCAGTCGGGTTCGTCGGGCGCCCTGCCGGGGACCTTCCCGGGGATCGTTCCGTGACGTCGGATCGGGTGTTCACCCCCCTGGTCCTGGGGGCCGGAGGAATGCTCGGCCGCGTGGTCGTCGAGGTGCTCGAGCAGGTCTTCCCGGCGACGGTTGCGGCGACCCGGACGGAGGTCGATATCACCGATCGTTTCCGCCTCGAGACGGAGGTCGAGAGACTGCGCCCCGACGTGATCATCAATTGCGCCGCCTACACCGACGTCGATGGTTGCGAGACCGATCCGGACAGGGCGCGCAGGGTGAACGTGGACGGCGCCGAGAATGCCGCCCGCGCCGCCGCGGCCGCGGGGTGTCCGATCGTCCACATCAGCACCGATTTCGTGTTCGACGGACGCAAGACCGCACCGTACACGGAGGAGGATGCCCCGGCGCCGCTCTCGGAGTACGGCCGGAGCAAGCGCGCGGGGGAGGAGAGGGTGACGGCGGCCGCCGCCGACCATCTCATCGTCCGCACGTCATGGTCCTACGGGGCCGGTCATGCCAATTTCGTGGACGCCATCCGCTCGCGCGCCGCGAACGGCGGCACGCTCAGGGTCGTCGATGATCAAATGGGGTCGCCGACCTACGTTCTCGACATCGCACGCGCTCTCTCCGTTCTGATCCGTCATGACGTCCGGGGTGTCGTGCATTTCGCCAACTCGGGGATCTGCTCGCGCTACGCCATGGCCGAGCTGATCCTGGGGACGTGCGGTTTCGGCGGCGTTCGGTTGGTGCCGATCCCGACGTCGGAGGCCGGGCGGATCGCGGCGCGACCCACCTTCTCGGCTCTCGACACGAGGCGCTACTCGCGCCTGACCGGGGAGAGGCCACGCCCCTGGCAGGTGGCTCTCGTCGAGTATCTCGGTGACGACCGTGGCGGGGTGCCGGGCGCATGAAGATACTCATCACGGGTGCGACCGGTTATCTCGGCGCGCATGTCGCCGCGCGCCTAGTCTCCGCCGGTCACACGGTGCTGGCCCTGGTGCGCCCGGGGAAGGAGGCGGGGCTGGCGTCCGGGTGCCGTCCGGTGCCCGGAGACGTGCTCGACCCGATGTCGGTGGAGCGCGGGCTCGGCGGCTGCGACGCCCTCGTGCACCTGGCCGCCCTCGTGAAGATGTGGGTCAAGGACCGTCGCGAGTTCGACAGGGTCAACGTGGAAGGATTCGCAGCCGTCCTGCGCGCCGCCGAGAGAGCGGGTGTCCGTCGGATTCTCTACACCTCGACGATTGTGGCGCTCGGACCGACCGGGCCGGAGCCCGCGGACGAATCGCACGAGCGCTCCGAGTTTGCCTTCCGCACCGATTACGAGCGCACCAAGTGGGTGGCCGAGAGAATCGCCGTCGAGCGCGCCCGCGCCGGCGCCCCGCTGATCATCGTGTACCCCGGGGTGGTCTACGGGCCGGGCGCGACGACGCAGGGCAACCTGCTCGACCGCCTCTTCAGGGATTACCTCGAGGGCCGGCTCAGGACCCGCCTCGGAAGGAAACCGGCGCGCGTCTGCTACGCGTTCGTCGACGACGTCGCCGAGGGACATCGCCTGGCCCTCGAGAACGGGAGGACAGGAAGAGGCTATATTCTCGGCGGGGAGAACGTTACCCAGGACGAATTGTTCGCCCACCTCCAGGTCCTGACGGGTATCGCGCCCCCGCGACACGCGCTGCCGTTCTGGGCCGCGGAAGCGGCCGGCAAGGCGCTTCGTGCCTGGGCCCGTCTGGGCGGGGGGGCTCCGTCGTTCACCGACGGCGCCGTAGCGACATTCCGATCGCATTGGGCCTACTCGAGCGGACGGGCGATCGAAGAACTGGGTTACCGCGTCACCGCGATGCGTGAGGGGCTGCGGAAGACGCTCCTGGCGCTGCGCGGGGCTCCGGTCGATGGCGGTGGGAGGGCGTAGGGAGCCCATGCCCGGACACGGCGAGACGGCGCGGAAGGCGGTTCACTTCGCGGTCGGCGGTCTGGCGTTTCTGCTGCGGGTCCTGACTCCCGCGGAGGCGGCCGGCGTGGCCGCCGCGGCGATCCTCGCCAACGTGCTCATCCTGCCGCGCGTCGCTCCGGCGCTGTTCCGGGACGACGAGCGTCGGCGGCCCTGGCGCTCGGGCGTCGTGATCTATCCCGTCGCCGTCCTCCTTCTGATTCTGTTGTTCCGGAACCACATGGAGGTCGCGGCCGCGTCCTGGGGGATCATGGCGGCCGGTGACAGCGCCGCCGGCCTCGTCGGACGCCGGTTCGGTCGCCGTCCGATCCCCTGGAACGGCACGAAAACGATCGAGGGATCGGCCGCCTTCGCGGCGGCGGCCACGCTCTTCTCCTGGGCGATCCTGGCCTGGATGGGTCGCGGTGGCGTGACGGCGGCGCTCCTCGCGGCGTCCACATCGGTGTTTGCCGCATTCATGGAGTCGCTGCCCTGGCGGCTGAACGACAATCTGACGGTGCCTCTGCTGTCGGCGGCATTTCTCTCGGGTCTGGAACAGTGCGACGCGAGCCACCTTGCCTCCGCCCTGCCCGAAGTCGGGATGGCGTTGCTCGTCGGCGTGGCCGTCAACGGGGCGCTGGCGTTCCTGTTCAGGGCGACGAGGACGGTCGACCTGTCGGGAATGATCGCCGGATTCTTCGTCGGCACCCTGACGTTCGCTTGCGGTGGCTGGCGCGGATTCCTGGTCCTGATCACCTTCTTCGTGCTGGGATCGGGCGCGACACGACTCGGACTGCGGCGCAAGGAGCGGGCCGGGACAGCCCAGGAAAAGAAAGGGGCGCGCTCGGCGCGGCATGCCCTGGCCAACTGCTCGGTCGGCGTCTACCTGGCGTTCCTGGTCGCTTTCTCCCTGACACCGGAGCCGTTCGCTCTGGCGTTCGTCTGTTCCTACGCCACCGCGGCGTTCGACACCGTCAGCAGCGAGATCGGCAGGGCGTACGGCGGCCGTCCGATCCTGATCACCACGCTTCGAAGAGTCCAGGCCGGGACCGACGGCGCCGTCTCCTGGCTGGGAACCGTGGCCGGCGCATTCGCGGCCTTGATGGTGTGCGGCGTTGCGGTTCTCACCGGCTTCGTCGGCGCGGACCGGACGGCGATCGTGCTGGCCGCGGCGTTCGTCGGGTCGACGGCCGACTCGGTGCTCGGAGCGACGCTCGAGGCGCGCGGGCTCATGGACAACGAGGCCGTGAACTTCTGCAATACTCTCGCGGGAGCCCTCAGCGGGATCGCCCTGGCCGCGATCGGGTGATGTGTCCGCGCGGAACTTCCGCTCCAGGGGGCTGTCCAATGAAGCGATGGGACGATTCCCCGGGCTTCCGGCGCCTCTTCCTGGCATGCGGGGGCGGATGACGACGACGGCGAAGGAACGCGCGGACATCCGGATCCCCGATTCATCCTCGACGGGCGCGCCGGTGGTCGATGAGCAACTGATGGTCGCCCGCGCGCGGAAGGGAGACCGTGAGGCGTTCGATCGCCTGGTCGAGATCCACCTGAGCCATGTCTGGGCGGTGGTCTGGCGAATCGTCCGGCACCGGGAGGACGCCGAGGACGTGGTTCAGGAGGTCTTTCTTTCCGCCTTCCAGGCGTTGCCTGGTTACCGCGGCGAATCGCGGTTGTCGACCTGGCTGCACCGGATCGCGGTCACCCGCGCTCTCAATCATCTTGACAGATCCGAGGAGAGACTGCGTCGTCGCTCGCAGAGCCTCGACGACTCCAGGGACGAAGGCGGAGCCTACGCGGACGGTCCCGGCGCATGGCCGTCGGGCGGGATTCCCTCGCCCCTGCAGGCGCTCGAAGCGCGGGACCTGGCGCGCCGCCTGGCCGATTGCGTCGCGCGGCTTCCGGCAGCCTGGCGGGCCGTCCTGGCGCTTCGGGACGTCGAGGCGCATTCGTACGAGGAGATCGCGGGGCTCGTCGGGGTCGCCCTCGGGACCGTGCGCTCCCGGCTGGCGAGGGCCCGGCTGGCGCTGCGACAGTGCGTGACGGGGGAGACGACATGAACGCCCGCACCGATCCGCATCCGCACGCCCTCGTCTCCGCGTTCATGGACGGCGAGCTGACGCCCGAGGAGTCGGCCCTGGTCGAGGCTCATCTGTCGGGCTGCGCGTCCTGCCGGGGGATGCTCCAGGACTTCCGCCTCATCGCGTCGTCCGCCGGCGCGGAGCCGATTCCGCCACCGTCGGCGGATCTGGGGCGCCGCATCCGGGATCGAGTGGGTGCGGCGGCCGGATTCCACAGGCGGCGATTCCGGTTCGACCTGCGGTCTTATCGTCTCGGTCTGGCCGCCGCGGCGGCCGCCGTCCTGGTGATCGGACTCTGGTTGTCCCGTCAAGGGCCCGTGCCGGTCCCCGGGGCACCTCCAGCCATAGAGCCTCAGGCGAGTTCGGGCAACCGTCCTGGCGTCAAGGGCGAAGCCGATGATGGTGACACCCGCCTGAAAGAAGGCTCGGGGACTCCCTTCTCCCCGAGTCCTCCGGGTGAGGTCGCTCTCAGAGACGACGGGCGGGCCGTCCAGGCTCAGCGTGAGGGACCGATGAAAAAGAGCGTGCCGGCTCCTCACGTGGCGCAGGCGGAGCCGAAGCCGATGGCCGGGGCGAGCGGCGCCCCCGCGCCGGCCGCGCAGGTCGGTGTGCCGGCCGGCGCGCTCTCCCAAGTCGATCCCTCGGCTGCGCCGCCCGCGGCACATGACACCATCGCGACGCTGCGAGAGCGAACCGACCGAAGGACGCTGCGCTTCGACTTCCCCGGGTACACCGTGACGCTCTCTGACGACGGGACCCTGTCGCTGTCGTCCGGCGGATACGACTGCACCGTGCGTCCCGAATCGCCGGACGGCGACGGCGCGGTGGCCGCGTTGTTCAGCCTGTCCTCCGGCGCCCATCGCGGGGTCTCCGCGCCCGCCTCTCCCGGTACGACGCACGACGGACGTGTCTCCGAGGCGGTCGTGCCCCGGGACGAGAGCGCATCATCGAAGGACGCCGCACGACCGGGCGGGGCCGCGAGCATCGATGCCGCTACCGCGGCCGAGATGGAGAAACGGTTGCGGGTGCTCCTCAGGAACCGGTACTTCAGCTCTCTGGCAGACCGGTGCGGCCCGGTCCCCAAGGCGGTCCAATGAGCTGACCGCGGGGCGATCGCGTGGGGCCTTTTTTCCCGCTCCCGGAGATGCGCACGAGTGTCGTACGATGCCGGCATGGACGGAGTCGCCGCCACACCGATCAGGGGCTTTGCCTCAAGAGCGAGGCTGTATTTCAGCTTCACCCGACCGTTCACCCTTCTGCCACCCACGTTCGGCGTGGTTTCCGGGGCGCTGACCGCCTTCGGTTCGGCGCACAATCCTGATCCGGCCCGGCGGTTCTCGCCCGCCGTTCTTCTGATGATCGCTCTGGGGTCATTGACCGCCGCCCTGCTGAACGCGGCGAGCAACGTGATCAACCAGTACCACGATCTGGAGATCGACCGCCGCAACAAGCCGCAGCGTCCGCTGGCCTCGGGCGCGATCTCCATGGGTGCGGGTCTCCGGTTCGCGGTCCTGCTGTACGCTCTGGCTCTCCTGCCGACCTGGCTGGTGGTGGTCTACCCACGCACAACGCTCTGGGACAAGACGACGGCACCGCTGTCCGCCCACGAGTGCTTCTTCGTCTATCTGGCCGGCCTCATCCTGACGCTGGTGTACTCCGATCCCGCCTGGGGGCGCACGAAGCGCTTCGGGATCTGGGCCAACCTGACGATCGCGGTGCCACGCGGTTGCCTGCTGAAGGTGGCCGGCTGGTCGATCGTCGCCAGCGTCGTGCGTCTGGAACCGTGGTTCATCGGCACCATCTTCCTGCTGTTCCTCCTGGGCGCCTCCTCGAGCAAGGACTTCTCGGACATGGAAGGCGATGCGGCGCACGGCTGTGTCACGCTGCCGATCCGGCTGGGGGTCGACAGGGCGGCCCGCTTCATCGCTCCGTTCTTTGCCCTGCCGTGGCTGCTCATTCCGGTGGGAGTGCTTCTCCGCGATCCATTTGGGGGCGGGCCGATCCTGACGGGAAACCCGATCCTTCTGACCATCCTGGGCCTGGTCCTGGCGGCCTGGGGTGCCTGGACGGCGCGCCTCATCCTGATCGATCCCGCCGCTCTCGCGGAGTCCGAGAACCACCCCTCCTGGACGCACATGTATCTCATGATGATGGTCGCCCAGATCGGGTTTGCCGTGGCCTATCTTGCCTGATCGGTTTCGGCGGGCGTTGACCGCGGCCGGTGCGCTGGCGATCGCGCTACTCGCCGCGCAGGCGCCGGTGTCGCCTGCCGCTGCACCCGCCCGCGGACGGGCGGAGACGGTCATCCTCGTCTCCATTGACGGGATGCGCTGGGACTATCCGGCGAAGACCCGGGCGCCCGCCTTCGCCAGGATGGCGGCTCAGGGCGCCTCGGCGGGGTCGCTCATTCCGCCGTTCCCGTCCTCCACATTTCCATCTCACGCGAGTCTGGCGACGGGGGTCTTCCCCGACAAACACGGGATCGTGAACAACGAGTTCCTGGATCGCGCCCGCGGGCCCTACAGGAGGGAGGACGACGCGTCATGGCTCCTGGCGGAACCGCTCTGGGTCACCGCCGAGCGTCAGGGAATCCGGACTGCCGTCTACCACTGGGTGTTCTCGTACACACCGTGGCACGGGATTGCGGCGACGCGCTCGATGCCGTTTTCGAGCGAGACCAGGGATTCCGAGAAGATCGATCGGATACTCGAATGGCTTGCGCGTCCGCGTCCCGATCGGCCGCGCCTCATTCTCTCCTATCTGCACGGCACCGACGCGCTGGGGCACGGCGACGGGCCCGACGCCCCCACCGTGACCGAACGCGTGCGCCAGACGGACCGCCTCGTCGCACGCCTGCTGAAGGCCCTGGAGAGCGTGCCCGGATCGGCTCTCGTCGTCGTGTCGGACCATGGAATGGCCGCGGTCTCGCGAGTCCTGCGCCTCCGGGATCTCCTTGGAGCGGGGGACGCACGGCGGGCACGGGCCGTGTCCTCCGGAGCGGTGTCGAACGTGTACTGCCCGGACGCCGGCGCATGCTCCGCCGCGGAAGCCGCGCTGCGGCGCGTCGTGGGGTTGACGGTGTTCCGTCTTGATGAATTGCCGGCGGAACTCAGGTATCGAGTGCCGGAGCGAACCGGTGATCTGGTCGTCATCGCGCCCCCGGGCGCCTACTTCGTGGACGGGAACGCCGAGGGGCCGCGGGCTCGCGGCATGCACGGCTACCGGCCGGAGCAGCAGGAGATGCACGGTATCTTCTTTGCGATGGGAGCGGGCGTGAAGGCCGGCGCGCATCGAGACAGTCTGCTCGCCGTGGACGTCGAGCCGTTCGTCTGTCGGCTGCTGGGGATCGCCCCGCCTCCGGGGATCGACGGTCGGTCGCCTGACGACCTGCTCGCGGAAGCCGGGACGGCTCCTTCACCCGACGCCGTTCGCTCCCCCGCGACTACGATTCGTGCCGGGCCGACGCGCCGGGTCCCGTGTAGCGCGCCACCCTGACACGCGCCGGGCGGAGGAGCGCGCCACCCAGCGTGTAACCCTTGGCATCTTCCGCCAGCACCAGATTGTCCTGTCCGGCATCATCGGTCGGCTCGGCGGCGATCGCCTCCGCGGTGGCGGGATCGAAACGCGCGCCCATCGTCTCGATCGCCTCGACGCCCTCGGACCGCAGGATCTGGAGAAGACGATCGCGGATCAGCGTGATACCGGAGAGGAGGGAGGCGGGTTCGGTGGCGCCGGAGGCGGACGCGGTCGCCCGCTCGAGATCGTCGAGCACGTCGAGCACCTTGCGCATGAAATCGGCGCGCGCCATGTCGACGCGCCTCTCCAGATCGCGAGTCAGACGCCCACGGAACGCATCGCGCTCCTCATCGATCCGCCTGTACGCCGCCGAGATTTCGCGAGCCCGCCGCTCCGCCTCCTCGGCACGGGTCTTGAGCTCTTCCACGTAGGTGGGAAGACCCCTCTCGGCCGCGGGCTGGGCGTCATCCCGGAACGCTGGTCTTCGATCGATGACCGAAAAGGACTTCTCGCGCCCGTCGCCCTTGCCGTCACGCCGTTCGTTTCCGGAGGGAGTCGACCCGCCGGATGTCACGTTGTTCTCGCTCATGTCCGTTCGATATCCTGTCGAGGCATGGTCCGTAGAGAGCCTGGAGGTCAGCGACCGGTCAGCCGCCGGATACGCTCGCGGATCGGCGGATGGGTGCTGAACAGGCTCGCCAGCGCCTGGCCGGTGAACGGCCGGACGATGAACAGATGACTGGAGGCCGGTCCAGCCGTCAGCATCGGAATACGCCGGCTGTTGTCCTCGAGCTTCTGCAAGGCGTTAGCCAGCCCGTACGGATTGTGGGTCATCTCGGCACCGCTCGCGTCGGCTTGATACTCGCGGGCGCGGGAGACGGCCAGCTGGATCAGTGTGGCCGCGATCGGAGCCAGGATGATGCCGGCGAGCAGTGCGATCGGGTTCGCGCCCTCGCGATCGTTGCGCTGCCCCCCGCCGAAGAAAGCGGCCCAGCGCGCCACGTTGGCGATCACCATGACCGTGGCGGCCAGGGTCGCGGCGATCGAGCCGATCAGGATGTCGCGATTCTTCACGTGCGACAGCTCGTGCGCAAGGACGCCCTCCAGCTCCTCGGCATTCAGGAGTCTGAGGATCCCATGGGTCACGGCGACCGCCGCGTGAGCGGGATCCCGTCCGGTTGCGAAGGCGTTGGGTGCGTCTTCCAGCAGGACGTAGACGCGCGGCATCGGTATTCCGGCGCGTGCCGTCAGGCGTTCGAGAATGTCGAACAACTGGGGCGCCTGATCCCGGCTGACGGGCTGGGCGCGGTGCATCGCCAGCACCAGCCGGTCCGAAAACCAGTACGAGAAGAAATTCATCGCTGCCGCGATCCCGAGGGCCACGATCAATCCCTGGCGACCGGCGAAGGCGCCTCCCAGGGCCACGATCAGGGCCGAAAGGAGGCCGAGCAAAAACGCCGTCTTCAACGCGTTCATCGGTTCATTCTCTCCTTGGTCGTCGTGCCGCCCACTCGGCGGAGCTCAATTCACTTCGATACGGATGGCCTTCCCCTTGGACTCCTGCTTTTTCGGCAGGGTCACCTCCAGCACGCCGTTCTTCTGCGAAGCGCGGATGGCCGCGAGATCGATGTTCTGCGGCAGGCTGAAGGAACGGACGAAGGTGCCGCTCGGTCGTTCCGAACGATGCATATCCTCGGGCCGGACGTCCGCCGCAGGCTTGCGGTGCCCGCGCAGAATCAGCACGCCGTCCTCCACGCGCAATTCGACGTCCTCCTGCAGGACGCCGGGCAGGTCGGCGCGCAGCACGATGCGCTCGTCGCTCTCCAGTATATCGACCGGTGGCGACCATTGCCCCGTCTGCGCCTCGTCGTGCCCGAGACGGCGGCCGAGCCCCTCCTGGAACAGGCGGTTCATGCGGTCCTGAATCGTGAGCAGATCGCGGAACGGCTCCCATTTCGCGTCGACCATGATGCCCTCCTGGAATGTCCCCACTCGAGCCCCGCCATGACTTGATTCGGCTCTCAGCGTGATTTCTTCTGGCCCTGAACGACCGCCTCCTGCGCGCGGGTCTTATCGAACACGACGCTGTCGGTGTCGCGCGACCAGTCGGCGCGGATGACGTCGCCGGGCACGAAGACCCCTTCGAGCACCTTGCGGGACAGGGCGTCGAGGACCAGGCGCTGGATGGTTCTCTTCAGCGGCCGGGCGCCGTACTGCGGATCGTAGCCGATCTCCGCCAGACGCTTGCGCAGCGCGGGTGTCACCAAAAGACTCAACTGCCGGCCCTGCAGGAGACGGCCGACACGGGCCACCTGAAGGTCGACGATCGCCTGCAGGTCCTCACGCTCGAGGTTGTCGAACAGAACGATTTCGTCGATGCGGTTGAGGAATTCCGGCCGGAACGCCTTCTTGAGCTCGTCCTCGACGATCTTCTTGAGCCGGTCCCGTTCGCGCCCCTCCCAGGTCTGGATCAATGGACCGGCGAGATTCGACGTCATCACGATCAGGGTGTTCTTGAAATCCACAACACGTCCCTTGCCGTCGGTCAGCCGCCCATCCTCCAGGATTTGCAGAAGGGCGTTGAACACGTCCGGGTGAGCCTTTTCGATCTCGTCGAAGAGGACGACCGCGTAGGGCCGGCGGCGCACGGCCTCGGTGAGCTGACCTCCCTCTTCGTATCCGACGTAGCCCGGGGGGGCCCCGATCAGACGTGCGACCGAATGCTTTTCCATGTATTCCGACATGTCGATGCGGATCATCGCCCGCTCGTCGTCGAAGAGGAACTCGGCGAGGGCCCGGGCCAGCTCGGTCTTGCCGACACCGGTCGGTCCCATGAACAGGAACGAGCCGGTGGGACGATTCGGGTCTGCCAGGCCGGCCCGCGCTCGTCGCACCGCCTGGCTGACCGCGGCCACCGCCTCCTCCTGGCCGACCACTCTCTCGCGCAGCCGGGCCTCCATGTGAAGCAGCTTGTGCACCTCGCCCTCGAGCATCTTGCTCACCGGAACACCGGTCCAGCGGGACACGATCGCCGCCACATCCTCCTCGTCGACCTCTTCCTTCAGCATGGGGTGCCCACGCTGCATGTCGACCAGCCGGGTGTTCGCCCGCTTCAGGCTCTTCTCCAGGTCGTTCAGATCGCGGTAACGCAGACGTGCCGCCTCCTCCAGGTTCCCTCCCTTGGTTGCCTGATCGACCTTGAGACGCGTGGCTTCGATGCCTTCCTTGATCGACCGGATCTCCTGGATGACCTCTTTTTCGGCCTTCCACTGCGCCTTGAGGACATCGCTGTTCTCGCGCAGGAGCGCGAGCTCTCTCCTGACGTCCTCGACGCGCGTCCGGCTCGCAGGATCTCCCTCCTTCTCCAGCGCCTTCAGCTCGATCTCGAGCTGAATGGCGCGCCGATCGAGGACGTCGATGCCGTGCGGCATCGAGTCGATCTCCATGCGCAGTCCGGAGGCGGCCTCGTCCACGAGATCGATCGCCTTATCCGGCAGGAATCGGTCCGTGATGTAACGATGCGACAGCGTGGCCGCCGCGATCAGGGCCGCGTCCTTGATACGCACGCCGTGATGCACCTCGTAGCGCTCCTTCAAGCCGCGGAGAATGGCGATCGTATCCTCGACGCTGGGCTCGCGGACCAAGACGGGCTGGAAACGACGCTCCAGCGCCGCATCCTTCTCGATGTGTTTTCGATACTCGGTCAGCGTGGTGGCGCCCACGCACCGCAGCTCCCCGCGCGCCAAGGCCGGCTTGAGCAGATTGGCGGCGTCCACGGAGCCCTCCGCGGCACCGGCTCCCACCAGGGTGTGCAGTTCGTCGATGAAAAGAATGTAGCGCCCCTCGCTCTGCTCCACTTCGCGCAGCAACGCCTTGATCCGGTCCTCGAACTCGCCACGGAACTTTGTTCCCGCGACCAGGGCGCCCAGATCGAGCGCGATGACCTCCTTGTTCTTCAGGCCCTCCGGGACGTCGCCGTCGACGATGCGTCGAGCCAGTCCCTCGACGATGGCGGTCTTCCCGACACCCGGGTCGCCGATCAACACCGGATTGTTCTTGGTCCGGCGCGAGAGCACCTGGACGACACGGCGGATCTCCTCGTCCCGACCAATGACCGGATCGAGCTTGGCCCGTCGCGCGAGGTCGGTGAGGTTGCGAGCGTATTTCTCGATCGCCTGGAAGGTGGCCTCGGGATTCTGCGAGGTGACTCGCTGACTGCCACGAATCGCGCGCAGCGCTTCTAACACCCTGCCCGGCGTTGCGCCGGCATGCCGGAGAAGGTCGGCCGGCCCGCCGCCCCGCTCGAGCATGGCGAGAAGCAGATGCTCGATGGAGACAAAATCATCGTGGAACTCCTCAGCTTTGCTCTGGGAGGTCTCCAGGACGAGACGGAGACCTTCGTCGATCTGGGGAGCGGACCCCCCCTGCACGCGCGGGCCGGTCTTCAGGCCTTCGGCCAGGCGGGCCCGCAGTTTCGAAACATCGACCCCGATACGCTGCAGCAGAATCGGGGCGAGCCCGTCGTCCTGGTTCAGTAGGGCCAGGAGCAGGTGAGCGGGCGTTATCTGAGGGTGCCCCGCGGCGGCCGCGTCTTGCTGCGCCGCCTGTAGGGCCTCGTGCCCGCGAACCGTCAGCTTTTCGAGATTCACTGGACGACCGATCCTTTTTAAATCTTCTTTAGATTTTCTTTTATACGTAGTGCATTATAAAACTTGAGTTAGTCATTGTCAAGTATTGTATGATATTACATAAGTTATTAAATTACATATCGTTACGATAACATCACTCTGCGCGACTCGTACTCGCCGCGGATCCCGCTGCTGCGTGGAACGGTATTTCATCTCGATCCTCGTTCAGGAATGCGCGCAGGAGGTCGAGACACATAGACGTATGGGTCAGGAACAGGTGGTGACCGGTGCCCTTCACGGTCCGCAGCCGCATCTGGGAATAACGGTCCGGCAGGTTCCGAACGTGGTCGCAGGGCGCCACGGAATCCTGCTCTCCATGGATCAAAAGCGTCGGAACGGCCGGAACCGACGGAAGGATCCGGTCGACCTGGTAATTCAGAAGGCAATGCTCGAGTGTCGAGGTCAGGGACTTGAATGTGAACTTGTGGCTGTCGATGATCACTGTCCAGGGGAACCGAAACAGATAACGCAGCGCAATCTCGAGACCGCTGCGTTTCATCTGGCTCAGCGTCTCCACCAGCGAATGCTCGTTGAGCAATCGCCGGTAATGGGGCGAGCCGCGCCAGAAGAGAGCATGCGCGGTCGCGGGATCGCTGAAGCGCGGCAGGCTGAGCAGAACGATGCGGCGGACGTGCGAGCCAAAGCGCGCCGCATACTCCAGGGCGATCAGTCCCCCCAACGAATGACCGATGAGCGTGAGAGGCTGATCGGCAAGGTTCCTTTCCAGCACGAACTCCCGCACGCTGTCCCGAAAGACCTCGATGGTGTATTCGAGATACGGCTTGGGTGACAGACCGAAACCAAGAAGATCGGGGAGGATCAGTCTGTAGTCGCGGCCCAGAGGACGGATCTTCTTCTGCCAGTACCGACGCGAGCCGGTGATGCCGTGAAGGAACAGCAAGGCGTGCCCATCCCGGTTCCCCGTCTCGACATAATGGAGGGCGTTTGAAGGTCGCATAGGACGCGGCACGCGCGGCGTAGCGTCCGACCGCGAGGGCCCTCGATCATAGCATGCGGCCCGTCGACCGCCTCCTTGATCTCCTGGTGACCGGTGTCCTATCATCACCCGCCCGTCGAGCCCGCAGATCCGCCCGGGAATCTCCTGTCATCCTCCGGATGAAGGATGCTGGCCGCTTCGCTGTCCGCGACGCTCGCCGGACGACATGTCGGGAACTCAGGAGGCGAACGTGCGCGAGGTCCTGCAATCCATCGATCCCGAGGTCGCCGCGGCGCTGCGAGCCGAGGTCACCCGGCAGGATGACACCCTCGTGCTGATCGCCTCGGAAAATTTCGCCTCGCGCGCCGTGCTCGAGGCGATGGGATCCGTGTTCACGAACAAGTACGCCGAGGGGTATCCCGGCCGGCGTTACTACGGAGGCTGCGAGAACGCCGATACCGTGGAACGCCTCGCGATCGAAAGAGCGAAGACGATCTTCGGTGCGGATCACGTCAACGTGCAACCGCATTCAGGCTCACAGGCGAACATGGCCGTCTATCTCGCCACCCTCAAGCCGGGGGACACGCTGCTCGGAATGAATCTTTCGCACGGCGGTCACCTGACTCACGGTCATCCGCTCAATTTCTCGGGTCGGTACTTCAAGATCGTTCCGTACGGCGTGAGCCGGGACACGGAGCTCCTGGACTACGACGAGCTCGAGCGCCTGGCGCGGGAGCATCGGCCGCGGATGATCGTCGCGGGTGCCAGCGCCTACTCCCGGGTCATCGACTATCCCCGGATCCGCCGGATCGCCGACGAGGTCGGCGCGCTGGTGATGGCCGACATCGCCCATGTTGCGGGTCTGATCGCCGCCGGCGTTCATCCGAACCCGGTGCCCTATGCCGATTTCGTCACGACGACCACGCACAAGACTCTGCGTGGCCCGCGCGGGGCCATCGTCCTGTGCCGTGAACCTTACGCCAGGGATCTGGACAGCGCCGTCTTCCCCGGCACGCAGGGAGGACCGCTGGTCCACATGATCGCGGCCAAGGCAGTCGCCTTCAAGGAGGTCATGACGGAGGAGTTCCGGCGGGACCAGAAAAGAACGCTCGAGAACGCGAGGCGTCTGGCGGGGTTGCTGGCCGCAGGAGGGCTGCGCATCGTGTCGGGCGGCACCGACACGCACCTGTTCCTGGTCGATCTGCGACCGAAGCAGCTGACAGGGCGTGCCGTGGAGCAAAGGCTCGAGAAGGTCGGGATTGCCCTGAACAAGAACACCATCCCCTACGATCCCGAGAAACCGATGATCAGCAGCGGCGTACGCATCGGGACGCCCGCCGTGACCAGCCGCGGCATGGGTCCCGTGGAGATGGACGAGATCGCCCGGCTGATTCTCGAAGCCTTGGAGGAAGAGGCGGTGGGCGGGAAGGTCGCGACCCTGCGCGGGCGGGTCTCCGCGTTGTGCCGGCGATACCCGATCTACGACTGGCTGCGGCCGGCGGCGGAGGCGGGCGGCCCGTCGGGCCTGGTCCGTCCCTGAGACGCCGCGAGCAGGTCACGAAGACTCTCCCTCGACAGGGAAGAACGGCATGGCGCAGCGACTTGACCCCGAGCGGGCGGTCTACCTCGTCGACGGAAGCAACAATCTGTACCGCGCGTTCCACGCCATCAAGAACCTGAGTACCAGCAAGGGTCTCCCCACCAACGCCATCTTCGGGTTCACCTCCATGCTGAGAAAATTGATCCGCGAGCACGAGCCGCGCTTCCTCGGGGTGGCGTTCGATCGCGCGGAGCCGACGTTCCGGCACCAGGCTTTCGCGGATTACAAGGCGCACCGGCCCGAAACCCCTTCCGAACTCATCGTGCAAATCCCCTATGTCAAGAAGGTGTGCGATGTCCTGGGGATCCGGGTGCTGGAGCTTGCCGGATTCGAGGCGGACGACCTCATCGCCACGCTGGCCACGAAGGGGGTCAAGGCAGGCCACCCGATCGTCGTGGTCGCCACCGACAAGGATCTCCTGCAGCTCGTTGCCGACGAAGTCCAGGTCTACAACCCCGTCAGTGAGGAATTCCTCGACGGCGCGGGTGTCGAGCGTGTCTTTGGAGTGAGACCCGACCAGGTTCGTGATGTCCTGTCGCTGTGCGGCGACGCATCGGACAATATTCCCGGAGTACCCGGGATCGGGGAGAAAGGCGCCAAGGATTTGATCCGTCAGTACGGCGATCTGGAAGCGGTCCTGAGCTCCGCCGGAGGCATCCAGCGCAAGTCATATCGCGAGGGGCTCCTGAACCACGCCGAGACCGCTCGCTTGAGCCGCGAACTGGCCACCCTTCGTTATGACGCGCCGATCGCCTTCGATCCCGAGGACCTGCGTCTGGGCTCATCGGATCGGGAGAACGCACGGCATCTGTTTCTCGAGCTCGAGTTCGCGGCTCTGGCGCGCGAATTCGTGCCGCCGGTCGCCGTGCAGGAGGTGCGACACAGCATCGTGCTGTCCGCGTCGGACTTGGAAGCAGCCGTCGCCCGCCTGCGATCGGAGGGCCGCTTCGCGTTCAACTTCGAACGCGATCATCCGCAGCCGATGCGCGCCCGCCTCGTCGGGATCGCCCTGGCCGGCGAGGGCGGCGACAGTCTCTACGTACCCCTGATGCACCGGTCCCTGGGGGGGCCGGCGCAACTCGATCTCTCAGCAGCCCTGCGACTCCTGAGACCGCTGTTCGAAGGACCGGATCTGCGAGGCGTGGCTCACAACGTCAAGAGCGACTTGATCATGATGAGCCGTCTCGGCTGGCGGACCCCGTCGATTGAAATGGATACGATGCTCGCGAGCTATCTGCTGAATGCTTCGCGACACAGTCACGCGCTGGATGTCGTCGCGCAGGAGCTGGCCGGCTTGAGCGTGCCGACGTACGAGTCGGCGCTCGGATCGGGTGCGAAGAGCATCCCTCTCGATGAGGTGGGCATCGACGTCGCGGCGAATCTGGTCTGCGCCCGGGTCTCGGCGGTCCTGGCGATCCGCGAGCGACTCGAAGCGGGGCTCCGTCAGGACGGTCTGCTCGAGCTTATGACCGATCTCGAGGTGCCGCTCGCGTCGGTGCTCGCGGACATGGAAACACGCGGTGTCCGGATCGACACGGAGTACCTGGCCGTCCTGTCCCGGGAATGGCAAGCCGAGCTCGCCCGACTCACGTCCGAGGTCCATGCCCTTGCGGGGAGCCCGTTCAACATCAATTCGCCCCGACAGCTCGGAGAGATCCTGTTCGAGACTCTCAAGCTCGCGCCCGGTCGCAAAACGCAGAAGACCCGGACCTATTCGACGAGCTCCGAAGTTCTCGAGGAGCTCGCCGAGTCGCATGAGCTGCCACGGAAGGTGCTCGAGTACCGGAGCCTGCAAAAGCTCAAGTCCGGATATGTGGATAGCCTGCCGGGACTCATCAATCCCGACACCGGTCGCGTGCACACCTCCTTCAACCAGGCGGTAGCCGCGACCGGCCGCCTCAGCAGCAGCGACCCGAACCTCCAGAACATTCCGATCCGGACGTCCCAGGGCCGCCTGATCCGCCGCGCCTTCGTTACCGAGGCCGGCTGGGTGCTGCTCTCGGCCGACTATTCGCAGATCGAGCTGCGGGTCCTGGCTCATCTGTGCGGCGATCCCGCGCTGGTCGAGGCATTTCAGTCAGGGGAGGATATCCACCGCCGGACCGCGGCCGAAGTGTTCGGCGTCCAGCCGGAGTTGGTCAGCGACGAGATGCGTCGGCGCGCCAAGGTCGTGAATTTTGGCGTCATCTATGGGATGGGGTCGCAGAGGCTGGCGCGGGAACAGGGGATCCCCGTCAAGGATGCGGAGGCCTTCATCGCGACCTATTTCCGGCGGCTTCCGAAGGTTCGGGAGTACATCGATGCAACGATCGCGGCCGCTGATTCGCAGGGCGGCGTGCGCACGCTCCTGAACCGCATCCGGTACTTCCCGGAGCTGAAGGGGTCGGATCGCAATGCGCGCCAGCAGGCCCTGCGGGCGGCCGTCAATACCACGATTCAGGGGACCGCAGCCGATCTCATCAAGCTGGCCATGGTGGCCCTCGCCCGGCGCCTGGGGCAGGCAGGAGGCGCGGCCCGCATGATCCTGCAGGTGCATGACGAGCTGGTTCTCGAAATGCCCGAGAACGACCTGGCGGCCGTCGCCGGGCAGGTGCGCGAGGTGATGGAAGGCGTCTACCCGCTGAAGGTGCCTCTGGTCGCCGATCTCAAAGCCGGGCGGAACTGGCTGGAGATGGAAAAAGTCAAATCCAAAGATTGAAATCGCCCCCTCTGCGGCTCGAGTCCGGCCACCGGCGTTGCAAGCCCCCCACGCGCGACCTAGATTTCCGATGCGGCCGAGGCGGCGCTTCGCCGCGCTCGCCATCGGACAGGCAGGATGCCCGAACCCATCCACATTCTCATCGTCGATGACGACCAGGCGATCCGCGATCTGCTGTCGGAGGGTCTTTCTGGCAGCGGCTATTCCTGCGATACCGCGCGTAATGGCGCCGAGGGACTCCACAGGCTCAGATCGACCTCGTTCGAGGTCGTCGTAAGCGACATCGACATGCCGGAGATGGACGGAGTGCAGCTCCTTCAGGAGATCAAGAGGATTCATCCCGACACCGAAATCATCATGCTGACGGGAGTCGTCGACGTGGAGACGGCGATCCAGTCGATGCGGCTCGGGGCTCACGACTATTTGACGAAGCCATTCAACCTGGCCGAGATGCGGATCACGGTCGAGAGGGCCCTGGAGAAGCGGCGCTTGATTCGCGAAAACCGGGAGTATCAGAGGAACCTTGAGGCCCGGGTCGAGGAGAGGACCGCCGAGCTGAGCAGGAAAAGCAGGGAGGTGGAGGATCTCTTCAACCGCCTCAGGTCCTCCTACCAGACGACCCTGGAGACCCTGGCGACCGCCCTGGACACCCGCGACACCGAGACATTGGGGCATTCACTGCGGGTCGCCTCGTACACCGTCGCGGTGGCCCGCCGCATGGGGGTGGTGGACCCCGAGCTGACCGACATCTATCGTGGTGCCCTCCTCCACGACGTCGGAAAGATCGGCATACCCGATGCGATCCTGCGCAAGCCTGGCAAGTTGACTCCGGAGGAATGGGTGGAGATGCGCAAGCACCCTGAAATCGGATATCGCATTCTACAGGGAATCAATTTCCTGGAAGCGGCCCGGGATATCGTTCTCAGTCATCAGGAAACCTACGACGGGTCGGGATATCCGCGTGGGCTGAAAGGGAAGGACATTCCCCTCGGGGCGAGGGTGTTCGCCGTGGTCGACACCCTCGATGCGATGACCTCCGATCGCCCCTACCGCAAAGCGCTGCCATACGATGCGGCCCGGAACGAGATTCTCAGGTTCAGTGGCACCCAGTTCGATCCCGACGTGGTGAGGGTGTTCCTGGAGATTCCGGACGACGAATGGGCGGAAATCCAGAGCCGAGTGATGCGGGAGGTCCTGGCTCGCGCCGAGGTGCGCTTCTAGAGCGTACCGCGAGAATCCCGATGGTCAGCGGCCGGCGGGGACCTGCTCCAGGAGCAGAGCGAGATCGTGCTCCAGGGTGGATTTCGGGGTTTCGACGATCCGGCCGATCTCCCGCCCCCCGGCGGACACGATGATGGTCGGGACTCGTTCGAGGCGGGCCCGCTGGACCAGACGTGTCGGCTTTTTCTTGGCGCGATCCACGCCGTAGAAGCGCACGCGCAAGTCGTTGGGGGCCGCGCGATCCAGGATCTTCAGAAGGCGAGGCACCTCGCGGCGACTGTCCCCGCACCAGCTTCCGAAGTAGACGTCCAGGAGGGCGCGGGGACGGGGGACGGAGATCAGAGCGAGATCGGCCGCGGCGGGCTCGTAAGAGTCGTGACCCTCCTGCCATGCCTCGGAAATGGCCAGGATGGCCGAGGGCTTCACGCGGCCGAGTAGCAGGTCGTCGCTCGCGCCGGCCCGCGGCACGAGGCAGAGCGCGCACAGGGTCGCCGCGCAACTCAGCAGGGTTTGCTTGTTCCACAACAGCCGCACCCGGGTATGATCCAAGGCGTGATGCTGTTTGTCAAATGGATCACCTGGAGACACGAACGATGCGGCTCCGATGGTTCGTTGCTTGACGGAGGGATCTTCGTCTGCTAGATTGACCTGAGGCTGTTCGCGCGGAGGCACTGGCGGATGCATCGGATTCGAACCACTTTCGTGATGGTCACGGCAACTCTGCTTTTGGTCGCTCCAGTTTCGCGGAGTGTCGCGCAGTCCCCCGACAACGCTCCGAAGGGCGCCGCATCCCCGGAGCCGCAGGCGAACACCGTGCTCGCCCGGATTCTGGAGGCGTTCGATCGTGCGCAGAAGGAGACCTCGACCCTGGTCGCGGCGTTCACGGAGAAAAAGGATCTCAAGCTGTTGGCCCGACCGGTGCTGTCGCGCGGCGAGCTTTATTACAATCGACCGAATCAGGTGCGCTGGGAATACGTCGAGCCGGATCACAAGGTCTTCGTGATCACCGAAGACATGTATCTGGCCTACTACCCCGCGCTGAAGAGAGCGGAAGAGGTCCCCATCAAGAAATTCGTCGGGAAGCGCCTATTCCGCTTCATCGGACTGGGTCAATCGATCGACGAGCTGGGGAAATATTACGAGTTTCGCCTGGCGGCGCAATCGGACCTGAAGGACACCTACCTTCTGCTCCTGGCGCCGCGCAAGAAGAAGCTGCGCGAGCATGTGGCCGAAATGAAGATCTGGGTGGACACGTCGACCTACCTGCCGCGCCAGTTGCAGTACGTTGAGGCCGATGGTGACTCCACCATGCTCACCTTCCATGACGTGCGCACGAATGGCGAGGTCGCCGCATCACGCTTCCGCCTCGAGCTTCCGAAGGATGTCGTGGTGTCGGAGTCCTTCAACGGGTTTTCCCTCGGGGACCAGAGCTTTTAGCCCGCACGTGGGTCTCCACGGAGATAAAAAAGAGCCCCTCGTAACCTGAGGGGCTCTTGACGTTCAGGAAGGCCGCTGATTCAAACCATTCCACGGCCGAGCCCGTCGCCGAGGCGACGGGCCGACGGCCTTAGTACATGTCGCCGCCCATGCGCGGACCACCGGGTGCCGGCGCCTTCTCCTTCTCGGGCAGCTCGTGCACCAGCGCCTCGGTCGTCAACATCAGCGCGGCGATGCTGGCCGCGTTCTGCAAGGCCGTGCGGCACACCTTGGTCGGATCGATGATCCCGGCATCGAACATGTCGACCCACTTGCCGGTGTACGCATCGAACCCAAGCGATGCCTTGTCCTTTTCCTTGGCCTGCTGAACCACGATGGAGCCTTCGTATCCCGCATTGATGGCGATCTGACGGATAGGCTCCTCCAGGGCCCTGCGCACGATGTTCAGTCCGGTCTGGACGTCGTCGTGCTTCTCCTTGAGCTTTTCCAGGGCCGGAATGGCACGCACCAAAGCGATGCCTCCGCCGGGGACGATCCCCTCCTCGACGGCCGCCTTGGTCGCGTGCATCGCGTCCTCGACACGCGACTTTTTCTCCTTCATCTCGGTCTCGGTCGCCGCACCGACCTTGATGATGGCGACGCCCCCGACCAGTTTCGCGAGCCGCTCCTGCAGCTTCTCCCGATCGTAGTCGGAAGTCGTCTCCTCAATCTGCGTCCGGATCTGCTTGACCCGGCCCTCGATGTCGGCGCGCTTCCCTTTGCCTTCGACGATCGTGGTGTTGTCTTTGTCCGCGGTGATCTTCTTGGCCTGGCCGAGGTCCTCGACCTTGACGTTTTCCAGCTTGATGCCGAGGTCCTCCGTGATGCACTTGCCCCCGCTGAGGATCGCGATGTCCTCGAGCATGGCCTTGCGCCGGTCGCCGAACCCCGGTGCCTTCACCGCGCACACCTGCAGGGTCCCCCGCAGCTTGTTGACCACGAGCGTCGCCAGCGCCTCTCCCTCGACGTCCTCGGCGATGAGCAGCAGCGGCCTGCCGCTCTTGGCGACCTGTTCGAGAAGCGGCAGCAGATCCCGCATGTTGGAGATCTTCTTCTCATGCACCAGGATATAGGGGTTCTCGAGCACACACTCCATGCGCTCGGCGTCGGTGACAAAGTACGGGCTCAGATAGCCACGATCGAACTGCATCCCCTCGACGATCTCGAGGGATGTCTCCAGCCCCTTGGCCTCTTCCACCGTGATGACGCCGTCCTTGCCGACCTTCTCCATCGCCTGGGCGATGATCTCGCCGATGGTCTCGTCGTTGTTGGCAGAGATCGTGCCGACCTGGGCGATGGCCTTGCCGCTGACCGGCTTGGAGAGCTTCTTGATCTCCTCGACGGCCTTCTCGACGGCCTTCTCGATGCCACGCTTGAGGTCCATCGGGTTGGCGCCGGCGGTCACTGCCTTGACACCTTCACGGTAAATGGCCTGCGCAAGGACCGTCGCCGTCGTCGTCCCGTCCCCGGCGACCTCCGAGGTCTTGCTGGCGACCTCGCGAACCAGCTGCGCACCCATGTTCTCCTTCGGGTCCTCGAGCTCGATCTCCTTCGCCACGGTGACCCCGTCTTTGGTGCTCGTCGGGGATCCGAATTTCTTCTCGAGAACGACGTTCCGACCGCGCGGACCGAGCGTCACCTTGACCGCCTCGGCCAGTTTGTTCACGCCGCGGAGAATCGCCTGGCGGCATTCCTCTGCGTAAATGATGTCCTTCGCTGGCATGGTTCAATGACCTCCTTGGGTTACGGTTCTGAAATGCGAACGGGCGCAGAGCCCGATCAGCTGATGACTCCGAGGATCTCTTCCTCGCGGACGATCACATGCTCGATTTCGTCGATCTTTATTTCCGTGCCGGCGTACTTCCCGATCAGAACACGATCACCGGCCTTCACTTCGAGCGGGATTCTCTTCCCATTGTCATCGAGCCGACCGGCGCCGACCGCCACCACTTTGCCCTCGAGCGGCTTCTCCTTGGCAGTGTCGGGGATGATGATGCCGCCCTTGACCTTCTCCTCGGGATCCACTCTCTTCACCAGTACACGGTCGTGTAGAGGCTTCACCTTCATTGCGATTTTCCTCCTGACGGGTTTGTGCACCCTGGCTGGTTGTTCGCGACGTCCCGGATCCTTAAACTGCTATTAGCACTCAATGCGAACGAGTGCTAATGGTAGTCGGGCCTGCCGTGCCTGTCAAGAGGCAGGATCGAGGATGAAGCCACAGGATTCGGGGCCGTGCGCCTGGCACCTGGCCTTGTCGCGGGGCTATACTTAATCGAAGAGGTGAGGGCCGATCCTGTGCCCTCGAAAGAGGCCGCGAGTGCACCCCAATATATCTCTCGTCGAGATTCTAAAGGGCATCATTGAAAGAACTTATGGGATTCCGCCTCTGATCCAGGATATCAGCCACTTCATCGTTGGCAATCAGGGGCTGCGGGTGCTGTATGGGGAGAGTCCGAGCGGGACGAAGGAACACGGGGCACGCATCCTCCTCCGCGAGAAGGACGACTCCCTCAGGGTCGCCCTCTACTACCCCGATGCCCTCGTGCGCCACCTCGAGACGTTCAATCCACTCAAGGGCGTGGGCGACGAGAACATCGCTGCCTTCGCAGTCCTGGTCGAGGAGGTTGACCATCTCGTCACGCTTGCAAGCCGGGCCGCCGAGGGCAGGACCGTGACTCTGCTCGAGCTGGAACATCATGCCTGCGTAACCAAGTACCTCATGGTTCTCCATTTCCTGGGAAAGCAGACGGGTCGCAGGCGGCTCGGGGAGGCGCTGAAGCAGTGGGTGAGGTTTCATCTTTTCGAGCGATATAGCGAGGAGGCGGGGGAAGAGGCGGGCAGGTATCGCGAGGCCGCCCGGCTAGCCTGGCAATACCTCCGCCGTCTCGAAGCGATACCGCTTGAGAACCGCAGACGCGAGATCCGTGCCTACCATCGGCGGCCGTTCCGCGACATGCTGTGCCTGGATCATTTGAACTGACGAGGGGGGCGGCTGCAGCGGAATCCGGCCTCAGCGCTCCGTCGGGACGCTCGAGGCCGGAAGCGCTGCCAGCTCCTGAGCCTTCGGAAAGAGGTCCAGCGCCTTCTGGATCTGTCGATCGATTTCGGCGTGCACTTTGTAGGCTTCTTCGAGTCCCCACAGCGCCGACACGATCGATTCCTTGATCTCGCCCCTGATCCGATCGGCGTTGGCATCGATGTCGGCAGGCGTCCATTTCACCCGGCGGGCCTTGAGGAACTCCTGAAAGTCCTGCCTGCTCTTGAGGAAGTCCTGAAACTCCTGCAGGACCGCCGGAGTCACTTCGAATGTGCGCGGGAGACTCTTGTGCCTTGCATTGTAGTCAACGGCGAAATGGAAGAACATCTGGGCACGCTCGAGCAGGTCGACGAATGGGGGCGTCGAGTCGGTCACCACGACATCAGGGTGAATCCCACCACCTCCGTAGACGGTCCGGCCACCGTCCGTGCGCCGGATATCCTTCGATTCGCTGATCAAGTCCTCATCTTTCTCGTCGTGCGAGAGATAGTCCTCGAGCGAGTTGTAGTCCCGCTGGATCAGGCGGCCGCTCGGCGTGTAATAGCGCGCCGTTGTCAAGGCCAGCGCCGCGTCCTGGCTGAGGGGATAAACCGTTTGAACCAGGCCCTTTCCCCAGGTCGTCTCCCCGACGATGAGCCCGCGATCGTGGTCCTGGATAGCGCCGGCGACGATCTCGGAAGCGCTGGCGCTGAACTTGTCGACGAGCATCACGAGGGGAAGGTCGAGGTGATCCCCCGCGGCCGTGGCCCGGTATTCCTGATCGGCGCCGCTGATGCGCCCACGGGTATAGACGATCATCTGGTCCTTCTTCAGGAAACGGTCAGCGACACGGACCGCTTGCTCCAGCAGCCCTCCGGGGTTTCGTCGCAGATCGACGATGAGCCGGGTCATGCCCTGCTTTTGCAGCCCTCGGATCCGCTCCTCCAGCTCATGATCCGTCGTGCGAGTGAAGTTCTCGATCTTGATGTACCCGACCCCCGGCCGCACCAGAAAGGCCTGCCGGATGCTGTTGGTCGGAATGTCGTCTCGCGTGATGGTGAAATGGAGAACCTCGGTGTCACCCGGCCGATTCACCGTGATCGTCACCTTGGTTCCCTTCGGACCCTTGAGACGCTTCAGGGCGTCGTCGATCGTCATGTCCAGCGTGTCGACCCCTTCGATCTGCGAAATGATGTCGCCGGCGCGGATCCCGGCACTCCACGCCGGGGTCCCTTCGAGCGGCGAGATGACGGTCAGGGGCTTGTCGTTGGATGGTTTTGAGATCACGATCCCCAGTCCCGAGAAACTACCCTGCTGCTCCTCCAGCATGTGCTTGTAGTCTTCCGGGTCCAGGTAATTGGAGTGCGGATCCATGGTTCGGAGCATTCCCCGAATCGAACCCTCGATGGCGACTCGTGGCTCGACCGGATCCGCCGCGCGGGATTGCACGAGGCTCAACAGGTTGGTATAGGTCGCGAGCTGCTCGCCCGTCCGCTCGGAGATCGAGGCCGTCCGGCCGCCCAGGAGTCCACCCACAAGACCGCCGGCGATGACAAAGGCCAACCCACCGAGAATCGATTCCCTGCGCACCACACTCTCCACAATGACGCTATGGACGAATTATAGTGCCCGGTCGGCCTCGTGTAAAGAAACCGGGGGAAAGCGAGGCAGGGCACGTGTCGCTTCCTTGACGTGCTGTCCATCGGGACCTCGTCCCGCACCCGAGCGATGGTGCTAAGATGGAGACAACGATTGGCGGAAGCCGTCCCGTGACGGGCTCCAACGGACTCTTCGCCAGAACGGAGAATCGAGACGAGATGTTCGGATCGATCGGCGGACCCGAGCTGCTGCTCATTTTTGTCATTGCCCTGCTCATCTTCGGGCCGCGCAAGCTTTCCGAGCTCGGACGCACGCTCGGCAAGGGTGTGGCGGAGTTCCGCAAGGCGGCCACGGATCTGCGGGACACCCTCGACGCCGAGGTTTCCCGCACCGAGACCGCATCGACCAGGGACCGCGCGCTCCTGAGTCCCCGCGACGAGCGGAGCCAAGACACGACCTCTGATGCCGAGACGCGGGACCACCGCACCTGACCTCCCCACCATGAGCTTCCTGGAGCACCTGGAGGAGCTCCGGAAGCGCCTGCTGCGGTCCGCGATGGCCATCGCGGCGGCGTTCGCCCTGTGCCTCGCCTATGCACGCCGCATCCTGGACGTCTTTCTCGCGCCGCTCCTGCCGTTTCTGCATGGCGAGAAGCCGGTCTTCCTCGATCTCACCGAGCCGTTCATGCTGTACATGAAGGTCGCCTTCGTGGCCGCGCTGTTCCTGGCCTCCCCGATCGTGCTCTATCAGCTATGGGCATTCATCAGTCCCGGTCTGTACCCGAGCGAGCGGCGTTATGCCACCCCGTTCATCGCCTTCGCGACCCTGCTCTTCCTGGCCGGCGGTGCGTTTGGTTACTGGGTAGGATTCCCTGCCGCGTGCAGGTTCCTGATGAGCGTCGCCGAAGGATTCACGCCTGCGCTCCGGATCAGCAGCCTGTTCAGTTTCGAGAGCAAGATCATCCTGGGGTTGGGGCTGGTGTTCGAACTCCCCGTTGTCATCGGCTTCCTGGCGTGGCTCGGGCTGGTATCGGCGTCCTTCCTGTGGCGCAATTTCAAGTACGCCATCCTGATCATCTTCATCATCGCGGCTGTGATCACCCCGACCCCCGATGTGGTCACGCAGTGCGTCTTCGCCGCCCCCATGATCCTTCTTTATCTCCTGGGCATCGTGGTGGCGCATGTCTTCGGCAGAGCCCGCTCCTCCGCCCCGGCGGCCGAGGAGGCCTGATGGCGGTTGCGCCGATGCATGATTCTCCGCGGGCATGCTCGCCGGTCTACGTGACGGCTCGCTCTCCCAGAGGCATCTGGACGACCCGTGCGGAGTGCGCCAAGGAGATCGAACGGGGAGAGGCTGATCTTCTCCTCTGGGGGCCGATCACGAGACCAACGGTCTCCGGGCGAGGTCGCGGTCCGATCGTCCGCTTTGTTCTCGCAGGCCACGCGGCCGTTGGGAAGAGGTGTCTGCGGGGAGGAGTGCTGGGGAACCTGCTGGGGGACCGGTATCTGGGAGGACGGCGGGCGTTCCGCCAGTTGGAGGTGGCGGCGCGGCTGCGCGACGTCGGCGTCCCGACGCCCGCGATCCTTGCAGCCGGCACCCGCAGGGTGGCGTGGTGGTTCCACGTACAGGCGATCGTCACGCGGGAGCTCGCCGGCGGGCAAGACCTCTTGGAGATTGCCGGCGAGAGTCTTTCGCTCTCGCGCCGGCGCCGCGTACTCCTGCAATGCGCCGACCTCGTTCGAGCCATGCACGAGGCAGGCTTCCTCCACGCGGACCTGAATGTCACCAATCTGGTTTTCGAGCACGGACCCGAAGGCGAGACCTTGCACGTCCTGGATTTGGATCGGGGACGGTTCGTGGACTGCCCTTCGACAGCCGACCGCGTCAGGAACCTGGCGCGCCTGCTTCGTTCGTACGAGAAATGGATTGCCGAGCGGCTGAGGTTGTCGCGTCGCGAGGAGATCCTTTTCGTGCGGCGATACTGCGCCGGGAATCGCACATTGATGCGTCGGCTGGTCGGACGTCTCAGGCGCTATCGCGCCGGGCTCGCTCTCAGGCGAATAGTGTGGCGGCTGTCCGCGGCGAGGCGTTCAGGTCGAGCGCCCAGGAGGCCGATGGAGTAACCCGACAGCCGCCCGCTCAACGTCGTCGAGCAGGATCTCCTCCAGACAGAAAGGCTTCCCGGACGGCGAGGGGGGGCACTCACGGAAGAAGTCCTGGCGGCAGGGGGAGCAGGGGTACTCCTTCGTCACGGTCACGATCCTGCCGTGCGCCGCCAGGGGTGCCGTGCGACGGGGGCTTCCCGGGCCGAAGATGCCGACAGTCGGGACACCGAGTGCGGCCGCCATGTGCATCGGGCCACTATCGTTCCCCACGAACAGCTGACACCGCTCGACGAGCCCAGCGGTCACCTTCAACGACAGATCCGGGGCGGGGAGGTACACGGCCTCCCTGGGAATGCCCGCGGCGACGCGCTCGACGAGCCCGCGTTCGCCCGGGCTTCCGAGAAGGATGGTGCGGGCGCCGGTTTTTTCGGAGAGGCGTCGGCCCAGAGCGGCAAATCGGTCCGGGTGCCAGGCGCGGGGCTCCTTGGAGGCGCCGGGATGGAGGCTGACGAGTGGCACGTGCCCTTTCAGGCCCGCGGCTACGAGCAGGGACGCCGCTTCGGCCCGGTCCTCCGAGCGCAAATGAAACGACGGAAACGCGTCGAGAATCGGGCAACCCAGGGCGCGCGCGATACCAAGGAACGCTTCGACATGATGCGTCTCGGGTGGCGGTGGCCTGAGAGGGTGGGTCAGGAGCCACGAGCGACAGTCTGTCGCGTATCCGACGCGATATCGCGCTCCACCGAGGAACGCCAGAGCCGCTGCGTCGAACGCTTTCTGGAACAGGATCGCCAGGTCGAACCGATACCCCCGCAGCGCCGCAGCGAGTCGGAGACGGCCGGCGATTCCGCGATGCGTTCCGGCGCTGTCGTATTCGATGAGATCGTCGTAGAAGGGGTCGCCCCGCAGCGTGTCCAGGACCCAGCGCTTGGCGAGGATCGCGATACGCGCCTCGGCGAAGTGCGCCCGAATGGCGCGCACCGCCGGCGAGATCATCACCACGTCGCCGATCCAGTTGTTGACCCGGATCACCACGCGCCTGATCCGTCCGGGGTCGATGGGGGTCACGAACCGACACCGGCCGTCTCCGGAAACAGGACCGCGCGCGAAAGCCGCGGCGGCGCGCCCCGTGGAGACGTCCGCCCCAGAATCGTTCCGACCGCATCGAGCACCTGCTTGGGAGTGATTTCCGACGTGGAACGCCCGGCGCGGAGCACGATGTGTCCCCGCCCCAGGGGGGCATTGAGACGGGGGTCGGTGGGTCCGAACAGGGCGACGACCGGACAACCGACCCCCCAGGCGAGGTGCATCGGACCGGTGTCTGCTCCTACGAAGAGAGAGCACCGCCTGAGGATGGCCGCCAGGAGCCTGAGTGACGTCGGCGGGGCCGCCACCGCGTCTCCCCGGGACCCGGACACAATCGATCGCGCCAGCTCCTCCTCTCCGGGACCCCAGACGACGAGAGGCAGCGCGGCGGCCGCTGTTTTGAGGTGGGAGGCGAGCCGGGAGTAATGCTCGGCCGGCCAACGCTTCCAGCGCTGGCGCGGGCTCGTCCCGGGGGAGAGGAGGACGACCGGCATCCCCATCGGGTTGATGGTGCGCAGAATGGTCTCGGCCGCCACGCCCTCATCGTTGCGCTCGGGCAGGATCACCTCGATCGCGTCCCCCGTCGCTCCGATCCTCTCCGCCATGATCAGGTTCCGCTCGACTCGGTTCAGATGACGTTCCTTGGGGCGGACCCACTCGTTGGTGAACAGAAAGCTGAGCTCGCGAGAATGCCCGGGCGCGAACCCGACGCGCCGGGGCGCGCCGGACATTCGCGCCAGGAGGGCGCTCTTGAAGCTTCCCTGGAAATCGAGCGCGACTGAAAACCGCCGGCGGCGCAGATCCTCCGCCAGAGCCGCCAGACGGCGCGGCAGCCTGTGGGGCCGTGACGCCGCCTCACGCATCTCGCGGCGCGGGAACACGATGACCTCGTCGAGGTCGGGGTGATCGACCAGCAGATCGCGGGCCGGCTCCTCGACCATCCAGGAAAGGTACAGCCGTGGAAACGAGGCCCGAATCAAATGGAGCGCGGGCAGCGTGCGCAGCACGTCTCCCACCGCTCCGAGGCGGATGAGGAGCACGCGATCGTGTTCCTCAAGACGGGCGGATGGCCGGTCCATGAACGCTCGCATCTTACACCGGCTCCGCAACATCGCGGTTTGACAAGATTTTCTGGCGGGTGCTATAAGTCGTCGCGGCAAGGAGAAAGCGCGATGGGCGTCGACCCCCGGCTACTGGAAATTCTGGCGTGCCCCCTCTGCAAGACCGAGGTCACGCTGACCCCTGACGGAGCCGGTCTCGTCTGTCGCTCCTGTCGCAGACGCTACCCGATCGTCGACGAAATCCCGGTCATGCTGGTGGACGAGGCCACGATTCTCCCCGAGGATCGGTCCTGAACGGTACGAAAAGTCCCCCTCCTCACATCGACGCCGGACGCGCTTCGGCCATCACGGCCCGATTCAGACAAGCGTCCTTCCTGGTGCTCGGCGACCTGATGGTCGACCAGTACCTCTGGGGCAAGGTATCGCGGATTTCTCCCGAAGCCCCGGTGCCCGTGGTCCGTCTGGAGCGAGAGAGCTTCAGGATGGGTGGTGCGGGCAACGTGATCAGCAATCTTGTCTCACTCGGAGCGCGCGCGATTCCGGCGGGAATACGAGGGGACGATCGACACGGCGAGATTCTGGAGAAATTCTGCCGCGACGCGGGACTCGCGACGGATGCGGTCATCGTCGCACGGGGCCGACCCACGACCGTCAAGACGCGAGTGATCGCCCATCACCAGCAGGTCGTCCGGGTCGATCGCGAGGTCGACGATCCGATTGAGACTGCAGTCGCGCAAAGTCTTCAGGACAAATCCATCCGACTCCTGGGGCAGGTCCAGGGGCTCGTCGTCTCCGACTACGACAAGGGCGCCCTCTCGCCGGATCTTCTCGCCGCCCTGCTCCCCGAAGCCGCCCGGCGTGGACTGCCGATCGTGGTCGATCCAAAGGTCCGTCTGTTCGGGCATTACCGCCCTGCGACGGTCGTGACACCCAACGCGCGCGAAGCCATGGAAGCCGCCGGTATGACGGCACGTACCGACGAGGAATTCGAGGCGCTCGGCCGCCGTCTCCTGGAGATCCTGCGGGGGGCCTCGCTCCTCATCACCCGCGGTGATCGCGGCATGCTGCTCAAGGAGAGCACCGGTCAGTCGAGGCTGATTCCCGCGACTGCGCGGGAGGTCTTCGACGTGACGGGTGCCGGAGACACGGTGGTGGCCACCCTGGCCCTGGCCCTCGCCTCGGGGGCGAGCATGCTGGAAGCCGCCCTGCTCTCCAACCACGCTGCCGGCGTGGTCGTCGGGAAGGTGGGGGCGGCCAGCCTGACCTCGGAGGAGCTCCTCGACGCGGTCCGGGCTCGCGATCAGCGGGATTCAGTCGCGCGGCGAGACCCGGACCACGATCCCGAGCGTCATCAGGGCCCAGAGTAACCGGCAGATATCGAAGTCCTTGAGCGTCGAGCCATGGCAGAGTTGTCTGAGGGGAATGGCGTGTTCGCAGTAGGAGAGCAGCGTCCACTCCTCCAGCGACAGGCTCAGGTCGCGGCTCAGTTCCTCGATTCCGGAGGCCGTCTGGTACTGCGCGTCCAGGCCACCCACCGCCTCCCAGATTCTTTCCCAGCTCTCGATTTTCCGGATCCCCTCGAGAATGGTGTTGCCCGCGCTGAGCTTCAGAGTGATGACCTCGTCCGAGGGGAGGGGGCCGGCGCGATACCGATACCGGCCTCGCGTCCAGAGAAACAGGCTGCAGACGATATTCCGAACCTGGGTTCGAACCCCCTCGACCAGATCGTGGGGCTGGATCAGACCCATTTCGACACACACGGTGCCGAGTTTCTTGCCTTCCCGGTTGGCTCGCTCCAACGCACTGATGAGACCGTCCAGGGAGACCAGACCTGTCTTGAAGAAGAGCTGCCCGAGACGGTCGTCACGGTCGTTCGAGGTCGCGAACACCGGCCGGCCGGACTGAATGTAGATCGATTTTTCGATGTTATCGCCGGTGAGGCTGAGGACACCCGTCTCTTTCCGGCTCAGGATGGAATACATCAGGCCCGGTAAGGTCGTGCTGGAAAGGACTCCCTCGCGTAGGAGGCTCTGGATTTCCATCTCCCGTCCCAAAGTCCCGTGTACGGTAGGGGCCGGAGTCCCAATTGTCAAGCAGAACCGGACCCATGCAGAGGGGTGCGAAGGACCCGTATCCGACCGTAATTAAAACACTTAACATATGCTGCAAATGAGCCGCGGATGGATTACAATAGTTTCTTGACAGATCTTTTATGTGAAGGCACCATTGCACCAGTTGACGCTTCCCCGTACTCTTCCGGATCTCTAAGGAGCGTCAAGGGCCTCGGTCAAGCGTCTCGTGGGTGACGTGGAACCTTACAAAGCGCAGCGCGGACATCGGGGAGTCGGAGAGATGGAGCAGGAGCTGCGGGGAAGTACACGCCTGGGGAACTACCTCCGTCGGCTCAGGGTAGGGTACGGGCTGTCCCTTCGCCGGGTCGAGGACAAGGCGAAGACGGGCGGCGGCGAGATTGACAACTCGCAACTCTCGCGCTACGAGCGCGGCAAGTGTTATCCCTCGTTCGACAAGCTGTGTCTTTTGGCCAACATCTTCAATGTGCCCATACAGAATTTCTCGGATGTCCTCGACTTGGAGAGGGTCGAGCCGTTCGAGCCACCCGTATCGGCCACCTACGAAGAGATCAAGGCCGAAGCAGGCCGGGAGTGGGACCAGGGCAACTACGCACGCGCCTATTCGATCTATGAGACTGCGCTGGCCCGTTTGGAAGACGGCCGGGAACAGATGGTGGACCCGGAGACGCTGGCGCGGGCGCGGTTCAATCTGGCCCGGACGCTCCTGCGCATGGGAAAGGTGAGCCTCGCCGAGACCGAACTGCGTCTCATCCTGAGACGGCACCGGGAAATCACCCCGACGACGGAGGTCGCCGTTCTCGGAGCGCTCGCCGATGCGCACGAGGACAAGGGCGATCGATACCTGGCCCTCCTCGAATCGGAAAAGGGGCTCGCCATTGCCCGGCAGTGCGGCAATGTCGAGTACGAAGGGTACGCCCTGCACCGTATCGGCCGTCTGTACTTCCTCGAGAGCGACTTCGCCCGGGCGCTCGAAAGCTTCCGTCAGGCGCGCACCCTCCTGGAGGACAAGGCGAGCCGCTACGACTTGACTCTCATTCGCATCAACATCGGCTTCTGCCAGGCGATGATCGGCAAGGTGGAGCGGGGTGTCCGCGAGCTCAAAGAGGCGCTTCAGGTCGCCGGTAAAGATGGATTCCGGCGGTGCTCCACCTACGCCCTCCTCTATCTCGGACAGATCCATTTCAGCCAGCAGGAGCTGGCGAAGGCGCGTGATTACTTCGAAGAGGCCGAGCTCATGGCCCACGGGGGAGAGGAACGCTACGTGGACATCCTCTTCCAGACGGCGTACCACCTGTGGGAGATGGCGCGGATTTCAGGGAATCAAGTGCAGGAGAAAGTGTACTTTGGTCGCCTGAAGTTCCTGCGATCCCAGCTCGACCGGCATTTCCTGGAAGTTGAGAAATTCGATCAGTTCATCGAGCAGGGAAAGAGCAGGTAAGACGATGAACAGGCCGCTTGGATCGCGTCGGTGGGTTGCGGTTGCCGTCCTGGCTCTGCTGCCGTCCCTGGCGCTGGCCGAGGTGGGCGCCCAGCTGGACTCCCGCGGTAGTTTCAAGCGTTTTTTCCTTCTGACCCGCAAGAGGGGCCCGACCAACGCCGTCTGGGCGCAGGTACGCTCCTGGGTACCGCAGTTTGTCCTTCTCAATCCGATGGGCGACAACCTGGGCGATCTGCCGCCGGTCATCGAAACCTCCCCGACAACCGGGTTGCCCTGGGTGGTGTGGCCGAAGAACTTCGGCAATCTGAAACAGCTCGCCTATTCGACGTGGGATACGAACGGCCGCAAGTGGACCGAGCCGAAATCGGTCACTCCGAGCACCCCGCTGGTCTATGACGATCTCGCCCCCGCACTGGCGTTCGACGCAACCGGGACAGCGTATCTTGTCTGGTGGAGGGCGGAGCAGACCGCGAAGGTCTATTTCAGTACACAGGTCGGCGGTGTCTGGACGCCGCCTCTCCTCGTCAGCGATCAATCCGTCGACAGTCGAGCACCGTCGATCACCGTGCGCGGCACCACCGCGGTCATCACCTATCAGACGCCCGACGGCCCGGCATCCAGGAGCTTTGAAACGCTCCTGTTGATCGACAGCGCCGCGAGTCTGATGGACAACCCCATCCCCCCGCTGAACGCCCCCCCCGCTCCTGGAGGCGGAGACACCTCTTCCGGCGGTGGCGGCTTCAACAGGAAAAGGTAAGACAGGACCCCGCGCTGCGGCAGGCCGATCGGTTCGGCGGGTGCGGACACTCAGGCACGGGGCTCTCCCCAGGACGGGGTACCTTCCGCCGTGCCATGCCCGATCCCCGGACCCTCGTGGCGGGCGAGACGCAGACGCAGCGCGTCCGACTCCTCCTCGAGATGTCGCAGTTGTTTCCGGAGCTGGCGGTTGGTGATCCGGATCTTGATGCCGTCAATGACCCCGATGGCACAGGCGAAGGCGACCCCGAAGATCGCCGCGGTCGCCATGACGGCGCCCATCGGCACCGGGCCGACCTGCCAGAACATGAGATTCACGGTCACGTCAAAGCTGTTGATCACCCCGGCGACGAACAGCACCACGAAGAAGAAAAAGACAATCACATAGACCAGGATGTTCACCGCGGTCCCTCCGCCACGGCGGTGCGCCTGTTTCGGCGCGCCGGCGTGCGCTCCGGTTCGAACCAGCCGAGGACGTCCCTCCATTTTCCCTGCGCCCTGAGTATCGCATCGACGACTTCGCGTACGGCGCCGCGGCCACCCGACGCGCGCGTCACGAATGGGACTCGCCGGAGCACTTCCTCGTGCGCGTCCGCCACCGCCACCGGCATGCCGACACGACCGAGGATCGGAAGATCGGTGACGTCGTCGCCCACATAGCAGATCTGCGCATCTGCCAGCTTCAACCGGCGCGCCACGCGCAGATAGGTTTGAAGCTTGTCGACCACCCGCAGGTGCACTTCACCGATTCCGAGCTCTTCGGCACGGCGGGCGACGCCGAGGCCACCACGACCGGAAATCAATCCGGTCCGCAACCCGACGCGCCGCGCGAGCCACAACCCCACCCCGTCCTTGACGTCAAAGGCCTTCCATTCCATCTCCCTCCCGACGAGCGAGACGCGACCGTCGGTCAGGACGCCGTCGACGTCCATGAGCAGGAGCGCGATCGACCGCGCGCTCGGCGTCAGGGGCCGTCGGCATTTCACGGGTGACTCCCGCGGCGCGGCCGTCCTTCCGCCCCGCTCAAAAGAGCTGAGTCCGCCAGAGATCGTGGATGTGCAGGACCCCCTCGACGCGACGCCCATCGTCGATCACGACCAGGGAGGTGATCTTTCTGGCCTCCAGGATATTGAGCGCCGAGACCGCGAGATCCTGCCTGCCGATGGTCACCGCCTCGCGTGTCATGACGTCATCCACCGTCAGCGCAAGGAGATTGTCGCCCCGACCCACGTGCCGACGCAGGTCCCCGTCGGTGATCACCCCGGCGAGTGTGCCGTCGCCGCGAACGACGCAGGTCATGCCGAGCTTCTTCTCGCTGATGATGCGGACGGCGTCGCGCATCGGCGCGCCGATGCGGACGATCGGAGCGTCGCCGCCGGCATGCATCAGGTGGCCGACCGTGACGACCCTCTTGCCGATGCGACCGCCCGGGTGATAGCGCGCGAAGTCGTCGGGCGTGAATCCGCGCCTCTCGAGGAGCGCCATGGCCAGCGCGTCTCCCATCGCCAGCGCCGCGGTCGTGCTCGCGGTCGGGACCAGTCCGAGGGGGGAGGCCTCTTCGTCGATATGCACGTCGAGCACGACGCGCGAGTGGCGCGCCAGGGTGGAGCCGGGGTGCCCGGTCATCGAGATGAGACCGACATCCAGTCGCCGCAGGAGCTCCATCAGGCGGATCAACTCGTCCGTTTCGCCGCTGTGGGAGATGGCCAGGACGACATCGCCCGGGACCACCATGCCGATATCGCCATGCACTGCCTCGGCGGGGTGCAGAAAGAGCGACGGCGTCCCCGTGCTGCTGAACGTCGCCGCAACCTTGGCCCCGATGAGACCCGATTTGCCCATCCCGGTGACCACGACGCGCCCCTTGCAGGCGTGCAGCGCATCGACCGCCCGGTCGAACGCTTCGTCCAGGCGGGGGATCAGGTTCAGGATGGCGCGCGCCTCGAGATCGAGAACCTTGCGGGCGATATCGCGGGCCATCAGATGGGACGGCTCAGGGCGTCGATCGACACCACGGCGCGGAGCAGCGGCTCGACGGCATCCAGGGACAGCGCGTTCGTTCCATCGCTTTTCGCAGCGGGCGGGTTGTCGTGGACCTCGCAGAACAGGGCGTCGATCCCGACCGCGGCGGCCGCGCGCGCGAGCGTGGGGATGAACTGCGCGTCACCTCCGCTCCGGTCGCCGAGGCCACCCGGACGCTGCACCGAATGCGTCGCGTCCATCACCACCGGGAATCCGAACCCCCGCATCACGACGAGCGACCGGTAGTCGACGACCAGGTTCTGGTAGCCGAACGAGGTGCCCCTCTCGGTGACCAGTACCCGATCGTTCCCCGTCGACCGCACCTTGTCGATCGCGTTGCCCATGTCCCAGGGCGAGAGGAACTGGCCTTTCTTGATGTTGACCGGTTTGCCGCTTCGACCTGCCGCAAGCAGAAGATCGGTCTGGCGGCAGAGGAAGGCGGGTATCTGCAGGACGTCGAGAACCCTGGCTGCAGTCTCCGCCTGTGAGGCCTCGTGGATGTCCGACAGGACCGGTACGCCGATTTCAGACCGGACCTTTTCCAGGATGCGCAACCCGTCACGCAGTCCTGGACCGCGAAACGAGGTGACCGAGCTCCGGTTGGCCTTGTCGAACGAGGACTTGAAGATGAACGGGACACCGGTCTTCGCGGCCATCTTCGAAAGGGCGCGCGCCATCGTCATGGCGTGCGCCTCGCTCTCGATCACGCAGGGGCCGCCGATGAAGACGAGCGGGGCCCCGCCGCCGATGGCCACGTCGCGGGCGATGTCCACCCGTCGCGTCCGGCCTGGACCCGGTTCAGCGCTGGGTCTGCCGGAATTGCCTGCAGGCACCGATGAAGCTCCTGAAGAGTGGGTGTGGGAGCATCGGCTTCGACTTGAACTCCGGGTGAAACTGGCAGGAGAGGAAGTAGGGATGATCGGGTATCTCCACGATCTCCACGAAACGATGGTCGGGCGTCTCACCGGTCACCCGAAGCCCCTTCCTCACCATGCCGTCCAGATAGTCCCGATTGACTTCGTAGCGATGGCGGTGACGCTCGCTGATCTCCGGCTTGCCGTAAGCCTGATGCGCACGCGAGCCGGGCATCAGCACGCAGGGCCAGCGTCCGAGACGCATGTTCCCGCCCATCCGCTCGACCCCTTCCAGCTCGCGCAGCTTGTAAATCACCGGATGAGGCGTCGACGGACTGAACTCGGAGGAGTCCGCGTCCTTCAACCCGCACATGTTGCGGGCGAACTCGATGATGGCGCACTGCAGCCCCAGGCAGATTCCAAAGAACGGGATGCGCTTCTCGCGCGCGTGCCGGATCGCCTCCAGCATGCCGGCCACGCCCCGGAGTCCGAATCCGCCCGGCACGAGGATTCCGTGACACGGCGCGATCGCCTCCTCCAATTGGCCATCGCTCAGATTGTCCGCCTCGATCCACTTCAGCCGGACACGCACCTCGTTGGCGATCCCGCCATGCCCCAGGGCCTCATTGAGGCTCTTGTAGGAGTCCTCGTACGTCACGTACTTGCCGACGATCCCGACGTTCACCTCGCCACCGGCGGGGCTCTTGACCTTGTCGACCATGCGCACCCAGTCGTCCATGTTCTTGTCACGGTAGGGCAGGTCGAGCAGCTTCAGCAGGATGGCGTCGAGCCCCTCCTTCGCGAGGACAAGCGGGACCTCGTAGATCGTCTCGACATCCTTGGCGGTGATGACCGCCTCCTCCGGCACATTGCAGAACAGGGCGATCTTCTTCTTGATCTCCTTCGGAATGAAGCGATCGGTGCGGCAGAGCAGGACGTCGGGCTGGATCCCGATCGCCCGCAGGTCGCGCACCGAGTGCTGGGTCGGTTTCGTCTTCAGCTCGCCGGCCGGCCCGATGTAGGGCACCAGCGTGAGGTGCACGAAGACGGCGTCGCTCCGGCCCGCCTCCAGCCGGAACTGACGAATCGCCTCCAGGAAGGGGAGCGACTCGATGTCGCCGACCGTCCCGCCGATCTCGACGATCTGGATGTCCACTCCTTTGGAGATCTTGCGGATCGCCTGTTTGATCTCGTCGGTGACGTGCGGGATCACCTGCACGGTGCCGCCCAGGTAGTCGCCTCGCCGCTCCTTGCTGATCACCTGCTCGTAGATTCGCCCGCTGGTGAAATTGTGGTCGCGCGAGCATACGGAGGACGTGAAGCGCTCGTAGTGCCCGAGATCGAGATCCGTCTCGACGCCGTCCTCCGTCACGTACACCTCGCCGTGCTGGAACGGGCTCATGGTTCCCGGATCGACGTTCAGGTAGGGATCGAGCTTCTGCAGCGTGACGCCGAAGCCACGTGCCTCCATGAGACGTCCGATCGAGGCCGCCGCCAGTCCCTTGCCCAGGGACGAAACCACGCCACCGGTGATGAAGATGTACTTGGTCGGCACGTTCAGCTCCTCATGAGGATAGCAGAAGCGCGCGTTCCACCGCGCGGACATCGGCCGGGGTATCGACGCCCTGGTAATGTCCGCGCGCCCGCAGAACCCGTATAGTGCGGCCGCGTTCGAGGGTGCGGAGCTGCTCGAGCCCCTCGTGGGACTCGAGCACTCCCGGGGGCCACGATGCGAACTCCAGGAGAAAGCCGCGGCGGTAAGCGTACAGCCCCACATGACGCAGCCAGGGTGGTGGCGGATCGCCCGTGTCACGCTCCGGCCATTCGCCACCGATCGCGCCTCCGGGCGCGGCCGTCCTGACGTAGGGGATCGGGCTTCTCGAGAAGTAGAGCGCCCGGCCACCGGCATCGCAGACCACCTTCACCACGTTGGGGTCCCGTGCGGCGTCGGGCTCCAGCAGCGGGTCCGCCAGAGTCGCCATGTCGAGCGATGGATCGTGGTCCAGGCATTCGATCAGATCGTCGATGTCGTGCGGGTCCAGCAGCGGCTCGTCGCCCTGGATGTTCACGAACAGGTCGGCCGGCAGGGCCCGCGCCACCTCGGCGAGTCGGTCGGTGCCCGAGGCGTGCAACGGAGACGTCATCAGTGCGTCGCCACCGAACGCCCGAACGGCCCCCGCGATCCGCGCGTCGTCCGTCGCCACCACCAGACGATCGATGCGGCGTGCGGCGCGGGCCCGCTCGAAAACGTGCTCCACGAGGGGCTTGCCACCGATGAGCGCGAGGGGTTTTCCGGGGAAGCGGGACGACTGGTAGCGGGCCGGGATCACACCGACGGCATGCAGGGCTGCCTTTGGCGTGCTGTGCCGCATCAACGAATGTTAGCGCACGCCCGTCGGGCAAGTCAAAAGGAAAAAGCGCGCCGGCCTTGGAGTCGACGACTCCGCCGCGATCCTCGCGACCGTCGCGTCCGCGCGAAATCTGTGGACAGCGCGCCACGCAATGCTAATATTAGCCACAGAGCGTTCGTCGTGACGACGCCGTGCGGCGCGCGACGATTCACCCGCCGGCAGGGAGGGGTCTCGGATGGCTGGAGACGTCGAGAAGAACCTGGAGGCGCTCGGCTACCGTCTCCCGGAGGTCGGCAAGCCTCTCGGGGCGTACGTTCAGAGCGTGCGGGCCGGAAACCTGTTGTTCATCTCGGCCAAGCTTCCCAAGGAGAACGGCCGCCTGAAGTATCCCGGCAAGATCGGGCGCGAGGTGACCGTGGAGGAGGGGAAGGAGGCGGCCCGTTTGGCGGCGCTCAGCGTCCTGGCGACGGCCAAGCAGGCGGTGGAGGATCTCGATCGCGTCAAGAGAGTCGTGCAGCTGGTCGGTCACGTGGCGGCGGCCCCGGGGTTTCTCGACGCGTTCGAAGTCATCGAGGGAGCCTCCGAGGTGTTCATGAAGGTGTACGGCGAGCGCGGCAAGCACACGCGCTTCAGCCTGGGAGTGTCTGAGCTTCCTCTCAACGCCTGCCTGCAGCTCGAGGCGATTCTCGAGGTCGAGTAGGCGGTGTGAATCTCCCCTTCCGGCAGCACGTGCTGATCTGCACCGGCCCGCGCTGCGGGGGAGAGCGCCAATCCGAACGGATCCGTCAGGAGTTCCGCAGACAGTTCGTCCGCCAGGCGCTCCCGGCGTCGGTCAAGGACACGGCGTGCATCTGCTTCGGGCTGTGCTCTTACGGCCCCAACGTCATCGTCTATCCGGACGGCATCGTCTACAGCGGTGTCAGACCCCAGGACGTGGCCGAGATCGTCCGCGAGCACCTCGTGGGCGGACGCGTGGTGCAGAGGCTGCTCTTCAAGAAGAGGGAGCCGGAGACCCCGGTCACCGGCGACGCGGATCCTTCCGCCTCCCCCGTGTAGGACCCCGCCGACTCCGGCTATAATCCCGCTATGCACTCCACGGTGGCCACGGCGACGCGAACCCGCTGCCTGATCGATCGTTTCGGGCGGGTGGTCCGCAGCCTGCGGATTTCGGTCACCGACCGCTGCAATCTCCGCTGTCTCTACTGCATGCCGGACGGGGCGATCCCATGGTTTCCGAAACAGCGCATCCTGACTTTCGAGGAGATCGGGCGTCTGGTGAGAATCCTCTCGTCTCTCGGCGTGCGCGAGATCCGGCTGACCGGTGGCGAGCCCCTGATGCGCAGGGATCTTCCCGTCCTCGCCCGCATGCTGACGAGGATCGAAGGGATCGACGATCTGGCGGTCACCACGAACGGTCTGCTGCTGGATCAGATGGCCGGACCGCTCATCGAGGCGGGCGTGGGACGCTTCAACGTGCACCTCGATTCCCTGGAGCCGGCGGGCTTCGAGCGGGTGAGCCGGCGTGGCGGGCTCGACAGGGTGCTGTCGGGCCTCGAAGAGCTCGAACGTCTGAGGGTGACGCCGGTCAAGATCAACGTCGTTCTCCTGCGCGGCGTGAACGAGGACCAGATCCCCCTGTTCGTCGATCTGGCGATGCGTCGCCCCTATCAGGTCCGGTTCATCGAGCTCATGCCCCTGGGCGGCGGCGAGCCGTTCGAGACGGATCGTCTCGTCCCCGGCCAGGAGGTCAAGCGACGCATCGAAGCGATCCACCCCCTCGTTCCGGTCGGCCGCGATCGCCCGTCGGCGCCGGCCAACGTCTACCGCGTGGCGGGCGCGGCGGGCGACATCGGATTCATCAATCCCGTCACGGAGCCCTTCTGCGGCGACTGTGATCGGATCCGGCTCACGGCGGACGGCCGGATCCGAACGTGCCTGTTCTCCCGTGGTGAGACGGACATCGCCGGACTCCTGCGCGGTGGAAGCCCGGATGAGCGGATCGCGGACGCCCTGGCGGCCGCGGTCGCGGGCAAGGAGGCCGGCGGATGTCTCGATCTGCACCAGTTCTATCGGGACCGCCTGACACGCAAGATGTGGCAGATCGGCGGCTGAACGCCGCTGCCCCGGCGATCCGCCCCACTGTGCTATTCTTCCGCGCTCCAAACGCCACGAGGAGAGCGTGTCGGGGTCGATCGCCATCGGTTTCTTCACGAGCACGGCGGCGGGCATTCTGGTGGCGCTGTTGCTCGCCCCGTTCCGGGAGCTGGGACGATTCTTCTTCGTCCTGAACGCGTTTCTGGCGTTCCTGTGCCTCTGCTTCGCGGCGCCCTACCGGGTCAGCGCCCGCGCCGACGCGCCGGGAACGCTCGTGCTGGCTCTCGTGGCGATGGTCCTGGTGATGGTCTACCTCGCGGCGCTGCTCCTCCTGCGTCGCGGCCGCTCCTCCACCGGTCTCTTGGTCGCAGCCGCCGGCACGACGCTCATCGCGACCGCGGCGGACGGCTGGAGGGCCGCCGGCGCGGCCGGGCCGAAGTGGTTCTTCGGCGCGAATGCGCTCGCGGCGGCGGCGCTCCTCGGCGCGGTCACAGTCGGCATGCTCCTGGGGCACTGGTACCTGGTGCGGGCCCGGCTGGACGTCTCGCATCTGATGAAATTCGCCCGGTTTTTCGCCATCGCGGTTGTGGCGCGCGCCGGCCTCTGGCTCGCGGGGCTCCTCGACAGCGGTCTGCGGTCACCGTCGGGTCTCGATCACTTCGTCCGGACCCTGGCGATCGACCGCGGCGTATTCTTCTGGCAGAGGGTGTTCTTCGGGATCGTGGGTCCGGCGGGGCTCGCGTGCATGGTGTACGAGACGGCGCGAATCCGGTCGACGCAGTCGGCGACGGGGATCCTCTACATCGCGGTGATCTTCGTGGTGTATGGCGAGTTCCTGGCGCGCTATCTCTCGGTCGCCGGCGCGGGCCCGATGTGATCGCGGTGGGACGCATCGGTGGTCCGCCCAGCGTCTCCTTCCTTTGCGAAGGCTGCGGCCGCGAAGTCGTCCAGACCCTCGCCGCGCCGGCGACCGCCGGCGCCTGTCCCGGCTGCGGTCGCTCGTTCGACCTGAGGGCGCACGAGGAACCAGCGCGCACCGCTCCTCTGACGCGCTGTCTGTGCTGCGGGCTCGATCGTCTGTATGTGCAGAAAGACTTCAGCAAGAAGGCGGGGTTGTGGGTGTTCATCGTGGCCGCCGCCTTGAGCGTGCCGACGTGGGGGCTGAGCCTGCTGGCGGCTTCGCTCATCGACCTGGGCCTCTACTACGCGCTCGGTGACGCCACGCTCTGCTATGGCTGCGGCGCCGTGCACCGGGGTTTCCGCGGTAATCCGGCGCACGGGCCCTTCGACATCCATACCCAGGAAGCGGTCGATCGCCGTGCCCGGACGGCCTGAGGAGATCATGGCGGACGATCGCAGCGATTGGAAAGTGGTCCTGCAATTCTTCATCGTGCCGCTGAGCCTGGTGGCCGTCCTGGTGAGCGTCTTCTTCGGGCTCCAGGTGCTGCGCTCCCGTCACCCGGACCCGCGGACCACGCTCGGCGATCTCAAGAGCAGGAAGGGGTTCCTTCTGCCTTGGGTCGGCGACCCGAAGCGCTGGCAGTCCGGTTACGATCTCTCCCTCCTGGTGCGCTCCGGCGCGCCCGGGAGCGCGGGTGATCTCGTTCTCGAGATGGCGGCCGCCTTCCGGGAGGCTGCCCCGCAGGGAGACCTGAAGCTCCGGAGGTATCTCGCCCTGGCGCTCGGCCGATCCGGCGATCCACGCGCGGCGCCGGCGCTTCGCGACGGACTCAAGGACGCGGACGGCGAGACGCGGCTCTTCTGCGTCTGGAGCCTGATGCAGATCGCCGACCAGGGGGCGCTGGACCTCCTGCGCGAAAGGACGACGGATCCGGACGCCGGCGTCCGCAAGATGGCCGTGTTCGCGCTGGGTCAGATGGCTGACCATGAGAGCGATTCCGCGCTCAGGAGGGCGCTCGCCGACGCCGATCAGGACGTGCGCTGGAACGCCGCGATCTCCCTGGCGCGTATCGGCGACGCCTCCGGTGAGCCGCAGCTCCTCGAGATCCTGGCGACCGGGACGCCGCGGACGGCTCGGGGGAAGGACAGTGTCCATGACGACGAGATCTCACCGGCCCTCAACGCCATCCGCGCCCTGACCCTGCTCAAGGACGACACGGCGCGGGCGGCCCTCAAGCGCGCCTCGGTGTCGGCCGGGAGCGAGGAGATCCGCGGCGCCGCGCGCGCGGCGCTCGAGTCCCTGGACGGCGAGGCACGCCGGTCGTTGCCTTGACAGGGATCTCCATCCCCCCATACGATCATCGGGGTCCCGCGGCGCGCGTCCCGGGCGCGTCGCGTGCGGACCCGCTGGCGGAGTGAGCCGATGCCGGATTCCCTCAGGTACAGCGACGCGGTCATGGACCACTACCGGAATCCGCGCAACGTCGGCGAGATCGCGGGGTCTCCGGCCGTCGCCCAGGTCGGCGACCCGGCCACGGGGGATGTCCTGAAGATCAGCCTGAAGATCGTCGACGGGGTGATCGTGCAGGCGCTGTTCAAGAGCTTCGGCTGCACCGCGGCGATCGCCTCGGGCAGCATCGCCACCACGCTCGTCGTGGGGAAGACCATCGAGGAGGCGGGGCGTCTCACCAACCTGGAGGTGGTGCGGGCCCTCGGCGGCCTGCCCGAATCGAAGATCCAGTGCTCGGTCCTCGCGCAGCAGGCGATCCAGGAAGCGCTGCGGAAACATCGGGCGGCGCTCACGATGACGCCGGAGGTCGCGCGGTGCCGCTGAGCGGAACGCCGGTCAGGCGACCCGGTCGACCGGGGCTGCTTGAGCTCACGTACCTTCCGTCGATCCTGAAGGGCATGTGGATCACTCTCCGCCACATGTTCCGCCGGAAGGTGACGATGCAGTACCCGGAGCAGAGATGGACGCTGCCTGAGAACTACCGGGGCCTGCCGGCGCTGGTGCGGGACGAGGAGGGGAGGGTGAAGTGCGTGGCGTGCTTCCTGTGCGAATACGTCTGTCCTCCCAAGGCGATCCACATCGAGGCGCAGGAGATCGACACCGGTGTCGAGAAGGGTCCCCGGATCTTCGACATCAACATGCTGCGCTGCATCATGTGCGGCTACTGCGAGGAAGTGTGTCCGGAGCAGGCGATTTTCCTGACCAAGGAATACACGACGGTCGGCGTGAGCCGTGACGAGATGATTTTCCCGAAGGACAGGCTGCTGGAGATGGGCGGCGTCCGGCCCGACCCGATCAAGAAGTGGGGGCGCCTGACCCCGAGGCCGGGCGACGGCGGGCGGGTCGACGCGCCGGCCGGCGCGGGGAGGAGCGTGACGCGATGAGCGGCCCGCCGGCAGGCGTCCTGACCGAGGCGGAGGATCGTCAGTCGACGGAGCAGTGGATTCTGACGACGCGCCTGGCCGATTACGTCGCCTGGGGCCGGAAGAACTCGCTCTGGCCGATGCCGATGGGGCTGGCCTGCTGCGCCATCGAGCTGATGGCGATGGTCGCCTCGCGTTATGACGTCGCGCGCTTCGGCGCCGAGGCGCTCCGTTTCTCGCCGCGGCAGGCTGACCTGATGATCGTGGCCGGCACGGTGACCAAGAAGATGGCGCCCGCCGTCAAACGGATCTTCGACCAGATGCCCGAGCCGAAATGGGTCATTTCGATGGGGGCCTGCGCCTCCTCGGGCGGCATGTTCCGCTCCTACCCGGTCGTTCAGGGCGTGGATGAAATCATACCCGTCGACGTCTATGTCCCCGGCTGCCCGCCCCGGCCCGAGGCGTTGATCGAGGGCATCATGAAGGTCCAGCAGCTCGTCGAAGAGGGGGCGCGCGCGGCGCAGGGCGGCACGCGGCCCGAACGGCGGGTCCCCGCGTCCGGCGCCCGGTGAGCGATGGCATCCGCTGACACGAGCGATCGACTGCGGGCGGAGATCGCCGGCGAAATCGAGGCGCGCGGGCCGATCCCGTTCGCTCGCTTCATGGAGCTGTGCCTCTACCACCCGACGCTGGGGTACTACACGCGCGGCATCGGCGGCGGGGGAGGCCGTGATTACCTCACCAGCAGCGGAATCCACCGCGCGTTCGGTCGGCTCCTGGCGCGCCAGGTCGAGGAGATGTGGCGGCGCGCCGGCCGGCCCGATCCGTATCATTTCGTGGAGTTCGGGCCGGGGGAGGGATACTTCGCCCTCGACTTCCTTCAGGAAGCGACACGCAGCGAGGGGTTCTCGAAGGCGCTCCGTTATGTCATGGTCGAGCCCAGCCCCGCCCTGGCGGAGCGCCAGAAAGCCCGACTGGCCGGCCGCGCCTCGACCGTCGTTCACTGGCTGAGCGAGCAGGATCTCGACGGTCGCGCCAAGTTCGCCGGCTGTCTGTTCGCGAACGAGGTGCTGGACGCGTTCCCGGTCCACCGCGTGGTCGGGACGACGGAGGGACCGCGCGAGATCCACGTGGACGTGCGCGCCGGAGGGTTCAAGGAGACGCTGGCGCCGCCGTCGAGCGAGGCGCTCGAACGGTTCCTCGCGGAGGGCGGCCTCGTGCCGGAGGAAGGACAGGAGATCGATCTCAACCTCGCGGCCCCGTGCTGGGTGTCGTGGGCGGTCGGCCTGTTGCAGCGCGGTTATCTGATCATCGTCGACTACGGCTACGAGGCGCAGGAGCTGTACGCTCCGCCGCGCCGGCGGGGAACGCTCCTGGCCTACCACCGCCACCGGGTCAACGAGGATTTCCTGGAGCGGCCCGGGGATCAGGACCTGACGGCGCATCTCGACTTCACGGCGATCCGGCGCGCCGCGGAGACGGCGGGCGCGCGACAGATCGGGCTGACCACGCAGGCGCGCTTTCTTCTCGCCCTCGGGGCGCTCGATTTCGTGCAGGAATCGATTCGGTCGGATGGGACGGGGGAGAGCGCCCCCGAGGGGCGGCTCCTCGAGGTCCTGAAGGACCGCGAAGCGCTGAAGCAGCTGATCCTGCCCGGCGGAATGGGGGATCGCTTCCGGGCGCAGGTGCTCGGTGTGGGAGACGTGCCGAGGGACCTGACGGGTCTCTCCAGGCCATGGGCGCTTCCCGATGACACGGCGGCGCCCGCGCCGATGTCGCCTCCACGCGGCGCCCTGGCCGGGGAGAGCGAGGAGCGCCATTGAGCGTCGGTCACGCGGGAGAGGCGAAGGTCCTGGAGGCCCTCCGGGCGGTCATCGACCCGGAGCTGCACGTGGACATCGTGTCGCTCGGCATGGTGGAGGACCTGAAGGTCGAGGGGGACAGCGTCACGCTGACGGTGAATCTCACCACCCCCGGCTGCCCCCTGAAGGCGCAGATCGAAAAGGACGTGAAGGAGACGCTGTCACGTGTTCCCGGCATCGGGTCGGTCCATCTCAAGATGGGTGCACGCGTCCGCAGGAGCATCGAGACGACGGGTGACCTGCTTCCCGAGGTCGCCAACGTCGTCGCCATCGGTTCGGGCAAGGGGGGCGTCGGCAAATCGACCGTGAGCGTCAACCTCGCCCTGGCGTTCGCTCGCGCCGGGGCGACCGTCGGTCTGATGGACGCGGATATTTACGGCCCCAACGACCCGCAGATGCTCGGGGTGAAGACGAAGCCGGAAGTGCAGGACCGCAAGCTCGTCCCCGTGACGGTGCACGGAATCAAGGTCATGTCGATGGCGTTCTTCCTCAAGGACGACGAGCCGGTCGTGTGGCGCGGCCCGATGCTGCACGGCGCCATGAAGCAGTTCCTCGGCGACGTGATCTGGGGCAAGCTGGACTACCTGTTCATCGACCTGCCGCCCGGCACCGGGGACGTCCAGCTCACCCTGTCCCAGATCATTCCGCTCACGGGAGCGGTGCTGGTCACGACGCCCCAGGACGTGGCGCTGCTCGACGTGCGCAAGGCGGCCGCCATGTTCAAGAAGGTGAACGTCCCGATTCTCGGCGTGATCGAGAACATGTCGTCCTTCAGCTGCCCGCATTGCGGTGAGCGTGTGGAGATCTTCGGCCACGGCGGGGGCAAGCGGGTGGCCGAGCAGTTCCACTCGACGTTCCTCGGGGAGATCCCCCTCGATGTGCGCGTGCGACAGGGAGGGGACGAGGGTCGGCCGGTGGTCGTGCACGATCCAAAATCGGGTCCGGCGCTTGTCTTCAAGGACATGGCCGAGAAGCTCGCGGCTATCATCAGCGTCAACACGTTCAAGAAGTTCGAACAGGAAATCGTCGCGCGGCGGTGACATGAGACACCTTCAAACAGCCCCCACACCCAGAATGTCCGGTCTGCCGGGACGCCGGCTGGCGCCGGCCGCTCTCGGAGCGCTGCTGCTCGTCGCGCTCCCGGGTGGTCCGACGGCCGCCGCGGACAGCGCGCCCGTGGAGCAACCGGGCGGAAAAACGAAGGCGGCGGGAGAATCGGCTGCCGACGTGGTGGCCCGCGTCAATGGCCGGCCGATCCTGAGACGCGACTTCGATCTCGCCGTCCAGATCCAGTTCCGGAGCCGCCGCCCGTCCAATGTCGGTCTCAAGGAGCTGCAGGTCGCCCGCGCCAAGGTTCTCGAGCACCTGATCGAAAACGAGCTCCTCTATCAGAAGGCCTCCAAGACGGACGGCACCGCGCCGGACAAGGACGTCGACCTCGAATATCAGAAGATCAAGGACAGTTTCCCCTCCGTGGGCGATTTCTCGGGGGCCTTGAAGGAGAACGGAGTCAGCGAAGCCGAGTTCAAGAGTCAGATTCGGAGAACGCTGGTCGTCACGCGTTTCGTCGAGCAGGTGGTGCTCGCGGACGTGCGTATCACCGATGACGACGTGAAGCGCTACTACGATCAGAACCCCAAGGAGATGACGCGGCACGAGGCGGTCGGTTTGAGACAGATCGTCGTGCACGTCGCGCCGGACGCCAGCGTGGAGGGACGGGCCCTGGCCCGGCAGAAAATCGAGGAGATCCTCAAGGAGGTCCGGGCCGGTGGTGATTTTGCCGTCCTTGCACGCAGGTACTCGGAAGGCCCGGAAGCCTCCAAGGGAGGGGACGCCGGGATCCTCATCAAGGGAAAGGGTCCCCCCGCCATCGAGCAGGTCGCCTTCACGATGCAACCCGGCCAGATCAGCGACGTGATCGAGTCGCGCCGTGGTTTCCACATCATCCAGGTCACGGAGAAGCGGCCGGAAGGGACGATCCCGTTCGATCAGGCGAAGGAGAAGATCCGGGCGCTCCTGGCCGCCCGCGAGCGGCAGGACAAGATCCGCGCGTACGTGGACCAGCTCAAGGAGCAGGCCAGGGTGGAGCGCAACCTGCCGGCCGTGTCCTGAGACCCGCCGCCCCCCTGGTCGCGCGGCAGTGATGGAGCGTCTGCTGATCCAGTTTGTCTCTCTCGTCGGGGCCGTTCTGATCCTGGCGGCGTACGCCGCGCACCAGGCCGGCCGCATGGGCCGGGATTCCCTCGTCTATCACGCCCTCAACGCGGCAGGCGGCCTCGTCCTCTGCGCCGTGGCCCTCGAGGCGCGCCAGATCGGCTTCGTCGTCCTGGAGGGTGTGTGGACGGCGATCAGTCTCGCCGCGATCGGGCGGTTCCTCCGGCGGCGCCCGACCGGCGCCTGAGCGGTTTGCGCCGCGCCACGCCGTAGACACCGGGCCGCGTCAGACGGCCCGGGTCGAGCGCCTCCCGGACGGCCCGCGGTTCGATCAGCTTCTCCTCCCGCGCCAGGACCGCGATCGTCTTCCCGGTCCGGACCGACTCCTTCGCCAGCTCCGCGGCCCGCGCGTACCCGATCACGGGCGTCAGCGCCGTGGCGAGGGACGGGCTTCTCTCGAAGTACAGCCGGCAGCGCGCCGTGTCCGCGCGGAGACCGTTGAGGCAACGCCGCGTGAACGCCGTCACGGCCGACTCGAGAATCGACATCGACTCGAGAACGCTGTGCGCCATCACCGGCATCATCACGTTCAGCTCGAGCTGTGACGCGGCGGAGGCCCATGAAACCGTCTCGTCGTAGCCGATGACCTGGAAGCAGACCATGTTGAGCATCTCGCACATCACCGGATTGACCTTGCCGGGCATGATGGAGGAGCCGGGCTGCACGGCGGGCAGCGTGATCTCCGCCAGCCCGGCGGTCGGGCCCGACGCCATCAAGCGGAGATCGTCGGCGATCTTGCCGGCGTCCAGCGCCAGCGCCCGCAGGGAGGACGAGAACGAGGCGAAATCGGCGGTGCTCATCGCGATCTCGATCGGATTCTCCGCGGGTCGCAACTTCAAGGCGATCCGCCGCGACAGGGCGCGGGCGATGCGCCGGGCGAACGCGGGAGGGGCGTTCAGACCCGTGCCCGCCGCGGTCGCTCCGAGATTCAGGCGCCGCAGCGGAGCGGCGGCCTCCTCGATGCGTCGCGCGGCGCGGGCGACCATCGCCTCGTAGGCGCCGAACTCCTGGCCGAGCATGATCGGCACCGCGTCCTGCAGGTGCGTGCGCGCGGACTTGATCGTGCGCCGGTGGCGGCGCGACAGTCCGGCCAGCGCGGACGAGCACCGGTCCAGGGAGCGCAGGAGGCCGGGAAGACGGAGGAGGATCGCGATCCGCAACGCGGCCGGAAAGGTGTCGTTGGTGGACTGCGACATGTTCACGTGATCGTTCGGGTGGATCACCGAGTAGTCGCCGCGCCGCCCACCGAGGATCTCGATCGCCCGGTTGGCGATCACCTCGTTCATGTTCATGTTCTGCGACGTGCCGGCGCCCGCCTGGTACACGTCGATCACGAACTGGTCCTGGTGGCGGCCGGCGACGATCTCGGCGGCGGCGCGGCGGATCGCGCCGCCCCGGCGGCGGTCGAGCAGACCGAGCTCCGTGTTGACCTCGGCCGCCGCATCCTTGATGTGGGCGTACGCGCGGACGAACGTCGCCGGCAGGCGCCGCCCGCTGATCGGGAAATTCATCATCGCCCGGCGGGTCTGGATGCCGTAATAGACGCCCGCGGGAACCGGCAGACTCCCGAGCGCGTCCTTCTCGATACGTTCCGTCGATGCGGGGCCTGCTTTCCGTTTCATCGGTGGACCTTCGGGCGCCGATGCTAACAGAGCGCGGGCCGCCGCGCCAGAGAACCGCGGATGGCTGTGCTAGAATTATCGTCTAACCTAGGAGATCCGGGACCGGAGAAGTCAACCCGCCGGGGCCGGGAGATCGACAGGAGGCGCCGCATGGAGAAGGACGCGATACCCCAGGTCGGCTCGAAGGCCCCCGACTTCACGCTGGTCGGAACCGGGGGCAAGCGGATCGGGCTGAAGGATTTCCTCGGCAAGAAAAACCTCGTCCTCTATTTCTACCCGAAAGATTCCACGCCGGGCTGTACGATGGAGGCGTGCGGCTTCCGCGACACCCACAGCCTGTTCGAGGAGAAGAACACGGTGATCCTCGGCGTGAGCCGCGACGGCCTGGAGGCGCACGAGAAATTCTCGGGCAAGCACCGGCTGCCGTTCCTCCTGCTGAGCGACCCGGACGGAGAAGCCTGTTCCGCCTACGGTGTGTACGGAAAGAAGAGCTTCCTCGGCCGCGAGTTCTTCGGCATCCACAGGACCACCTTCGTCATCGACGCCACCGGCACCATCTGCCGCGTCTATCCCCGGGTCAAGGTGCGGGAGCACGCGCAGGAGGTGCTGCAGTTCATCACGAACGATCTGGCCTAGCTGTCTGCCGCGCGGGTCTGTTCCCGCGGCGCTGCGACGGATACGGCCGTGCCACACGTCGTCCTGGAAGGACACATCACGATCGATGACGCCGCGCGTCATTTCGAGCCGTTCGTCGTCCGGGAGCGGGACCTGGTGATCAAGGCGGAGCGCTTCTACCGCGAGCGGGACGGACGCGCGGCGCTCGTGGAGATGGTGGTGGTCCGGCCCGGGCACACCCAGAAGTTCTTCATCCAGCTGTCGCCCAGGGACGAGGGGCTGACCGTACGACTCGAGCCGTTGACCGACCCGGAGAAGACACCGGGCGTGCGCCGATCGATCGCCCACGTGGCCCAGCGTCTTGCGGTCGCCACCGGAGCGCGCTACGGAAACACCAACATCGATCACGATCTGATTCGCTGAAGAGGAGTCGCATGCCGATCAAGGCACGCTGCGGCCGCGCGGACGACATTCCGCCGGGCTCCAGCAAGGTCGTGCAGGTCCAGGAGCACGTCGTGGCGATCTTCAACATCGAGGGGCGCCTGCACGCCATCGACAACACCTGTCCTCATCAGGGGGGGCCGCTGGGGGAAGGCTATCTCGAGGAGACCGCGATCGTCTCGTGCCCGTGGCACGGCTGGACGTTCGATGTCCGGACCGGCGAGTCGCCCATCGATCCCGAGATGAAGGTCCGCTGCTATCCGGTCCGCATCGAGTCCGGCGACATCATCCTCGAGATTCCCTGAACGACGGGTCGTCCCGGCGCGGTGTGGCCGGCCGGGCGTAGCTGGCGCGGTGAATGGTGCGCGACAAGGCCAGGTATTTCACCTCGTAGCTCGTGCGTCCCTCCTCGACGCCGATCGGGAAGAGCGGGTCGGCGGCCTCCACGAGCCCCGCGTGCGCGGGAAGGATGGCGAGGATCTCGTCGAAGTACTCCCGCACGTCGGTCGAGAGATGGAGATAGCCTTCCGCGGCCAGCACGCGCCCCAGATGCGCCGCGGTGGACGGCGTGAACAGCCGGCGCTTGTGGTGCCGCTTCTTGGGCCAGGGATCGGGGCAATAGACGTGCACGCGCGCCACCGACCCGTCCGGAAGGAGATCGGCGAGGACATGACGCGCGTCGGCGCGATAAAGACGGACGTTCGCCAGGTCGCGGCGCTCCGCGCGCTCCCGGGCCACCCGCAGGTACTTGACCGACCACTCGATCCCGAGAAAATTGACCTCGGGCCGGGTCTCCGCCTGGGCCAGGAGGAAGCGTCCCTTGCCGATCCCGATCTCCACCTCGACCGGGTGGGTGTTTCCGAACAGCGCCGCGAGATCGAGGTGGCCTCCGACCCCGCCCGGTTCGATCTCCAGCGCCGGCCGCGCGGCCGGCGTGGGGAGACCCGGGGTCGTGTCGTTCCGGTGCTCGATCATGTCGGGGCGTGTCAGATGACGCGGCGGTAGTCTTCGAGACGATAGGTCCACACACGCTCCCCGCAATAGCGCTTCCCCTCCGGGCAGATCGGCCGCGTCCCGGCCATGAGACGGAGATTGCACGGCGGCAGGAGGTAGCGGCCGATGCGCGGGTTGACCACGCCGATCTGCAGGGCCTCGTCGAGGGAGGCGCGCCAGATCTCCTCCTGGGCGTTGTAGCACAGCCGCATGGCGTGCTTGTGGTGCAGATCGAGGAGATTCGCCGACTCGGTGAAGCGGATCGCCAGGGCGTTGGGCAGCAGATAGCCGGCGAACTCGTCCGTGACGCCCAGGGCGCGCAGCCGGCCGAAGCCGTCCCACGCCGCCTTCATCGCCTCGCGGTAGCGCGCATGGCAACGCTCGTCCGACAGGACCAGGGACGGTGTCACGTAATCCGCCTCCTCCGTCAGGTGCGTGTGCAGGATCGGCCGCGAGGCGGGCGTCATGCGGTGTCGCTGGTTCTGCGAATCGGCGGTGTGGCTCAGGCGCTTGCGGAACGTATAGTGGCAGTGCACCATCGAGCGGGACAGCTTGCTCAGCGACGTGAGATTGAGCGCCTCGCCCAGGTGTCGGTTGCGGGCGGGATCCATCACCAGATCGATGGCGTCGTCGTCGGACAGCCGGTCTCCCGTCAGCCCGAGGACCTCGCGCACGGAGCGCGCCAGCGTCTCCTCGTTCCTCGCCGGATAATCCGCCAGCACCGAGACCCGTTCACCCAGCTCGCGATCGAACTCCCGGAGAAACGCCTTACGGCTGGCGTCGTCGCGGCGACCGGCCAGCGTCGCCGCCCGGTATTCCGCGGTCTCGTCCTCGGGGATCGGCTCCTCGACGATCGTCCCGTACGCGGGCTCGCGCGCCAGGAGCTCCTCCATCATCCGGCCGACGACGATGCGCTGCTCCAGCGGAGTGTCGGGCTCCCGGCAGATGCGGTGGTAGCGCAGGAGCGTGAGCCCGCTGATCGTGTGGTACAGGTACGCGAAGGTCGCGACCGGCAGGACGTAACGCGCCACCTCCTGGGCCTTCTTCTGGACCTCCTTGTCGTACCGCTTCGTGTAGTGCCGCCGCGCCGGGTAGCGGGCGTAATAGGCGCTCGACGCTGGCCCCGCCAGCAGGCCGCAGAGGTCCTCGTAGGCCGCCTGCAGGCGCGCGATCGTCTCGTGGTACACCGCAAGCGCCCCGCCGTCGAGCGGCGGCACAGCGTAGGTTCCCGGTCGGACCGTCACGTATCTCTGGCTCACCTGCTCCGAGTTGTAGAACGGGTGGCTGTGGAGGAACGACCACAGGAAGTGCCGGCTGACGTTGCTCAGGGCGAACTGGAAGTGGGCGTGCTGCAGCGTCGTGTGATGACCCGCCTGGTACAGATCGCGCGCCAGCGAATCGCGCCGGCGCTTCCGCTCCTCGCGTTTCTCGGGCGGCGCGCCGGGGTCGCCGAGAACCTGCTCGTCCGCCACGATGCCGCTTCCCGAGTAGCAGGTCCGGGCGGCCGCGACCACGTTGTCGAAGGCGCGGGCGAAGAAGTTGGTGAGACGCACCTCGGGCGGCGGGGAGAGGAAGCGCCGGTCGTCCCGGCCGGATTCGGTGCCGGATGCCGTTCGCGCCGCGGGGAAGGTCACGGGCCGATTATACCGGCGCTCCGGCGGGACGATCAACGCGCCGCGGGGCGGTGTATGATGCAGGTTCCCTCGAAACGCTCGTGAATCGTGGCCGGTGGCTGAGCGGTTATAATCCTCGCGGTCGGGGGTGACGCGGCCGGCGCGTTCACCCGGCCGCGGGCGGTTCACGACCGGGAGCGACGGCGCGCAACGGGAGGTCACGGTGTCCGACACACAGGCGAGCTTCGACGTCACCATCATCGGCAGCGGTCCGGGCGGCTACGTGGCCGCCATCCGGGCGGCCCAGCTCGGTCTGAAGACCGCCCTGGTCGAGAAGTCTCCCGCCCTGGGCGGCACCTGCCTGCATGTCGGGTGCATCCCCACCAAGGCGCTCCTGTACAGCGCCGAGGTCCTCGATCTCGCCCGCGACGCCGCGCGCTTCGGCGTCAAGACCGGCGACGTCCGGCTCGATCTCGCGGCGGTCCACAAGCACAAGGCCGACGTGGTGCGCCGCGACGCGAAGGGGATCGAGTTCCTGATGAAGAAGAACGGCATCACGGTGCTCCAGGGGCACGGCCGTCTGAAAGGACCCGGCTCGGTCGAGGTCACCACCCGCGACGGTGGCCGGCAGCGTGTCTCATCGAAGACCACGATCCTGGCCACCGGCTCCGTTCCGAAAATGCTCCCGGGTCTCAAGGTGGATGGTGTCCGGGTCGTCACCAGCACCGAGGCGCTGGCGCTCGAGTTCGTCCCGAAGACGCTCTTGATTCTCGGGGCGGGGGCGGTGGGCGTCGAGTTCGCCTCGATCTACGCGCGTTTCGGAAGCGCCGTCACGCTCGTCGAGATGCTCCCCAGGGTGCTGCCGATCGAGGACGAGGAGTCGTCCGCCGAGCTGCACAAGGCGTTCCGCAAGAGCGGGATCGACGTGCGGGTGGGGACGAAGGTGGAGGATGTGAAGGTCGCCGACAAGGGGGTCGAGGTCCGGGTGCAGTCCGAGAAGGCCGGAAAGGAGACCCTGAAGGCCGATGTCCTGCTCGTCGCGGTGGGGCGGCGGCCGGTGACCGAGGATCTCGGTCTCGAGGGGACGCGGATCGAAATGGAGCGCGGCTTCGTGAAGGTGGACGCGCGCATGCGCACCGGCGAGCCCTCGGTGTACGCCATCGGCGATCTCCTGCCGACGCCGGCGCTGGCGCACGTGGCCTCGCATGAAGGGATCGTCGCCGTCGAGGCGATCGCCGGGAAGAATCCCGCCCCGATCAATTACGATCAAATCCCCAATTGCACCTACTCCGAGCCGGAGGTCGCCAGCATCGGGCTCACCGAGCAGACGGCGCGCCAGCGCGGTCACGCCGTGCGCGTCGGACGCTTCCCGATCCCCGTGCTCGGCAAGGCGCGCATCATGGCGGCCCAGGAAGGCTTCGTCAAGCTGGTCGGCGCCGAGCGTTACGACGAGCTCCTCGGCATCCACATCGTGGGGCCGAGGGCGACGGAGCTGATCGGCGAAGGCGGCGTGGCGCTGCGGCTGGAATCGACGGTCGAGGATCTGTTCCAGTCGATCCACGCGCACCCGACGCTGTCCGAGGCGATCAGCGAGGCCGCGCTGAGCCTGCTTGCACGCGGCATTCACCTCTGAGGCGGCGGGGGCCCGGCACGGGGATGAGCGCCGTCCACAAGGGACAGAGGAGGGCGCCGGCGAAGCGCCGGCCCGCGGCGGGTGCGCAACCGCCGCCGCTCGAGCCGCTGCGCAACCCGGGGCTGACGCGCGAGCAGCTGCTGGTGATGCACCGTCGCCTGCGGCAGAACCGGATGCTCGAAGAGAAACTCTCGGCGTTGTACCGGCAGGGGAAGATCGTCGGCGGGCTCTACAGCAGTCTGGGGCAGGAGGCGATCTCGGTCGGCAGCGCCTACGCTCTCGCTCCCGGCGATCTGCTCGCGCCGATGATCCGGAACATCGGCTCGCTCCTGGTGCGCGGTGTGCCGCCCCTCAGCCTGTTCCTGCAGTTCCTGGCGCGGCGCGACGCGCCGACGGGCGGGAAGGACGGCACGCTGCACTTCGACGACCTGGGGCGATCCATCATCGGGCCGATCAGCGTCCTCGGGACTCTCATCCCGGTGATGACCGGCGCCGCGCTGGCGGCGCGCAACAGGGGAGAGGACCGGGTGGCGCTGACCTACATCGGCGAGGGCGGGACATCGACCGGCGACTTCCACGAGGGGTTGAACCTGGCCGCGGTCCTCAACCTTCCCCTCGTCCTCGTGGTCGAGAACAACGGGTACGCCTACTCGACACCGGCCCACCGGCAGTTTGCGGTCGCCAGCCTGGCCGCGCGCGGCCCCGCCTACGGTGTCGCCTCGGAGTCGGTCGACGGCACCGACGTCCTGGCCGTCTACGGCGCGACGCGGCGCGCCGCGGAGAGAGGTCGCAGCGGCGGCGGGCCGACCCTCCTGGAATGCCGCGCGTTTCGCCGCCGGGGGCACGCCGAGCACGACGACATGTGGTACGTGCCCAAGGAGATCGTGGCGGCGTGGGAAAAGAGGGATCCGATCGATCGCTTCGAGACCTTCCTCGTCGACGAGGGACACGCGACGCGGAAGGATCTGCGCTCGGTCGAAGCGGCGCTGGCGGACGAGCTGGAGGAGGCGGCGCAGGCGGCGCTCGCCAGTCCCTATCCGGCGCCGGAGGAGACTCTCAAGGACGTGTACGCCGGGAACGAATGAGGCGGAAGATGCTGGCGAAGAACGGGAGGACGGGAGCGCGGGGCGCGGAGGATGTGCGGGCCGTGGCGGCGCGCGACACGGACGCGGTGCCGGCGCCGGACGACGCCGCGCTCCTCAAGATGCTGTACTACATGAAGCTGACGCGCTCCCTGGAGTTCCGCATCGAAAAGAGACTCTACCGGCAGGGCAAGATCGTCGGCGGCGTCTACGTGGGACGCGGCCAGGAGGCGATCTCGGTGGGGGCGGCGATGCACATCCGCCGCGGCGGCGGCGAGACGTTCGACGATATCGTGTCCCCGTCGCACCGCGACATGGCCGTGTTCCTCATGCAGGGCGTGCCCCCCGAGAGGATTCTGGCCCAGTACATGGGGCGCGCCACCGGTCTCACCCGGGGCAAGGACGGCAACATGCACATGGGCGATCTGCGGCACCGGCTCGTCGCCTTCATCTCGCACCTCGGTGACAGCATTCCGGTGGCGGCCGGATGCGCGCTGACCTTCCGGCAGCACGGCACCGACCAGGTCTCGTTCTGCTTCTTCGGCGAGGGCGCGACCAGTCGCGGCGACTGGCACGAGGGGGTCAACTTCGCGGCCGTGCAGAGACTCCCCGTGGTGTTCGTCTGCAACAACAACCAGTACGCCTACTCGACGCACGTGACCCGACAGATGCGGGTGAAATGTGTCTCCGACCGGGCGTCCGGCTACGGCATCCCCGGCGAATCCACCGACGGAAACGACGTGTTCGCGGTCTACGCCGCGGTCGGCCGCGCCGCGGCGCGTGCGCGCCGCGGGGAGGGACCGTCGCTTCTGGAGTTCGTCACCTTCCGGATGACCGGTCACTCGGCCCACGACGACGCGGGGTACGTGCCGAAGGCCCAGTTCGAGGAGTGGGAGCGCAAGGACCCGATCCCGCGTTTCCAGGAGGCGCTGCTGCGGCGCCGGCTGGTGGACGGCGCGGCGCTGCGGGAGATGGAATCACGCATCGAGGCCGAGTTGGACGAGGCGGTGGCCTGGGCGGAGAAGCAACCGTTCCCGGACCCGCAGGAATGTCTGTCGGACGTGTACCATGACGGGTGAAGGCTCGACAGCCGCTGACGAGGAGGGACGCGCGTGGCCCTGACGACCTACGTGGAGGCGATTCGGCAGGGGATCTGGGAGGAGATGGAGCGCGACGATCGCGTCTTCGTTCTCGGAGAGGACGTCGGTGTCTACGGCGGCGCCTTCAAGGTCACCGAGGGCATGCTGGACCGCTTCGGTGAAATGCGCGTCATCGACACGCCGATCTCCGAGTCGGCCATCGTCGGGGCGGCGATCGGCGCGGCGCTGATGGGGATGCGGCCGATCGCCGAGATGCAGTTCATCGATTTCATCTCCTGCGCCTTCGATCAGATCACCAACTTCGCCGCCAAGAACCGTTACCGCTGGGGGGCCGGCGTTCCGATCGTCATCCGCGGCCCGAGCGGCGGCGGCGTGCACGGCGGGCCGTTTCACTCGCAGAACCCGGAGATGTACTTCGTCCACACCCCGGGTCTCAAGGTCGTGGCCCCGGCGACGGCCTACGACGCGAAGGGGCTCATCAAGGCCGCCATCCGCGACGAGGACCCGGTCATCTACCTGGAGCACAAATACCTGTACCGACGCATCAAGGAAGAGCTGCCCAAGGAGGACTACACGGTGCCGATCGGCCGTGCCGCCGTCCGCCGGGAGGGGCGTGATCTGGCGATCCTGACCTACGGCGCGATGCTGTACCAGGCGCTCGAGGCCGCCGACGTGCTGGCGCGCGAAGCCGGTCTGCAGACCGAGGTCGTCGATCTGCGCAGCCTCCTGCCCCTGGACAAGGACGCCATCCTGAGCGCCGCGAAGAAGACCGGGAAGGTCCTGGTCGTGCACGAGGACACCCGGACCGGCGGTATCGCGGGGGAAATCGCGGCGATCATCAACGAGGAGGTCTTCGAGTACCTGGACGGTCCGGTCCTGCGGGTGACGGCGCCCGACACGCCGGTGCCGTACAGTCCGCCCCTGGAGGAATTCTTTCTCCCCAACAAGCAGAAAATTCTCGAGGCGGCGCGACGTTTGGCGGCCTACTAGAAAAAAAGGAGCACACGATGCGGGTCGACGTGATCATGCCTCAGATGGGGGAGAGCATCGCGGAAGGCACCCTCACCCGATGGCTCAAGAAGTCGGGCGACAAGGTGGCACGCGACGAGCCGATCTTCGAGATCTCGACCGACAAGGTGGACGCCGAGATCCCCTCGCCGGTGGCGGGCACGCTCGTGGAGATCAAGGTGCAGGAGGGACAGACCGTCCCGATCAACACCGTGGTGGCGCTGATCGAGACCGAGGCCGGCGCCGTGGCGGGCGCGGGCAAGCCCGCGCCGTCTCAGCAGGGCGCTGCGAAGGCCGCGCCCGCCGCCCCGGTCGCGGCGGCGCCGGCACCGGCGCGGCCCGGCGGTCCGACCGACGGGCGGGATCGCGGCGCCGAGGCGCGTCCCGCGGCCGCGCCCCCGACGACCCTGGGATTCACCGGGCCGCCGGCGACCGGAGGGATCCCGAGGGCCGCCTCGCTGATCGGCGCCGGAGCCTCGGTCGACGATCTGCGTCGTGTCCGCTCCTCGCCCGTGGTCCGCAGGATCGCCCAGGAGCACAACGTCGACATCGCGGGGATCCGGGGCACCGGCATCTCCGGCCGGGTGACCAAGAAGGACATCCTCGAGGCGATCGAAGGCGGTGCCGCGCACGCCGCCGGCAGCGCGGTGGCGGCGCGGCCGTCCGCCGCCGCGCCGCCGCGCGTCGCCGCGCCGACCCCCGTCTATGCGCCCGGCGAGCGCATCTCCGTCGCTCCGATGAGCGCGATGCGCAAGAAGATCGCCGAGCACATGGTCCTGAGCCGCCGGACCTCGGCCCACGTCACCACCGTCTTCGAGGTCGACATGAGCCGGGTGATGCGGCTGCGCGAGGAGCATCAGAAAGGATTCCAGGAGCGCCATGGGGTGAAGCTGACTCCGACGCCGTTCATGGTGAAGGCGGCGGTCGAGGCGCTGAAGGCATTCCCCGAGGTGAACGCCTCGATCGATGGGGACAACGTCGTGTACAAGAAGGACATCAACATCGGTATCGCCGTGGCCCTCGAGTGGGGTCTGATCGTGCCGGTCGTGAAGCACGCGGATGATCTCAGCCTGTCGGGAATCGCCAAGATGGTGACGGACCTGGCGGAACGCGCGCGCGCGAAGAGACTCACGCCGGAGGAGGTCCAGGGCGGCACCTTCACCATCACCAACCCGGGGATCTTCGGCAGCCTGTTCGGCACGCCGATCATCAATCAGCCCCAGGTGGCGATCATGGGCGTCGGCGCGATCCAGAAGCGGGTGGTCGTCGTCGAGGACGCGATCGCGATCCGCCCGATGGTGTTCCTGGCCCTGTCGTTCGACCACCGTTTGATCGACGGCGCGGTGGCCGACCAGTTCATGGCGCATATCAAGGCGACGCTCGTGGAAGGGAAATTCACCGAGATCATCTGAGGTGCGGGGCATGCGACGCTGCGTCCACGCGTTCCTGGGTCGGGTCGGCTATGCGGAGGCGACGAGCCTCCAGGACGAGTGCGCCCGATCCCTGAGGGCGGGACGGGGCGGGGAGCACCTCCTGCTTCTGGAGCACGAGCCGGTGATCACGCTCGGGCGGAACGCGCGACGCGACGATGTCCTGGTCGCCGAGGAGACGCTCCGTCAGCAGGGCGTGGCCGTGGCGGCGACGAACCGCGGAGGGCAGGTCACGTACCACGGTCCGGGCCAGCTCGTCGGCTATCCGATCCTCGATCTGGCGCCGGACCGCCGCGACGTCGGCCGCTACCTGCGCGACCTCGAAGAGGTGCTCATCCGGGTCCTGGCCCGCTTCGACGTCGCCGCCACGCGTGTCGCGGGTCTCACCGGCGTGTGGGTGGCGGACGAGAAGATCGCCAGCATCGGCGTGCACCTGTCGCGCTGGGTCACGACCCACGGCTTCGCTCTCAACGTGAGCACCGATCTGTCGCGCTTCGGTCTCATCGTCCCGTGCGGTCTGCGCGCGCGGGCCGCCACCTCGATGCAGCGCCTGCTCGGCCGGGCCGTCCCGCTGGAGGCGGTGGCCGCGGCGCTGGTCCCCGAGTTCGCCTCCGTGTTCGACAGGGAGATGATCGCCCGGCCGATGCCGCGCGGCGACGGATCGCTCCCGGTGGTCGCGCAGGTGGTCGCCTGATGTCGGGATGCGCGGGAGCGGAGAGCGCCGGTCCGAAACCGCCCTGGCTGCGCATCCGCCTCCAGACCGGACCCAACTACACTCTCGTGCGCGGTCTGGTGAGCGGTCTGCGACTGCACACCGTCTGCCAGGAGGCGCGCTGCCCCAACATCTACGAATGCTGGGGCGATCGCACCGCCACGTTCATGATCCTGGGTGACGTCTGTACCCGGCGATGCGGGTTCTGCGCGGTCGCGACGGGCCGCCCGCGTCCGGTCGACCCCGACGAACCCCGGCACGTGGCCGAGGCGGTGCGCCACCTGGATCTGCGCCACGCCGTCATCACCATGGTCGATCGCGACGATTTGCCCGACGGCGGCGGCTCGCACGTGGCCGCGGTGATCCGGGCCGTCAGGGAAGGCAACCCCGCCTGCGGGGTGGAGATCCTGACCTCCGATTTCCGCGGCGTCGAGCGGCCGCTCGATCCGATCCTGCGGGAGGAGCCGGTCGCTTTCAGTCACAACATCGAGACGGTCCCCAGGCTCTACACGGCGGTGCGACCGGGCTCGCTGTTCGAGCGCTCGGTCGGTCTGCTCCGGGAAGCGATCCGCTGGAGAGGGCCGGCGGAGCGGCCGCTGGTCAAGACCGGTCTGATGGTCGGTCTCGGCGAGAGCCTGGACGAGCTGCGCTCGACCTTCGCCCGCCTGGCGGCGGAGGGGATCGAGGTCCTGACCGTCGGTCAGTATCTCCGTCCGACCCTCGCGCACCTGCCGGTCGCGCGCTACTACCATCCGGACGAGTTCGCGGCGCTGCGGGACGACGCGCTCCACCTCGGCTTCCGGCACGTCGAGGCGGGGCCGCTGGTGCGCAGCTCCTACCACGCCAGACGTCACACCGAGTCGGCCGCGGCGCATCCCGCCCTTGACAAGGCTTCCGGCAGTCCATAATATACGACCATAGGTGTCGTATTTAGGGCGGAGCCACCGGAGAACCATTGATACGGCTGTCGAAACGCACCGATTACGGCTTCCTGGCGATCGGGCATCTGTGCTCGGCGCCCCCCGGCGAGTTCCGGAGCGCCCGCGAGATCGCCGCGACTCACAGGATCCCTCCCGCCCTGGTGGCGAAGCTGCTGCAACGACTGGCTCGAAGGGGCCTGGTGGCGTCGCATCACGGCATCAAGGGGGGCTACCAGATCGCCCGACCCCCTTCGGAGATCACCCTGTGGGAGATCATCGAGGCGCTCGAGGGGCCGGTCCGGGGGCACGAGTGTCCGCACCAGTCGATCGAGGAGTGCCGCGGGGCGGGTGCCTGCGAGGGGCGGCGCCCGGTCCTGGCGGTGCAGAAGAAGATCGCCGAGGTCCTTGGACGCACGACGCTGCACGACCTGGTCGTGCAGGAGAGGATCGGCGGATGATCCGGACACCCGTCTACATGGACAATCACGCGACCACGCGCGTCGACCCGCGCGTCGTCCAGGCGATGCTGCCGAGCTTCGATTCGGAGTTCGGCAATGCCGCGTCGCGGACGCACTCGTTCGGCTGGCGTGCCGAGGAAGCGGTCACCCGGGCCCGTATCCAGATCGCCCGACTGATCGGAGCGGATCCGAAGGAGATCATCTTCACCTCCGGGGCGACGGAATCGGACAATCTGGCGATCTTCGGCGCGTTCGAGGCGTTGCAGTCGAGAGGGGACCACATCGTGACCGGGGCCACCGAGCATCACGCGGTTCTCGACCCGGTCGCCCGACTGCGGTTGCGCGGCGCCCGGGTCACGGTCGTGCCGGTGGACGGCCACGGCCGGGTCGACCCCGACGACGTGCGGCGGGCGATCACCGATCGCACCGTCCTGGTCTCGCTCATGTTCGCGAACAACGAGGTTGGGACGCTCCACCCGGTGGCGGCGATCGGGGCGCTCTGCAAGGAGAAGGGGGTCCTGTTCCACACCGACGCGGCCCAGGCGGTCGGCAAGGTGCCCGTGGACGTGCAGGCGCTGGGCATCGATCTCCTGTCCATGTCGGCCCACAAGGTGTACGGGCCGAAGGGCATCGGCGCCCTCTACGTGCGACGCAAGAATCCGCGTGTCACGCTCGAGCCGATCCAGTTCGGCGGGGGCCACGAGCGCGGTCTGCGCTCCGGCACGCTGAACGTCCCCGGAATCGTCGGATGCGGCGAGGCGTTGCGGATCGCCGCGGCCGAGATGCCCGAGGAAGCGTCGCGCCTGCGCGTCCTGCGGGATCGCCTGCACGAGGGGATCGTGAGGCGCCTCGCCGACGTGACGCTCAACGGCCATCCGGTGGAACGGCTGCCGCACAGCCTCAACCTCGGCTTCGCCTACGTCGAGGGCGAAGCGCTGATGACGGCTCTCGACGACATCGCGGTGTCGTCCGGCTCGGCCTGTACGTCGGCCAGCAAGGAGCCGTCCCACGTGCTGCGGGCCATGGGGCGGAGCGACGACCAGGTCGTCACGTCGATCCGGTTCGGCCTGGGGCGCTTCAACACGAGGGAGGAAGTCGACTACGTCGTCGAGCGCGTCGAAGGCGCGATCAACAGGTTGCGCGCCATCTCGCCGCTGCACGCTTCGGCGCGCGGCGGGGCCGCGCTCACGACGTGAGGAGTTCATCCAAGGAGGAACGATGATTCAGGTGACGGAGAAGGCGGCGGAGCAAATCAAGAAGATCATGGACAAGGAAGGGCTGCACGATCACGGTCTCCGGGTCGCGGTCGTCGGCGGCGGCTGCTCCGGGATGTCGTACAAGCTGCAGTTCGAAAAGGAGTCGACGCAGGACGACAAGGTGTACGAGCTGGGCGGCGTCCGCCTCATCGTCGACAAGAAGAGCTCGATCTTCCTGAACGGGACGACGCTCGATTTCTCGGACGGACTCAACGGGACCGGTTTCACGTTCAGCAACCCGAACGCCAAGTCCACCTGCGGCTGCGGGACTTCGTTCTCCGCCTAGACACGCCCGCATCAGGCCCGCCCGATATTGCGCGCCCCGGATCACGCGTGTTAATATCCGAGGCAGCGTCACGCAAAGCAATTGCGCTCTCGATCACCGAACAGCAAGGGTGCGGATGGCTGACAAGAAGGGCTTTCTTTCGGGTCAGAGGATTTACCCGGATCCCATCCGCGGCGGGATGACCGCGGATCGACTGATCGACGAGACCTTCCTCGCGTACAACGGCGGACGCCTGCAGAAGGCCTGCCGTCTCTACTGCGAAAAGATGCTCCAGGAGGACGTCACCATCGGGCTGAGTCTGTCCGGGGCGCTCACGCCGGCGGGCGTCGGCCGCTCGTGCATCATTCCGCTGATCAAGTCGGGATTCGTCGACTGGATCGTGTCGACGGGCGCGAACCTCTACCACGACACGCACTACGGTCTGGGAATGTCGCTGCACCGCGGCACGCACGAGGTCGACGACGCGCTCCTGCGCCGCGAGGGGGTCATCCGGATCTACGACATCCTGTTCGATTACAACGTCCTTCTGGACACCGACAATTACCTGCGCGCCATCATGGCCGAGAAGCCGTTCAGCAAGGAGATGGGCACCGCCGAGCTGCACTATCTGCTCGGCAAGTATCTCGCGGCGCGCGAGAAGGAGCTGGGCGTGGACGACACCTGCGTCCTCTCCGTCGCCTATCGCGCCGGCGTGCCCTGCTACGTCTCCTCGCCGGGGGACTCCTCGATCGGCATGAACATCGCCGAGCTCGCCATGCGCGGCACCGGTCCGCGCGTCGACGTCTCGCGCGACGTGAACGAGACGGCGGGCATCGTGTACGCCGCCCGGCAGGGTGACGGCAAGAGCGGCGTGATCATGCTCGGCGGCGGCTCCCCGAAGAACTTCATTCTGCAGACCGAGCCGCAAATCCAGGAGATCCTCGGTCTCGCGGACCGCGGTCACGACTACTTCATCCAGATCACCGACGCGCGCGCCGACACCGGCGGGCTTTCGGGCGCGACACCGTCCGAGGCGGTCTCCTGGGGCAAGGTCGACCCCGACCGGCTCACCGATTCCGTCGTCGTGTACACCGACAGCACGATCGCGGTGCCGCTGCTCGTCGCGTACGCGATGACGCGCGTCAAGCCCCGCAAGCAGAAGAGATTGTACGATCAGCGCGATCGGCTGGTCGAAAACCTCAGGAAGGATTTTCTCGCGGAGCACGAGCGCCGCCTCCGGGAGCGCCCGACCGGCTCACCCCGCTGACCGCGACCGCGCGTCGTCGCCCGACCGCAGTGTCCGGGTCAACGGAGCGGCGTCCGCCTGCGCCCCCCTCCTGAAACGGCCCGGATCGAATGCGGTGAGATCGAATCCGGGATCCTCTCCACGCAGGAGGCGGACGGTCACCACGGCGGTGATCGGCGCCAGCAGAATGCCCTGCCGCAGGTGCCCGCATGCGTACAGAAGACCCGGCGCCGCCGCGCGGCCGAGGGCCGGCCAGTCGTCACCGCTGGCGGGACGCAGACCGGCCCAGGCGGAATGGAACGTGGCGTCGCCGAGAGCGGGGACGAGGGCCACCGCCGCGGCCGTCAGCGTGGCGATCCCCGTGGCCGTGACTCGCCGGTCGTAACCGACGCGCTCCATCGTGCTCCCCGCAAGAACGCGCCCGTCGCTGCGCGGCACCAGGTAGACGTCATCCGCGTACACGGGGCGACCCGGCGCCGTCGCGGGACCGAGACAGATCATCTGGCCGCGTACCGGGGCCGAAGGGACGGGGGCGAGACCGTCGCCGGCGATCTCCCCCGACCAGGCCCCCGCCGCGATCACGACGGCGCCGCTTTTGACCCGATCCGGTCCGACCCGGACGCCGACCGCCCGACCGCCTTCCAACAGAAGTGAGTCGACGCGCGTCCCGCGCACCAGACGGACACCGCGTCTCTCGACGGCCCGCTCCAGGCCGCGCACAAGAGGAACGGGGTCCACGCTCAGGTCGCGGGGCAGGTAGAGACCCTCGGTGCACTCCTCGCTCAGCGACGACTCGAGTCGCCTGACGTCCTCGCCCCGCACGCGCTCCACCGGAAGACCGATCGAACGCTGGAACTCGCCCTGGCGATCCAGGTCGTCGGCCTCGCCGCGGTTCCGGGCCACGACCAGAGTGCCCCGCTCGAGGAGCCCGGGGTCGATGCCGCTCTCGTCCCTGACTTCCCGCGCGAAGTCGGGGTACAGATCGCGGCTCGCCAGACAGAGAGGCAGGAGCGGCTCGGGGCGATCCACCCCGATCTGGGGACCCAGAAGGCCCGCCGCGGCGACCGACGCCTCGCGTCCGATCTCCCCCTTGTCGAACAGACGCACGCGCAGACCGGCCCGGGCGGCCTCCCGCGCGATGGAAAGACCGATGATCCCCCCGCCCACGACGAGCAGGTCGTCGATCGGTGACAGTGCCATGGTTCCCGCAGTCTAGCCCCGGCCCCGGTACGCGTCAACGCGACATCGGCGCCGATATTGGCGCGCGCGAGCCGCGACGCCCCGCTCCCCCGGGGTCCGGACGCGGCGAAGGGACGCCTGTTTGACTTGCGGGGACGGCGTTCCTATCATTCGGGGCTTCACGGCCATCCGAGGGGGAGCATTGCAGAACCGGCGCGAGCTCGCGGTCCTCTTCCTGACGCTCTTCCTGCTGATGCTGGGCGTCGGCATCATCATTCCGAACATCGCCTACCTCGCCCAGGAGAGCAGCGCCTCGGCGTTCCAGATCAGCCTGCTGTTCACGCTTTACTCCTTGATGCAGTTCCTGTTCGCGCCGTTCTGGGGTCACCTGTCCGATCGCATCGGCAGGAAACCGGTGCTCGTGGCCGGGCTGTTCGGAAACGCCGTGGGGCTGGGACTGTTCGCCGCCTCCTCCGGGCTTCCGGGTCTGTACGTCGCGCGGGGGCTGTCGGGTCTCATGTCGTCGGCGGCGCTGCCGACGGCGATGGCCTATGTGGCGGACGTGACGGACGAGAGGAGCCGCGGCCGGGGCATGGGGTTCCTGGGCGCGGCCATGGGCCTGGGATTCATCTTCGGTCCGGCGATCGGCGGAGGGCTCTCGGGTTATGGCCACCACGTGCCGTTCCTGGCGGCGTCGATCCTGAATCTCGTGACCTGCCTGCTGGCGGTCGTGCTGCTGCGCGAGAGTCTCGGGGCGAAGGTGCGCCACGCCGGCCCCTCCGACGTGCCGGTCTCGGTGATCGGGGCGGTGGAGGCGCCGCCGATGGCGGTGGAGTCGCGCTTCATCGGGCCCTGGAGGGCGTTCTCGAGCCCCCTGTTGCCGTTCTATCTCGTGGCGTTCTTCGTCACGTTCGCGATGGCGGCCCTCGAGTCGATCTTCCCGCTGTTCATCCAGGATCGCTTCGGATTCGGCGCGCGCGACATGGGGACGATGTTTCTGTTCATGGGGACCGGCGTCTTCCTCGTGCAGGCGTTTCTCCTGGCGCGGTGGATCGCGGCGCTCGGCGAGGAGGACGTTCTGCTCTGCGGTCTGGTGGTGAACTCGGTCGGCTTCCTGCTCGTGATCGCGGCGACCGGACGCATGTCGCTGACGGCGGCGCTCCTCGTGAGCGGCGTGGGCAATCAGGTGATGCGCCCGACCAATGCGTCTCTGCTCACCAAGCGAACGCGGCGCGGCAAGGGGGCGGCGATCGGCATCATGGATTCGTTCGATTCGGCCGGGCGGATCCTCGGGCCGATCGTGGCGGGCTCTTTGTACGGACCGGATCCGCGCTACCCCTATCTCGCCTCGGCGGCGATCCTGGCGACTGTCGGCGCGGTCCTGTGGCTCAGGAAGGGGAGGCGGCGCACCATCGCGCATCAGCCCGCACCCGACGTCACTTCTTCTTCGGGGGCGCCTTGACGATGTGCTGGTCGAGCGGCCCGAGATCGTTCACCACGATCTGGGTCACCCGGTTCTCGTCCACCAGGAAGTAGGTCCGTACGGTGTTGTCGGCGTTGGCGTACTGGTATCTCTGGCGTTTCGGTGGATCGCTCCCGCGCTGGGGAGGGCGTGTCGTCCCGCGCGGGCGCTCGCCCGAGATTTCGGCCGGGCGTCCGTAGGCTTCGAGGAGATCGTTGACCGTCGAGCCCTTGCCGATCCCCTTGCTGGTGCGGTAGGTGCCTTCGGCCATCCCTGGGTAGGTCCCGTCGAGGTTGAACCCCACCGAGGCCAGCTTGAGATCGCCCGGGTTGCCGACGGCGATGCACGACAGTCCGGCCCCCTCCACGCTGACACTCGTCGCGTCCTGCTGACCGGAGAAGGGCACCGATTGAGCCTTGGGGAATTTCTTCAGGAACTCCTGCAGGGGCTGGCCGACATAGACCAGCCCCGGCACACCGATGTGCAGCTCGATCGTGCGGGGCGGCTCCGCCGGCTTCGTGGCGCCCCCGGCGGCGCGCGGCCCGGGCGGAGAGGCGAGCGTCAGGAGGAACACGGCGGCCGTCGCTCGTGCGCACCACGATCTCCGCATCCTCGGAACACCGCCTCCGCGCCATGTTGCCGACGGCGGCCGTCCGGCGCGGGCCGGATTATAGCATGCCGATCGCGGGGCCCCGGCGGGCCCGCCCGCCCGCGAGTCGGGGTAGAATGACCGCTCGCTGCGGTTCCAATCCGGAGGGCGACATGGCGAGGAAGGATCGCCGCCAGGATCATGCGTCCATCGTGCGCGCGTCCTTCGCGCGTCAGGCCCGGGAATTCGCGCACAGCCCTTTGCAAACCGACCCCGTGCGACTGCGGCGCCTGGTGGAGTACATCGGCCCGCGCCCGGGCGAGCGGGCGCTCGACGTCGCGTGCGGCCCCGGCATCGTGACGTCGGCGCTCGAGCGCGCGGGTGTCGTGTCGATCGGAATCGATCTGACCCACGAGATGATCCGCGAGGCCGGGTCGCAGCACGGGACCTACCTGCAGGGCGACGTCGAGCGGCTGCCGTTCGACGAGGCGACGTTCGACGTCGCCGTCTGCCGGAACTCCTTTCACCATTTCGCCGAGCCCGAAGCCGTCACGCGTGAGATGGCGCGCGTGCTGCGCCGCGGGGGACGGGTCGTCGTGGAGGACATGTGCGCCCCGGACGACCCGCAGGAGCGCGCCTATCACGAGACGATCGAGCGGCTGCGTGATGTCTCGCATGCCCGCACGCTCTCCCGGGACGAGTTCCGCGCCATGGCACTGTCGGTCGGTCTCGTGGAATTCGAGGAGATGCCCGCGTCGTTCGTGATCGACTTCGACGAATGGATGGACCGGGCGTACCCGGCGCCCGGCGACCGGGAGAGGGCGCGTCGCATGATGCAGGCCTCCGTGGAGCGGAGACGTGCGGGCCTGAAGGTCTGGAGCGAGAACGGCCGGCTGAAGTTCGAGCGACGGAGCCTCCTCTGGAGGGCCGTCCGGCCCGGGGAATGATGCGGCGATGGACGGCGGCGACGCGGGATGGACGCACGATGACGGCAGCGGGCCCTACCAGCACTGTCCGCGCTGCGGCGGCAGGCTCGTCGAGCGCGTGGTCATGCGTCACGATCCCCCCCGGCTGGTCTGCGCCGCCTGTGCCTTCGTGTTCTATCTCGACCCGAAGGTGGCGGTCGGCGCCATCTGCCGGGCGGGCGGCAAGATTCTGATGCTGCGCCGCGCCATCGAGCCCGCGTACGGCAAATGGGTGTTCCCCGGCGGCTACGTCGACCGCGGGGAGACGCTGGAGGATGCGGCGCGGCGCGAGACGCTGGAGGAGATCGGGGCCACTATCCGCCTGACGCGTCTCGTCAATGTCTATTCCTATGCGGGGAGACCGGTGATCGTGGTGGTCTACGAGGCGGAGGTCGTCGGCGGGACGATCCGCGGAGGGGAGGAGGCTCTCGAGGTCCGCGCCTTCGCCCCCGACGAGATCCCGTGGGGCGCCCTGGCCTTCCGCAGCACGCGGGAGGCCCTCATCGACAGCCTGCGCGTCGCCGCTCCGGACGGCGTCGGCGCGCGCGGCGAGGGGAGGGAGTGATGCGGCTTGAGGGGCGGGTGGCGGTGATCACCGGTGGGGCCCGCGGCATCGGGCGCGCGATCGCCGAGCTGTTCTACAAGGAGGGCGCCCGCGTCGCGGTCGCCTCGCGCAACACCAAAAATCTACAAGCCTTCACGACGGAGCTGAACTCGGGCGATCATCGCATCGTGCCGTTCCGCTGCGACGTCACCGACCGGGACCAGGTCGAGGTGATGATCGGCAACGTGGTCGAGGTCTGGGATCGCATCGACATCCTGGTGAACAACGCGGGGACCTCCGCCCTGACACCGATCGACCCGGGGGACGCCCCCGGAGTGGACGAGGCGGTGGAGGCCAGGTGGCTGGAGATCCTCTCCACGAACCTGACGGGGTCGTATTACTGCACGCGCGAGGCCGTCCGGCATATGCCCTCGGACGGAGCGGGTCGCGTGATCAGCCTCTCCTCGGTCCTGGGGAAGTTCGGCGTGCCGGGGTACGCCGCCTACTGCGCCAGCAAGCACGGGGTCATCGGGTTCACCAAGGCGCTGGCCCTCGAGCTGGCCCCCCGCCGGATCACGGTCAACGCGCTCTGCCCGGGCTGGGTCACGACGGACATGGCGGCCCAGGGCGTCGCCGACGGGGCGCGGCGCCAGGGCATCACGCCCGAGGAGTTCCGCCGACGCGCCGAGGCGGCGGTTCCCCTCGGCCGCTTCATCGCGCCCGAGGAGGTGGCGCGGCTCGCCCTGTTCCTGGCGTCTGACGCGGGAAGCGGCATCACGGGCCAGTCGATCAATATCGACGGCGGAGCGGCGATGTGGTGAGCGCGGCCGGGGCCGAATCGAGGTACGCGCTGTCGCTCAGGGTGGACGTCCGCTTCCGGGACATGGACAGCATGGGGCACGTGAACAACGCGGTCTTCTTCACGTATTTCGAGAACGCCCGCATCGCCTACTGGAGGGCGGTGCCGGCGATCCGCACGCGCCGCGCCCTGGACTACATCCTGGCCCGGGCGGAGTGCGATTTCCGGAGCCCCGTCACCCTCGAGGACGAGCTGACCTGCCACATCCGTGTCGGTTCGTTCGGCCGGACCTCGTTCACGTTCGAGTACCTGCTGCGTGAGGAGAGGACCGGGCGCGTCGTGGCCGAGGGCCGCACGGTGCAGGCCATGTACGACTACGCCGCCCGCACGACCCGGCCGATCGACGACGGCATGAAGACGGCGATCCAGGAATTCGAGAAGCGGGAGATCCCGTCCCGCGTCTGAACGGGAGGTGCCGATGAGCAAGGGCAGCGTCGCGATCCTGGTGGAGAACGATTATCAGGACATGGAGGTCTGGGTGCCGCTCTACCGTCTGCGCGAGGAGGGGCACCGGACCGTGGTGGTGGGACCGGGGGCCCGGGAATACCTCTCGAAGCACGGCTACCCGATCATGGCCGAGATGGCGTCGGCGCAAGCGCGCGCCGCCGACTTCGCCGGTGTCGTGATCCCCGGCGGCTGGGCGCCGGACCGGCTGCGGCAGGACCCCGCGGTTCTCAAGCTGGTGCGCGACCTGTTCGAATCCCGGCGTGTGGTCGCCGCAATCTGCCACGCCGGCTGGGTGCTCGCCTCCGCCGGGATTGCCCGGGGCAGGCGTCTCACCTGCTACCAGGCGATCCGGGACGACATGGTGCACGCCGGGGCGGAGGTCGTCGATCAGGAGGTGGTCCGGGACGGCAACCTGATCACCTCGCGCAAGCCGGACGACCTGCCGGCCTTCTGTCGCGAGATCGTCAAGGCGTTGCGGGAGGTCTGAGCGCTGCGGGCGGCCGGCGCGATCCACCCGCGGCTGAGGATCGGATCCTCCAGCTGGAGCGCCCCGTCGTGGGAGGGGGTCTTCTACCCCCCGGGGACGCCGCCCGGCGACTACCTGGCGTACTACGCGGGGCGTCTCGATACGGTCGAGATCGACGCCACCTTCTATGGGATTCCCGGCGACAGGATGGTCGACGGCTGGCGCGAGCGGACCCCGCCCGGCTTCCTGTTCGCCGCCAAGTTTCCCCGGTCGATCACGCACGAGAGGCTCCTGTCGGACTGCGCCCAGGAGTGCGGCGCCTTCCTGAAGGCGATGGATTGCCTGGGCGACAAACTCGGCCCGCTCCTCCTGCAGTTCCGTTACTTCCGCAGGGACGAGTTCCCGGATCCCAAGCCGTTCCTCGATCGCCTGGAGGTCTTCCTCGCGGGACTCCCGCGAGGCCGGCGTTACGCGGTCGAGGTGCGCAACAAGTCGTTCGTGAACGCCCGGCTCCTCGATCTCCTGCGTCATCACGGAGCGGCTCTCGCTCTCATCGATCACCCGTGGTTCACCGCCATCGAGCGGCTGATGCGCGCGAGCGACGTGCTGACGGCCGACTTCGCCTACATCCGCTGGCTGGGCGATCGCAAGGCGATCGAGCGGCGGACGGCGCGATGGGATCGCGTGATCGTCGACCGGACGCGCGACATGGGGCGGTGGGTCCCCGCCATCCGGGCCATCCTGGACCGCGGTCGGACGGTCTACGGCTATTTCAACAACCACTATGCCGGGTACGCGATCGGCTCGATCGATCTGTTCCGTAACGTCTGGGTCGACGCGGGCGACCTCAGCGCTTCCGGCGCGCCGGCCGGACCCGGGTCGCCAGGGCGCTGATCCCGGAGGCGGCGACCTCGCGGTCCTGCTGGATGGTCCCGCTGCTGCAGCCGATTCCACCGACGATGTGGCCGTCCACGTAGATGGGCAGGCCGCCACCGACGATCATGAAGCGCCCGTTGTTGCTGACATGGATTCCGAACGCGGGTCTGCCGGGGCCCGCGATCTCGGCGTACTCGTGGGTGGCGCGGCGCGCGCACGCGGCGGTCCAGGCCTTCGAGACGGCGATGTCGATGCTGCTCAGCTTGGCGCCGTCCATGCGGTTGAACACCAGGAGGTGGCCGGAATCGTCGACGACCGCGATGTCCATCGGCACACCGATCGAGGCGGCCTTGCGGGCGGCGGCTGCCATGATCAGTCGGGCCCCCTCGAGGCTCAATCGCGGCGTGTTTCGGAATACGTACTGCGTCTTCGGCATGACGCGCCCCCGGCCTCATCCGCCGACCCCCGCCCGGGAATCGTGGGCAGTTTTTTGACGGAGTATACAGGAATCCGGCCCGAACCGCGGTTTCGGCGGTCCCCGACCCGCCCCGGCGCCCGTTGCCCTGTCCGGGGCCGGACCCTATATTTTCCGCCGCCGTCCGGGATGGCACCGTCCCGGGTCGAGAGGCGGAACGTGCAGGCTGACCAGGAATTTGGCCCGCCTCGCTGGAGAGACAATGCGGCCGCGGGCGGCGGTTCGCCGACCCAGAGGTGGAGTTCACCCCGGCGGGCGCCGCAGGCCGCTCGTGACGGCCGCCCTCCGCGTGCTTCCCTCCCTGCTGCTCCTCGCTCCGGTGCTCCTTGAGGTGACGCACGCCCAGCCCGGACCGCCGCCGGAGTTCGAGCACGAGGTCAAGGCGAGCTTCGTCTACACGGTCGCCAAGTTCGTCGACTGGCCCGAGGGATCGTTCGAGCGTCCCGGCGCGCCACTGGTCTTCGAGGTCCTCGGGGACGACTCACTGAGACAGGCGCTCGAGCGCGCCGTGCAGGGCAAGTCGGTGAACGGCCATCCGGTGGAGGTCATCCGCGCCGGGGACGACGGCGGCCTGCCGGCCTGCCATGTCCTTTATGTCGGTCGCTCCGAGGCCGGGCGTCTCCGGGAGGTGCTCGACCGGGTCCGGGGCAGCGCCGTCCTGACCGTGGGTGAGCTGGCGCGATTCGCGGAGGACGGCGGGGTGATCGGGCTCCGTCTGGAAGAGAACATGATCCGCTTCGAGGTCAACGTGGACGCGGCGGAGAGGGCCCACCTGTCGATCAGCTCGAAGATCCTGAAAATCGGAAAGGTGGTCCGGGAGCACACCCGGGCCACGGGGTCACCCTGATGAAGTTCGCGGACCTGTCGATCAGGCAGAAGCTGATGGCGCTGATGATGCTGACCAGCAGCGCGGCCCTGCTGCTCGCCTGCGTCGCCTTCCTCGGCTACGAGATGGTCACGATGCGCCAGCAGATGGCGCGCGAGCTGTCCGCGATCGCCGAGATCATCGGCGACAACTCGATGGCGGCGCTCTCCTTCAGGGACCGGAAGGCCGCGGAGGAGATGCTGGCGACCCTGGCGGCGAAGGAGCAGATCGTCGCGGCGGCCCTCTACGACGCGGACGGTGCCCTGTTCGCGCGCTACCTCAGGAACGGCACGCCCCCCGACAGCGTCCCGGACGCGCCGGAGGCGGAGGGCTACCGGTTCGAATCGGGCCGATTGGTGCTGTTCCATCCCGTTCTGATGGATCGGGATCGCCTGGGCACGATCTGCGTCGAGTCCGATCTCAGTCTGATGATCACGCGTCTGAAGCGCTACGTCGCCATCGTCATCGTCGTCATGGCGGCGTCCTCGATCCTGGCCCTGCTCCTCGCGTCGCGGCTGCAGAAGGTGATCTCGGGCCCGGTGCTGGACCTGGTCGAAACGACCCGTGTGGTGGGAGCCGACAAGAACTACGCGATCCGTGCGGTCCGGCGCAGCCGCGACGAAATGGGGCTCCTGATCGACGGCTTCAACGACATGCTCAGCCAGATCCAGGAGCGCGACCGCGCCCTGGAGTCGGGCCGCGAGGCGCTCGAGCTGCGGGTCGTGGAGCGCACGCGGGAGCTGGAGCAGCAGGTCGCGTTCATCCAGCTCCTGCGCACCGTGGCGACCCTGGCGAACGAGACGTCGACCATCGAGGGGTTGCTCCAGGCCTGCCTGGATGCGGTGTGCGGCCTGGCGCGCTGGCCGGTCGGTCACGTCTACGAGCTGTCCCGCGAGAAGCCGCGTGTCCTGGAGTCTCTGGCGATCTGGCACCTCGACGATGCCGCCCGCTTCGCCGAACTGCGCAGGCGGACAGAGACGCCGCCGTCGGATCGCCCCGCCGGTCTGCCGGAACGCGTGGTGGAGAGCGCCAGCGCGGTGTGGGAGAGGGACGGTCTCGCGCCGGTGGCGCGCGCCGCGGGGCTGCGCGCCGCGCTCGGATTCCCGGTGCTGGTGGGGGGCGAGGTGGCGATGGTGCTGGAGTTCTTCTCGGCCGATGCCGGGGAGCCGGACAAGCGACTCATGCAGGTGACGGCCCAGGTCGGCACGCAGCTCGGCCCGGCCATCCAGCGCCGCCGCGCGGAGGACTCCCTCCGCCGCAGCGAGGAGAAATACCGCTCGCTGGTCGCCAACATCCCGGATGTCACCTGGACCTCGGATGCGACCGGTCGGGTCGTCTTCGTCAGCCCGAACGTGGAGAAGGTGTGCGGGTTCACCCCGGACGCGTTCTACGCCGACCGGGACCTGTGGCTGGCCCGCGTCCACCCGGGCGACGTCGACAAGGTCCGTCAGGCCTACCGCGGGCTGTTCTCGGGCAGCTCCCGGTTCGAGGTCGAGTACCGCTTCCTGCGCAAGGATGGCACGTGGATCTGGCTGTACGACAGGACGCTCGGGGCGTACGAGACGAACGGCGTGGCGTGCGCCGACGGCGTCGTCTCCGACATCACCCAGCGCAAGCAGGGGGAGCTCGAGCTGCAGAAAGCGAAGGAGGCGGCCGAGCAGGCCAGCCGGGCCAAGAGCGAGTTCCTCGCGAACATGAGCCACGAGATCCGCACCCCGATGAACGGCATCATCGGCATGA